>Ga0210398_10000511_pt1 | contig 43833 bp, 62 predicted proteins | sample IncBWC4OmetaG_FD_161047 | JGI IMG/M metagenome (GOLD analysis project Ga0210398, IMG submission 161047) | Forest soil microbial communities from Barre Woods Harvard Forest LTER site, Petersham, Massachusetts, United States - Inc-BW-C-4-O | ecosystem: Environmental > Terrestrial > Soil >...
TGTCGGGGATCAGCTCGCGGCTCGTCGAGATCCGGACTTCGGGCGCCTGGACCGGGACGCTGATCGGGCTGTTAATCTTGCCGTAGAGCGGGCACGCTGCACAAGTGGAAGGTTCAAGATCATAGAATTTATAACACGTAGTTGCGCCTGTAAGAGATCGTGCTCTAATGAACTTAGCCGCCGTCTCAGATACAGAATATCGCGGGTAGTCATGGGCGCTCCATTCATGAGCCTTTACTCCTCCGTCTGCGCAGAACGCCAGGACACCGAGACATGCGTACCAAATTGGTTCCGGTAAATTTCCGCTCCTTCGCAATTGATCGAGTTGAAGGCATCCATCAGCGACTTGATCTGCGTACACAGTGTCGTAGCTTGGCTCTGACCAGAGGCGTCCGATGATTGAAGTTCCGTTAATCGGCGCTCGATCTCGTTGCAAACCTCTTCCCATTGTTCTGACGGCATGGGATCGGAGTGACGCAAATGTTTCAATAGCATGCTGTTTGGTATTGCACGGATCGTACTGGACAAGTTGCTCTCCCTCTTTTCGATTATGCGTTCCCGGTGTTCTAAGGATCGATGCTATGTCGGCGGTGCGGGCGGGATCAACCAGAAGCCCTTCTCGGGCGCACAGACTTTTAAGGCCGCTGGCGTACAGTTGCCAGGTATCGGGATCGAGGGTTTCATCAAGGGGCCAATAGCAATGTATACCAAAGCCAGAACCGACAAACAAAGGCACAGGTAGATGTACGCGACGACAAAACTCGACCACTGCAACCGCCGCAGCCTGCGCGTCAGGATAAGCCTTGCCCGGTCCTGCATCGACGTCGATCCAGAGCGATCGCGCCCCGAACGCATTTGCTCCCTTGCGGCTTCCAGTCGTTCGGAAGGAAGCGCAGGCGTGATAGACGGTGCATCCTCTCGCGTCTTGCGCCAATAGGACATCAGCCAGCTCCTCGATCGACTTGCAGAATATCTGACGCGGAAAGTCTACGCCTGGTTTAGGCTTTGCGACGTTGAAGATGACAGCGCAATAGTAACCTTCAGGCGGTAGCACGCACGTCAGGAACGCTATAGTGTCGTTCCGCGTCATCGAGCATCCCCCGCACAAATTGTTCTCGTTCGGTCCAGCTCAGGTCATCCCCGATCGGATAGTAATCGGGGCGAACCCGCAAGCTGTATTCGAGAAGGTCGAGACGGTGCATGGCTCGCTTGGCCTGCGGGCCGAAGGGCTCGCGCCCCTCAACCCAGGTGTTGACCGTCGAACGCGGGCGCCCAAACCATCGCTGCAGGTCCGAGACGGTAAACCCGCCCCGACGCCGACAATTGTTGAGCCGTTCCGAGAAAATTCTCATGGAACTATCTCCGCGACGGTAAACTCATCGCCTGTTGCACGGCGCTGGCAATCTCGGCCGGCGGGGGAGGTGCCTGAGCAATACCAAAGCGCGCAGGCGATGCCGGCGTCTGCGGCACACTGTTGTCCGGCGCCCGGCGCAAGAAGGCCGGAATATCACCGTTCGCACCTGCAGCGGTTGCTTGGCCGTCCGCAGGTTGAGCAGGTGGTGTAGCAGCCGACATAAAAGGCGCCGATGCCGGTGCCCCCGCGGGTAACTGTGCTTGTGCCTTTGGCTGTCGTGGAGCCCGCGGCGCACGAGGCTGCGCGGCGCCATTGGTCGGCGGTGGTAACACCTGCTGTTGCGCGGGCTGACGCGGCGGTAGCGCGTGCTGAGCAGGCTGCGGTTGAGGCGCGGCGATGGCTGCCTGCGCGGCCGGCCGCGGCAAAGCACCGAACACGTTCGGGTCGATCGCCACGTCGTTGCGACCACAGGCAATGGCGCCGAGATCCTTGTTGAAAATGTACTCCACCTTCTGCAACGAGATATCGTCGTCGGCCCATGCGGAACACGAGAACAGCATGGTGAACTGCTTCTGCGGATCGAACTCGATGCGGGTGACGACGTCGCAGATGTCGCAGGGGCGGTTTTGCGTTGGGTGGTTCTGCGTCGCCAGCCAGGTGGTGTAAGCCTTGAAGTTGCTCAGGCTCCCCGGCGTCACGACAAACTCATAGACAGTAATGTCCTGCCCGCCGTCAGCCTCGATCACGCCCAGCTTTTTGCGCTTGGTGCAGGCGGTCGTCGGCTTGCCGGTGAAGGTCACGTCGGTGCCGCGCACGTTCTGCGGACACTGCAGACACGTCGGCGCCTGGGGCTGCATCGCGTCCTTGGAAGGGCCACTCCCGTTGTCCGAGAAGCATTCCGGCGGTGCGTCGCTGTTGGGATCGTAGGGACCATCGAAATAGACGCGAGCGTCGAAACGGTTGGCATCGACCACGATCACGTCGATGTAGTGGGTGTCAACCGGGCGCTCGGCCGCCGCGGTGATCCAGCGGAAGCGACCGCCGCGGATCGAGATATGGGGCCCGCGCGTTGTGCCGAGACCGGCGGAAGCGTCGTCGAGCAGACGGCGGCGGGAGGGAACTGCGACTTGCTGGTTCATGGTTAACCTTTCCTTATGCTGCATGCGACGTAGGGCTCGACAACAATGCCGGGCGGCGGGTTCTCGTACTTGTCGAGATGTTCCTTGATGGGGTCGATAAGCGCACCAACATCAACCATGTCCCAATGATCGCTTTCAATGACATACTTGAGAAATGCGTCACGGTTGTCAACCTTGGCTTTCAGCCCGCGCCTGAGGTAGGCTGTTCCGAACCCATCGGACTTGAAATTCTGCAAACCCTGTTGCTGTAGCATGACGCCGCAGGCGTTTTCAAGCGCCCGCAAGCCCTCCTTGAACGGTTTCCACTCCGCATCGAAGGCTTCCTGCGCGGCTTCGAGCGCGGCCTTGATCTCGGCATGCTTGGCGATCATGTCGCCAATCGTCGGTTCTGTCATCACGGTTGAGAGTGTCATCGATATCTCCGGTATTGTTGGTGCCGATCGCGCTGGCACTGGCGGCAACGCCGCGAACCACTTTTTGCATCGATCATGGCATCAGCGAGAGAATGCCCATGAATGCAGAATTTCTTTTGTGCTCGTTCTCCACGACGTACGTTCTCCAATCGCGTAACCGGCTCCAAGTGATCCGGGTTTAGACAGCATCGCACACGGCACAAGTGATCCAGCACTAGCCCCTCAGGTATAGGACCGACTAACAATTCGTACACCTTGCGATGTAGTGCTCCACCTGATCTCCTTGCGTACCCTTGCTCAGTGTAGCCCATCCAGATCCAGCAACCACATTCGGTTATGCGTACGATGTCTTTCTCAATCCAGTCCGGCAACGTGTTCACTGGTCTTGGACCATCTTGAGGATGGCCCCCTGCATGCTTGTGTTGGTCGAGATCCGCTTGTAAATCTCCCGCTCGACTGCGGTGGAAGCTAGTTGCACAATAGTGGTAGGAACGACTTGCCCAGGACGATCAATGCGCCGGTTGGCCTGCAGGTATAGTTCTGTCCGATCCGGTGCGCCGTACCAGCACACGACAGAAGCAGCAAAGAGATCGAGACTGTGAGACATTGCCGCGGGATCGGCAATAATGAGTTGAGGATCGTTATCCTGTTGAAACTTCTGAAAAATCTCATTTCGCACCTTGATCGGAACTTCGCCGTTGACCATCGCTCGCGAGTATTCCTTCAGGTCTTCATACAGCAGACGTACGATGCTTGTCAATGGGGTAAAAATAATAACTTTGCGGCGTGCTTCCTCGATTACGGCCCGCAGCTCGCGAAGTCGCGGAGCGCAATCCAGCCGATGGGTACGATGCTCGCCATCATAAACAGCGCCGCAAGAAATCTGTATAAGTTTAAGTCGAAGTGCAGCTTCGTTAACTGCGTTAACAACTCCTCGTTCAAGCTGGAGTGTAAGGTATCGCTTGAGTTCTCGGTAATATTTATTCTGTTCATCACTCAACTCCACGTCTCGCATCTGCTCCGTACACGGCGGAACGTCCGTACACTCTCGCATCTCGTAGCGTATCGACGGCTGCAGCAGCTTGTGCGCTTCCGCTTCGGCGCCGACACGCGGCACCTCCTTGAATTGGGAGATCGGATACATGATCCGTTTGCGATAGGACTGATAGCTTTCACCGAAAGCGTTGTTGACGAGGCGGGCGATCCCATGCGCGTCAAGCGGACCATTCGACGTCGGCGTACCCGTCATCAGCCAAAAATAGGGTTTGTGCGCCAGCACATGCCGCGCAATCAGGTGCCGCTTGGTGGTGCCATCCCGGTACGCGCTGGCCTCGTCGATGCAGCAGATCGCGATGTCCTTGCGGCTTGCGAGTTCCTTGGACATGCCGCCCAGCTCTACCTTGCGCCGGTTGCCGACGCGCTGGATCTTCGCGCCGACGTTAACGCCTTCGTAATTGATGATGTAGAAATCGACGTCCTTGTTGAGTTCGCGCAGCCGTTTCTTGGGGTCTCCGTGCAGGATGGCGTAGGTCCGTCTCCCCAGGAAGTGCGCGGTGATGGCGTCGCCCCAGGTGCGTTGCATGGTCGAGATCGGAGTGACGATCAGGCACCGCATACCTGGATTGCGCTCCATCAGGTAGTCCGCGGCCCAAAGTGCTGCCAGCGTCTTCATGGTGCCCATGTCTGAGAGGTTGAAACACCGCGGGTTCTGCACCATGAACTCGGTCATGACCTTCTGGTGCTCGCGCGGGCGCCACGGCGCCTTGATCGGCCAATCGTAGTCTTGATCGACCACGGGCACGGTCGGGAGCTTGCAGTATTGGGCGACTTGGCAGTTATACAGACTGACGGGGGCGGCCAGATAGCCGTTGCGCAAATGGGTGGCGTGCTCGAACAGCGGCAGGATCTCCGCGGCGTGCGGGGTGTCCCAAACCATGGTGTTGGATTGCTGGTCGTGCCAGAAGGTCATTGTCCGTTCGGAAAGTGAGTGCCCCACCACGCGCAGAAGTGCTCGAAGCTGTCAGTCCACATCGCTTCGCCGCCGGCCTTGTGGATCTCGCGCATGCAAGCCTCCTGCAGCGGCGTCGGCCGGTTGCCGGGCGCTTTGGTCTCGATCGAGAAAAACACCCCGCGGTAGCAGCCCAGGATGTCCAGCGATCGTCGGCCGTAACCTGACTGCACGGGCATGAAATAGTAGGCGCCCTGCTTTGCGAGAAACGCCTTGATCTTGTCCTTGAGCAGTCCTTCCGGCGTTTTCATGGCGCGGGCTTGTCCGGTTGCACCACGACGAACGGAACTACCTTGGCGCCCTGCTGGACGGTCTCGGCGGTGTACTCCGCGACGAAATGGATCTCGGATAAGGGGATGAAAAAGCCCAGCCCCAGCACAAAGCCATCGTTGCGCACGGCCTGCATCAAATTGGCGAGTGTCGCTCCTTCAGGGATCGGTTGATCAAACGCGACGTCAGTGTTTTTTACGTAAAACCTAGCTACCTGCATTGACATTCCTCCCGGTATAATGCTCACAGTCCTTTACAGGACACCAGTTACAGAGGGGGCTTTTGCGCTTTGGCCATGCACCGTTGCGCAAATAGTCTTCCGCCTCGTTACGCAGCTTCCATATCCGGTTGTACGTGTTGGCGTGATCCCTGATATTGTAGCGCAGCCCGCTTTGCCCGGTTCGCATCCAGAAATATTCTCCGACGATACTCTCCAGCGTCGGGTAGTGCACCTTCAACAGCAGCGCGCCGCATTCAAGCTCGAACGGATCCTCGCGCACGTTCCCGGTCTTCCAGTCCACCATCCATGCGTGTTGCCGGCTCTCTGGCATGGTAACACAATCGAGCTTGCCACGGAACCAGGCGTTGTCCTTGTCCTCATAGTCGCAAGGCTGGCCGTTCTGCTGCATGGCGAGCGCCAGCTCGACCTTGACCGGCACTAGCCTGGACGTATCGTAAAAATAGGTCGAGACCTTCTCGGCGGAAGCACACTCGTCCGGCAATGGAGAGCCGTGTTTGATACGGTTCTCCATTGCCTTGTGGACGGTATCGCCCCAAATCATCTGCTCGGTCTTGACGAACGGCACCGTCTTGCCGACATAGACGTGATACGCCTTATGTGGACATTGCTCCAGCTGGCTATAGAAGCTGTATGTGCCGATCGGGAGTTTCACAGGAAGCCTTTATCCTTGGCGAGCCATTCGGGCATTGTAAACGTGCCGTCATCGTTCTTTTCGACTTGCGATTTTGGCACCCATTCGGTTGTTTTGCCATCGAACAAGCGCCATGCTTTTGCTGTCTCACCGTGGATCTCGGCGGTCAAATCGTACAGCTTGGCGTCCTGCGTGCTCATCCATACACCTGCCCAAGCGCCGCGATCACGTGCTTGCGCCCCGATCGCGGCATATCCTCCAGCACCTGCATGGCGTTGGCGAAACAGGCGCTCTCCTGCTTGTTGAGAGACGCGACGATCTTCAGCACGGCATGAAGCTTGTTCTTCATCTCCAGCGGGCGGTTGGGGTTCTTGGCTGGCTTCGGCGCTGCCTTGATCTTCGCTCGTTTCGCCACGTTCTTCCTCCTGTTGCGGTTGATCTTCTTGATCTCGGCCGGTGCGAGCCTCTGTAGCGAGTGCTTCGGCGGCGTCTGCCGCTTGTGAGCAGGCTTCTTCGCGCGCTTGCGCCGTGCCTTCGGCGCCGCAGGCTTGACCGGCGGCAGGGGGCGGTTAGCCATCACGCTCTCGGGCGACTGCGCAGCACGAGAAGGGATCGCCGCGACTGGCGGGGTGAACGTACCTGCATCCTCGTCTGATTTCATAAGAGTTTCTCCGGTTTGGCAAGGGTCTGCGAAATGTAGCCCTCGCTGTCTAAAGGGATGCCAGGAAGCCACGAGGGTGCCCGCGAAAGTGCTTGCTGAACAAAGAGCAATGCCGCTTCTGCCTCGTGCTCCCTGACAACCGTCACAAGCTTATCATGCTCCATCGTGACAATGTCAAGTCCCGCCGCGCGACATTCGGCCCAGGCCTGGCGGATAAAGGTACTGCGTAAAGCCTGCATCATCTGTTGGACAAGCATGCCGCCCCACAAATGAGACCAGCGATTTTTGGAAATAAGCATCTTAAAGCCTTGATCTTCCTCATCCCATTCTAGCGTGTCGTATCGTAGCGGTACTCCATTGGGTAGCCAAATAATTTTGTCCTGGATGTGCACAACATGCCAGTCGAGTTCCATCCCAGCATGCATCTTCCGAAGCACAACATTACCTTGTTCCCACAAATCTGTCACAAAAGGATGTGTTGAACGATACGCGTCTCTCCAGCCGACTCCTTGTTCATCGGTACATTTTATTCCAAATGTGCGCAATGTACGGGCTATTTTTGTGCCGCCAGCACCGTATCCAGACATCAACTCAACTCGTTTTCCGCCTTCACGTTCATCAGGGTACGTTTCTTTGGTGATTGAAAAGCCATAGAATGCGCTTGCGACACCTGCGTATGGATCTTTGTGTAAACGAAAGTCTTCAATTTTGTCTTTCTGCCCGGCGATCTCGTTGAGTAGTCTACATTCAATTTGACTGGCATCAGCAACCACCACAAGGGAACCAGCGGGCGCCTTAATTGCTGCGGCAATCGGTCCTCTTCTTTTAAAATTCTGCCAGTTGACTTTGTCCCCGCCGCTCCAGCCGGCCAAATGCGTGCCGGCATAGTTGAGATAGACGCACATCTTGCCACGCGTGCTCATCCACCCCAGCCGCGCGGTGCGTGTCTGCACGCCGTTACTGTGCGCTTCCAGCTTGGCTTGTGCTAGCGCCGCGATGCGATCGTCTTCGTGGTCGAGCAGGTCGCGCATGAAGTCGTCGGTTTTTGCGAAGCTGTAAAGCCATCGCGTCGAGCCGTCGGCAGCGTCCTTGCCCGGCTTCTGTTCGGGCTCGATGCCTTCAGCGCGCAACAGTTCCGCGAACTTCCAGTTCTTTCTCAGCTCCGTGGCGGTGACGCCCAGCTCGTCAAGCAGCGCACGCCGGTCATCTTCTTCTTTTTGCCAGATAGCAGCCAGGAGATCGGTATCACCTTCCAATACAGGACAGCAAAACATTCTGATTGTGGCATCAATGAACTGAAGTTCATGAGGAGGAAAAGAAGGTACTTTCATAACTCCCCCTTCAGATACGCGACAATTAATTCCAGCTCCGCAATCGTCGCATCTCGTCTGTGGGCTTTGCTTTTCTCAGACACCGTCACATCCTTTCATCAGGATGCAGAATAGCTGCCATGTCAAAGCAACATCATCGCAACACCCCTGCGCCACCGCTTGCTGTATGGCTGGTGATAGCTCATGCCAGTGCTTCCCCTTGAACAGATCGTACGGTACGGTTTTGGTTCCCAGGCCGAACAGCTTTGCCAGGCTTTCGAGCGAGACCGAAACATCCTGCCCCAGCAGCAGACGCCCCATCGACATGGTGTCCAAGTACATCTTAGGCACGATGCCGTAGTGGTGCGCCAGGATCAGTCCGTCGAACTGCGTGTGGTGGCAGAGCAGCGCGGTGTTTCTCCAGTCAATATCTAGATTTGGTTTGACGTTGATGCCTGCAAACCAAGTAATACGTTCACTTCCTGGCCAACGTATGGAAACACCATGTACCTCAAAACGCGGATCACGTACGTATGCTTCCGTCGTCATCTTCTTGAGTGTGTACTCGTCGTCGTAATAAGTCTCGAAAGTCCAGCGTGATTATATCCATCACGCATCTCCTTTCCAAATTCCGATATCAAATAGAATCGGAATCGTCCCAAATGTCAGCAGGATCGCGCACCGCCTCTTGGGCATTGCGTCGGTCATGGGCGGCTCCGATCCATCGGAATTGGCACGGAAGTGTTCGGCAAATAAAGAGGATGTTTCGGCTGGCCCGACTTAGTGAAGCCGAGCGCGAAATGCTCCTTAGTGTGCATCCACCCGCGCAATGTCTCGGCTTGAAATTCGTCGCCGTGAGCGCCCCACGCGCAAATGATGATGCCGGAATTACGCGCGGCCCGTTCGACGTATTCTTGGTTCTTGTGGTGGTGCATCGCTTCGCCTGCCGCAAAAAGGTCTTTTGGATCGGTCGCGCGATAGGCGTAAAGGTTGACAACTTCGACGCGATCAAACTTTAGAGCTTTAGCAAAGCCTACGCAGCGACGGATCGTCGGATCGTCTTGTTCGGCGTCGGCCGTTGACGGATTGAGCATCACAAAGACGCAAGAGAGAGGGTCACCAAGTTCGGCCCCGTTACCATCTTTGTCGCCGTACCATCGCCAATGTTCCTTGGTCGCTACGCCGCGCCACTCCCGCCAAAGCGAGAAGCGATATTTCCCGCATGGCGAGATCGAAGCCCCCTTGGCGACATACTCGCTCATCCCCCGTCTCCCTGAGTTGCGGGAAGCGGGGCGGTGAGAGCGCGGTCGATCTCAGCAAGTAATTCGTCACGTTCCGCGGGGAGCGCCAGCACATCAGCGAGCGCAGCCTTGTAGCCGTAATGCCAATAGGCGCGTTCAGGCGTGTTCTCGTCCAGATGCTTCTGATCGGCCACAACATAGGGCGAGTTGTCCGCAAGCCACTTCGAGATTTCATCGTGGCGATGTTGCAGCGCCTCTTTCACCTTCATTGCGTCGGTCATGGGCGATCCTCAGTTGCGGGAAGCGGGGCGGCGATAGTATAGCCACTCAACTCGCATTTCTTCTGCGCGTGACACCAACCAGTATTTTCACATTTCGGACACGCCTCCACCGCGCCAGCATTGCCGGAGAGGGCATTGGCTTCCGGCATCATTGATGCGTGTTCTCGCATCGCCTGCTTCATCGCACCGCGCTGTCCAGCATCGCTCATGATCGCCTCCGGCAAAATATTGCGTATACCAGCGCGACAACAGCGATCACCACGATCGCCAGCGCGGTCAGGTCCAATGTCGGACCGCAGCCGGTCGGGCATCCAATGCCGTAGTTGTAGGGGTTCATTACAGTGTACATCTAAAGCCTCCCAAACTGTGCCAGCTCGTTCAGCCAGCGCGCAGGGTGCATGGTCCCCTCGTTCGGCCAGCGGATGTTGAATATCGGCGGATCTTCAAAGCGGTTCTCGCCCTGCCGCGGCGTCTCGTACTGGAGCACCGGCACTTTGCGCTTGATTTCCTTGACGGGCGCCGCCTGGTGCCGGCCGCGCGAGGCATCCCAGCAATGCCCCTTGCCGTGCCAGTACAGCCAGGACGTGGCGTGCGCGGCTCGCGCTTCCTTGTAGGTTGGGCATGAAGGTGATGCGCTGGCGCAGCCGGCGAGAGCTACCGTGAACAGCACAGCGAGCAGTAGAAGACGTTTCATGGGGCACCTTGTGAACCTTGTTAATCTAAGGCGCCTCAACCGTCAAGCCATCTTTCTTCGCTGACAGCTCGATCTCCACGGCGCCGTCCACGCTGGTGGTCAGGTACATCCGATCCGGCACCATGATAACCGTGTTCTCGCAAAGCCATACATAGCCGCGCCTGGTGTGCGCCAGGACGTCAACGGTCTCGCCGCGGCGGTTGGGAATCAAGCACAGGTCCGGCCCCAGCCAGTTCTTGCGGTGGTCCCGCTCGTGGTCGAGTTCGTAAAGTGTTGCGGTCATTGAGCAAATAAATCCTTTTGTCTCGCAAGCGCGACATTTACTGCGCGTGATCTGTTCGCGGGGGCAGTGGAATGGCCACCTGCACCATGGACATTGTTTAACGACGTAGACAATGAATTGAGGCTTCATTCGCCGTACCTCTCCCGATGTTTCTGCGCAATCTCGCCCGCCGGCAGGTTCACGATCTCGTGACGGTCGCTCCAGAGCGCGTACAGGCGCCGCGCCAGGGTGTATGCGTCGGCGTCGGAAATGAAATGACCCCGTTTAGCCAGCTCGCTCTGGATCAGGTCGGCGGCGCCTTTGATTTTGTCGGTCATGGTCGGCAATCCCATAGAATATGATTGATGACTTTGTGAATTTGTTCGTCAGTTAGTCCGATCTCTTTACCCTTGCGCTCGACGGCATCGCAGCAATCCTTGTATATCGCTTTTGCAGCGTCCTGCGCGGCATTCTCTTTGTTGTTCTCCCCTTCCTCCAGCCCGTTTTTAAAGCCCCGATCGTACTCCTCCTCGGAGATTTTTTCGATCTCCTCGGCTTGCTCCTCTTCTGTCGGGATGAGCAGGATGCTGTCTACTTGATCAATGAATTGTTGAGGCATCCCGCCGTCAATGGCGCTGTAGCGAAGCCAATCAACAAATTCATGCGTCGTCATGTTCGATCGAAAATACATCGTTGCACCTCTCTATGATGCGCTCCCGCGCTGTTCTCAGGATCTCGACTTGCTTCCTGGGCCACGGCGTTACTCTGCCACACTCCCAATTTGAAACGGTTTGCACCGTCACAGTCAAGCGCGCGGCCAGCTCAGCTTGCGTGAAACCAAGCTTAAGCCGTGCGGCCCTGATCTGGTCGGCGAAGGTCACTTGATTTTGGTAGCGCGGTAAAATGCGAGCACCATGGCTTCGTTGTAAGCCTTGTGCGCGGGCGCCGTGGCTTCGTTGTAAGCCTTGTTCGCGGGCGCCATGGCTTCGTTGTAAGCCTTGTACGCGAGCACCTTGGCTTCGTTGTAAGCCTTGTTCGCGGGCGCCATGGCTTCGTTGTAAGCCTTGTTCGCGGGCGCCATGACTTCGTTGTAAGCCTTGTTCGCGGGCGCCATGACTTCGTTGTAAGCCTTGTTCGCGGGCACCATGACTTCTTTGTAAGCCTTGTTCGCGGGCGCCATGACTTCTTTGTAAGCCTTGTTCGCGGGCGCCATGACTTCTTTGTAAGCCTTGTTCGCGGTAGGAGAAAGCAGCTCTCTTGCTGCCCAATTTAGATTAAATCTGGCCCCGTATTTCAGGCACACGGTTTTGGTGACGCTGACCCGTTCGCCGAAAAGCTTTTTGAACAGTGCGATCTGATCGGGGCAAGCTCCGTGTTCCTTGAGCTGTTTAAGAGTGATGATCATGATCGTCTTGCGCTTGACGATCTTGGCGCCGGTCGTCTTGATGGTTTGTGCGTCGAATTGGGATGATAGATTCGTACGAGGCATGTAGTTTCCTTTCGCCAGTTTAGGGACTATTCCCTGACGCCTTAAGCCCGGTAAGACCGATTTTTGCGGTCTGCCGGGCGAAAGCGAGCCAATAGGAAGGCCCGTGGTGCGTTAAAAAGAAGTGGGCGCTGGGTAAGTGACCCTCATTTTTGGGATGTTCGCCAGTCGTCGGCGTACGGTCGCAATTTTGGGATGTTCGCCAGCCGTCGGCGCGCGGTCGCAATTGCTTCGCGGACCATTTGCGGGAAATAAGCACCGTAGTTGCACCCGTCGCGGCGCGACTTGGCTGCTATCCCGTAGTGCTCAGTGAAAAAGTCGTTGGGGTCCGCGTATACGCAACCGCCAAGATAGTCCGCGCCAAGCTCGCAGCCTTTGTATTTCACAAGTACTGTAGTTTGAAATGCTGTGTACTCGCCGTTTGCAAGTTTCTCTTTCGCTTCGCCGTCATCATCCCATGACAAATCCATGTCTTCGTCCGGTTCGATGTATGCGCGAACAACGAAGTTTTTTGTTCTGAATGTGTACATGATCTCTTTCATAATATCCTCAATTGTTATGGTTGCGATGGTTGTCAAGATAGCAGGTTTTTATATAAACCCGTAATCACGAATTGTTACGTGCGAAGCTGAAACGGGCATTGAGCCGTTCCAGGCGCTAAGTTATCGCCCCAAGTCCTCTTCCCGCACCACCATGCGGAGCCAGTTCGCATCCCAATAGAAACCGTCCGGAAGCGGTTTAGCGACGATTGCATGCGCTCCAGGGGGCAGGGGGCGGGGAAAGGCGATGGCCGAATTAAACCCTTCCATGGGTTCCGTAGCCTCGCTGAAGACGATTGTGGGCCATGGTTTGCCGAAACCTGCAGCTTCGAACCTGACGCCTTCGGGCGACGTCCAGGCCGCAGGCACGTGGTCGGCACGGTAATAGTCCTGCATTGCCCTGACGCCCGGATGCTTCACACCGTCCTCAAAGTCCCGCAGCGCCTTTGCGTACCAGTGGCTTTGCAACAGGTCCGGATGCGCGGCGCGAGCCGCGGTGCTGTTGGCATTGAACCAGCAACAGCCGTCGAAACCAAGCAGGCCCCGCCGCGCCAGACTGTTGGGGTGCAAGGGCGAGGGAATGTAGCCGGCGACGTCGCGCCTGAAAGTGAAGAGATGCGGGAACGCCGCAGGCGTGATCTTGCTTGTCTGGTCTTCCTGGAGCTTTGCAGCAATCGGCGCCAGCTTCTCCAGCTGCACCATGAGATCGTCAGGGATTGCAAATGTCCCCTGCTCCCAGTTGATGATCGTCTGCCGGGAGCGGCTTAACAGCTTCCCAAGGTCGGCTTGCGTGAGACAGCGCCCTTTGCGCCAAGCTATCAGTTCTTCTCTTGTCATTGGATTGTCCTTTTGAGTTGTGAAGTTACCTTCCGTAAAGCGCTGGCTTTACAATGTCAAGCAAATCGCTTTACAATGTCAAGCAAATCGCTTTACAATGTCAAGTTTTTCCTTTACATCGCAAGCCTGACGAGAGGTATCATAATGGGGCATTTTTTGGTGCTACACTTCACACATCTGAAATGCTACACTCCACACTAGAACGAAAAACACCAACGATATCACAAACTAGTAACTATTTCGCGTTTTGAGAGAATAAGCCTTAGGGAGCTTTACACCAAGTAAAGCTGCTTTACTTTACATCGCGTCACGGGATATTAATATATTGTTTTACTATATTAATGGAATATTAAGATTGTGAAAACAATAAAAGAATGGAGTTACAATGGCTTCGAACTATGTTTTAGAACTTAACGACAATTGATGTGTTACGAATATTAAATATAATAACACCCATCACATCGCTTGTAACCCCTTGATATTGCAGGCGGAGTATTGGAGTACCATGCCTAACTTCACATGGTTTTTTGTATAAATATCGCTTATATAAACTCGGGAGAGCCGAGGGCCGGGACGCGCGAAGTCGTTTTTTATCCCTCAAAACTAATGCCGCGCCAAAAGCGCCACGGGTCCAATACCCTACTTCACAACCCTAACACCGATTTTTATATACATCCCTCGCAGCAAAACGCCCGCAGGGAGGGGGATCTCTGCAGGCGTCTCGCGCTCTCAACCCGCCGATCAGTGAGGAGTGATCAGCAATCACACCTTAGCGGTTTCGGCGCGTTCTGGCAACACCCCTATGTGGATGACATCGCCGCCGGCCGAGAACCGTACCTGGCGGGTGATGCCGTCTTCGGTGATCTCGATAACCGGCCGAGCCCAATGGTTCCCCGACAATCTGAATTCGACGCGCGTATTTCCTATGAGCACCGTCTGAGGCTTGACGCACCAGAGCATGGAGCCCTCCAGACCTTGACTTGACAACCTTCGCGAGGCGTGTCTTGATTGCCACAAGGGAAGGGAGCCGTCAACATGCCGCGCATGGTCGCCAACCTCAACTCGACTGCGCTGGTTCGTGCCGAGTTCGAGCAGGACGAGACCAGTGCCGATCGCGGGCGGCTTGACATCGAGTTCACCTCTGGACAGTCTTATAGCTTCGAGAACGTGCCGCAGCGTGTGTTCGAGGAGTTGCGTGACGCACGCTCTCCGGGCACCTACTATCACCAGCACATCCGCGATAGGTATTGACCCCATGTCGGATCAAACCCCCCAGCCATACGCATGGACGACCAAGGGACCGGCCTTGATCGCGGGTCTAGTTCTGATCGCCGGCGGCTTCCTGTTCATGCACGGCAGGTGGAGATGGAGCATTCCGCTGGGGCTGGCGGCGGGCATCGTCGGCGTCATGCTGGTTTTGTACTCGACTAGAGTGCAAGGCTGGTGTGCCCCGGCAAACGCTGCCGCGTTCGGCAAGGAGTGGGGACCGAGCTTCTGGCACGGGCCATCCGCGTGGGACTGCTGGCACCTGGTGAACCCGCTTACGCCAAAGGGGCGGTAACATGCGCGACGCCGACAGCTGGTACATCTTCGTTCCCGATCCACTTCAACCCGACAAATGGGAGGTACGCTACTATGAGCAAGAAGGGCAAGCCAAAGGGTGCGATCCGCGGCGACATGGCCAGGCAGCCGATGAAGCGGTCGGGAAATCTTAAGAACGTGCCCGCCAAGATGGGGCGGCAGAACAGGCAGCCACGCCCCGCGAGGACGTCAGGCGCGAGGGGGCGATGAGCTTGCTGGATATCGCGCTCAAGCTGGCGGGGATGCCGCAGGCCACGATCGACGAGCTTGACAGGAGCATGCCGGGATTGGCACGGCTGGCGGTCGTGGCGCGCAACGCCGAGCCGCTGCTGACGCAGGCCAAGCCGCACCTCGACGCGCTGCTGCCGATCGCGGCAAAGCTTTGGCCCCAGCTGCAGGCGGCGTGGCCGGACATCGTGGCGGTAACGCCGACGATCGAGCAGCTGATCGAGTTTGCGAAGTCGAGGGAGTAGGGCATGCCGCGCAAGTACGAGGCGATCCGCGACAAGCTGAAGGCGCAAGGCAAGTCGGACAAGGTCGCAAAGAAGTCCGCGGCGCGCATCTTCAATTCACAGCGCAAGCGGGGACAAAAGCCCGTGACGCGAGGCAGCAAATGAGCGTCATCACCCTTGAGGACGTGGTGCGCGATGCCATCGACGACGGCTTCAAGCAGGTGGTGGCGCAACTGACGAAAAATCGCATCGATGGCACCATGAGCGAGCAGAAGTTTTCCGGCGTCGTATTCGACGCACTGAAGCAGCGCAGAAGCGCAATCGACGCCGTGAACAAGCTGTTGGGCATCAATGTCGATCAAGCCGGAAAGTGAGCAGGAGGAGCTGATCGTCCGGCTGGGGAAGGACCATCGCCTTGCGCACCAGACCCTGTTCCAGCATCGCCACCCGGACGAGACGCCGCGTTTTCATTTCGAGATCATCGACGATCTGCATGGGCCTTCTCGCCGGGTACTTGAGCTGGCCTTTCGCGGCGCCGGCAAGTCTACCCTTGCCGAAGAATACATCTGCATCGACGCCTGTTATCGTCGCTTCAGGAACTTCATCATCATCGGCGAGAGCTTTACCCGCGCCGCGGAGCGACTGTCTGCCGTCAAGCACGAACTCGATTTCAATGAGCACCTCAGAACATTGTTTGGGGATCTTCACGGATCGACCTGGAACGAGGACAAGATAGAACTTGCCAATGGCTGTGTTATCCAGGCGTTCGGCCGCGGCATGTCGCTGCGCGGTGTCAAGCACAACGACGTGCGTCCCGACGCCTGCCTGATCGACGACATCGAGGACGAGGATAGTGTCAACACCCCCGAAGGACGAGACAAGACGCAAGCATGGCTCATGCGGACTTTACTCCCCGCGCTTGCCCCTGGAGCCAAGGTGCGGATGCTCGCCAACATGCTTGATCCTGACTGTCTCGCGGTCCGGCTTCGCAAGTCAGGAGTGTGGACGGTGCGGGAGTATCCATGGGAGCATATCTCTCCCGCGGGAAAACGTCTCGCCACTTGGCCTGCGAGGTTTCCGCTCGCGCATATCGACGAGGTTAAAAAAGAGTACGAGCAGGCCGGGATGTTGAACGAGTATCAGCAGGAGTACATGGTGGAGGCAACCGATCCATCGACTCGCGCGTTTACCAACTCGCTGATAAGGGTGGTGCCCCGCGCGCGCAAGTGGGAACCGACTTACGCGATGTACGACCCCGCGCGCAGCGTCAAGGCAACGTCGGCACATACGGGCAAGGTAGTATTTTCGTGGGTAGGAACGAAGCTGATCGTATGGGAAGGGGAGGGCGAGCTATGGATGCCGGACAAGATCATCGAGGACATGTTTCAAACATTTGCCACGTACGCGCCTATAGAAATTGGCGTGGAGAAAGTAGGCTTAGAAGAGTTCATCATGCAGCCTCTGAGGGCGGAACAGACGAGGCGCCACGAGATAATCCCGGTCAGGGTCATGCCTGCGCCTGTCGGGAAATTGGCATTCATCCGCAGTTTGCAGCCATTTTTTGCGTCTGGCGAAGTCGAGTTTGCGAAAGACTTGCCCACCCTGAAGCAACAACTGTTATCGTTTCCGACGGGCAGGATTGACGTTCCCAACGCGCTTGCGTACGCGCTGCGCATGAGACCGGGGTTGCCGCTCTATGAAAACTTCAGTCACCGGAACATTGTTGAGGAGCTTCCTGTATTGCGGCAGTCCAATTGCTATCTGGCAGTTGGCGCAACCCGACAATACACCACTGCGGTATTGTGTCAGGTATCAGGGACAGGACTACGTGTTGTCAAGGATTGGGTTCGAGAGGGTGATCCAGGCAACACGATTGAAGACATCTTTAGCGAGACGAAGCTGATCGCCTCTCGCTTCGACGTGTTCGCGCAAGCCCCCAAATCCTACGACGCGATAGGGCTGGCGCCCGCGGTCCGCGCCGCGCGACACACGCTAAGGACTGCGGGTGATCCGGCACAGGGGCGCACGATCCTGCGCGCCAAGATCGACGCACTCACTCACGGCGCGCCGGCTCTACAGGTATCGACCGCGGCCAAGTGGACCCTCAACGGCTTTGCCGGCGGCTACACGCGCACGGTCAAGCAGGGGGCTCACGACGTGCAGGGCGTGGCCGATGAGGGGCCTTATAAAACGCTGATGGAGGGGCTGGAGGCGTTCGTGGCGGTCACGAGCGGGGCGCTTGAGAGGGATGGCCAGGACACCCCGAACTATGATATAGACGCTTCGGGCCGGCGCTTCTTGTCGGCGCGAGCACGCCACCATGGCACGTAAACCCAAGCCTGATCTAAAGATCGTCGATGACGATCGCCCGCAAGATGACCCTAACGCGCCGCAGATCGGTGAAGAGGGCGGCGATGATCCGGAAGCGAAGGAACGCGCAAAGGCTGCGCGAGATCGCGACGAGGAACTGTCGGGCGACAAGGACATCGCGGAAAAATTCATCGAGCTGATGAAGGACGTCAGCCGCGGGTTTCAGGCGCAATGGGAGCGCGGCAACGACCAGCTCGACTATTGGGACCTGTACGATCTCGTTCTTGGGGGCAGGCAAGCCTACGCCGGCAACTCGCAAATTTATCTTCCGCTGGTGCGCCAGGCGATCAACGCGCGCAAGACGCGCTTCGTCAACCAGATATTCCCGCGTTCGGGCCGCAACGTCGATTGCATCACGTCCGACGATAAACCCTACGACATCATGGCGCTACTGGAGCACTACATCCGCAAGGCCAAGTTGCGCACGCAGGTGATGCCGGCCCTGATGAAGAACGGGGACATCGAGGGGCAGTACAATCTCTATGTTAGCTGGAGCAACAGCAAGCGTCATGTCGTGATCCGCAAGAAATCGGAGATCGACCTTGGCGACGACATGAAGGTGGAGGATCCCAGCGACGACGATGAAGAGGATATCGAGGAAGTAGAGACCGAGCATATGGAGCCTACCGTCGAGGTGCTGGCCGATGCCGACGTGCTGATCCTCCCCCACACGGCAAATAGCGTGGGTGACGCATTGGCGAAGGGCGGGTCCGCAACTATCATTCGACGCTGGAGCAAGGCACGTATTAAAAAGGCCATCGAGGACGAGGAGATCGACGCGGAGATCGGCGAAGACCTGATCGAGGAGATGGGCGACAGTAAGGAGAACCCCGGCGCGCCAGAGCCCAACAAGAAGCACGTCGATGCGGCCGGCATCACCACGACGGGCGGAAGTAAAGAGCTGGTGCTTTACGAGACCTGGACGAACATCAAGGTTGACGACGAGCTGCGCTTGGTTCGCGGGTACTACGCCGGGACCAAGGGAGACGAGGGCTCGACCGAGCGCGTTATGTCGATCAAGCGCGGGCCGTACTGGAACGACAAGTGTCCGCTGCTGTCGGCGCCGATCGACAAGATATCGGGCGTGTTCAAGGGGCAGTCGCAGTGCAAGCAGGTGTCGGATCTGCAGTACGCCGCCAACGACACCATTAACGAGGCGATGGACAGCGCGGCGTATGCGCTGATGCCGATCGTGATGACGGACCCGAGCAAGAACCCGCGTGTCGGATCAATGGTGTTGAACTTGGCGGCGATTTGGGAGACCAACCCGAACGACACCAAGTTTGCCCAGTTTCCTTCGCTGTGGAAGGACGGACTGACGATCGTGTCGGGGTTGAAGACCGAAGTGTTTCAGATCCTGTCGGTGTCGCCAGCGATGATGCCGCAGTCGAGCGGGCAGAAGAGTGGCAAGCGCAATCAGGCCGAGATCGCGCTCGAACAGCAGGTAGACGTGCTCTCGACCGCGGATGTTTGCACAAACCTCGAAGACGAGATTTTGACGCCGCTGTTGCGCTGGTTCGTCGAGCTTGACTATCAGTTCCGTCGCAAGGACATCACCGTCAAGCAGTACGGACAGATGGGGATTCGCGCCGCGATGCAGGAAGTCAAGCCGATCCAGAGCGATCGCCGGTACGAGTTTCGCTGGTTCGGGGTCGAGGCAGCGCGCAATGCTCAGATGATGCAGACACAGACGGCAGCGCTCAACGTTGTCAAGGGCATGCCACCGCAGACTTACGCGGGCTACGAGTTGAACCTGGTTCCTGTGATCAGCATGTGGCTGGAGAACGCTTTCGGTCCGCGCGTGACGCCCGAGATTTTCAAGAGCATCAAGGAGAAGTTTACGGTAGCTCCAGACATGGAGAACGAGTGGATGATGGAGGGGCTGGACCTCCCGATCCACGAGCTTGACGACGACAAGGAGCACATGCAGGAACACATCAAGGCGATGAAGGGCGGCGATCCGCAGGGCGTCGTTCGTCGTCACATGATGCTGCACCGGATGCAGATGAGCAAGAAGATGCAGATGGCAGCGCAAGGGCTCGCTGCGCAGCAGCAAGGGGGCGGCGAGGGAGGTGGCGGTCCAAGGCCGGGCGCGCAGACGCAGGGGCCAAGGGGCGGTGGACAGCAACCTGCGGGCGCGATACATTCGGACAGGATGCAGGACCCGTCGGCGGCACCAAGGAGATGACGATGCGCAAGTGGGCTATCGCAGCTTTAATTTCCGGTCTTCTTTTGTTGCCGTTGCTGCCGATGGCGTTGAAGGCGCAGGAGAACACGCTAGGATACAACAACAGCTGCGGACAGGGGCTTGTTGCCGGATGCGCGCTGAAGACCGCGGCTGGCAAGGCGTTTGCGATCCGCGTTACCAATTGGGGCGCTGCCAACGTCGTGTTCGTCGTCGATACGAACGCAATCCCGACATCGCCTAGCACTGTCGTACAAGTCATGTCGTTTCCGATGGCGGTAGGCACGGTGACGGTGCCGACGCAATTGACGATCCCGTTTTATCCCGACGCGCTGCTGTTCACCAAGGGCATCGTGGTGCTCTGCAGTTCGACCGGCATATCGGGCGGTGTGCCGACATACACGGCAAGTGCAACTTGCACGTTTGAAGCGGAGACGCAGTGATGGAGATCAATTTCAAGCAGTCGCTCGCCTGGGTGCGGGTGTCGGAGACCGGGCACACTGACAGCGATACGGACAACACGGCACATTGGGGTAACGGGGACGATCCTGCCGACAGTGGCGGACGGACGTCGCGGGGCATTACGCAGCGGGAGTTGAACGCGTACTGCGAGATGGCCGGGCTGAAAGAGATCGACGTGTACACGGCGCCGAACCCGGTTGTCGATGACATCTATCATCGATCTTATTGGTTCCCATACTGCCCGACGATGCCGCCGGGGATCGACTACATGCTGTTTGACGATAGTGTTCTGTCCGGCCCCGTGACGGCGATAAGAACTTTGCAGCATGCGCTTGGCGTTGATGCTGACGGGCACATTGGTGTGATCACAAGCGGTGCGCTGAGCAAGGCTGATCCGGCCCAGTTGATCGACAAGATTGCCGGCATGCGGATTGCGCGGTACGAGGCAATCATCCGCGGAGCGCCGAAAGACTTGAAGTTCGAGAAAGGCTGGGACAATCGGGTGTCGTTCGCGATGCACAACGCCCATACTTTGGTGAAGCTAGATGCTGGAGTTTCTTGACGCTTTACTTCGTTTCATGAGCGCAGCCTGTGCGCTGGGAGCGATGATTGTTGGGATAAGAAACACCCGTCGCATCCGCGAAGTCCACATCATGATCAATAGCCGGATGGATCAACTATTGGTCGCCAGCGGGCTGGCATCCAGAGCTGAAGGCGTCGAACAGGGACGTAAGGAAGTAGCAAACACCCCCGATTGACTTTTTATATAAACAGTTCCAAGATGAACCGTTTTCGACTGACGGGCGTAATCCGTCCCTCGCACCGATCGACTTGCTGGCCGTTAGCCGCTGGAGGAGAGAATGGCAGATCCTAAAGACGACGTGATGCCCGAAGATGAGCGCATCGAAGAACCAACGGTTGACGATGACGAGACAGTTACCGATCCAGTCGATGAAGGTGACGAGCCCGCCGAAGGTGATGAACCCGAAGGTGATGAGCCCGCTGAAGGCGATGAGCCGGCTCCTCCACTATCTCGCGCAGAGCGTCGCGTGGCTGCTCTCGCCAATGAAAAGACCCGGCTTGCCGAAGAGAATGCCAGGATCACTCGCGAGCTTAACGAGCTTCGCAGCCGGCCTCCAGCTCAGCAGCAACCTCTCCTTCCCCAGGAGACCCCGCAGCAGCGCGCGGATCGTCTCGCGCTCATGTCTCCGGAAGACCGGATGCAATACCTTCTCGATGAAGGTCTCAACCGCCATCAGCAGCAGACCAATCAGGTCATGTCGCAGCTCATGGATCAGGCCGATCGCACGGCTTTTGAAGCCAAGGCTGCTTCCAACCCCCTTCTCAAGAAGTTTGCAGCTCAGGTCGAAACAACGCGTGTCAGCCTTGCCCAACAAGGACGCATCGTCGATCGGGACACCATCGCAAAATTTCTTATCGGTCAGCGCGTGCTCGAACAGCAGGGCAAGACCAAGCCTGCGGTACGGGAGCGGCAGCGGCAACAGCGGGCGCGTCCTGCACAGGGTGCGGGCGACGTGCAATCCAATCGGCGCGATCGTGGACGGCAGACAGGCGACGCTGCCGCCGATATGGAGGCACGTTTCGGGGACGTACCAATTTAACGGGGCGGCGGTTATTCGCCGCCGTAGCACTGGAGAACGGTGATGGCGACGAACACTGCTGCACAATTTGCCGGCGATATCAGTCCGTACATTGCGGCGAAGACCCTTCCCCTCGCTCGTCGGCAGCTGGTGGTTTATCAGTTCGGTGATCCGGCTACGCTACCCAAGGGAATGGGTACGACCTACACTGCGAGCCGCTACAACCGCGTACCACTGCCGTTCGCTCCGCTCGCTGAAGGCGTTCCGCCGGTCGGTCAGACCATGACCTTGCAGCAGGTGTCTGCGCAGGCCCAGCAATGGGGCGACAAGGTCACGATCACTGACGTGGCCGAGATGACGATCAAGCATCCGCTGTTCAAGAAGGCGATCGAGCTGGTTGCGCTTCAGCTGGCGGAAACCATGGAGCGCAACACCTTTGTTAACCTGATGGCGGGCGCGCAGATCAATTATGTCAACAGCCGCGGTTCTCGCGCCAGCCTTGTGGCCGGCGACGTGATCAATCCCCACGAAGTCAACCGCGCCAACGCGATGCTGGAGAACCTCGGTGCTCCTCGCTATATGGGCGACGAGATTACCGACATGAAGATCGATGCCGACGCGGGCGGATCGAAGGCATCAAGCAACCCACGCAAGATGCCTCACTACGTGGCGGTCGCGCATCCGTTCGTGATCGGGGACTTCAGTGAGAACCAGACCGTCATTACGGCATGGAGCTATAGCGATCTCAATCGTCTGTACAACTACGAGGCCGGCGAGTGGCGCGGCATCCGTTTCTGCAAGTCCAACCTTGTCCCGACGTGGACCGGGTTTGCGGCGCCTACCAATCCAGTAGGCGTCGGCGGCGGTTCGTTGACGAACGCGAACTACTTTATCGTGATCACGGGCTCGGACACGCAGAACCAGTACGAGAGCCAAATCTACGCGGTTACGACCGGCGTTAATCCCGGCGCCAATGGCGCGTTGCAAATTACCACACCGAACGTGGCAGGCTTCACGTACAGCATCTACATTGGTTTGACCAATACGCCGTTCAATTTGGGCGTGTCGGCTCAAGGTCCGACTGCCGGGCCGCTGGCCGGTCAGGCGACGCAAATCCCACCCAACACTGTCGTGACGATTACCGCGCTGGGTGTTTCGCAAGTTCCGCCGGCAAATCCGAATACCGGCATCACGGTGTATCCGACATTCATCTTCGGGCGCGGATCGTACGCGCAAGTCGTGCTCGACAATGTCAAGTTCACCTACCTCAAGGAAGCTGACAAGAGCGATCCGCTCAATCAGCTCCGTGTGGTGGGCTGGAAGAATTTCTACGGAACCCTCATTCAGAATGCGCAGTTCATGCTGCGTCTGGAGAGCACTTCCGCCTTCAACGCAACCTTCGGCTAAGGAGGCTGAAATGGCTTACCGGCTTACGTATCAAGTGCAAGTGGACTGGATTGGTCCGGGCCTGGGTCCGATGGGCGGGGCGCTTGCCCCGGTGGTTTCGCTGGCACCGGCCGGCGGGGGACAAACCCTCCAGTTGAATAATGTGGCCGGCGGTCAGAATAGTCAGACGTTCACGGGCACCGACGTCACGAACTTGACCAACGCCATGGCTGCCGACATCGCAGCTCAGCTCAACGTGGCTGCGACGCTGGCGCGCATTCAGGCATTCTCGACCGGCACGGGGTAAGTCATGGCGACAGGTACTGTCGGGACCAACGCGACAAACTCGCTCACGATGAAGCTGTTTGCTGGAGCGCTGTCTTCCGCGGATGTCGCGGCGATTGCAAACGCAGTCAAGGACGACGTCAACAATCTGCATCCGATCTCGCCGGGTGCGTGGTCACAAAGCGGGACGCTTTACGTTCCCAACCGCGGCGTGCTCAAGGTGCTCCCCGGTGACTGCGTTGCTGTTGACGCAACGACGGGATGGCCGATCCTGATATCTGCCCGCGCGATAGCGAGTGGACCCTGGACACACGTAGGGAGTTGACGATGGCGACGAAGAAAGGTCCGACCGAGAGGAGTATCCCGGTCAAGATGGAACTTCTGTCCGACGAGGATAAGAAGGCACTGCGCGCGGAAGCCAAGGCGTCGCTGCTTGCGGATATGAAGCAGGATGCTCGCGACGAGTATTTCGCGCGAGCCCTCAAGAAGCTTCGTCGAGAGCAGATACCGGCAGAGCAAATCGTCAATGTGTCGATGGATCTTGCGCCTTTCTTGCCCCACGTCATGCTGGATGGCGTGATGTACTTTCATGGTTACGCGTACGATGTACCGCGGTCGCAGGCGATAGTGCTATACGAGCAGATGCAGCGCTCGTGGATGCACCAGGACGAGATCGAGGGACGAAGCCGGTTCAATTCTTACCGCCGTCCCCAACAGCTGCGTATCGGTCCTCGGGACATGGGGACGACTACGGCAGGGGCAAACGGGCCGGTTGTGATGCCGGCCGACATGGAGATTTAAATGCTGGACAGGCCAGAAAGTCTCGATCCGGAAGCTTCGTTCAAGCAACCGGACGAGAAGGGGATAGCTGTCGCGATCACTGTCACGTCGCAAGTCGGGACCAATCGAAATATTGTGTTGCAGACTTTTATGGATCGCGATGCGCCGATCGCGGCGTTTCATGCTGTCGTGGACAAGCTTACGACGACGTCCAACCGTCAAGAGGCGATCCTGCAACTCGAAGAGGAAGAGGCGACGCTCGACCGGGTCAAGCGCACGCTGGACCAGCAGATCGCGGATTTCAATCTTGTCGAGCCGCGCGCCGAAGCCGCCTGGCAGGCGTCGGGCAAGAAAGGTACGTTCAAGATGAACCCGAACGAGATCGCCGCCAAGGAGAATTGCAAGAAGAACATCGAGCAATTCAGGTCGGCGATCAAGAAGCACGAGGAACAGATCGCAAAATATAAAGCGGTGATCGCCAAGGTGGACTGACCATGTCGTTGACATCCGCGCAGATTGTTGCATTGGCAACGCAGGATGCGAAGTGTCCGGGGTTTACTTCGCAGGCTGGTCAGTTTCTGAATGCGACGCTGCAGGACCTTTGTCAGAACTACGATCTCGATGCTGCGCTCGGCACGTTTGTTTTCAGTTTCAATTCTGCTACGGGCCAAGGATCGGGACCGTACAATCTTCCGGGGGACTACCTGCGTACGCAGGTGAAAGATGGCAAGGACGAGTTCTTCTATACCATCCAGGGCGTGCCTTACCCGCTGATCCAAATTACCAAGGCCGAATACGACTGGTTGGTGCAGACGCCGGGGTTTCAGTCCTATCCATACAACTACGCGACGGACCTGTCAGTGTCGCCTGCACAGTTATTCGTGTGGCCGCCCGCGTCGGGCGCTTACCCATGTGTTCTGCGCTACTATCGTTTGATGCCGGACATCGCGACGCCCGAGACCAGCGCGGTAGTGCCGTGGTTCAACAATACGATGATCCTGCAGCGCAGTGTCGCCGGGCGTCTTATGGGGCTGACTGGCGACGATCGCATGGAGAAGTATCTCGGTGATGACGAGGACAGGTTTCCGCTGGGGGCCGGTACTCTACTTAAACGATATTTGAAGAACGTAGAAGATCGGGAGGGCGCCGTGCATACGGTAGGGAAAGATCGGCGTCGCTGGGGCCGTCCGTTTGATCAGTTGAAGAATACCAAGAACATCGGATGGGCTATTGCTGCGATGTTCCTTTGGTTCTTCGCTTGGCAAACGCCAGCAGAAGCCAATTGTACGGCACCTTGTACTAAGGCGCAGGTGCAGACTGACATCAACACCAATTGGCCTGACAATACGTCGGGGTTGATTACACCCGCGCTATTGCGTTCGACGGTAGGTGATCTTCTCAATTCGTATCTCGACGCCAATGGAGCGTCATCGTTCGTTTGTCCGGCAAATCAGTTTTTTACGGCTATCGCGACGCTCAGCACATACACCTGCACGCAGCCTACTTTTTCAAACATCGCCAGCATTGGTGCTGGAGTAGCAACGGCGCTGACGAATGGTATTAATACGGCGGGAGGTGTGGTGGTGCCGACCGCGGCCTTGACTTTGAATGGCGTGGTCTATGGCGGCGGGTCTGCGGTCTCGCCCGGATCGACTGCGGCAGGAACCAACGGTCAGTTATTTCTCGGCGTAACATCAGGTGCGCCGAACTGGGGTACACTGTCCCAGGACTGCACGATCACCAACGCAGGCGTTATTACCTGCACCAAGACCAACAACGTCGCGTTTACCGCGCTCGCTACTACTGTGCCAGGAACGGGGGTGGCAGCGGCACTGGCTATTGCCGTCAACACGGCTGGGGGACCTGTGACGGGCGGCAATGCCGTGACGTCTATCACGCCTGGTGGCGGTATTGTTTCATCTAATACGGCGGCGTGTTCGTTGACTTCGATAATGACGACGGGGACGATTTACACCGCGCGTTGTATCAATGCTCAAGTAGGTACGTCCTACGCGATTGCGGATACCGACCGAGGCAAGATCATTACGGCGTCGAATGCCGCAGCACAGGGCTACACGCTAGCGCAGGCCGGTGCGGCATCCCAGTTTCAGTCGGGCTGGTACACGATAATCCAGAACAATAGCTCTAACGTCGCGGGCATCGTTACGATCACGGCTACGACTTCTACGTTCTCGAATACCGGCTCGACGACGATGACGATCCAGCCGGGGCAGTACGCCAAGATCGAGAGTGATGGCGCCAATTATCAGGTTGTATTTATTGCCAACGCGCGTCAACTTCCGGGTACGGCAACCAACGATGCCGCCAATACGGGGATGCTGGGCGAGCAGATTATTTCCACGATCCCTGTAGGCTCAGCGGTAAGTCTTACGACCAACACGCCCGCGAATATTACTAGCATATCGCTTACCGCCGGAGATTGGGAATTAAGTGGGTCTATGGGTATGACCGGCGGGGCAACAACAACGGTGCAGGCGTACAGGTTTAGTTTTTCTACAAACAGCGCCACGGACAACCAAGTGATCGGTTTTGAAAATCAGCAAACGGTGCCTTCTACCACGTTGTTTTCTTCGTTTTCTTTTGAAGCTCCAATGCCTTCTGCCCGAGTTAGCCTGTTAAGTACGACTACTTATTTTTTAGTGGCCCACGTCAATTTTCTAGTGTCCACCCTAACCGGTTACGGAATAATCAGAGCCAGGCGAGTGCGATAGAAAAGGAAAATTCAAGTGTCCGGCACGCTAAATTCACAGGCGATCAAGATCGCGAACGACATCGTATCTCTATCGCAGCAAATTATTTCGGTCTACCAGCAGATCGTGGCGCTTGATGCTGCGTGGACCGACACGGGGGCAGCGGTTGTTCTTGCAGCCATGACAACATCGGTTTTGAACCCGGACGGATCAATCGGGGCGCCTGACGGCACTCCTAACTCTGCGCACCCCATCAATACGTTGTTGTATCCTCAGATGACCCAAGCTGTTTCATCAACTCAGCTTGCGCAGGCAAAGACCATTCTGGACGGCATCAGGGCCTATATTGAGGGGCAGGCTGTTGGCACTCAAGCCGGGGCCCGCGCCATTCTAAACGCGATGATCAACGGTTGAAATAACCAAGGGGCACCTCATGTTCGGACTTACCAGCAAACAGTGGTTTCAGATTATCAGTGGAAGTATCTCGGGTTTGATCACGGGAGCGGCGCTGCTGCAAACCCTCCTGGGGCAGGACTTGACGATCAAGATTGTCGCATTCCTTGGCGTCATCAACATCATACTAAGTTCGATCGGCGCGACACTCTCCGGTCAGGCCAATCTGGTTCGGGACGTCGCGGCCATGCCAGGCGTCGATCGCGTCAGTGTGAATGCGCAGGCCACACCGACGTTGGCTCAAGTTGCTGTCGATCCCGCCCAGCAAAAGGTGGGGCCTACTTCTCCTGGGCTTCGCCCACAACTGGAGACCATCGCAAAATCTTGAGCACAGTGACATCTTCGCAACAGTATCAAGTCTTGTTTCGGTCTAGCGTCTCCCCGTTCCAATCAACAAAGGGGAAGTGAGATGAAGAGATTTTTGCTCGCGGCTCTGGCCGTGCTGATCACGACGGCAGCGATTGCGGCCGACAATTTGCCGACGAAGGCGCAGACCGGCTATGCAACCTACCCTGTCGGCTGCGGCATGTACTATGGCGTTAACGTCATGGGTGAGACGGCGGCAGTCAATAATGCCGCGGTTGGCACGCAGTTCGTGCAGGGCGCGATCGGTTTGACGCTCGGCTATACCTGTCCGATGGGGGGTAGCGGTGGCTACTGGTTTGTTGACGGCATGTTTGACTTCGCCAACCTCAACGGGTCGAGCAACGGGTTTGCTCTAACGGGGCCGGCACAGTTCGAACAACGCTTTGGTTTCGGGGCTCCTGTTACTCTTCTCACTAGTCTGGTGCCGGGCCTCTCGTCACTTCAGAACGCCGTTCCTTCATTGATCCCCCTACCGACGGGTGTCACGGTTGTGACGTCGTTTCCTTACCTGTTCGGTTCGATCCATGAGGACGACGTTGGCGTGTCGAATGGTTTCACGTCCAACAAGCAGTATCTGATCTCGGCTGGCTTTGGTATTGGCAACAAGACCCGACTGACCAATGGCGTGGTGTTTGATCCGTTCGTGGAGTATATTCTTCCGTCGAGCCAGATGTGCATTGGCATCGCTGGCGGGTGTACTCAGCGCGGTGCAGCAGTTCGGGCCGGCATGGCACTCGAATTTTAAAGGATGAACTTTGGCGCTACCAGGGAAGCCCCTTGTATGGTCTCCACGAGGGGCTTCCGATACCCTCGACAGCTCAACTTCGCCCGAAGGGGTGATGACTGTCTTGAAGGATCTCGTTCCTGATCCCACCACAAAAAACCTCTGGCAATGTCGCCCTGCGGCTGTGTCGCTCGCCAATTTTTTAGGAAGTGCTTTTTCGAGCGGTTTTTCGTCGGGTTTTGGTTCGGGTGATTTTCCGGGCGCAACTTTCATCTCTTGCTTGAAGGTAATCGGCACGCGCGCCTACGGCATGGTATCGACGGCACGCAACGCCGGACATGACGAGCCTTTTGTTTACGATATCCCAAGCGGTACTTTCGTCATCGTCTCGGGCGTGACCAACGGCAATACTCCGATGAGCCCGGCCACGACAGGAGCGTGGACCTCGCCAAACCTGGATTTGATCGGAAGCAAAATTATCATCGCGCACCCCGGTTTTAATGGCGCTGGAGCCAACTTTTTTGGCGTGATCGACATTACCAATCCCGCAGCTCCTGCGTGGTCCTCTGCTAACACGGCAACCAACGCTCTGGTGTGCCCGCCGCAGTGGGTGCAAAATTTCAACGGGCGCTGTTTCTTCCTGTGCAATCCCAGCGGAGCGCAGCCCGGCGCCTATATGTCGGACCAGCTCAACCCCCTCAACATCACCAACGCCAGTCAGATACTTACCTTTGGCGATAACGTGCCGTTGACGGCTGCGGTCGGTCTTCCGTTGTCCAACCAGCTCGGAGGCATCATCCAGTCACTGATGATTTTCAAAGGAGCAACCAACATCTATCAGGTGACGGGTGATTTTTCGCTTACGAACCTCGCGGTCAACGCGCTTAACGTGGCGACAGGAACTTACGGCCCTAACACGATCGTGACGACGTCGAAGGGTATCGCATTTGCCGCGCCTGACGGAGTACGTATTATTGACTTCGAGGCGCGGGTCAGCGATCCAATCGGCAAAGACGGCGAAGGGATAACGCTACCGTTCTATGCGGTTCTCATTCCAAGCCGCATGGCGGCGAGCTACAATAACGGGGTGTACCGCGTACAGTTGCAAAATGGCGGGGCGCTAGGCAATCCGCAGCAACAGTGGTGGTTGGATTTTGTACGCGATATTTGGTCCGGTCCCCACAGTCAGGCTGCGTCGCTGCTTCAACCGTACGCGGGCAACACCTTTATCGTGACGTTGCAGGGTGCAGGCGCCGTCTTGTTTCAGAGCGACGTGCAGCAAAGTTCTTCAAGCCAGTTTATCGAGAATGGGGTACAGTTGTCGTGGGAGTGGTCAACTCCGATGCTGCCGGACACCGATCAGATGGCGGAAGCGGCTATGGTCGAGACGACGCTGCACGCAGCTCTTGTGGCGGGTACGACGATCACCGTTGTAGCACAGGATCAGGACGGAGCAGTGTTCGATACGGTGGAAATTATTCCGACAGGTTCATCCAGTTTATGGGGTGCTTTCAAGTGGGGGTTTGCATTGTGGCAGGGAGCGGCAAACTCTCTTTACCCGCGCCTTTTGAAATGGCATTTTCCAATCGTATTTCGACGGTTGCAAATATCGGCTTCGGCATTCTCAGCTCCCGGCATCAAGATTGGCCGGCTACATCTTCGCTACCAGGTTCTCGGTTACATACAGCAAGGAGGATGACCATGCGACGTTTTTGGGGGGCTGCACTGTTCTGGCTATGGTCGTCGGCTGCTTTCGCGGGCATCACCTGCTCGCTTCCGATCAATCTGCAGAATGGCACGACGGCAGATGCCACCCAGGTAATGTCGAATTTCAATACGCTCTCCGGTTGTTTTGGCAATGTCGCGGCGAGCGGGGTCAACAATGACATTACTGCGCTGGCGGCACTCGCAACCCCGATCAATACGGTACAGGGTGGAACGACAACTTATTTCGGGGCTGTCCCTTCGACGGGATCTGCAAACGCACAGATCGTGGCGAATGTTACGCCAACGGCCTTCACGTTGAATTTCCCAAATAGTGTGGTTTTCATTGCTGGATTTACCAATACGGGTGCGACGCAGTTCAATGTCGCGGGTTCGGGGCTAACGAATGTTTTCAAGTACACAGCCGCGGGTCCGGTTGCGCTGATCGGGGGCGAGATCGTCGCTGGTAACCTTATCGAAGCCAGTTTTGACGGTACGCGCTGGATACTGCTAGATCCGGTCACGAATTTGGCGCCTGCGTTGCCGGGGGCAATCGGTCTATCTATTGTCAATGACGGCGGCACACCTAACACCAATATCGACGTGGCCGCCGATCAAGCAGTGATGTTGAACCCGATCGGCAATCTGGCGATATACGCTTCTGCCGTGTCGGTGGTTGTAAACTGTACAACAGTGGGAGCCAACGGGCTCGATGCCGGCTCGCTTGCCATCAACACCTGGTACAATGTTTTCCTGATTTCTAACGGGGTCACGACGGCGGGGCTGGCAAGTTTGTCGGCTACGGCACCGGCAATGCCTACCGGATACACTTATTTGCTGCGGGTGGGGGCCAGGCGTACGGATGGTTCTGGTAACTTTTTGCGCCAGCGACAGTTAGGCAGCAGGACGCAGTACGTGGTGACGGCTGCGACCAATACGGCAGCGCTTCCTTATATATTGAGCGGAACATCCGGCAGCGTGATAACGCCGACGTGGACCGCATTTGCTGTTGCGGGTTTCGTGCCGCCAACCGCTACCGAAATAGACCTTGCCGTTACTATTCCTGATTTTACAGCCGGCGGAGGGAACGTGGTCATTGCTGCACCGAATAATTCATACGGCTCTTTCAGTTCTTCTTCAAATATCCCGCCATGCGGTTTGATTACCAACTCTGCCAGCGGGGCGCTGAGTGCCGGCGGCATGATCGTGTGCTCATTTGTGTTGGAGAGCACCAATATCTATGTGGCTTCTAATGCCGTGGCTGGCGGTGTCCAGTCCAAGGGCTGGAAAGACAAGGTCAACGCTAATTGATCTTTTATATAAATACTGCTACTGTCCCTTGAGGACCAAAGGAGAACTAGCCATGTTGCGAGACCTTAAGAAGAGGATTGCTACCGCACTGTTGCTGGGAATGGCTCTCGCCGCTCCGTTGGCGATCGCAGGCGGCGTACCGCAGCTGCCGGTGACGTCGCAGTACAGCGAGCCGTCACAGATCGTCGGTACGATCAACGCGCTGATCAATCAGCTCAACGGCAATGGCACGGGCGCGGGTGGTTATGCGACGCAACCAAACTCTGCCGTATCGCTCGGCACCTTTCTGACAGGCTCAGTCGCCTCCCCTGGTCCGCTCGTTCTCGCCTCTTATGCCCAACGCGGCATTGCCACCTTTACCGCGGCCACCGTCGCCGGCAACGCTAACCTGTCGGTGTCGATCACTGATCCCGGCATCACCACGGCATCCGTTTGCAATGCGTGGCTTGTCACCAACCCAACCGCGGGAGCCGGTCCTACCGTGTCGTCGGTGGTCCCGACCGCGAACACCCTCACTATCCAACTGACCAACGCTACGTCCACCACCACCGGCTCGGTGACGCTGGGTGTAGGGTTCAACTGCATCCAATAACCGGAGGCTCCCATGGATCAGCAGACCGAGACCGATACGGCGAATGCCAATGCTGCCAAGATGGCTGCGGAGGCGAAGACTGCGCTGGAGAAGATGGCAAAAGAGCATGAGGCGCAGGCCGTAGAGGAACGCGCGCAGGCGGCCAAGTTGCAGCAGGAGCAGCGTGACGCCTCCAACGCCCGTCTTGCCGCGATGCAGGAGAAGGAGGCTGAACTTCGTCTTGCCGCGATGACGCCCGAACAGCGGGCCGCGCACGAAGAGGCCAACAAGTCCCCGCCGGCCGAAGAGATTGAGCGGCAGAAAAAGATCGCGGAGTTCAACGCGCACCCCCACACCTTGCTACAGGCAATCCAGAAGGACATGCAGGCGCCAGCGCTCGACGTCAATGCGCGGCTGGGGATGCTGCAGGGCTCGCTGGCGCGGCTGATCCAAGTTGTGCTCTCGCACACCCCGCCTCCCAAACAGGAGAAACAGTGATGGCAAAGGGATCAACCCTCGCCAGCGATGGCAACATGCTCAAAGGCTTGACCAACAAATCGCCGGCCACCCAGGACAGTTCCCGCAAGCTGGGCAAGACGAGCGTCGACAGTGAAGCAACGCGCAGCGAGACAGCCCCCGCCGACAAAACTATCGGCCCCCGCACCGCATGAGGCTTTGGAACCACCGAAGGTCCTGGGCGAGCATGAAGGGGTGAAGTTCAGGCGCGAGCGTTTGGCGCCGATCCTGCGCGAGATCCAGCCGCTGCTGAAGCGCGACTGGCTTGAGAACGGCATCGATCGCGAGGCGGCCCCGCTGGAGATCGACTTCGCGCGCTATCTTGATATGGACCTTGTCGGCATCCTCCAGATCATCACGGCGCGCGACGAGGAGCTTTTGGTGGGCTACGCTTTTGCCTACGTTCACCCCCACATCGATCATTGCGGCGTTGGCTGGGCCATGCTGACGTGGTACTGGTTATTCCCTGAATACCGTCATGCCGGGATCGGCAACGCTATGATCGAGGCAATGGAGGGATTTCTGCGCGAGGCCAAGGTGTCCGTGGTCGAGGTGTCGGAGAAGATCACGAGCAAGCACGGGCTGTTCGACCGACGGGGCTACCGGGATGTGGACGTGGTGAAGCGCAAACTATTGGAGAGCTGACATGCCGTTTGGTGGAATGCTGTCCCTCGGCGCGGCCGGTGTCGGTATTGGATCGTCGCTCGCCGGTCTATTTGGCGGTACACCTGCTCAAAACGTCTCTTCGATGAACATGCCAAATATGGGGGGTGCTGCCAACAACGCGTACGGCAACATTGGCGGCCTGTCCAATTACAACATCGGCGCCGGCTATCTGCCACAATATCAGAGCATCACGCAGAACGCGGTGAACAACCCGTACGGTCAAGGCTATCAGAGTGGTGCCAACATCACGGGCGCGGCCGGCATGAATGCGGGCGCGCAACAGCTCGGCACAAGCTTGAGTACGTTGCCCGACGTGCAGGCATTGATGCAGATGGGTTTCGATCCGCAGCAGGCTTTGTACAACCGCACACAAAACCAGAACCAGCAACAGAACCTGGCGATGCTCAATCAGAGCGGCGTCGGCTCTACGCCCTACGGGCAAGGCGTGGCGGACCAAGCCAACACCAATTTCAATATCGATTGGCAAAACGCGCAGCTCGGGCGCGCAGCGCAGGCGGGGGGTGCGGCGGGTAATTTGCTGGGCGCCGCTGGACAGGGCGCGACGACAGGCCTCAATCAGATGACGGCGGGTGCTGCGCTGCCTTATCAGACGGCGCAAGGGATCACGGGCGATCAGCTGGCAGCACTGTCGGGCGCCAACCAGTTCGGTCAGAGCGTCGCCCAATTGCCGCAACAACAGATTGGCGATTATCTGTCCTACCTAGGCCAGGGCACCTCGCAGCAACAGGCCAACACGGGTTTGGCCGGCCTGCAGTTCAACCAAAGCCAGCAGCTGGGCAACCAGCTAGGGCAGGGCCTCGCGGGTCTGTCGAAGAACCCGGCTATCAACAGCTGGTTCGGCAACTCGGGCGGCGGTGGAGGATACGCCACCAACACATGGGGACAGAACAATCCCGGCGTCGCCGGCAGCGCGTTCTACGGGCCGGCCGCGGCATAGGAGCGATCGATGGCGTTCGGCGGTGCAGCAGCATCGGGGCTCTCTGGTTTGGCCGGTGTTTATCCCGGCTTCACGCAGGGCATGGAGACCGAGTACAAGCTTGGCGACATGAAGCGCAACGAGCTTGCCAAGGTCGCCATGGGCAACGCGCTGCAGCTCCTGTCGGGAGGGCAGGGGGGACCCCAGCAGCAACCGCAGGGCCCTCCTCCTCAACCCTTCGCGCAAGGGCCTTCACCTCAACAGCCGCAACCGCAGATGCCCCCCGGTGGTCCGCGTCCTCCCGGCGCACCTCCTGGGGGTATGCCCCCTCCTGGGGGGCCGCAGGCCGGTGGAGCCCCCATGCCGATGCGACCACCCATGCCTCCCGGTGGGGGCGGTCCCGGCATGGGCGGACCTCCCGGCATGCCCCTTCGCCCTCCGATGATGCCGCCAGCCGGTCCGCAGGGCGGAATGCAGCCGCGCCCACCGATGCCTCCTCCCGGTCAGATGCCTCCCGGCGGTCAGCAACAGGGACAACTTGACTGGCGACAACTGGTTCAAGCGGTCAAGCAGGCTAATCCGGACATCAAGCCCGACGTGATGGCGGAAGCGGTCAACCAGTTCCTGCCGCTGATGAGCATGCAGTCGCAGCAGGAGTGGCGTATGGTTAGCTTGCAGATCCGCGAGCAGCAGCTGGAGCAGCGCGAGCGTCAGGTGATGATGCTGGAGGCGGGGCGGAACCAGCGCGCGGAGCTGTCGTCCGAAACCAGGAAAGACGTCGCGCACGAGACCAATGTCGTCAAGGCAGATATCGCCAAGGAGAACCGAACTCAAAAGGACAAGCAGTTTCAGCAGAAAGAAGATCGGCTGGAGCGATCGCTCAAGCTGCGCGAGGACAGTACATGGCAGCGGCTGGAGCAGCAGAAGCAGCAGGCACAGCAGCGCGTCGAGGCTTCGCAGGGCAAGCAGGGACTTGCCGAACTTAAAGCAGCGATCGACGCGCAGGACAAACATGTGCGAACGCGCATCCAGGCGTACTCGTCAGCCAACACCATGAAACCGGACGAGCGCAAGAAAATGCTCGACGACGCCGACAAGAGTTATAACGATCAGATGGAGATTATGCGCAACCAGTTCGGCGGGTCGTCGAAGCGTCCTGGTGGTGCTCCGAGCGGTGCCCCCGCCCGAACGCCGCCGGGATCGTCCGAGAAGCCTAACCCGGATGCCGTGGTGATCGTGCAGACCCCTGAAGAAGCCGAGAAGCTGAAGCCCGGCACCAAATACAAGACACCTGATGGACAAGAGTTCACACGGTAATGGCAGAATGGCCCGGCACGCCTGTGCAGCCCACTGCACCCCAGTGGCCCGGCACTCCTAACCAGAAGGTGGAGAGCCGCTGGCCCGGCGCGCCTGTTTCTGCTACACCTCCTCCTGCGGCTAAAGCCGCTGGTGGAACTACGCCGCCAGCCCCGTCACCTGCGCCCGCTCGTGACGGGGCAACCAAATCTCCCGGCCTTATTGATCTGCTATCGACGCCTGAAGGGAGAGGCAAGTTGTGGGGCGCCATCAAGCAAGAGCCTGGTCGAATTGCGGAAGGCATACTTAGTTTGCCGCAGCGTTTTGGTGAAGCTGCGGAGCAGGACGTGGCGCACTTCAAAGAGCATGGCATGGGCACAGATTACGAGCCCAAGGTAGTAGGCCCAGCATTCGAGACTGCGATGCTGATAATGGGGCGCACGCCGTTCGGCAAAGGCGCCGTCAAGCCCGTGATGCCTGAAGCGGTCGAGGCCGCGCGCAACGCCGGCAGCACGATCGAGAAAATTTTCAGCCCCGAGACCGTTGATGCCAATGCCAAAAACGCGGTGTCGATGATCCGCGAGCAGGGCGGGATCGCGGCGCGCGACACCGCGCAGACGTCGCAATCGCTGGAGCCCGCATGGAAGAAGGTTAACGCTATGCCCGATGCCGATCGGGCCAACTTCATCGACTACGTTGAAGGTCGATCGGGCAAGTACGCAGGGATGGAAATCAAGGATGCTGAGCTGCAGGGCCTCGCGGACACGATGAAATCCGCGTTCAACAAGCGCATGGCCAAAATCGAGGCGATGTCCAAGTTCGAGCAGATGAATTTCATTCAGGACTACTACCCGCATTTCTGGAAAGAGCCGGGAGCAGCAGCTGTCGTCAAGCCAATGCCGGCCGGCGGTGCATCGCGGATGGGTAGTGGCGCCAGTTTGAAAGCGCGCAGCGTTCCTACGATCGCGGATGGTCTCGCGCAAGGTTTGACGCCAGTAACTACCAATCCGCTTGAAGCCACGATGCGCTACGTCACCAGCATGGATCGGTTCATCGCCGCTACCGAAGTTCTGGAGACGGCCAAGAACACTGGCGACGTCAAGTACATCAAGCCCAAGGTGATGGGCGCCAGCGGACACCCCGAGAGTTTCAAGGTGCCTGAAGGGTGGAAGCCGCTTAACGGACGAGGCTCTACCGATGCTTCGGGAGCACAGGCGTATGCACCTGAAGGCTTTGCGCGCATCTATAACAACTGGATCTCGCGCGGTATCCATGACGTGGACGAAGCGCTCGGTCACGGTTACGAAGGACTGCGCAGGGCGGGCAATACGATCACCGCGGCGGAATTGTCGTTCTCTGGCTACCACGCTTTGACGATGATGCAGGAGAGCATGGTCAACAACCTCGCGAACGCGCTAGGCTACGCGCGCAAGGGGATGCCCGTCGAGGCGGCGAAGTCGCTGGGCAAGGCGCCGATCGCTCCGGTGCAACTTGCGATGAAAGGCAAGAAGGTGCAGGACGTCTACCTGGGCCTGTCACCGGGCACGAAGGAGCTGCAACAGGTGACGGACTTGTTGACTGCGGCCGGTGGTCGGGCCAAGGGCGCTGCGCACGCGCCGGACTATAATTTCTCCAGCAAGGGCTCGTACTGGACAGCCTTCAAGCGCGGTGCCTTGCGCGGTCAGATGGCGGCCGACCGTGCTGAAGCGCTGGGCAGTCCGATTGGCGCGGCCAAGGTCGCTTTCAGGAACATCGGCCGGATCGCCTCGACCGTGGCGCAGCCAATCTTCGAGAAATACATACCGCTGCTCAAGAATGGCGCGTTCTATGAAAATATGTCTGCGTGGCTAAAACAGCACCCCGAAGCAACGCGTGAGGAACAGGTCAACGCCGCGCGCCAGGTGTGGGACAGTATCGATAATCGATTTGGCGAACTGGTGCAGGATAACATTTTCATGAACCAACTGATGAAACAGATGGGCATGCTGTCGCTGCGCTCGTGGTCGTGGTTTATTGGAGGCGACATTCGCGAGCTTGGCGGTGCTGCGCGCGACGTCGTTCGGGCGCCGATCAAGAAACCAACAGGTATCGGACCTAACGAAGGCAAGTGGACGCAGAAGATGGACTACGCTATCGCACTGCCGATCGTCTACGGCACGCTGGCCGCGATCTACCAGGGCTTGAAGACCGGCGAACCTCCAAAAGATATGCAGGATCTTGTAGCGCCGCGTACGGGCGGTGTGGATGCTTCGACGGGTATGTCGGAACGGCTGATCATGCCGGGATACATGAAGGACGTCTTTGGCTTTATTGAGCATCCAGTGCAGGAAGTTACCAACAAGGCTGCGACCGGGATACGCATGACGGGAGAAATTGCCGGCAATCAGAACTGGCGAGGAGATCCTATTGTCCCTGGGCAAGGCGTGGAGGGTGCCCCTAGCTGGTTGCAGGCTTACTGGAATTATGCCACCGAACAACTAGGCCCGATCTCGGTTCGCAACCTTGTCAAGGGGCAAAAAGAAGGGTCTAATATCAGCAAGGTTGAAAGTGCGCTTGGTGTTCGCACGGCGCCGCGCCAGCTTACGGACCCTGAAGGGTTTGAGCAGATGATGAAGACCATCAACACTCGCAAGTGGAAGACCAAGACTAATTACGAGCGCAAACAGAAAAATCTGTACGAAGGGGAATAGACATGGGCGCTCTCGAAGACTTCGCCAACGATGTGAACTCGATCACCACCGATCTCAACTCGCAGTTCGCCGCGCTCAATGACAAGAAGCTAAAGCTGAAGACCAAGGGCAACGAGCTGGCGGCGAAGTGGAACGAATACCTGACCGCGCAGACCAAGGCGATGCAGGCCGCGGACGACGCGCTCAACCGGATCAGCAACGTACCGCTATCCGCGACCGCGATCCCCGCGCCGACCGGCGGACCCATCAGTCAGATCCCGTTGAAGGTGCCCAATGGCTGACGATTTCATTCCGATGTCGCAAACCTGTGCCAACTGCGGCGTGACCGTCACCAACGACGCGGAGCTTAACGCCAGACACCCGCTGGAGTTCATCGAGGCGCTGCGCGCGAGGGGTTGGTACATCCCACTGACGCAGGTCAGCTCGCTGCCGTCGTCAGGCATCAAACCGCATACGTGCCCCAAATGCACCTCCTCATCATAGACCCTCACGGTGACAGCCTCGACTTCGCGATGCGATGTCAGCGCGACGGCCACGACGTGCGACACTTCATCCGCAAGAGCGACAAGACCGAGAACATCGGAAAAGGTCTCGTCAACGTCGTGGACAATTATCGCGCCTGGTCTCGCTGGGCCGACCTGATCTTCATGGCTGACAACACGCTGTACCTGACCGATCTCGATCGGTTGCGAGAGGATGGAGCGAAGATCATCGGGCCGAGTGTTGCTGCTGCGGAGTGGGAAATAAACCGTGGTACGGGCATGGAGGTGATGAAGAAAGCCGGCATCGAAGTGGCAGACTACAAAGCTTTCAAGGATTACGACGCTGCAATTGCGTATGTGAAGCGCGAGGATCGCCGGTTCGTCTCCAAGATCCTGGATGGTGGTCACGCCGACAAGGCGCTGTCCTATTGCTCCAAATCCCCTGAAGACATGATTTATATGCTGCAGCGCTGGAAGAAGATGCAGAAGCTGCCGGGCACGTTCATGCTGCAGGAGTTCATTCCCGGCGTCGAGATGGCGGTCGGCGGCTGGTTTGGTCCCGGTGGCTTCTCCGCAGGCTGGTGCGAGAACTTCGAGTTCAAGAAGTTCATGAACGATGACATGGGGGTGGCGACCGGAGAGCAGGGCACCGTGCTTCGCTATGTTCGCGCCTCCAAGCTCGCGCGCAAGGTGCTACAGCCCCTGGAGAGTGCCCTTGAGAAGGTTGGCTACTGCGGCTATATTGACGTCAACTGCATCATCGACGAGCGCGGCGTACCTTGGCCGCTGGAGTTCACGATGCGGCCGGGCTGGCCGACGCTCAATATCCAGATGGCATGCCACGAGGGCGACTGTGCAGACTGGTTGATGGACCTATGGAACGGCAAGGACGCGAGGAATTGGGTGATGAACGCGGTGGCGGCTGGCGTCGTCGTCTCCATACCCGACTATCCCTACTCGCATGCGACGAAGAAAGAAGTGGTGGGTGTACCGATCTACGGGTTGCAACCGGAGACGCTGGAGCACGTCCACTTCTGTCAGGCTATGATGGGCACGGGACCGAAGAAAATCCGCGATCAATTCCTCGACGTGCCGATGATCACGACAGCGGGGGACTACGTGCTGGTGATGAGCGGGACCGGCCACGACGTGAAGTCGGCGACGGACGCGGTCTACCGCCGCTTAAAGACATTGAGCTTGCCAAATTCCCCGATGTACCGCACGGATATCGGACAGCGGCTGAAGAAGCAGCTGCCGCTCTTGCAAGCGCAGGGCTACGCGGCAGGGATGGAGTTCTCGACACCTCTACTCAGCTTGAGCGCGTAACGCAGAAGGCGCTCGATCGCGCCGAAGGCATTCTCGACGTGGATGTTGACATTGTCGATCCAGAGCAAGGCTCAGCGGTGCGCGCGCAGACGTCGGTCATCTCCACCGTGCTCTCGACGCAGGCCAAGGTGGACGAGAACCGGCTGCGGCGCCAGTCGATCGACCGCCTGCCGGCATTGCTCAAGCTCGTCAACGATACGGCCGCAAAACTGCCGAAGATCATCGAAGGGGAACTTGTGGAACCTTGAGACGTTGCTGATCCTATACGGAGAACCGTCATGTCTCTTATCGTGCTGATCATAGTTATTCTGCTGCTGGCCGGCGCTTTCGGCGGCATTGGCGGTGGCTACGGCTACGGTTTTGGCCACTACGGCACGGGCGGCATTGGTCTGGTGCTTGTGATCGTGCTCATCATTTTTCTCGTTGGACGTTAGGAGGCGACCATGCCGATCGGTCTGCTGTTCTGGATGCTGATGATCTTGTGGTTGCTCTTTGGCATCATCTGGTATCGCAACGGAGTGAGCTGGTCCTACGGGTGGAGCGGCAACACGCTGCTGCTGTTCGTCCTGCTTTTCCTGCTCGGATGGCATGACTTTGGTTTCATCCTGCAAGGCGGTGGTGGCCCTTTCCACTAAGCCCTCAAGAACAAAGTCGGGCCTGTCCCCACATTGAAGATGAAGACTGCCCCTACCCTCGCGCCGAACCGGCGCCGCCATCCATCTGCCGCGGTTGCTAATCAGTAGAGTGCTGCTTTGATGAACGCCGCCGCCGGGCGGACGTCGATGGCGTTGCCGAGGGCGCGCAGCTTAGCCACTCTTGCGGGTACCCCATGAGCCAGCAAACGAATTCCGGATTTAACGCGCCTGGCTTTTCCGTCGGCTCCGATGACCCAATCGAAGTCTGGACCATCGTCCCGAGAGGCAGCGCTGGCCCTCGATGCGTGCCCGTGGATTCCGACAGACGGGCCTTGCGCGCGATCACAACTTCTGGCGGCGTCTCCGGCTCCATTACACAGGGCGTCGGCCACGTCGCCGCAATCGCGTGGCTCCGTATCGCCACCAGCCCTGCGCTGTTCCCCGCTTCGTTGTTGCCGTTCCTCGCGGGCGCAAGACTGGTTGGAGTCGGCCACGGTGAAGCTTCGATGGCTTGGCGTGGCAGGGGGCGACCCTTCGCACCATATATTTCCTTGCTCGACTTCTGCGACCGATCCGAGCGCCAATCCCGAGCGGCCGGTGTTGCCCATGTCTGAGGCAACAAACCAATACCTGTCCCGAAGGTGGTCCGCACCAGCGCTCGCGGCTTCGATAGGGATTGCCCCCACGGCGTAGCCCAAGGCTTCCAGATCACCTCGCACAAGTCCGAGCCATTGAGACGCGGACGCAACCTGCTCTCCAAGGACGATTGCAGGGCGGCACTGCTCGATGAGATCGCGCCAGACCGGCCAGAGGTGCCGCTCGTCCTTGAAACCTTTCTGCTTGCCGGCGAGCGAGAAGGGTTGACAGGGACAGCTACCTGTCCACAAAGGGCGGTCGTCGGCGATACCAGCAAGGCGCAAGGCGGCGGACCATCCGCCAATGCCGGCGAAGAAGTGACATTGCGCGAAGCTTCCAAGATCGCTCGGCGCGACGGCAGCGATCGAGCGAGTATCCACGGGTCCATCGGCGATCAATCCTTCCTTGATCAGGTTGCGCAGCCACTCCGCGCAGTACGGATCAATTTCGTTGTAGTATGCTGTCATGACGCTCAGCCAGATCCGTAACGGTCGCCAATAGCCCGCCCATGGCCGGGTGCTCGGCGTCGGCTTCAATGCACACCACCTGCGCGCCTGGGATGTCGGTGCCGGCCGACAGGGTGATGGGGCGCTTGCGGTTGATCACCACTTGCGCCTTCTCCAGCGCATCGAGAACGAGACGAGCCGACGTCTGCCGTTTTCCTGCCCAATCACTAAAAATTGATTGAGAAATATAAACCCGTTTGGTTTCAATCTCATAGCGGATCGACAGCCGGTTATTAGGTTTTTGGATGACGCCCACCTGCTTGCCGCGATGATACCGATCCCGCACCACCAGGGTCTCGCCAAAATGTTCGTTGATGAACTCTCCTAACGCGGAGATCGCGTACTCTACCGGCGTCGATGAAGTCACAGTACCGGCGTTCTTGGCGTTGCTTAAGTCATTGATTAGCCAGTCGATGATGCGATCAACCTGAAAATGCAGGATGCCGAGATGATTGACAATCTTGGCGGCGACCGCTATTGCGCCGATCGCTCGCACGCGAAAGCGAAAGGCGCTTCCCACCCCGGTCATGTCGTAGATGTCCTGCGTCCACTTCTCCAGTGCGGCGCGCGTGAAACGCAGCACCTCGGGATCGAGCAGATACCTCAAATAGGCGTCGCCCGCGTGACCGGAATTGTCGGTGAGGATGCGCTTGAGTCGGTCTCCCTTGGTCTTGTCGATCGACGGGGGTAGCTCAGAGGACAGTTCGAGAACACGGAAAGAGGGTGCGTCAACGCCATCTCCCTGCAGCTGATCGAGCAGGCTATTATTCGCAGCGGACAGCATGATGGTCTGCCAGTTTGCTTTTTGGTGTCGGATTGTTCCATCAACCATCCCCCTCATTCGATCTCGCCCTTCTGTGAACATCACTACCATGCGGCGGATGTATTCGGGGTCCTTGTCACGCAGCTCGTCGTAGATCACGGGCAAGTTGCCCAGCGTGCCGATGGCGATCGGCTTCGACACTCGCGTATCCTCATTCGTCAACGATAACCCCTCCTTCGTCCCCCACACCGTCCAGGCTCCGGTCAGCGCTGTCGTTTTGCCCATACCGCTCCCAGGGGTGAACAGGTGCAGGATAGCACCGCCCTCGTCGGTCGATTGGAAGCGCATCAAGGGGGCTGCGAAGCTAGCCAGTACGATCGTCGAGTATGCTTCCATGTCGGAAGCAAACAGACTGTCGGCCGCATCCGTCCAGGCACGGACGTCGCCACCCTTTTTTGGTCCTATCCATTGGCTTCTTGTCTCCACTTCCTTGGCGCCGATCGCTGTGACCGGGCCGACCGCGGTGTAAAGCACCTTGCCGTACAGAAACGAGGTATCGCTGTTCTTCCAGCCAAACTGATCGTAACGCAGGTGGGTCTCTTCAAGTTTGTGAAATTCGTTCACAGCATCCCTCGCATAGCTAATAAAAGATTTCGCGTCGTTGATCACGGCTCCCTTGCCGAACATCTCCGCTATTCCGGTGCCGCCATGCAACATCCTGGCGTCTATCAGAACGTCGCTCCAGCCCTCCAGCGGCAAAAATTTCTTGAAGCGGTAGTTGAACACGCCGCGGTCCAGCTCTGCCGTCTGCACCCCGTTGAGATATACCGGGTGCTCGCACATCATTTTGTAAACCGGTTCGCCCTTGTCGTCCTCTATCGGGACAGAGAGCTGATTGGTCGGGGTCCATTTAAAAAACGCCGGTAAGTCCGGCAGGGGGTCATTGTCGGGGATCAGCTCGCGGCTCGTCGAGATCCGGACTTCGGGCGCCTGGACCGGGACGCTGATCGGGCTGTTAATCTTGCCGTAGAGCGGGCACGCTGCACAAGTGGAAGGTTCAAGATCATAGAA
>Ga0210398_10000512_pt1 | contig 43810 bp, 32 predicted proteins | sample IncBWC4OmetaG_FD_161047 | JGI IMG/M metagenome (GOLD analysis project Ga0210398, IMG submission 161047) | Forest soil microbial communities from Barre Woods Harvard Forest LTER site, Petersham, Massachusetts, United States - Inc-BW-C-4-O | ecosystem: Environmental > Terrestrial > Soil >...
GAGTTACCGCGCGCACGCCGGCAGTGCCGTACTTGGCCTTCAAAGCCGAAAGATTAGAAAGAATGACCTTGTCGCTTTTTACTTGCACGGAAAACCGTCCATGGAGCCGTGGTAGGGCTCAAAGGGTATGCATCGCCAGCTTTCCGATTGCCGACGCATTGTTGTCATCCCTGAATTGATTGCGAAGCGGCTTTGTTCTCTACCCAAAGATAATCCCGCCGATTTTGCGGCGTCAATATGCGGCAGCCACGGCGCCGTAATATATTTGAAATCTGCGATTTGTCGTACCTCTCCGAGCGGTGGACACAGGCGCCACTTACCCCAATGGTGAGCCATGTGACAGTTGCGTATCACACGCCCCGCAAGATCTTCGCGCCGTTTACCGCCGGTCCCGACCATAGTATTGTGATTGCGGGCGGGCGAATCGCGAAGGATTCGAGTCGCGAACCAACTAAGGAGGGTTAATGAGCGCGCATAAGTTCAGCCGCGGTCGCGGCGCCGGCAATCGCCCGCAGCAAGCGAGCCAGGTAAAAAAGCCGGCGGCGCTGAAATCGCATGCTGCGAATTCCACGTTGCAGGTGCAGTCGGCCGAGTTGGTCCTGCCGCATTATCCCTTCCAGCCGCTGCCCACGCCGAACGGTCCGCCTCCCTACCGCTTCGATCTGTCGCAGCTCTTGCAACCCGACGAAGTTGCCAAGATCACGGCGGCCGGCAAACTGGTATTCCACAGCATCGGCGACACGGGTGACGAACGCGGCAAGCAGATGGACTTCGTGGCCGCGATGATGACGCAGGACTACGTCAATAGTCCCGCGGGAACGGCGCCGGCGTTTTTCTACCATCTTGGCGACGTCGTCTACTTCGCGGGCGACATAGGTATGTACGGAGAATGTTTCTACGAGACCTACGCCGAATATCCGGGATTGATCGTGTCGATCCCCGGCAATCACGACTGCCAACCCGATGACCCGCAGGATGGCCCTGTCGATCCCGCCAAGAAGCCGCTCGATGGCTGGATTCAGAATTTCATGTCGAAGGATCCGACCCAGCTTGGTTCGCTGAAAACCACCTCATCGCGGACACAGATGAATTTGCCCAATGTCTATTGGACGTTCACGATGCCGCTCGCGACCATCATTGGCTTGTTCACGAACGTGAGCGAGAGCGAGGCCGAGGTGCACCCGGATCAGCTCGCCTGGTTCAAGGACGAATTGACGGCGGCTGATCCGAACAAGGCGTTGGTCGTCGCGATACATCATCCGCCGTATTCGTTGGATACGGAGCATCCCGGCAGCACGGTTGCCGAGAGCGTGCTGTTCGAGAGTTTTGCCGCCACCGGCGTGTATCCCCACGTGATCCTCTCCGGCCACGTGCACAACTACCAGCGCTTCACGGTCACGGAGACGGCCAAGCCCGGTCCCTTGCAGATCGCCTGTATCGTGGCCGGCAACGGGGGCTACTCGAAGCTCGGCACGCTGCGCAAGGTCGGCAACAACTATCCGCCGCAGCCCTACTCGTTGACTGCTACGTTGAGGCTGGACAAATACGACCAGAGCAATTTCGGCTTCCTGCGCTTCGAAGTCACGGGCGGACAGATTGTCGGGATCTATTCGTCCGCGCAGTTCCAAGAGTCGACGCCGCCGCAGGCGGCCGTCTACGATCAATTCTCGATCGATTTGAAAACACGGGTTATTCAGGCGCTTCCAATAGCAAAGTAAGCGCCTGGTACCAGGGTCACTTCCTGTAACGATTGTTGGGCTGCAATCACCATCGAAGGTGATCAGGGTATTTCTCCTGTTGGGGCGGGCCCCGGAACCGCGCGCAGCGCGTCGTCCGGCGGTGCCCTTTTGCAATGCAACAGAGCATCCCGCATGAATTCCCCTGACGTACCCTGCGCAGGGGTGACGGCCAGCCCACGGGGACGGCGCCGGCCTGTGCGTCCAATTGCCGCGAAAACGCCGCTACAATGGGGCAACCCTGAGGCAATCCGGGAGGGAGCCGGAATGCATTTCGTGGCCTTCGATGTGCCGTACCTCGAACGCTTGCAAGGCGCCGATGCGGACACCGAAGCACATTTCGTTGCCTACTTCGGCGAGCTCATCCAGCTCAAGTTGCGTGCGCGCCTGAGATCCAAGGAAGCGGTCGAAGATGTCACCCAGGAAACCTTTGTTCGCGTGTTGGCACTGGTTCGCGCAAAGGACGGGATCAAGCAACCTGAACGGCTAGGAGCGCTGGTCAATTCCGTGTGCAACCATGTGTTATACGAACACTACCGCTCACATCACCGGATGGACAGTCTCGACGAGGAAATCGAGCAGTCATTTGCCGATGATCGCATCAGCGTTTCGGGACTGGTCGCGGTCGATGAGACGGAGCGGGCGGTTCGCAGAATCTTAGGCGAGCTGCCCGAGCGCGACCGTCGGCTGCTGCAATCCGTGCTGCTGGAGGAGCGGGACAGGGATGAAGTCTGCGCCGAGCTCGGCTTGTCGCGCGATTATTTGCGGGTCCTCGTGCATCGCGCCAAGCAATCGTTCAAGTCCTGGTATCTGAAGCGCTAGATCTGCTGGGCGCAGGTCAGGTACCCATGGACCATCAAGACGCGGTGCGGCGCGGAGCCATTGAAAAGTACCTGTTGAACGAAATCTCGCAGCCGGAGCGCGACGAATTCGAAATGCATTTCTTCGACTGCCGGGAATGCGCCGAGGAAATGCGCACCACCTCGGCGTTCCTCGCCGGGGCGAAGTTGGAACTGCGGCGAACGCAGCTCACCCAGCCGGTGCCCGCAGCGGCCAAGAAACCTTGGTTCGAAGTCTTCCGCAGGCCCGCAGTCGCGGCGCCCGCGTTTGCCCTGTTGCTGCTGATAGTCGCCTATCAGGCCATCGTGACCCTTCCGCGGTTCGCGGGCGCAAGAGCTCAGCCCGAGAATCCGCAAATCCTGACCTCGCTCACGCTGAGCGGCGGCAAGCGCCGGGACGGTGCCGTACCGATCGCGGCCATCGCCAACGGCCAACCACTGTTGCTAACCCTCGACATTCCAACGGCGGAACGGTTCTTAAGTTACGCGTGCGTATTGATCGCTCCCTCCGGCGCCGTCGTGTGGCGTTTGCCGGTGTCTGCAACCGAAGCGAAGGATACCGTGGCCATCAGCGTACCCTCCGATCGCCTGAGTCCGGGAAACTATCGGTTGCTCGTGCAGGGCCGTACGGGTGCTGGGGGAGATCCCGTCGACCTCGCGAACTATCGGTTCACGCTGAACGGTGCCGATTGACTTAAGCGCGCGTCGCGGACTAGTGATGCACGGTAATCGACGGATCCAAAGTCTTGAGTGCGTCGGCCGCGTCCACCTTACCGGTGGTCTGAATGTCGGTGCTCGAATAGGAACGCCCATATGCCGTGCAATCTGCGCGGTCGCCGGCAATGCGGCTCCCGGTCTGACTCAGGCAGGCGGGGTTTTGCGTATCTGCCGCGGTTGTCGCAGGCTTTACATTCGAGGTGTTCGCCGCACAGGCAGCGAGCAAGAGAGCGGCGGCGATCGCAGATACAACGCGCGAGTAAGTGGTCATATGCACCTCCAGGTCGTTCCCTATTATACGCGCCGGGAAGCGCGTTGGTGAACCCGCTTCGGGTGACGTTTATGCGGCGGAACAGCAATCCGGCGGCATGACATCGCCATGATCCCACCGCACCGCCAGGGTACGATCTCTTCGAACTCGAACGGTCTTGGAGGCTGCTAGTGTTGACAAAGAAACAATTCTTCGCTTGGTCAGGGGTGGTTGGGTCGGTTGCGTCCATCATCGGGCTCTATGTGGCTTTCTATCCTCCACCTTCCGCGATTCCGCAACCGCAGAAGCGGATTGAGCAGACACAGACTGGCGGCTCAAACAACACACAGATCGGAGTAGTCAAAGGTGATCTAACCCTCAACCAACTGCCATTGGCAGCACCAGGTTCCGCGTTCCAGTCTCCAACCGATCGTGCCCGCGCTGAGCTTCAGCAGCTTGGGGTTACCTGGAATGCGGAATCGTTTGTTGGGTCCATAGTCGATGGGGACCTTCGAAGCGTTGGCCTGTTCCTGAAGGGAGGAATGAAGCCGGATCTGAACTACAAGGGCGCGAGCGCTGCAGTCTATGCGCTTCAGTCTAAAGCCAACAACCGAGAGGCAATGCTGGCGCTTCTCCTGAGCAACGGCCTCAATGCAAATGCCAATCTCATTGATGCGCGCATTATGGCTAGCATCTCCAACATGCTTCCACCCCACTTCGAGCATCGGCTTAGGCCGTCCGACTATAGCGCCTGGCAACGGCAGTTCGCGGGACCGGCGGACTTTTGGCTCGTCATCCGTTCCACGTACTCTGGACCGGAGGCCGGTGATTTTGAACAGCTTCGGGCTCTTGCCAGTCGCGGAGCGAAGTTCGACGTATCACTTGCCTTCCTTAATGAATATGAGCCAATCTATCGCGACTTTCCTTTCTATTGGGAAGTTCGAAACGAGGTCGAGAGACTTGCGAAAGTGCCAATTACTCGCCGCAAGGGTTAGCTAGAACCTTAAACCAACAATGCCGGGGCAGACCATGCTGATCCCGGTGCTCAGGGGCTCTCCGTATGGTCAATCGTTTGTTGCCGGCTATCCTTCTCGTGATGGCGCCGCTGGTGGCCGCCGCTGCCTCGCTACCCCGATTCCCACAGCCCTTCGGCGACAGGATCGTGTTCGTCGCCAGCGGCAATGTGTGGTCAGTGCCTAAAGGCGGCGGAACCGCCACGCGGTTGACGAGCGCACCGGGCCAGGACATGTTTCCGCGGGTGTCGCCGGACGGCAAGTGGATCGCGTATACGGAGGCGAGCAAGGCAGGCACGGACATCTGGGTGATTCCAGCTGCGGGCGGTGCCGCGCGGCGTCTGACTTTCCACCCACCAACGGAAGCGGGCACCGGCGGTCGCCATGGGCCGGACAACATGGTGGTTACATGGACGCCGGATTCCCGGAGCGTGGTCTATTTGACCAAGCGCGACCAGTGGAACGGCTGGATTCAAAATCTTTATCAAGTTCCTTTGGCGGGCGGCCTGTCGACACCCATGCCCATCGACAGCGCGGTCGGCTTGGCGACCTTTGGACCCGATGGTCATAGCATCGCCTACAACCGCATCTTTCGAAACTTCCGAACCTGGAAGCGCTACAACGGCGGACTGGCGCAGCAAGTCTTCACCTACGACTTCAATACTCACGAACTCAAGCAACTGACGAACTGGTCCGGTACCAACACGTCTCCGATGTGGTACGGCACCCGCATCTACTATCTGTCGGATCAGGATGCGCACCGCCGGGCGAACATCTGGGCCTTGGATACCGCCACCCAACAGACGCGGCAGGTCACGCACTTCACCGACTACGACATTGATTTTCCGGCATTGGGCGGCGATGCAATCGCCTTCCAGCAGGGCGGCAAGCTGTATCGATTAGACTTGCCCGGCGAGCAGGTCGAACAAGTCCCGTTCACACTCCCGGACGACGGTCCGCGCACGCGCCCTCATGTAGCCGACGTCAAAAGCGAAATCCGCGCAATCGATCCGGCGGGCCAGATCGACTTTGCGCTGGCTCCGAACGGCAAACGAACTCTATTCTCGGCGCGCGGCGATATCTTCAGTGTGCCGACGGAAAACGGCGCGACGCGCAATCTGACCGGCACGCAGGGCGCGGACGAGGACCACCCGGCCTGGTCGCCGGACGGCCGGACCATCGCCTACACCACCGATGCCGGCGGCGCACAGCAGATCGCCGTCCGTCCGGCGGAAGGGGGGCCGGAAAGAATTCTGACGTCCTTTGCGGATGGTTATTTCTACGGGCCGATCTTCTCACCGGATGGAAAAACGCTGGCATTTTCCGATGGCGCCCACCGGCTCTGGGTCGTCGGCACCGACGCCGGCAAACCGAAACAAGTTGCGCAAGACAAGTTCAACGAAATCCACGATCAGGCGTTCTCGCCCGATGGGCGCTGGCTCGCGTTCAGCCTGTCCGCCGTGGGGCGGCGGCGCGACCTCGTTTTATACGAACTGGCGACGGATAAATTGACCCGTCTGGGACACGGCGACGAAATCGATTCGAATCCCGCGTGGTCGGCGGATGGCAAGTATCTGTACTTTGCGTCGAGTCGCCATGAGAATCCGGTGGGATCGGACATCGAGTTCGATTTTGCGATCTTGAAAACCGGCGGCATCTACGCCATACCGCTGGCACGGGACACGACCTCGCCGGTCGCGCCGAAGTCGGACGAAGCCAGCGCTGCCCCCGACGAGAGTCCGCCGGCGCGAGGCGATGAAGCGAAGCACGCGCAAGCCGCCAAGTCCGACAAAGCCGGCAAGTCCGACAAGGACGAGGACGACAACAAGGCCGACGATGTGGCGCCGCCCCAACCCCGCGGCCCAATCAAACCGATCCGGATCGATCTCGACGGCCTCATTGCGCGCGCGGTCGCGCTGCCGATCGATGCGGCGAACATCACCCAGTTGGATGCGCGAGGCGATCGCGTCTTCTATCTGACGCAGCCATTGGGACTCATCGAAGGCACGCTCCCCGGAGAGAAAACCGCCCTGCGCTTCTTCGACCTCAAGACGCGCAAATCGTCGCTGGTCAGCGAGGACGTGGACAGCTATTCCCTGTCGCTCGACGGAAGGCGCGTGCTGATCAGGCACGAAAAGGATTACACCGTGCTCGCCGCCAGGGCAGACGCCGTCAAGGACACCGAGACCAAGAAGGAGCTGAAGCTCGATCATCTGCGTGAGCAAGTGGATCCTTCGTTGGAATGGGCGGAGATGTTTGACAATGCGTGGCGGCTCGAGCGCGACCTGTTCTACTCGCCGCTCATGAACGGCGCGGACTGGAAGGGCGTGCACGACAGCTACCGCAAGCTCCTGCCGCTGGTGGGCTCGCGCGAGGATCTTAATTACTTGATCGGGCAGATGCTCGGCGAAATAAGCAATTCCCACACCTATGTCGGCGGCGGTGACGACGGCGACACCGGGCCGCCGGCGCACAGCGCTTTGCTGGGCGTGGATTGGGCGCTCGACGCCGCATCGAACCGCTACCGCTTTGCGACGATTTATACGGGCGACAACACGCGCGGTGATTATCGCAGTCCGCTGGCCCAGCCCGGACTCAACGTAAAAGTCGGGAATTATTTGCTGGCCGTCAACGGCACCGAATTGCGGGCGCCGACCGATCCGGACTCTCTATTACAGCTCGCGGACGCCGACACGACGGTGGATCTCACGATTGCCGACAGCCCTGCCGGCGCGCCTCGTCACATCGTGGTCACACCCGTGGCGAAAGAGCTCAGTCTGCGGGAGTCAGCCTGGATTGCACACAATCGCGCCGTGGTCGATCAGCTCTCCGGAGGCCGCATCGGCTACGTCTACATGTCCGATATGGAACAGCTGGGAATCCAGCAGTTCGTACGCCAATTCTATGCCCAACTCGGGAAGCAAGCCTTGATCATGGACGATCGGTGGAACGGCGGCGGATTCATCGCGCCCTTCGCTCTCGAGCGCTTGCGGCGCATGCTTGTGACCCTCGCAACCAACCGCGAGTCCGCGATCACCAGCGAGCCGCAGGAGGTCTTGAATGGCCCCAAGGTGGCGCTGCTCAATCATTGGTCCGCCTCCGACGGCGACATCTTCCCTTATCTGTTCCATCTCTACGGTCTCGGCAAGCTGGTCGGGACCCGCTCATGGGGCGGCGTGCGCGGGATCCGCGGCAACTGGCAATTGATGGACGGCGGATACATCACCATTCCCGAGGACGCGATCTACACGCTCGACAGTCAATGGTCCGTTGAGAACCATGGGGTCGACCCGGACGTCGACATCGAGAACCTGCCTGCGGATTTGCTCGCCGGCCACGATGCGCAGTTGGAGACGGCAGTCGACTTGCTGCTCAAGGAGATCGCCGGCAAACCGGCCGGACTGCCGCCTCCGCCTCCACCGCTTCCGCCGTACCCGCCTGGCGGAATCGTGCCGCCGCAGCCCTGATGCTCACCGCCATCGGCGCGACCGAGGCGGTGCACCTCGGTGCGCCGGACACGCTTGCGTGCGTTCTGCGCTCAATCGACGATGGCGACTCTGCAGTCGCCCGACTCGTGGCTCCACGGACGTTCACACCGGGCGACGACGCCATTGATGGCTTGCGTGCCGAAATGAGTGCTGGCACGCGACCCCATCCCGAACGTCAACGTGAAGTTTGAGAACTCAACGACTGCCTGGGTCCCCGTGACGCTCGCGTTCTGAATCCCGCCGAGGACGCAGATTGTCACCGGCGACGGGTTGCCGAACGGTGGGGTACCTCCGTTTCCAGTGAGGTATGCCGTCCCGGTGACTACGAAGCCGTCGGAGACCGGGGGCTTAAATGTCGGGCATTGCGTCTTCCAGTTGATCGGGTCGGTCGGGTCGTTATGAGTCACGCCGTCCGTCACGGTGATGTGGTGCGTATGAGGGCCGAGTTTCGTGGGATCGTGGTTCGGGTCCGTATTCGCGAAGTCTGCCGTCTCCATCGTCATCTCCGCCGAGAAAGTCGCCGCGCTTCCGCTGAGGTGCAGCGACCATCTGCCGTGCATCTCGTACGGACCGCCCGCCACGGCCGGGGCGGCGGGCGTGTAGTCATTGAGCAGACCGCTGAAACTCGCCGGTAACCGGGACTGCTCTGCGGCGTGCGCGCGAGGCAGTCCGACACCCATTGCCAACATTGCCGGCGCCACCAATGCCACAACCGCCCTGCCACGCGCCACCCATCTCAAGCCTTTGCTTTTCATAGGAAATCTCCTTTCTTTCATTTGCACCCATGTGGTTTCGACTGATTCCACCATCGCCGGTGGCGCCGAGGTCTATGCCCCGGGGCGCCGGCCAACGTCGTTACGCGCCGGCGCAACGGAGAGGTATGCGATATGGGTCCGGTGCCGTCAAAGGGCGAGGAGCTGAATGCCGTGCCATGCCGGCGAATGCCGCGCTTTGCCGTGCTCGCGGCCCGCCGGCTTACAATGAAGCCGATGGGCTCCCATGAATAACAATCGCACCGATGCCGCGCGTCCGCAGCAAAAGGCCGGGGAGGGGGGTCGGCTGGACTCCTGGAAGAAGATCGCGGTGCACTTCAATCGTGATGTAACGACGGTGCAGCGCTGGGAGCGTCGCGAGGGCATGCCGGTTCATCGGCACGTTCATGACAAGCAGGGTTCGGTGTACGCGTTCCGAGCGGAGCTCGACGCATGGTGGGAAAGTCGGCGCGGCAAGTTCCCGGACTCGGGCGATAGCGCGCCCGAGACCTTCTCGAGCTCGCCGCCCGTGCAATTGCCGCCCGGATCGCCCCTGCGCATGATCAAGCGACCATTGGGAATGGCCGCAACCATTGCGGCGGTGCTGCTGCTCCTCTACGCAGCGTTCAGATTTGGCTATCCAACCGGCGAGACGTGGCGCAATCCGCTCGCGAACGCCACCGTCACCCGACTGACAGATTGGCCCGGCATCGAGCAGGCGGCCGAAATATCACGGGACGGCCGATGGGCATCTTTCCTCGCAGACCACGACGGTCACATGGATGCGTGGCTGACCCAGATTGGCAGCGGGAGCTACCGCAATCTGACCCGTGGGGACCGCATCGAGCTCGTCAATCCCTCGATCCGCACACTCGGCTTCTCGGCCGATGGCTCACTCGTGACCGTATGGACGCGCAGCTCCGATGGAACGCACTCCGAAGACATCAAGCTGATGGCCACCCCGACCGCGGGAGGTGAGCTGCGTGATTTTCTGCGTGGCGTCGCAGAAGTCGCATGGTCCCATGACGGCAGTCAGATCGTCTATCACACGACGGCGCCCGGGGATCCGCTCTTCGTGCGGGACGCACGAGGTGTCACCCGCCGGATTTATGTGGCGCCGTCGGGCGCGCATTGTCATTTTCCGCTGTGGTCCAAGGACGACGCATATATCTATTTTGCACGCGGCATACCACCCGACGACTGGGACATATGGCGCATTCACCCGTCGGGAGCGGGGCTGGAGCGCATCACCTTCCACGACTCGAGGGTGAGTCACCCGGTGCTGCTCGATGAGCGCACGCTCGTCTATCTCGCCGGCGACCCACAAGGATCAGGTCCGTGGCTGTACGCCTTGAATGTCGAGCAGCGCGTACCCCATCGCATCAGCTTCGGACTCGAGCGCTACACTTCGCTTGCGGCAAACGCGGACGGAACGCGCCTCGTGGCAACCATCGACGAATCTAACTCCAGCATCTGGAGCGCGCCGCTCACCCTTGATCCCGGCGCGGGCGGAGCTCAGCGCCTCTCGCTGGTCTCGGCGACGGGGCTCTCGCCCCGCACGGGACCCAACTACATCCTTTACGTTTCGGCGCGCGCCGGCCGACAGGGTGTCTGGAAGACGGCAGACGGCCAGAGCCGCGAACTGTGGAGCGACGCCCACGCAATCATCGTGGGGGCCCCCGCCGTTGCACGGGACGGCCGGCACATTGCCTTCACAGTTGCGGATGGCGAGCAGACGATTCTGTATATGATGGATAGCGACGGGAGAGAGGTGCGAGCCCTGACACGGTCTCTCATTCTGCGAGGCAATCCGGCCTGGGCACCTGACGGCCGTTCGGTCGTATCCGCCGTGCTCCACGATGGCGAGCCGCGCTTGATGAGCATTTTCTTGGATGACAGCCCGCCGAGTCCGCTGGTGTCCGAGTACTCGACCGATCCGGTCTGGTCCCCCGACGGCCGATTCCTGATCTATTCGGGTGCCGACGTGGGGACGACGTTTCCCCTTCGAGCCGTTGCACGGGACGGCAGGCCATACCCCATCCCCACGCTGATCCTGACCCGCGGCGCCCGCCGCGTTGCCTTTCGTCCCGACACTGACTCGATAGTGCTGCTCCGAGGCGACCTAGGCCACAAGAACTTCTGGCTCGTGGACCTTCGCACGGGAGCGGAGCGGCAGATCACCGCGCTCGAACCGGATATCGCAATCGGCGACTTCGACCTGTCGCGCGACGGCAGCGCAGTCCTGTTCGACCGCGCTCAGGAGAGCTCGCGGATAGCGCTGATCGAGCGTGGCGGATAGCGGCAACGGAAAGTTCGCACGCGTTTGACGCCATTGTCCTACACGCGTTGATTCGCCCGGCTTACACGCCCTGGGAAAATCGCTGTCAGTATCGACGGTACGGCTGGCGGCAGTCATCCCATGATCAATGAAAGGAACCGATGCCATGAAAACTCTAATTCTCTCGGCCTGTATGGCGGTAGGCAGCGCCTGTGCAATGTCCGCGATTGCCGATACGCTCGGCGCTGATACCACGGAGGCCGGCACCTATGTCAAAGATTCGGCCATCACGGCAAAAGTAAAAGCCAAGCTCGCGGCGAAGCATATGTCCACGCTCACGAAGATCAGTGTCGACACCGACAAGAACGGAGTTGTGTGGCTGAGCGGAACGGCGCCGACGAAGGACGCCAAAGATCTTGCGGAAATGATCACCAAGGACACTGACGGCGTGACGGCCGTTAACAGCCATATTGTGGTGGAATAACGCGTCCGCGCATTGAGGGGTATCCCATGTTGCACTATACCGTTGTCTTCTTGGTAATTGCCGTGATCGCCGCCGTTCTTGGATTTGGTGGAATCGCCGCCGGCGCTGCCAGCATCGCCAAGATTCTATTTGTCGTGTTTCTCATCGGCGCCATTGTGTCGTTTTTCATGCACTCCCGAGACCGAGTGTAGCTTCAGCTCGGCCCTCCCCCGGCCACGGATGTCCGCAGGTACGCTAGTATCGGGCGACAATGGGAGGGAATATGTCGAGAGTCGCGTTTGTCGGTCTGGGGAATATGGGCCAAGGAATGGCCGGCCGCCTGCTCGATACCGGACATCAACTCAACCTGTACAACCGCACGGCTTCGCGCGCGGAGGCTCTTGTCCGGCGAGGAGCACGGCTGTTTGAGTCGCCGAAGCAAGCGTGCCAGGGAGTAGACGCCGTCATCTCGATGGTTGCCGACGATGCCGCGTCGCGAGCAATTTGGCTGGAGCGCGACGGAATACTCGCCGCCGACATTGCAAAGGGCGGTTTCGCCATCGAATGCTCGACGCTGTCCCATGATTGGGTCACCGATCTTTCGACCCGATGCAAAGCGCTGGGTCTTCGATACATTGATGCGCCCGTTACCGGGCTTCCGGATGTTGCGGCGGCGGGCGCCCTCACGTTGCTCGTGGGCGCAGATGCGGACGATCTGCAATCCGCACGTGGAATTTTGGAATCTCTGTCTCGGCGCATCATTCGATTCGGCCCGATCGGCACCGGCACCGCGTACAAACTGATCATCAATATGATGGGCGCCGTGCAAATCGCGTCAGCGGCGGAAGGATTGGCAATCGCCGAGCGTGCCGGCCTCGACCTTGGCGTCGTCGCCGATGCCATAGCAACCAGCCAGGCGGCAAGTCCGCAAGTGGTTCGCAATACCCTCCGCATGGTGGCGGAGGATCACGACGACAACATCATATTCACCTCGGCGTTGCGCCTGAAAGATGTCGAGTACGGAGTGCGGTTTGCCCGTGCTATCGGAATTGGCAGCCCGTTTGGTGCTTTGGCGGAAGGTATTTACCGTCGGCTGTGCGACATGGGGTACGCCAAGGTCAACGAAAGCAAAGTCATAGATGTCTGCCGCTCACAGTTCGCGACCGATGTATTCTAAAGATCCGCTCCCGCCCGACAATGATGCCACGGCAATATGCTTAATATGGCATTGCGGTACGTCCTACTGGACTGCAGGCACGTTCCAGAGGAGAGGGTGAAGGCCAGCGTTCCGCGACCCACGGGCTCCGCAAACTCGACTGCCCGAATATTCAATAGAATCGAGCGGTCGATCCGCATAAAGCCAAAGGCGGCGAGCTCCGCCGTCAGGCGCTTGATGGTATCGCGGCTGATGTATTCCGTATTGGCCGCCCGGATGGTCACGTAGTTGCCGTCGGCTTCAATGTAATCGATCTTCTCGACGTTCAGCGGGTAGAGTCGATGCTGCCGCTCGCCGACCAGAATTTTGGGCCGCCTTCCCGGAAATTCCAGCATTCCTCGCGTCAATTGCCCTTGTGCGGCCTGCTCCAACACATAGCGCTGCCGAACCCGCTCGATCGCATGCTCGAAACGATCCGCGCTGACCGGCTTGACCAGATAATCGACCGCTCCTTCCGCCATCGCACGCTCGGCGAAATCCGGCCGGTGCGAGATCATGATGCCGAGCGGTCTTAAGTTGCCGGCGCCGCGGAGGACGTCAAATCCGGACATATCGGGCAGGGCTACGTCGATGAGCATGACATCCGGCGACAGACTCGCCGCGGCATCGATTGCCTCGCCGCCCGACTGCGCCTCGCCGACCACATGCACATCGGTGGCGCGAAGACACAATTGGGCGAGTTCGGAGCGCACCGACGGCTCTCTGTCGACAATAAGCAGCGTCATGGGGCGCGGATTTTGTGGAGCGGGCTTCTCGGGTGCCGACATATAGGCCTTTAGAATTTCGCCGTGAACGCCAAGAACAACTGACGACCGAAGAGGTCGTAGGTGCTGTACGTGTTTGCGGCGCCGCCGGCGACGATATCCGTGTTGATCAGAGGCGGATCCTTGTCGAGCAAATTGTTGGCGCCGGCGCGGACTTGCAGGATCCCGTTGACATTCCACGTGGCCTCGAGGTCCAGATAGTTGAACGCCGGAATTCTGGCGTTGACATAGTCGTATCCATTGAACGTCGAGAAGTGCAGCGTCGTATCTGAGCTGTCGTTGTCCTCTGAGACTGCGCCGATGTAACGCCAGGTGAGCGAGGCCGACACATGCCACGGGGTTTCCCACGTTGTGCGCAGCAGGTGGCGCCAGCGAGGATTGACGGTTTGACAGGTGAAGCCGAACAGTCCGGCGCAATCGTAGGTAGGCGACCCTGGCAGCGGCGTCGCCTCGTTATGTAGCAGGTGAGTCCCATTGAGTCCGAATGCCAGATCACCAAAACCCGGAGCCAGGTCGAGCTTGTAGTTCAGCTGCACGTCAACGCCGCTGTTCAGCGCGGTGCCGAGGTTGTAGTTCTCCTGGATGACATAGCCGCCGCCGGCGACGGTATTGCCGTTCAGGCTTCCGGACATCGGCTGGCGCACGATCTGGCTGCAGTACAACGGGTTGCCGGTGTCGGCGCAATTGGTCAGAACCAACAGGTAGGGGATGACGCCGATCTCGTCCGTGATCCGGATATGGTAGTAATCGACGCTGCCGGTCAGATGTGGAATCTGGCTGGGCGCGAAATTCACGCCGAGGGTGTAGGTGTCCGCCTGTTCAGGCTTGAGGTTTGGGTTGCCGCTTGTTTCCTCCGACAGCTGCGCCGCCGTGCCTTGGGGGATCGAACCCTTGTTGTACTGAGTGGGAGTCACTCCCGTGCGCTCGCATTGCAGGAGGGTGTAGGTGATGGGCGGCGCGCAGGGATCGGGAACGACCGTGGTGATCCCGACGATGGGTGGAGTGAAGGCCTCCGCAACACTCGGCGCGCGAATAGCCCGATCATAGGAGGCGCGGATCCGGTAGTCCCGGATGGGCGCATATTGCACTTCGAACTTGTACGTATTGGCCACGCCGACCGTCGAATAATCCGAACGCCGATACCCGGTATCGAACAGCAGCTCCTTGGCGCCCGGCTTGTCCTGTACCAGCGGCACCCGCAGTTCAACGAACTCCTCCGCCACCGAAATACTGTTGTCGATCGGCGCCACGGCGCTGCCAAATCCGGACAACAGACCGCTCTCCTCGGCGGCGTCCGGGCGCAATAACTGGTGATCGTTGCGGTGCTCGAACCCGATGTTCATGCCCACGCCCTCGGTCGCGAGCGGTGATTCGACGCCGTACTCACCCAGCCTGCCTGTGATATCGGCATGCAGAGTACGCAAGGTGGAGGCTCCTTCTGCGGTGCCTGATTCATAGAGGTAATCGAGCTGCTGCTGTGTGACACCGCCGGATGAGAAGATGTTGTACGGGACGCATCCAACCGACGCGCTAATGCACGCAGGGTGGGAGGCGGTACCCGTCACCAACAGAGCATTGGTGATGCTCTGGAAGTTCAGGTACTTCTGATTGGAATCGAAAAACGCCGTGTAGAAGTACTGCCCATAGGCGTCATAGCTCCACGCACCCGCGAATTCACCCTTGGTGCCGAACACGGCGCGATAATTGGTATGGTCGAAATCCGTATACCGCGCGCCGCCCTCGATGTTGCGGCGGCCGATATTCACCTGCGCCGTCGCCGATCCCGGGTTCGCCTTATCGGCGGCGATTTGCGCCGGGGTGCATAGAATTGCCTGCTGCTGTGTGCTCAACAGCGGATTGCTGCAATTGATGTAGTAATCGCCTGCGCCAGTGGGATCGAGCGGATTGGCATTCTGGAACAGCGCTGCCGGTGCCGCTTGCTGACGCGTCTTATCGTCCATGAAAAAGAACTGGGCATAGGGTTGAAAGAAGCCGGTGATCTCTTCGTGGGCCATGATGGCGGCGTTATAGCGATCATCTTGGCGCGTCAGGGAGATATCCTCCTGACTGTTGTAGGTGGCCGGGGGTATGGTCGCGACCGTTCCCCAGGGGACGAAGCTGTGCCCGGACACGCTGTAGGCTAAGCCCGCATCGGGTCCGGTGACCGGTGTGAAGAGATTCGAGTTGTAGGAGCCGCCGCACGCAACGCCGATGACATTGTGTTGCGCGTCTTGTATCGGGTTCAATTGGCAGGCACCGTAATCGCGTTGATTGCTCTGGATGGGGTCGGCGCCGCGGTAGCTCAAGTAAGCCGTGACATTGCCTTCGCCGTCCGCGAAATTCGCGCCCATCAGCATGTCGAAGCTGCGATTGCGTCCGTCTCGCACCGTGCCTGTGGGCGGCGTGTAGCCGAATTGCCGCACCAAGCCCTGCATGAACGTGTCGTCGTTGTCGTGCCAGTTCTCACCAACTTGGCCGTCGACTTGGAAGCCCTGGAAGTCTCGCTTCATGATGAAATTGATGACACCGGCGATGGCGTCCGAACCGTAGGCCGCGGACGCCCCGCCGGTGACGACTTCGACATGATCCACGAGGCCGGCCGGAATTTGATCGAGGTCGGGTGCCGGTTGCGCGATAGCCGTATTGGGCGATCCCGTTCCCAGCCGGCGGTCGTCGATGAGCACCAAGGTACGGCCCGGTCCCAATCCGCGCAGATCCGCCGTGGCGACGCCGCCTGCGCTGGTCAGACCGGATGTGCCGTTGCCGAGATCCTGGCCCAGATCATTGGTGAAAACTTGCGGGAGCTGGCTGATGATATCGCTAATGTCGGTTTTGCCGGACACCTGGATGGACTTCGCCGTGATGATCTGGATGGGGCTGGTGCTCACTTCGTTCGGCGCGGCGATATGTGAGCCCGTGACGATGATTTCTTGCAGCGATGGGGAATCCGCCGGTCCGCGCGGCGCTTGGCTCAAGGAACCCGGCGCTGCTTGAGCAAGCAACAGTCTATCGGAGGTCGGAGTCTTGGCCTGTTGCGCGCGCGAATCCGGGTCGATGGCACCGCCCGCCCGCGGCGGTAGCGATGTCCCGGGTCCCTCTGAAGGGGCGGGATCGCTCAGCGGAACAATGGTCACCGTGTTCTGATCCAGATACCGGTAGGTCAATCCCGTGCCGTTGAGCAGCTGGTCGAAGGCCTCGTTGGCGGTGATGTCTCCGTTCGCGCCGCGCGTCTGCACATCGCGAACCGTCGTGGATAGGTAGAGAACTTGCAAACCTCGGCTTTGCGCGAGCTGCTTGAGCGCGGGCCCCAGATCTTGCGCGGCGATGTGGGTGAGTTTGCGCGCAGAGGTGCCTGCATTGTCGGCGGTGGCAACGCTCATGACGGGATTGCAAACAACAGCTGTGACAGCCGCAACACGCAAAAACGCTCCCACGCCTCTTAAAAGGCTTTCGATGCCGGCCGGCCGATGCGGCTGGCTTCCATGACAGTAGAGCGTTGTCGAATAAAAAATGGGTATGCTCAGTGCGTTTCGCGGCGAACGACGCGCACCTGGTTCTCCGTTTCTATGACGTTGATCGATCTCTGGCTGCGTAGAAAATTAATGAGCGAGGCCGGATCGGTCGACGAATAAACGCCGCTGATCTTGAGCGTTTGCAACTCAGCATCATCGATGGCCAGCGGCCGGCGATTGTAACGATTGAATTCTTCGGCGACCTCATTCAAAGGCGTCTCTTCGAATATCAGACGCTTGTGCACCCACGCCGTAGCTGCCGCTGTGTCGGCGCGCGTGGGCTTTGTCACGGCATGCTTCAACACGGTAAGCTGTTCGCCCGCGGATAACATGATGGCCGCGGCATCCGCGCCGTCCACTCCCGAATAGGTTTCGACGCGCCCTTCGACGACGGTCACCACCGTTCCGGCCTGCTTCTTATAGACATCGAACTCGGTTCCTACTGCGCGCACTTGCGCATCGCCCGCCCGCACCACGAAGGGCCGCTGCTTATCCTTCGCCACGCTGAACAATGCCTGGCCCTCGATCAGCTCCACATCGCGCCGACGGTCGGTAAGGCGAACTTGGACTTTCGATCGCGCGTTGAGCTCAACAGTCGAGCCGTCCAGGAGCTGAATGGTTCTCTGCTCGCCAATCCCGGTGGAATAGGAACGCGCCGTGTCAGAGTTGATCCAAAGAAATAGAGCCGTGACGGACGCCAGCAGCGCGAGGGCGGCTGCGGCCAGTACCGGGCGTCGCGGCAGCTTGCGCAAGGCGCGCGGCTCTGCCGCGGGCGGGAGAGGGGGCAGCCGGGGATATGGCGGAGATAGCGGTATGACATCGGGCTCGTTCCGGGCACGGGCGATCAGGGATGCGATGTCGAATCTGCCCTCGGGATCGGAGCTGGGCAGCTCCGACCAAACGCCCGACACCTCGAGATACGCCTGGATGTGTTCCGGCGAGCGCCGCAGCCACTCGATGAAACGCAACCGTGCCTCGTCGTCTACATCGCCGGCGCGGAAATCGATGAACCACTCAGATGCCTCGGCAACAATCGCTGCATGAGGCTTTCCGTTCGAATATCTTATTCTCATAGGCCTTTGATGCTCCCCCTCGCTCGCAGAGTTCGGCAGTGTTCGACCGCTCTGGCCAGATATTTCTTGGCAGTCTCGCGCGATACGCCCAGTTCATCGCCGACTTCTTGGACCGAATAACCTGCGACCCGGTGTAGAACCAGAGCCGTTGCGACGCGCACGGGCAGATGCGCGAGGATGCGTTCGAGTTCGTCGATTTGCTGGGCATGAACAGCCTGATCGGGCGGGTCGTCGCTGGCGGAGGTTCTGAGCTCCGGGAACACTTCCGTAATGTCGACCGAAACGGGTTCGCTCGAACGCCGCACGGCATGCTGGTGAACCACATGGCTGGCAATGGTAAAAAGGTAGGCTTCGGGGCTGCGGATGCCCTCGTAGCCCTCGACTCGCAGCAGGCGCAAGAAGACTTCCTGGGCCAAATCCGGGACGTCATCGGCATTGCGCAGGCGCACCGCCAAAAACCGGCGCAGCCGCGGTCCGTACCGAGCGGCAATCGTTGCGACGAAGTTTCGATTGCCGGACATACCCACGGCCACGCCCACCCCTAGGTTTGGTCTCCCCTCAATCTTAGAGCGCGATTGACATGAAAGTGGGTATACCTCGGGCAGGTTATCTGGTGTAAATTGTGCGGGCGGCAGGACCCGCCAATTTAATCAATGGTTTAGCTATGCTACCGCAGTTCCGCGGCGCGTGCTGTGGCGCCCGCGCGGGTGAACTCGAACCGCAACAGCCACACCCGCGAATCCTGGTCAGTGACCTCCACGAATTTCCATTTCTCTGCGGCATCCAATGCCGCGCGGGCAAAATACTTGCTAGATGCCCGATGGTCCAAGGTCGTCGCGATGACGTCGCCCGAGCGATCGACGATCACACGTACCCCAATCTTGATCACGCCGCGAATCGTGCCGCGCGCACTGCGCGATATGTCGGGAATCTCCTGATGAAGCACCGCGGGTGGCGGGGCGGCGGTACTCGCCTTCGGAGTCTCCTCGGGGGCCGGCGGCGAAGCGGCCGGTGGCGATGGAGGAGTCATTGAAGCAGTGGGCCGGACGTCGGCGCGCGGATGGAACAGGTGCACTCCGGTCCAAACCACCAGCAGCGTGATGATGCCTACGACGATCGTGGTGACGATAAGCCGTAAGCTGTGCGGGCTCTGTGCGGAGTCTGTGCGATCCGGGGGCTCGTTCACTACCGGCGGCGTCGCGATGGGTGCGGGTGTCACCGTGGCTGGCGCCGTCGCTGCGGGTGAGCGCGTCGCGGCAGATGGCGGTGTCGCGGCGCGTGCGGGCGGGGGGGCGCGCAGCGGCGCCACCACGGGTGCGGGTGCAGGTGGCGCAGCGGATGGCGGCACCGGAACGGGTCCGGCTGTCGCCACGGGTGCTGGCGTCGCGACGGGCGTGGGTGTCGCGACGGGTGCGGGCGTCCCCGTAGGTGGCGGCGACTCGGCGGACGGCGGTGTCGCCGGCGGCGCCAGTTTGAAATGTACAAGGAGCTCGGCGATCGTGGGACGTTGTGCAGGGTCGCGATTCAAGCAACGCTCTATCGCATCGGCGAATTCCGGTGCCAAATTTGCGGGCAGGGAGACGCTGTCGGTGCTCTCTCGGGACCACGCCGGTGGGCTCTGCGTGAGAGCCTCCATGAGCGTGATGCCGAGCCCCCAAATATCGCCCGCGGTGGATACCCGGCCGTTCTGGGCCTCCGGAGGGTCGTACGCCGAGGGCCTGGCGGTGCTCGCAGTGCGTTCGCCTGCGGGTCGGATAGTGTCGCTCGCCAGCTTCAGTTGATCATCGACGGCCAGGAAGTTCGGCGGTTTGATTCCGCCGTGCACCAAATTCTTGCCGTGCAGATACGCCAAGGCATCCAGGGTTGCCGGCAGCAGGTCCCGCAGCTCGTCGGGAGTCAGGGCGCGGCCGGAAAGAATTTGCGCGAGGTTCTGCTCCGCATGGTCCATCACGAAGAACAGAAAGTTGTGCCCACCGAGCTGGCAGCGGCCCGCGTCGAGAAGCCGCATCAAGTGCGGGTGCGACAGCGCCGCAACCCGCTTCCAGTGCTCGAGTTGTGCCTCCATCAGCGCCGGCTTGGTCGGCAGGATCTTGATCGCGGCCTGGGGCACGTTTTGCGCCGTGCATTCGGTGAGAAATACTACGCTGTGGTTTGATCGGCCCAGAAAGCGGCGCAGCGGATACACTCCGTTGACAATCCGGCGTTCCCACTCCTTCGTCCAGTCTTCGGTCATCGTCACCCGAAGATATCACCTGCAAAGAGGCGAGAATACTGCCGCCGTTCACGGTATTAGGTTATGACGCGCACCGCTCACTCGACGCCTTCGGGCAACGGTTTGATCTCGCTCGATTCGCGCGCCAGGCGGCCGGCGAGCAGAACCGCCTGCGTGCGGTTTGCGGCGCCCAATTTGCGCAGGATGACGGTCATGTGCGCCTTGACCGTGGCCTCCGTGATCTGAAGATCATCGCCTATTTGCTTGTTGAGTCGCCCGGCGCACAGCATGCCAAGGACCCGAAACTGCTGCGGGGTCAGGTGCGCCATGCGCTGCGCGATCTCGAGCGCACCCTCGTCGGCGCCGGGCTCCCTCTCCGATGTGAGACCGGCCGGCGTCACGGCCTCGCCGCGCAGGACGGCCAGAACACTGTCGCCGATGGCGGCCGCATTGGCAGACTTGGACACGAAGCTCTGTGCACCGAATGCCAAAGCCTGGCGCATGGTGCGCGCATCGTCGGACGCCGAGACCACGATGATGGGAAGTTCCGGGCGTGACCCTCGCAGGTGCGCCAGGGCATTGAATCCATAGGCGCCGGGCAGGTTGAGATCCAGCAGCAGCAAATCCACGTGAGGGTGCTGATCGAGCGCATCGAACAGGCCGCCGACGCTGTCGGCCTCGAATATCTCGCAGTCGGTGCAGGCCGTCGCAACGGCGCCCTTCAGCGCCAGGCGATACAGCGGATGGTCATCGACGATGAGTACTTCGTAGTTCATCGGTCCGCCCGCGCTGGGGTCATGCCGCCGAGGCATGTCGTGCCTGCCGCCGGAACGCGCCGAGCAGGGCTCGTAGCGCCGCCGGCCGCAAGGGCTTGTGCAGCAGGGGAAAGCCCGCATTGCGCGCGGCCAGGATCAACTCGGCATCGTGATCGGCGCTGATCAGCGCCGCGGTGAGAGCGGGCGTTCGCGATCTGCACAGGCGGTGCAACAGGTTGATGCCGTCGACGCCATCGCCCAGATGATAGTCGGCGAGCACGCTGTCGACGCCGGATTGTTCACACAATGCCGTGGCTTCAGCGCTGTTGCGTGCCTTGAGCACCTGCACGCCCCACTGCCCGAGCAGCGCCTCCATCCCGTCGAGGATGGCGCCGTCGTTGTCGACGCACAGTACCCGCAGGCCTTGCAGGTTGCCGGGGTCCGGCGCCGGCACATGCCGGTCGACGCTGCGTGCGCGCCGCGCACCGATGTCGCGCGCTACCCGTACTCCGAACATCGAGCCGCGGCCGGGATGGCTGGCGAACGACAGGCTATGTTGCATGAGCTTGGCCAAGCGATCGCAAATCGACAAGCCGAGCCCCAGACCCTTCTCACCCCAGGGCGAGTCATGCTCGAGCCGACTGAACTCGGCGTACATTTGCTGACGCTGATGCAGGCGTATGCCGGGTCCCGTGTCATACACGGCGATTTCGAGTTCCCCGCCGCGCTTCCGGCAACCGATCAGCACGCCGCCGCGTTCGGTGTAGCGCAGTCCATTGGATAAATAGTTCTGCAGGATTCGCCGCAGCATGGATCGATCGCTGCGCACGACTTCGCGGCTGCCGACGATGCGCAGCCGCAGGTTTCGCGCCTGCGCGAGCGGTGCATATTGGCGGCGCAGTTCCTCGAGCAGATCGATGATCGGGAAGCTGGTGATATCCAATTTGAGCACACCGCCGTCCAGGCGTGCACTGTCGAGCAAGTCGTTGAGCAGCTCTTCGGCGGCACGCATCGAGTCATCGATGCGGCTGGCCAGTTCCTGGAATTGCGGGTGCGCCCGCGCCTGCGACTCGAGCGCCGATACGAACAGCCTCGCAGCATTCAGCGGCTGCAGCAGGTCATGGCTGGCGGCGGCGAAGAAGCGGGTCTTGCTGGTATTCGCGGCTTCGGCCTCCTGTTTGGCCAGCCGCTGCGCTTCGAGCGACGCAGTCAGCTCCGAGGTGCGGTGTGCAACGCGCTCCTCCAACCCCTGCTTGGCTTCGAGCAGGGCCTGCTCATGGCGCTTGAATTCCGTGATGTCCGTATAGGTGGTGACGAAGCCGCCGCCCGCCATGGGTTGGCCGTGGATGCTGTACACCTGACCATTGCGACGCACCCGTTGAAACGTGTACGTGGTGCCGGCACGCAGGTGCGCCAGCCGCTTTTCGACCTGAACCTCGGGGTCGCCCGGTCCCAGCTCTCCGCGCGCGGCACTCCAGCGCAACAAGTCGACCACCGGGCGCCCGACTGCGACCAGCCCGTCGGGATACCCGAATAGCTCCAGGTACCGTCGATTCCAGGCAACCACCCGCAGCTGCGCGTCGACCACGCTGATCCCCTGCGTCACGTTCTCCATCGTGGCCTGCAGCAACTGCCGGCTGAAGCGCAATTCCTGGGAGGTTTCGTCGAGGAGCTCCGCGACTTCATCCACTTCGAGACCCTTGCGGTGCAGTGCATGCGTGAGCACCACGCGCGCGGAGGAGGCGCCGATCGATGCGGCCAGCGCACGCTCGACATGCTGCACGAGTCCCCGATCGGCAGGCTCCGACGGCTTCGGTAACGCGTGCCCGGTGTGAGCGACGTATTCCCGCAGCGCCTGGCTTGCGGCCGTGGTACCTAAGATTCTCGACGCCACGGTCTCGAGATCGCCCACCTTGCAGTTGATGGCGTGCAGCCCCACCGCGGGTTGCTTGGGGGCCACGAAGGCCCGCGCGGCCAGGCGCTCCTGCAGAGTCGCGCCGCGGCGCGCAGACACGACGAGCATCACGAGTACATTCAGCGATAGCGCCAAGAGCGCGCGCGTTCCCACCGCCTCCCCTCTGGCGGCGTCGGCCAGCGAATGCGGCAACAAGCCGAGTACATTGGGCCACGCCGCGAAACCCTGGGCTGCCACGATTCCGCCGGCGGCGAGGTTGGGCAGGAACAAGAGATACGCCCAGGCGATGAACCCGCTCAACATTCCCCAGAACACGCCCGCGCGGCTGGCGTTTCTCCAATAGAGCGCCGCGAACAGCGCCGGTGCAAATTGCGCCACGGCGGCGAAGGCCAGCTGCCCGATCGCCGCCAGGCTGATCGAGCCCGATTCGCAGCGATAGTAGGCAAACGCCAGCAGTGCCAGCGATACGATGACGGCACGGCGCACCCACAGCACCCGTCTTCCCAAGCTCGCGCCGTCCTCCAGTCGCTGGCGCCACAACAGGGGCGCGGCGATGTCGTTCGAGATCATCGTCGCCAGTGCCGTGCTCGCGACCACCACCATCGCCGTGGCCGCCGACAGTCCTCCCAGAAAGACCAACACAGTCAGCCAGGGAGCTCCATAGCTCATCGGCAGCGTCAGAATCAGCGAATCCGATGCGGTATGCAGGGTGAGCCCGTCGATGGTGCCGAGGGCCACCACGGGAATGACCACGACCGAGAAGATTCCAAGGTAGGCCGGCAACAACCAGCGCGCGGTCTTGAGATCCTCGGTGCGCGCGCATTCGACCACCGCCACCTGGAACTGCCGCGGCAGACAGAAGATCGCGAACGCGGCCAGCATGGTAACGATCATGGCATTGCCGTTGAGCAGGGTCGCGCCCTGTGCCAGCTGCTCAGGTAGAACCCAGGGGCGGCCTCGAAGGTGCAGGCAGGCGAATACGCCGACCGCCGCGAAGGCGAGCAGCTTCAGCAGGGATTCAAACGCGATCGCCAACATCAAGCCTTCACGGTGCCGGGTTGCATCGACGCGCCGGGCGCCGAACAGCACCGCGAACAACGCCATCATCAGCGCGACCGCGAGAGCGGTATCCCGATACCACGGTACATGGCGCGCGGTCACCGCGGTCAGCACATCGACACTGGTGGCGACGGCCTTGTACTGCAGAGCGATGTAGGGGATGGCAGCCGACAGCGCGATCACCGTCACCAGCACCGCCAGAGCGCGGCTCTTGCCGAATCGAGAGGCGATGAAATCCGCGATCGAACTGACCTTGTGCGCGCGTCCGATTCGCGTCAGCCGCTCCATGAAGGGCAATGCGAACAGGAATACCAGGGCGGGTCCCAGGTAAATCGGCAAATAGCCCCAGCCGTCGCGCACGGCGGATCCCACCGCGCCGAAGAAAGTCCAGGAGGTGCAGTACACCCCGAGCGCCAGGGCGTAGATGAACGGCCGGAGGCGGCGTTGGTTGGGATAGGTTCGCTGGCGCTCACCATAGAAGGCGATCCCGAACAGGCAGCCGAGATATGTCAATGCGAGCAATGACAGCAGCCAGCTGGAAAACATGACCACCCCCTTTTAAAGCCCACTCTAAGCTCGGGGCCGCGGTAAGACAAATGGCGTGCTGGCCGATTAATCGTGGATTTTCAGGGGCCGCGGACGTCGAGGCGCTTACGACGAAGGTCGAATGGTCCGCGGGGAGGAGGGGGCCTAGTATCGGCGGGCGTTACTGAGCCATAAAAACTGCAATGGGGGCGAACGCGCAACCGGAAGCATCGCGGCGATGACGCGAGGGGAGTTCTCTGCGGAGGGGGCGCGCCGGTATCGGTGCGCTGTGGCATCAATTGCGGAGGGAGAAACAATGAAATGCCGTAATCACTTGATTGGAGCAATGGGGCTGGCGTTGGTTTGGGGCTGTGCACAGGCGGACGTCAAAGACCCCCTGCCTGATAGCCTGTCTCTGGGCGGTGTCACTCTGTATGCGACCATCGATGTGGGCTACGCCTATCAAAGTCACGGCGTGCCGCTGAGCAGCGAGTATGTCGGCGGGCTCGAGTACCAGGCCTTCACCACCACCCGGAATTTCGCGGGTTCCCAGTCGACGTTTGCAGAGAGCGGGCTCGAGCAATCCAAGATCGGCATCCGCGTGTCGGAACCCATCGTCAACGACTTCACTCTGATCGCGCGAACCGACACGGGATTCAATCCACTGTCGGGCCAGCTGACGGACGCGTGCAAAGCGCTCGCCTCGAACAGCACCAAGCCGCAAGGCGAACAGACGGCGAACGCCGATAGCAGCCGTTGCGGTCAGGCCTTCAACGGCGTGATCTGGGCCGGCGTCAGCAGCCCGACATACGGGGCGCTCACCATCGGCCGTCAACAGTCGCTGCAGCTCGACGCGCTGGCGCTGTACGATCCGCAGACCCTCTCGTACGCGTTTTCCTTCCTCGGCTATTCCGGATTCAACGGTGGCGCCGGCAGCACGCAGGCGGCGCGCTGGGACAACTCGGGCAAGTACGCGTTTATCAGCGGCCCGGTGCACTTCAACGTCATGTACTCGAACGGCGGACAGGATACGGGTGTGCTCGGCAAAGCTTACGGCGTCGATCTCGGGGTGACCATCCAGGGACTGTCGGTCGATGCTCTGTATCAGCACGAGAATGGCGCCGTCAATTTGAGAAGCTCCTTCGACAATCTGGGCGTGAATCCCCTGCCCACGCCGGGATTGGCCGCCTATATTTCCGACGACAAGTCCTACAACCTCATGGGCAAGTACGTGTTCGATCTCGGCAACAAGGACAAGCTCACGGCATACGCGGGCTACTCGCATATCGAGAAGGCGCACGGGGACTACACCGTCGGCAGCGCGCAGGACAATTACCCGATCTCGGTGGGCATCAACATCAATAATTCCGCGAAGTACGACATGGAATGGGTGGGCGCGAGATACGCCATGAGCTCCGGATTGAACCTCACGGGCGCGTACTATCACATCACCCAGAACAGCTGGACGATCGGACTCGGGCCTAGCGGCAACGACAACTTAGGCTGTACGATCGCCGGGTTGCTCTGCTCCGGCGAGTTCGAGGAGCTGTCATTCGTTGCGGACTACATCATCAACAAGCATTATGACGTCTACGGCGGCGTGAACTGGTCCGAGGTCACCAATGGTCTCGCCAACGGATTTCCCGGCACGACCGTCGGAACGTCGGGAGCCCAAGTGCAGACCACCATCATGTGGGGCTTTCGCATCAGGATCTGAAGGGGAACGACATGGCTATCAGCACAACGGCGGGCACCCTGCCGAAGGGCCAGGTGGGTGCGCAGAACGATTGGTTGGTGATCGGCGCCTCGTCGCTCGGCACCATATTCGAGTGGTACGACTTTTACCTGTACGGCCTGCTCGCGACCATCATCAGCGCGCAGTTTTTCTCAGGCGTCAACGAAACCACTGGTTTCATTTTCGCTCTCGCCGCATTCGCAGCAGGCTTCGCGGTTCGGCCTTTCGGGGCGCTGGTGTTCGGGCGGCTCGGCGATCTGGTCGGCCGCAAGCACACGTTCTTGATCACCATGAGCATCATGGGCGTCGCCACATTTGCGGTCGGCATCCTGCCGAGCTATGCCTCGGCCGGCGTTGCGGCACCGGTCATGCTGGTGGCGCTGCGCCTGCTGCAAGGTCTGGCACTTGGGGGTGAGTACGGCGGGGCAGCCACCTATGTAGCCGAATTCTCTCCGCCGGGCAAACGAGGCTTCTTCACCAGCTGGATACAGACCACGGCAACGGTCGGTCTGTTCGCGGCGCTGCTGGTGGTGATCGGCACCCGCACCTATATCGGAGAGGATGCCTTCAAGGCCTGGGGTTGGCGCATACCGTTCTTGCTCTCCATCCTGTTGCTGGCGGTTTCGCTATGGATCCGGCTGAAACTCGCCGAGAGTCCGGTATTCCTCAAAATGAAGAGCTTGGGAACCACGTCGAAGGCACCCTTGAGTGAAGCCTTCACCCGTTGGATCAACCTGAAGGTCGTTTTGATCGCCCTGTTCGGAGCCGTCATGGGCGAGGCGGTGGTGTGGTACTGCGGCCAATTCTACGCGCTGTTCTTCCTCGAAAGGAACCTGCACGTCGACGGCGCAACCACCAATATTCTGATTGCGATCGCGCTCGTGCTGGCGACTCCCGGATTCGTCTTTTTTGGCTGGCTGTCGGACAAGATCGGCCGCAAGCCCATCATATTGGCCGGCTGTTTGCTCGCAATGGTCACCTACATTCCTCTGTTCCACGGGCTGACTCGATACGCCAATCCGGCCCTGTTTGCGGCGCAATCGGCGACGCCGGTGACGGTGGTTGCCGATCCCGGGGAATGCTCGTTCCAGTTCGATCCCATCGGCAAGAATAAATTCGACTCGACCTCGTGCGATATCGCGAAGAGCTTCCTCGCGAAAGCGGCGGTCTCGTACAATCGAATCGACGCGCCGAGCGGTACCGTGGCTGAGATCCGCAGCGGCACAACCACGCTGACGGCCCCGGATCCGAAGACGGTGACCGGCAAGGACCGCAAGGACGCCATTGCGAAGTTCCAAGCGGCCGCCAAAACTGCTTTGACCGCTGCCGGTTATCCGGATAAGGCCGATCCCGCAAGCACCAACAAGCCAATGGTGGTACTGATATTGTTCGTGCTGGTGCTGTACGTCACCATGGTCTACGGTCCCATTGCCGCGCTGCTGGTGGAATTGTTTCCCGCCAGGATTCGATACAGCGCGATGTCGCTGCCCTACCACATCGGCAACGGTTGGTTCGGAGGATTTCTGCCGACCACTGCGTTTGCGATGGTGGCGGCGACCGGCAACATTTACTACGGACTCTGGTACCCCATCGTCATAGCGGGCGCGACTTTGGTGATTGGCCTGTTCTTCCTGCCGGAAACCTTCAAGAGGAGTGTCGACGCCTGACGGCAGTGTTCGAGTAGTGCGTCAAGCAGGCGGTTCTGCGCCCATTCGATCGGCGTGCAGGGGAATTCTCCGGGCGATGAGTTGAGCGCATCGAAGACGTCGCGCACAAGGCACTCCAGGGTCAGCCGCTGGGCTCCGTCCAGCAGTATCCGCCAGCGAGCCGAGCGGCATGCGTCGAGGACCAGAATCAATTCGAGCCGGAGGATTTCATCCCCGCGCGCCGGGTCTGCTGTCGCTGACAGTGCGTTCAGTTCCGCCCACAATCGGCTGAACAATTCGATGCACGCGGCCGCGAACGCTTCCTTCGATGCCATGCGGAGCGAGCCCCAAGCGGCGGTTAGATGTGCGCATTGTGCCGATGCGACATGACCGGAGAGCGACTCGCCGGTGTCGGTTCTGTGTCACCTCGTCTAGTTCACCGGCCCGTCGCCCTGCGCTATCCGATGTGCGTCGATTCGTGCAGCCACTCGCTCCAAGTACGACAATGACTCATTGGGATCCGCGGAGCGCGGAAGGTCTATGACTTGCCGAATATCGGGTGTCGCGCTCAGCACCTGCTGCAACGCGAATGGTTGCATCGGTGCCGCGAACGATTGCAGGGCGTGATCGATCTGGGCCGCGATTCGGGTAAACCCGTCCATGGATGGGGGCGGGGTGTTCGGAGGCGGCGTATTCGCCGCGGACGCGTCGGGCGAGAATACACCGGGAAGCGACGGGGGCGCCGCAAATTGCGATGCGGGTAGGAGCAGGGGCGCAAGGGATTTTGCCGTGCCATCCCGGTCGGTCAATTTCCCCGGAATCCCCAACACGTCGTATACGGTGCGTATGACCGATGTGTGGTCGTACGTATCGTGGGAGATGCTTCGCGGTCGCAACAGCGGGGACACGACTACTGCGGGAACTCGCACTCCGTAGTTGTCGAAAGCAAACGGCGGCGCCGGCGGATTCGCCGCCTTGCCGGCATTGCGCGGAGAATCCCCGGGAGGCGTACAGGGCGGTGGCGACTGTTGGTCATAGAATCCGCCATGCTCGTCGTAAACGATGAATAGCATGGATTTCGACCAAATCTGAGCGCTGCCGGCAATGGCTTCGTAGACGCTTTTGATCAGTTGCTCGCCCGCACTCAGCGCTCCTGCCGGATGCTGGCAGTTGCCCTGCCTGAACTTGGACAGGATGCCGTAGTCGGGTTCAATGAATGTGTAGGAGGCAACATCGCCGGCGCCCACATCCTTTGCGAAATTGTTGAAGGAGCGAAATTTATCGCGGCCGGCAACGAAGGCCGCCGGCATGGTGTCTATCGCACACACCTGCGGAAAGTGATCGCCGTGATAGACGCGCCACGTTTTGCCCGCCTTCTCGAGTGCGTCGAATAGGGTTCCGTTGTCGAAGGAAAACCCCAGCTGCGACCAAATCATGGACCCCATGGTCGTCAGGCTGGAGGGGCTGTTCGCCAAGCCTCCCGACGATCCTGCGTGCACGAAGAATCGATTCGGCCAGGTCGGGCCCGGCATGGACGAAAACCAGTTGTCGCACACGAGAAATTGACGTGCCAATTCAGTAAGCACGGGCAGCCTGGCAGGATCGACGCACAGCATGGCGTCGGGCCCACTGCTGGCGACGAAACCATCCAGCGTCATGGGGCGTTGCGGCGTCCCACGCGGCGCACCATACATTTGCCGATCGACGTCCTCGAATTCGTGGTGTGGGTCGGACGTCATCCTGTCCGGTGCACCATTGCTCATTGGCACGTTGACTCCGCGTTGCCCCGGATTGGTCTTCGACGTGTCCACGCCGTTGAGACCCGGGATTCCGGAATAGGCAAGCAAGTGATCGAAGGATCTGTTCTCGAGCATGAGAACGATGACGTGCTCAACCGGGCTGGCCATCGGCGATGTCCTCCTCCGATGATGAGCGGCGACGCCTACTCGGGTGCTTTTGCATCGGCAGCGGCGTGAGATTTCTTCTGGGGTGCATGGCTCTTCTTCGCGGCCGTTTTGTGCTGCTTCGTTACGATCGTTTCAGCTTTGCCGACGAGGGCTGGAAGAATGCGCTCACTGACGCCCGCGGACAAACACAGAAACAGTCGAACCGAGTCCGCCAGTTCCGGATGGGCATGATCGAGAGCGTCCTTGACGAGCAGCCCTCCTTCGAATGCCAAATCAACCAGTATCCCGGCGGCGGCTCCGATGAGGGCGCGTGCCACCGCCTCGACCGCGATGCCGCTGGTGCCGGCTGCCGGTTCGAGCTTGAGCTGCGTTGTCCGTGAGACGGCCGATATGAGCGCACCGAACGCGCCGGCCGCCGCGGCATCCAACAACTGCTGCGCGACGTCGTTTACCGGCCGCACAGGCCCTAGCCATCCCAAATGGCGTGCCAGCGCCATGATGCCGAAAAAAAGCACCGCGAGAGCGAACACAAACACGAACTTGGGCCGGCAGCGCTGATCCTTCGCAATCGCGATGTAGGTTTCCGCCTCCACGAATATCTTTTCGCATTCGTCCAGCGTGCCTTCGTTGAGCGCCAGCGCCATCGCCTCCCCGATGACGCAGCGAATGTTTTCCGCTTCGTGCGTATGCTGAAGCTGCCGGTCGTGGGACGGCGCTCCGGTGTTTCGCTGCTCGCGTTCCTCAACGAGGAAGGCGCTCTCGTGGGTCAGTTCCGTAATGCGCGCCTGCACCGCGGATATGATGGCAAGATCGGGGCGCAGCACCCACCACCACTTGATGTCCAGCTTGTCGTCGAGGAAAACGATGAACCGTGCAGACTTGCGGACGATCTTGCGTATGTTGACACCGGACCACGGGTCGGTTTTCCCTTCCGTCAGCGCGCCGAGGATTTGGGACGCGTTCTTGGAGGCCTCGTGGATATGGTGCCGATCATCGTGGATGATTTCGCCGGTACGAGGTTCGGTCCATGGAACTAGGATGGAGAGCCACTTCGCCAGCGATTTGCGCTCTTCGTCTTCATTCTGATGCATACGTTCAGTCCCGTCACGTCATGGCTTCGCGGCAGATGCAGGCTCCTCCTCTTTCGGAGCAGCGGCCGGAGCCGCCGGCGTCTTGGCCTTGGTTTTCGGTTCGGCGGCGGTCTTCGGTTCGGTTGCCGGCTTTGGTTTGGCCGCGGGCTTTGGTTTGGCCGCGGGCTGCGCAGCGGCCGGCTTCACATCGGTCGCGTCGGCAAATGCCAAGTCGGCTGCCCCGGTGAATGCGGCGGTAAGCCCCACGGTATAGCTCTGCCCATCGGTGAGCCCGCCGATCTCGATGCCGGTGTTGCCGTTCGAGTCGGCGGTAATGTTGCCGGTGATGGTGGTGCTGCCGGTGGCCTTGGTGCCTTGCTTGGGTGATGCAAATTTCAACGTCACCGTCGTCGGGGTTGGTGTCCCGCTCGACAAAGTCACCGTATAGCCGGTGAGAGTGCCCCCGGTGGCTGACGGAGTCGCAAAGCTGAGGTCAATCTTCTTGTCGCCCGGCGTCGCCTTGAAAGTCGGCTTGGTCGGCGTCGCCGCCTTCGCGACATCGATCGCCACGGTCGCGGATTGGACCGGTTGCCCCTTGTCGGATGCCAGCAAATTGAGGGTACCGGACGCGTCGGGCAGGATGGTCACGGTCGCAATCAGCGAGTTGCCGTTCACAGTCAACGCCAAATCCGGCGTCTTGGCATCCGTGGCGCTTCCGGTCGCGCCCGTCAAGGACACCGCGGGAATTCCCACCCCGCCGCTGATCGTGAACTTCAAGCTCGTGCCCGGCGCGACCGGGTCAGCAACGGTTGCGGGTGATATTTCCAGGGCGGGCGGCCCCCCGTCCAACTCGCAGGCGCTGATGCGCCTGGTGCTGGCGTAGAAGTGCTGTGAGTTGGACAGCACGGAGTTGATGGGACGCCCGAGCGCATACAATTTGCTCACAGCCAGCCAAAGCGCCATGCGTTGGGTTTTGCGATCGGCGTAGGCGGCGAGATCCAGTTTTTCCTGGGCAGTCGGTGCGGGGGTGGTGACCGGGGTCTGTCCCTTCTGAGTCGTTGCGCCAGGCGCGGGGGATGTGCCGCTCGAAGATTCATAGTACGGAATCGCGACGGTGGTCCCTGTTGGACTCAATGGCACCGCCTGTAATCCGGCAATTCCCTTCGAGGGGTCGCTGTAGGTTCCCACCACGCCCTTGAGCGCGGTGATATTGGGCTCGGACTGCGCCAACTGGGATGACACGCCGGCGATGATGAGGTCGACCTGCTTGCGGATGGTACCGCCGGACTTATTGATTTCCTCATCGTACGCGTTCGCCGTCGTCAGAAGCTTGCGCGACCTCGCGAGCGCATTGATGACGTTTGTCATCTCGCGCTGCAGGTTCGCCTTCTCGCCGGGCTGGAACGAACTACCCGCTTCCTCCGCCTCGTCGAAATTGATCTGTAGGGTCGATAACATCACATCGACCTCCCCGATCTGCGTGGCGAATGGAATTAGCTGGGCTTCAAAATCCTTCAACTCCGTCGTCGGCAACAGGAGGGCGCGGCTGCGCAGCAGCGTGCAGGTGATGGCCTGGAATCCGACGACGTAGGCCGCTTCGGTGGATTTATTGTGCAGCCACGCGTCGGCGCCATAGATGCCTGCGATAGCCGCCGCTTCTTCGGTGAGCACGTGACTGGTCGACTGCCCGTTGCCCGTGACGCCTTTGGAAATGGCGTCCGCGCTGAGGCCGATGATTCCGAGGCCGGCGGCACTGTTGAACCAGTACTGGCGGCCCATTTCCCGGATGTAAAGGTTGCGTTGATCGTTCGCGGCCTCGATGGCGGAGTCGGCACCGCCCGCATAGACGGTCGTGGGGGCGCTGCATTTTCCCGAGGTGGCGTCCGCGGCCGGAGCAGTCTCGCAGCGGAGTAGCTTTGAGCGCACGTAGGGATTCATCAATGAGCAACTTTGGAGAAGGAGCAGGGAGAAAATCGCAAGAATCGCGGCCGCCCGGGCCGCGGGGAATAGGTTGGTCATGGCGCATCCCTTGTGGCGAGGAACCGAAGTCGTTGAATCGACGGGGTTGTACATCATTTCATCCCTGAAATTGATCGCTGGGTTTTCGACAAAGTAAACGCCTCGAAAAATTCCCCGTCAAGTGGAGATAGCAACCGCGTGGCTTACTTTCACTTGGACAAGACTTGGGCGCACGGTCCCTTGAAGGCGTGCGCTTCCCGCTGGCTCATCAGTGTCTGCGTGGACTGCTTTCGCAATAGGTCGGATCCGGCCGCATCTGCGTAGTAGTCTTCCAAATCCACACTGTGCGTCAGGATCGCCTTGGCAATCTCGTCCAAGGCAACGACCTGATTTTTCGCAAGGCCCCAATTTGTGCCCAGGGACCAGAACGCATCCCGACAGGCCTTGTCGGGGATCATCTCGAAATCCACGGCGACGACATAGAAGCGCAATCCGCACGCCGGCGCGGCGTAGCTGGCTTGGGCGGCCGGTTTCGAGGACAGGAAGGGTGGACTGTCGCTGGACTTTCCTTGGTAGCGGCAGGACGCGCCGCCGCCTGCGCTGCCAACGTGATTCGGTTGCGCCGTCTTGCGATTGGCGGTTGCCTCCAACTCGGATATCACAAAATCTTGGTCGGCCAGGGTCGAGGTATCCAACAGCGTATCCGCCATGCGAAGAGCGGTCGATATCTCGCCCGGAGGACCTCGGCTGTTGTCGATGAGGCCGGGATCTCGATTGCGCGCATTGACCACGACGTACAGGACGCGCGTGATCTTTTGGTACCCCTCCGGCCGGTTGGCGGGACCCAGTCGCAGGTACAATCCGGGCACTCGCGCCGGATCGTCCTCCAGAGCGAGGGTGGACCGGATACCCAGATTGTCGGCCACGCCGCCATCGAGCAAGTGCACGTACTTGTCGACGGGTTCGGACGCCCCGGCTGCGGGCGACGCCAGCTGCAGGTAGTCATCCGACTGCCGTGCGGCCCGCAGCTGGGTCAACTCGTAGGAGTGGGGCGTCTCGCGCTTGTCCAACTCATTGTAGTGCTCCACCCATTGCGGAGGGCCGTCCTTTCCCCACGACGGGCTCTTTTGCGCGTCGCATCCGGAGAAGTTTTGCAGCCCCGTCGCTGAAAACGCCAGCGGAAAATTGGCCGAGGCGGCAACCGCATCGGCGACTCGATATTGCAATAGATTCGAACACAGAAAGTCAAAGCGGCCCTGCGTGAACGGGAATATCGCTTCATGCCCCAGATCCGTCGCATTGAGAATGACGTACGGCTGCGGGGCGGCGGGATTCTTGTATCGGCTCAGTACATCGTTGTACGTGGCCTGCCCATACAGGTGCGAGGCAAGAAATCCGGAGAGGACATCGCTGCGTTCGTAGGAGGTGAATGCGTAGCGCAGCAAGGAGATGGGATTGAGGGCGTCCCACGCCAGGTGCAGAGTCCACTTGCTCTTGAGAAATTCACCGTAGGTTCCGTCATCTCCCGCTTCGGTCAAGCCGTTCTTGGGCAAGCCCTCGCGCCCATGCAGCGCATACCAGCCGGCGGTCACCGAGCCGCCGGAAACCGAGGAAATGACATCCACCTGATCCAAGAGCTTGCCGCCATCGGTCCCATCCAGGCCGCCGAGCATTTCCAGCGTGCCGAGTGCCAATGCCGCGGCGCGAGTGCCGCCGCCCGATAGAGTGGCGATGATCAGGGTGTCGCGATCCGACCGCGGGGAGAATCGATAGCTCGTTTGCGCGCTGGGGTCGTAGCTGCAGTTGCCTGCGGCACTGCCTCGACTGCAAAGCGGCGCATTCGTCACGTGCGCGCAGCCGCCGAATGCCATTGCGACGGCAACGATTGCCGGCGCCGATCGGAGTGGTGCAACCATGGTGTATCCCTACTTGAATCCCTTCATATTGATTATTCGCCCCTGGCCTCCGGTCCATGATCGCACGAGATCGGGGCGCGAGCATCTGGCGCGCGGCGGCCGGATTCCAGCGGGTTGCCGCACACCGCACCGCACCAGAGTTCTGCTCAGAGCGCCCTCGGTATCGCAATGCGCCAATGCCTGCTCGGCAATGCCGTGCACCAAGAAATATATGAAATACAATTCCAATGAACATTATTTGATCAACCCGTGAAACGCTGATCCGCGCGTACCGCAGAATTAAAAAAAACCGTGCGCGCGCGCGTCGAGACCATTGACCCGGAAAAAAATTGGCGATAGCGTCGGCCCAACAACGCGTTTAATTTCCAGCGACCACCGTCTGCAACGCGCTTCAGAACGCCATGGAACAGGTAGCACTACAAACGGGATCTCATCACTGCGTGGCGCTGGGCGCCTTGATCGTCTCGGAGTTGCGCTTCCTGCGCGACAGCCTGGCTGAAATTCTGAATCGTGTGCCGGCGATCCGCATCTGCGGGCAGGCGTCCACCATGGCGAGCGCGCTGTCCCTGGCCGAGACGATGCGGCCGGAAATCGTGCTGCTGGACGTCGCCTTTCCCGGCGGCACCGACACCGTGGCGGCACTGTGCGCGGTGCTTCCCGAAGTGAACGTGATCGCCCTCGGAGTGCGCGAAACCGAGGAGAGCGTGCTTGCCTGGGCCGGAGCCGGGGCGGTGGGTTATGTGCCGAACACCGCTTCGGTCGACGATCTGGTGTCGCTGGTCGGGCAGATCAGCCGCGGCGAGCAATCCTGTCCATCGCACATAGCCGGCAGCCTCCTGCGGCGCATTGCATCGTCCGGCCGCTGGCCGGCCGGAGCCTCTTCCGTGGCCCCGCCATCGCTGATGCTGACACACCGCGAGCAGGAGATATTCCGCCTGGTCGGCGCGGGCTTGAGCAACAAGGCGATCGCGCGGCGGCTTTGCATCAGTTTGGGCACGACCAAATCTCACGTGCACAATCTTCTGGGAAAACTCAGCCTGAAGAGCCGCACCGACGTGATTTCGCGTGCGCACAGCGCATCGCCCTGATCCTCCGTCTAGGCCCCTTCATCCATCCAAACTCCATCCTTGGATCCGTGGTCAGTGCCCCCGGCGTGCCGCAGGATTGCGCACTTTGAGGAGTGGCAGCGGTGCGGGAGCTTCGCGTCGTCCTCGTGAGGGTGCCGCCGTTTCTGGCCGACCTGATCCGGCACGTGATCGCGGCGCGCTTCGAGCGGCGGCGGGCGGAGCGATTTGCCGGCCAACCGGCGGCGGAGCGCTTCGGAATCACGGTTTCCATCGTCTCGGAAATCAGCGATGACGCGGACTTGGGGGCACTGGTCAATCGGGTGGCCCCGCACGTCGTCATCCTCGGGACCGCGGCCGCGGCACCCCTGCCGGGCGATGTGCGGGTGCTGACGCTGTCGCCCGATCTCAGCCGGATCCATGGGCCCGGACCGCGAGATAGCGCTGCGCTCACCCCCGACGTTCTTGCCGACCGCCTGCAAGAAATTGCCCGAACGATATAGTCCGTCCGCCGCCACTCGATCCCACCGTCTCAACCCTCGCTCGATCCAAGGATAGATGGCGTGCCGAGCGCCCGGGCCGGTAGGTTGAGACCAACCGCACGGCACTCTTGACGGGCCCACATCTTATGGCGACTACCTCGGCCATTTCAGCGACGACCGAGTCGGTCATCCGGCTGCTGCGCAGCGCCTACGATCCGACCGAGTTCAACAACGCGCAGCTCGACTTTCAGGTGTATGTCGCGAACGACTTCCTGACTCCCATGGATGAAGGCGTATCGCTGCTGCTGTACCGGATCTATCACGACGGATCGCCGCGTACACCGCCCGGGCGCTTGCAGCCGGGCGGGCAGCGCGGACGCACGAAACTGCCGCTGGAGCTGCACTTCATGCTGACCGCGTGGGCCAAGCAGGCAACGCTGCAGCACGAAATAGCGGGTTGGATGATGCGCACCATGGAGGACAACCCCATTCTCTATCCCAGCTTGTTGAACAGTTATAAGCCGGATGTCTTCTTTCCCGATGAAACGGTAGCCGTGTCCCTGGCACAACTGAGCGTCGAAGACATGTTCAGCATCTGGGACGTCATGATTCACCACGTCTATCAGCTATCGGTGCCCTACGTGGCGCGAGTCGTGGAACTAGAGTCGACGCTCCTGCTCGCGCAGGGCGCGCCCATTCAACAGCGGATTTCGAACTTTCGCGAACCTGTGAGTGCATAGGGCGGCGCCTAGGGCAAGGAGGAGTCAACGGAAATGGCGACGGTGATCAACACAGCGACGGGACCGGGGATTCCGCTGGAGTCGCTGAGCATTTTCACGCCGCTCGGCATTCGCTTCTGGGACCTGACTCTGGGATTGCCCATTGCCGAAGGGCTGACCGTCAACCTGCGCCTGGCCAACTCCGCGTCGCCGGTATTGACCGCGACGCTTACCGGCTCCGGAGTGTATGCATTCTTTGGTTTGCCCGGGCTGCGCGCCGCGGAGTACCCCACCGGCAGCGGTTACGGACCGGCACAGACCTTCACCTATATCGTCACCGTACAGGACCTGATGGGGCGGTATCTGCCGACGCTGCTGATGTACACGCTGGATCAGACCGGTACGCCGGTGAACGGATCCCCCGGAATCCAGTTGGCGTATCTGTTTTCGGCGCCGACGCGTACCGCACCGCCGGGCATGGCGGCGGTCAGCGCGTATCTCATCGATCAGGACGCCAACGCACCCGCGGCCTGGGCGGTGGTGAGCCTCACGATCGGCAGCGATCCCGAGACCTGGATGGGCATTGCCGACGATACGGGCAGCGCGCTGGTGCTGGTGCCGTATCCGGTGGCGCAGAGTCTGCTGCTCGGTTCGCCGCCGGGATCCGGCCAGCCCAGCATCGACGCGGACACCTGGCCGTTGACGGCCGAGGTCGCCTACAGCCCGAGCTTGTTGGGCTACCCGCTCGCCGGCGCGCCCGATCTGCAATGGCCGTGGACGGATACTCCGAACCTCAAGGACATCCTGCAGGCGCAGCAGCCCGCCACCATCTGGGCCGACCCCGCCACCGCGGTGTCGCAGTTCGCGGCCACTCTCACGCTGGGGCAGAACTTGGTGCTGCGTTCGGCCACCGCGGGCAGCCCCGTCGCGCTTTCGTCGAGCCTGAATATTTCGCAGGGAGCTTCGCCGCCCTGAACCGTAGTTTTGCCGTTACCCAAGAAGTCCGGGAGCCAGAGAAGGAGTCAGTCGATGTCGCAATATTTATCACCTGGCGTATACGTCGAAGAAGTCAGCTTCCGCACCGGCACCATCGAGGGCGTAAGCACCAGCACGGCCGGGTTCGTCGGTCCCACACGCTACGGTCCCATCAGCGGAACGCCGACTGTGCTCACCTGTCTCTCGGACTTCGTCGCGATCTACGGCAGCATCGACCCGCTGGTCTATGCCGACGCGGGACCGACGGTCCATTTCCTCGGGCAGGCGGTGCGCGCCTTCTACGACAACGGCGGTTCGCTCTGTTACGTGAGCCGGACCTGGAACCCGGGTACCGGGGTCGCATCGCCCCCGGAAGTCTACGGCTATGCGCAGGCCAGCCAGGTGAGCAGCTCGAGCCCGCCGCAGACCTTGACCTGGAGCGGCCGCTATCCGGGATCGGAAGGCAATGTCGTTCTCACCATCAGCTTCACCATAGGCCAGAACGCACTGTTCAACACGGCCAGCGGCCCGACCGTGCGGGGCGTGAACGACTACGACATGGTGTGGATCAGCCCGGTGGCCTCTCCGCCAACGCAGGCCGGCACGGGCGGGGCGTTCTACTGCGCGGAGAGCTATCTGAACACGTCCACCGGCGGAGTTGGCTGGAGCTTCCGGGACGCCAACAACAATCTGCACGACATCAGTACCTTCCTTCCCGGCGCGCAGGAAGTGCGCGTCTTCCGTGCGAACCTGCAGATCGCCTATCCCGACGGCACGCAGCGCACGGACTTCTATCCGGGCCTGACCTTCGATCCGCGCAGCGCCACCTCCTTTGCCCAAACCTTCGCCGCGCAGCTGAACGACAGCTACTACCAGCTGACGCGGCCGATCGTGTTCAGCTTCTCCGATGCGAGCGCCACCGCCGGCATCGAGATCGCCGATCTCATGCTGGCGCAGGCGACCTCGTCCAACGGCGACCCGGTCACCATTCCCAACATGATCCAGGGGACCGTCCCGCAGCCCCAGTACACCGAACAGCTGCAGGACGGCCAGGACGGCTACTGGCCGACCTCGCCGCAGTACCAAGGCCAGGAAGATCCGTCCAATCCGCTGAACAAGTCCGGCCTGTACGCGTTCGAGGATCTCTCCGACATCTCCATCGTGGCCGCGCCCGGTTCCACTTACAACGCCGAGGGCTCGGTACCGCCGTTCAACTATGCGGACGCTCAGGAGACCACCAACTACGTGATCGCGCACTGCGAGAAGATGTTGTATCGCATTGCCGTGCTGGATTCGCCGAACCTCGAGGCGATTTCGCAGGTGAGCGCGTGGCGCGGCCAGGTCGATTCCACCTACGCGGCCCTGTACTACCCGTGGATACGGATCGTCGATCCGGTCACCGACACCGAGATCAATCTGCCGCCGAGCGGCTTCGTGGCCGGCATTTACGCGCGCAACGACAACGACGAAGGCGTACAGAAGGCCCCGGCGAACGAGATCGTGACCGATGCGATCGGCTTTGAAACGATGCTCAACAAGGGCCAGCAGGACGTACTGAATCCGCAAGGCGTCAACTGCTTCCGCTACTTCGAGGGGCGCGGCAACCGATTGTGGGGCGCGCGGCTCGCAACATCCGACACCGAATGGCCCTACGTCAACCTGCGCCGCTACATGAACTATTTGAAGCAGAGCATCGACCAGGGCACACAGAGTCTGGTCTTTGAGAGCAACGGTCCCGATCTGTGGGCGAGCACCGCGCAGATGGTCACCGACTTCCTGAGCAATGAGTATGCCAACCGGCGGCTGCTGGGCGCGACCAAGGCGCAAGCCTTTTTCGTGCGCTGCGACTTGACCACCATGACGCAGAACGACCTCGACAATGGCCGCCTCGTCTGCCTCATCGGGGTGTCGCTGCTGCGACCGGCAGAGTTCGTCATCTTCCGCATCGGCCAGTTCACGGCCAGCAGTACCCAGACCTAAACGATTCGACCAAGGAGCGTCCGCATGGCCGTGCAACGTCAGTATCCTTACAACCAGTTCAACTTTCAGGTGAAGTTCGGCTCCACCCAGGCCAGTTTTCAGGAGGTGTCAGGCCTCGGCATGGAGATCCATGTGTCGGAATACCGCACGGGCGACCGCACGGACAACTCCCCCATCAAGGTCCTCGGTCTCACCAAGCACAGCGACGTCACCTTCAAGCGCGGCGTCATCGGCGATCCGACCACGCTATATGGATGGTTCAGCAGCATGAGCGGCGGGGCGGGCAACGCGTCCAACGCCGGCATGACGGTCACCATCAATCTGATGGATGACACCAATTCCGGCACGGCCGTGCAGACCTGGGTGCTGGCCAACGCGCGGCCCATCAAGCTCACCGGCCCCACCTTCAACGGCAAGGCCACCGATGTCGCGATCGAGGAACTGGTCCTCACCACCGAAGGCATCACGCAGAACTGAGCATGGCGAGCGCGCGGCTTCCCGGCATCTACTTCGAGACGGCGCCGCCCGCGGCGCCACCCTTGCTGCCGCGCATGGACATTGCAGCCTTCGCGGGGTTCCTGGCCTCGGGGCCCATCGGGCTGCCGTTCGCGGTCGAAGACAGCACGCGCTTCCAGGAGATTTTCGGCACTGACTTAACGCTCGCCTGGGACGCGCAGGCGCACCAGATGCTGCTCGCGCAGACGCCGCCCTCGGTGCGCACCTACTTCCGCAACGGCGGCCGGCGCTGCTGGGTGCTGCGCCTGGCGACCAACGCTCTCGCGAATGGCTGGGTGATTCCAGGATTGCTGCAGGTGGATGCGGTCAACAATCTGAGCGCCGGCTGGGTGCAGGCGCGCTCGGAAGGCAGCTGGTCCGATGAGCTGACAGTGAACGCTTCGCTGCTCGAAAGTCCGCTGCCGCCGAACGCGCTCAGCAGCTCCGGCCCGGTTCCGCAAGTGAGCGGGACCTACCCGGGCGACACGGTGCAGCTCTACTACCCGGCCACGCAGACCTGGGCGTACAACACCTACTCCGATCCGCGCTGGTTCTGGTTCCAAGCGATTCAGCCCGCCGACCTTGCGGCGCTCGCGGGATCGCCGCCGTCCGAGCAGTCCGAGACGTTTGCGCTCTTGGGGCCCGGTCTCAACACGCAGCTGCAGTATCAGCAACTCTCCGCGCTGGGTGAGGAACTCAGCCTGCTGGTGACGCGCGATACGGCGATGACCGTGCAGCCCGGTTCGTGGCTGGAATTATCTCTCGGCGGGCGCACGTTGCTGATGCAGGTGGAAGACATCGACGCCGCGGGACTGATTCCGGCGACCGGTGCCGATGAGCTGGCGACGCTCACCAGTACTCTTGCGTGGTGGGTGCTCGATGCGGATGCCGCGTGGGCTGCGAATGCCGGCACGCCGGTGCAGGCAACGGTGGTCGAGTTCGAGCTGTGGGCTATGCCGCAGGACGCGCCCGCACTGCGCATCGCCAATCTCGGCCTCGCGCCGGACCACGCGCGCTACTGGAACCTGCTGCCCACCGACGCGGCTCTGTACGCGCCGATCGTGAACCCGGCGCCGCTGCCCTATGCGGCGCTTTCAGCCGACATCGACTATCCGCGCTTTCCGCTCGCGGGCAGCGCGGCGACGTACATCGGTCTGCCGCTGGGCATGACCACGCTGCCGAACCCGGGCTTCGAGCAGGCGGCGAGTCTGCCCGGCGACACGGCGCTCGACCGCGACGGCCTGGCGAGCTTCAACCCAAGCCTGTTCATGGACCCCCTGCTGGCCGGCTCGAACTCGTCCACGCTGCTCGCCGACGCCTTCGCCCTCCAGTATCAGGCACAGACACCGCGCCAGCCCGGCGGCCTGTTTGCGCTGCTGTCGATCGACGAGGTCAGCATGCTCGCCGTACCGGACGCGACGCTGAACGGCTGGACGCAGGCCAGCGTCACCAGCGCGGTACTCGCGCCGCCCGATCCGCTCACGGTGACGGAGCCGGACGCCGGCGGCAATTACCTCGTCTCCTGGACCGCCGTGGCCGGGGCATCGGGATATCTGCTCGACAGCTCGACTGATCCGACCTTCGCGACCGGTGTGTCGCAGCAGGACGTCGGCGCAGTAACCTCGCTCGCGCTGCAGAATTCACCCGCATGCGCCCTGCAGCTGTACTACCGTGCGTCGGCTTACGGCACCGCCGGATTCGGACCCTGGTCGGCGACCGCCGGCGTGCTGCTCGGCACCGGCGATTTCTTTGCCTGCAGCGAGGTGCCGCTGAATGCCCCGCAGCTGACCGCGATCGCCGAGCCCAACCGCTTGCTGCTCGAGTGGGTGCCGGCGCCCGGGGGCTACGACGGCTTCACGCTGCAAGTCGCGGGTGACCCGCAGTTCGACTCCGGATACACGCTCTACCAGGGAGCGCAGCTCGGCTTCCAGTACTGGCAGACCCCGGGGCCGCCGGCCTACTTCCGCGTCAGCGCGCAGCGCGGCGGGGCGAGCAGCCCGTGGTCGAACACCTTCACCACCACGCCCGTGCCGATTTCGCCCTGGACCGTCAATCCACTCGGCGCCGGCGCGAACCCGCCGCTGCTGCTCGCCGTACATGGCGCCATGACCACCATCGCCGCCGCACGCGGCGATATGGTGGCCGTGCTCAGCCTGCCGGTGTCGTGGTTCGTCGGCGATGCGACGGCGTATCCGGCGCAGCTTGCGGCCGCGCTCGACTCCGACCCCAACGATCGCATCCTGAGCTACGCGGCGATCTACCATCCCTGGCTCGTGGTTCGCGACAGCACGGCGCCACTGCCCGGTTCGCTGCGCACCGTTCCGCCCGACGGCGGCGCATGCGGCGTGATCGCAAGTACCACGCTGAGTTCGGGCGCCTGGATTGCACCCGCCTTCAAAGCGCTGACCAACGTGCTCGACCTGCAGCCGACGCTCACCGGCGATGCCTTCAGCGCATTCGACGCGGAGCAGATCAACCTGATCTCGCAGCAGCCCGAAGGCTTTCTGATTCTGGGCCAGGACACACAGATCACCACCGAAGACGACCTAGTGCCGTTGAATGTCCGGCGGCTGCTCATCCTCATCCGCCGCCTCGCATTGCGCGAGGGCGTGCGCTACGTCTTTGAGAATGTTCTACCCAAGTTTCAGCGCCAGGTCACGCGGCAGTTCGACGGCTGGATGCAGCAGATGCTCGCGCAGGGCGCCTTCGCCGGCCTCTCCGCCGCGGATTCCTATCGCGTCATCGCCGATGCTTCCGTCAACACGCAGGACTCGCTCGACCAAGGGCGCTTCATCGTGGAGCTGCAGGTCGCGCCGTCGGTTCCCATGCGGTTCCTAAGCGTGCAACTCGTTCAGAGCGGCGGACAACTGACCCTGACGGAGTCGTGAGTATGGCCGACCCGACCAACATCTATCCCTTCACCTCGTTCAATTTTCAGGTCGAGATCGCAGTCAACAACGGCAGCGTCTCGAATCCCATCTGCTCGATGATGTTCTCCGATGTCGATGGCCTGGAGATGAACATCGAACCGAAGACCATCCGCGAAGGCGGGCGCAACACGGGCCCCGTGCACATGGCCGGCGGCGTCGGCTATGGCCAGCTGTCGCTGAAGCGCGGCATGACCGCGAACTTCGACCTGTGGAACTGGTTCGAGGCGGTCGCAGCACCCGGCAACGGCGGTCTGCGCGGATCAGCGGACATCGTGATGCTGGCGGGGGACGGCACGCAGCAGGCGCAGTTCCGGCTGACCGGCTGCCTGCCCATCAAACTGAAGGCGCCCGCGTTAAACGCAAAG
>Ga0210398_10000515_pt1 | contig 43752 bp, 49 predicted proteins | sample IncBWC4OmetaG_FD_161047 | JGI IMG/M metagenome (GOLD analysis project Ga0210398, IMG submission 161047) | Forest soil microbial communities from Barre Woods Harvard Forest LTER site, Petersham, Massachusetts, United States - Inc-BW-C-4-O | ecosystem: Environmental > Terrestrial > Soil >...
ACTGCTTCCGCAAGCCGTTCAACGATCATCAGCTGCTCGCGGCCGTGCGTGATGCGATCGGGAGCGTGAAATAGAGGGTCGCGCCCGGCCCCGGATTGGCGGCGGCCCACACTCGCCCGCCATGCGCCTCGACGATCGAGCGGGTAATGGCCAGACCCATACCGGTACCCTGCGGCTTGGTGGTATGGAACGCGTCGAACATCCGCTCCGTCGTCTCCGCAGGCAGCCCCACGCCGGTATCGCTGATCGAGAGCATGAGCTGACCATCGGCATCCGCGCGCGCCGCAACCGTCAGGTCGCCTCCGGTGTCGTGCATCGCCTCGATCGCATTCAGCATCAGGTTCAGGAGTACCTGCTGCAGCTGTACCCGATCCGCCAGGACGCTTGGCAGATCGGCCGTGAGCTCGGAATGGATCGTGATGCCGTACCGAGCCGCTTCGGTGTTGAGCAGCACGGTCATTTCCTGAATGATGTCGCTCACCTCGACCATCGCGCGCTCGGGGCGCGCGCCCTTCTTATAGAAGGACTGCAAGCGGTCGATCACGTCGGCCGCACGGTGGCCGTCCCGCTCAATTCTGGTGGCCGCCGCGCGCGCTTTGTCCAGGTCAGGGGGATCACGGTCGAGCCATCGTAAACAGGCATTGGCACTCGCGACCGAGGCGCCGATGGGCTGCTTGATCTCGTGCGCCAGTGCGGCGGCCAGCTCGCCGAGCATGTTGACGCGATTGACATGTGCCAGATCGGCTTCCAACTGACGCAACCGTTCGCGCTCGTCCTCCGCATGCTTGCGGTCGGTGATGTCCATCGTGATGCCGACGTACTCGCCCGGTTGATCCGATGCGATATGATGGCCGACGGCGTGCAAGAACCGGATGGCGCCATCCGCACGACGGATGCGAAACTCGACGTCGTAGTCCTCCCCCGCGCCGATCGCTCGCTCGAGTTGTGCGGTTATCCGGGGCTCGTCTTCCGCCAGAATGGTGCGGTAAAAGCGCTCAAACGGGATCGCCCCTTCGCCCGGGTCGAAGCCATAGAGACGCGCGTTCTCGTCCGATGAGTGGTAGATCTGCTGGGTCGCCAGATTGCACGCCCAGCTGCCGGTGTGCGTGAAGCTTTGTGCCTCCGCCAGGTAGGCCTGCTGCCGGCGCAACTCCTGAGTCAGCTGCAGCAAGATCTCTTCGCTGCGCTTCCGGTCCGTGACGTCCTGAACGGTGCCGAACATCAGGTAGGGCCGTCCCGCGGCATCTCGCTTCACATCGCCTAGACTATGGATGGTGCGCACTTCCCCGGTCGGGCGAACGATCCGGTGCTCGGCCTCGGGCCGCACACCGGTTCGCAGGGCATCTTCCGCGGCCTGGAATACGAACGCGCGATCATCCGGGTGGATCATGTCGCCTATTGCCGCGATGTCGATGGGCCCTTCCCGCGGCGCGAGTCCGTAGATGCGGTACGTCTCGGCCGACCAGATGTTCGCGTTCGTTTCGAGGTTCCATTCCCAGTGGCCGACGTGGGCGACGCGCTGCGCTTCTTCGAGCCTGGCCTTGCTTTCTTGTAACTCGGCGGCGCGCCCTTGGGCTCGACGCCAGCTGACCAAGAGGCCAAGCCCGAACCCAAGCACCAGCAGAACGACAAGTAATGGCATCATGCGCGATGACTAGGCCACGCGACGATACCGGACTGCCACTCGCGCGAGTGTCACGTCGAGAATGAAGCGGATCCGCCGATCGACGACGAGGTGTGCTCGGAACGTCGCCTCCTCTGTCCCGGTGGCATCATCGAAGCGATACTCCGTGGCGGAGGCGTTGACGACGACATCGCGTCTCAACCGGCCGACCCGGAGCTGGCCATCCAGCGCGAACGATCGGCGAGGGTTGCCCCGGATTCGCCAACCGTGGAAAGACACAAATGGATAGGGATCCGCGTCGACTCTCAGCCGTCGCCTTGTGCGCTTGTCGAGGGCCGTCACAGGCACTCGGATATCGACGTGTGTATAGCGGGGCTGTCCTTCGATCAGTCGCACGACGCCGCTCACTGAGTTCAGCGTGCCGTGGATTGCGCCGAGCCAGCGTCCGACCGTGAAGCGCATTCGGGTCTTTGCGGGTACGACGCGCCAGTCCTGGATCGGTCCGGGCTCGGCGGCCGGTGCAAGACGGGAGATCGGTTCCGCCAGTGCAGTTGTCATGGTTGCATCGGCAGCGTCAGCAGAAACACGAGGCCCGCCAGGAAGAACAGAACGCTCACGCGGCGCGCGATGCGGATCAGCACCGGCCCAGACATACAGCACGTCTCCTCAACGACTCATTGACACTAAGTCATCGAGTGTCTAACAAGTTCGCGTTGACTCACGCCGATGCCTGATGCTCGGGGCGCAGCCGGGCACTAATCCGCTCTCGCGACGGGCAGGTAGAGTGACGAACCGTCGGTCAGCTCCCGACGGACGAGATTCCCTTCGAGTGGAGTCCGCATAGGGTGGGATGTATAGGCGGCGGCGGAACGCGGGTCAAACGCGGCGGGCTGAGCGGTGCGCGACTCCGACGTCACTGCACGATGATCGTCGCTCGCTGACCCGTTTCGGCGTGCACCAAGCACCAATACTCGAACCGCCCCGGTGCGGTGAAGGTGAGGCTGAACGAGGACGGCTGGTGTCCCGGATTGCCGGGTGGGAACAGCATACCGGAATTGACGTAGCCCGTCCCGTCGTACCGCGTGGACCCGGTGGGCGTGAGTGCTTTCGGGTTGAGCTGCACCTTGGGTGGACCGCTCGACTGCGGCTCGACGATTACGAATTCCGGCGTTTTCTCTCCGCTCATGAATGTCACCGTGTGGATCTCAAACGTGTCGCGCATCGCCCACGTGACCGTTGTGCCTCGGCGAATGACCAACGGCTCGGGACCGAAGCGCAACAACGAGTACCGCTGCGCGTTGCTGCCGACGAGTGGCATGACCACGGTATCGCCATGGCGTTCGGGCTGGAGGCCCGCCAGACGCGCGGCGCCCGCGGCCAGCGCTGCCGCCTGCTCGGCGCGACCCTGCTTCAAGGCAGCGGCGGGCGTCCCCGTCGCTTTCTCCTTCACGATAACGACGCCCCGCATGCCGGAGTGAATCGTGCACTGGTACGTGTAGCGGCCGGGCTTCGTAAAGGTCAGCGTATAGGAGAAGGGCCCATTGCCGGGCGTTCCCGAGTTGCGATAGCCGGTCCCGTCGTACGTCTTGTCGCCGACCGGAAGCAGCATCTGCGGGTTCCAGTACATCTTGTTGCCCTCGGGAACCGCGAACGGCGGCGGGGCGCCCCCGCTCAGAAACGCGACGTTGTGAAACCCCTCGAAGGTCCACGTGACGGTGTCACCGACACCGATCTCGATCGCCTTCGGAAAAAATCCGTTCGCGTAGACGCTCGTGTCCGCGGGTATCCCGCCTACTATTACTGTCCACTTGGTCGGCGGTGACGCGTGCGCCGCGAGCACAACGCCGAGCAGATAGGTGAGCCATGTCATGGCAAACAACCTATGCAGGGCGAGACGGACGCGCCTTATGCCATCAGTAGTATGTTTGTCTATCCGCTACAGCCGACGCACTAAACAAGGCGCGGGGGCATTATGCAGGTTGTGCAGAGCGAACAAGTGGCCCAGCTCGCGGCCGCGAACGACGTGTTGCAACGGTGCCTCGAGCGCCTCGCGCAACTGTCTGACGTGCGGCTCTTGGTGAGCGAAGTGTTGACCTCGATTATCGAGGTCACCGGAGCGGCCGGCGGGGCGCTGCTCCGCTATGAGCCGTCTGCGCATACGCTGGTACTCCAGTCCTACGTAATGCCTGGAACCGTCGTCGACATCACGAACAACGAGCGGCTGGCTCGGCAGCAGGCGGGAATGCCGGCGGAAAGCTTCCCGCAGTGGAACGAGATTCTCGGCGCGACGGACCGGTTTTTTGCATACAACGAGTGCGGAGTGCGCCCCGCGCTGGCCGGGCTGCCGGACCCACACGTGGCGGTGAACAGTGTGGGGTTGGCGTTACGCCGCGGGGACGCCATCATCGGCCTGCTGGTGTTGGTCTGGCCTCTCTCGGATCCTGTACCCGCCGAGCGGCTCGTCGCGACCCACACGTTGACGCGATACGCGGCGCTCGTGCTGGAGTTGACATGGCTGGCCGACGAGTCGAGTCGGGCCGCGGTTGTTCGGGCCCAGGCGAAAGCCGCTGAGGAGCGCGCGGCGGAATTGGCGAGCGCGAACGCCGCGCTCAGCCGTTCGATCGATATGCTGACGACCTATGAGGATCTGCCGCGCTTTACGGGCGAGATCCTGCAGGAGGCGATTCGGGCATCGGGTGCCGACAATGGGAGCGTCTCGCTGTTCGATGAGGCGACGGACACCCTGCGGCGTGTCGCGCTCTGCATGCATGGCGCCGTGGTTGACCTGGCAGCGGTCGCCAACGCGGCCTACGCGCAACCCTTCAAACTCTGGCAGCCAGCTTGGGATCTGTTGCGCGATACGCGCGCCGGATACTGGGTCGACTGGGAGAATCCGGACGCCCGCCCGCCGGAGTTACGGGACGCGCCACCAGAGGTGTGCCGATTCACGAAAAAGACGGGTGATCGTTTCGCGGCGCTCCTGCCCTTGGTCCTGCACGGCGAGACGATCGGCTTCTTGACGCTGGGATTTCGGTCGTTCTCCGCGGAACGCTGGCCGTTCGTCCGCGAGATCTGCGGCGTCTGGATGCAACAACTCACGCTCGCGCTGCACAGCGCGCGCATCTCGGAGTCGGTGAAATCCGCGGCGGTCGCCCAAGAGCGTAATCAGTTGGCGCGCGACATTCACGATACGCTCGCGCAAGCGCTGGCGCTGATCGTCATGCAGTTGCAACGGGCCGAGTCGAAGCTCGGACCGGCGTGGGAGTCCGCGCGAGCGCCGCTGGAAACGGTGCGGCAACTGGCGACCGAGGGACTCGCTCAGGCCAGGCGGTCCGTCAGCATGCTCCGGCCGCCGGTTACGCCGCATGGACTCATTCAAGCCGTGCAGGACGCGGCCGACCTCGTACGCCGCTATTTTCATGGCCGCATCGAGGTGAGCGTGACGGGCGCCCCGCATGCCTTGGACCGGTCCGCGGAGGAGGAGTTGTTCGCGATCGTGCGCGAGGCGTTGACGAACGCGGCCAAGCACAGCCAGGCCAGCCGTATCAACGTCGACGTGACATACCTCGATCCACGCAGCGTGCGCGTGGCCGTCACCGACGACGGAATAGGCTTCAATCCCGAACCGCCGCGCGACGGCCGGTACGGCTTGGTGGGGATGTACGAGCGGGCCGGCCGGATCGGCGCGGTGTTGACGCTCGCCACGGAGCCCGGCGCGGGAACGGAAATCGTGGCCGTGTGGCCGAATGACTGAAGGGTCCGTTTCGATTCGGGTCTTGATCGCGGACGATCATCCGATCGCCCGCAGCGGCGTCGCGCAGATCCTCAATGAGGAGCGAGGCATTCGCGTGGTGGCGCAGGCAACGGACGGCGCCGAAGCCGTGGAGCTCTTCACGCGCCTCAAGCCAGACGTGGCGCTGGTCGATCTCCGGATGCCGAAGTTGGAAGGCGTACAGGTCGTGGAGCAGATTCGCTCGTCGTGCCCCGAGGCCGCGATCATCATCTTGACGACGTACGATACCGACAACGACATCGAGATGGCGCTGCGCGCCGGTGCCAAGGCCTACCTCGTCAAGGACGTCTCCCCTCAGGACCTCATCGCGTGCGTGCGCGCCGTGCATGCGGGGCGCACCTGGGTGTCGCCCACCATTGCGGCCAAGCTGGTGGCGCAAGTCACCAATGTGCGCCTCACCACACGCGAGCTGGCGGTCCTTCGACTGTTGTCCGCCGGCAAATCCAACCGTGAGATCGCCGATGCGCTCGGGATCAGTGACGGCACGGTCAAGATTCACGTGACGCACTTGTTCGCGAAGCTCGAGGTCACGAGTCGCACCGAAGCGATTGCGACCGCGGCACGCCGGGGGTTGGTGCGGATCGGCTGAACTATCGCCAAAAAGCGAGGACAGGATGCCACAAACGTTTCACCTGAACGTGAACGGCGCCGCGCATAATGTGACGGCCGAAGGCGACACGCCGCTCTTGTATGTGTTGCGCAATGATCTCGGCCTCAACGGTTCGAAATTTGGATGCGGGCTGGGGCAATGCGGCGCATGCACTGCTCTCCTGAATGGCGCGGCAATTCGGACCTGCGTGATCCCATTGTCGGCAGTGGGAAATGCCTCGGTGGTCACGCTGGAAGGGCTCGGCACCGTTGAACGGCCACATCCGCTTCAACGGGCGTTCATCGCCGAGCAGGCAGCGCAGTGCGGCTATTGCATCAACGGAATGATCATGACGGCAAAGGCCCTTCTCGATCACAACCCGCATCCGACCGACGCTGACATTCGCCAGGCTCTCGCGCACAATCTGTGTCGCTGCGGGACTCATGTGCGGATTGTTCGGGCGGTGCAGCGCGCGGCGAATGGGAGCTGACATGTACTCGCGTCGCGAGTTCTGCCAAACGGCCGCTGGGTACATGGTGTTCTTCTCGATGCATCCCGGTCAAGCGCTCGGGCACATCGCGCAAGGAGAGCTTCCGGCCGATCTGGAGACCAATAAACGTCTCGATGCATGGCTCCGGATCAATCCCGATGGAACGGTCGAAGTGTTCACTGGAAAAGTCGAATATGGTCAGGGGGCCATCACCGCGTTGGCGCAGATCGCGGCGGAGGAGCTCGACGTCGCGTTCGAGCGAATGCGAATGCGTCCGGCTGACACGTCGCATTCTCCCAACGAGAGTTATACCGCCGGAAGCGCCTCGATCGAGGTTGGCGGCGCCGCCCTTCGCTATGCCGCGGCTGATGCGCGCGCGAGCCTTTTGGAGATGGCTGCGGCGACGATGCGCGTCCCCGCCAGCAGCCTCGCGGTCGAGGATGGGGTGATCACGAGTTCGGCGGCGGCGGGACGGGTCACGTACTGGGAGCTTGCCTCGACGAAATTCCTCGCCCGTGACGCGAGGAGCGGCATTCCGCTCAAACCCAACTCGCACGGACGCATCGTTGGGACATCGGTTCCGAGGCTCGACATACCCGCGAAAGTCACGGGCGGCGAAGCCTATGTGCAGGATATTCGGCTGCCGGGCATGTTGTTTGGCCGAGTGGTTCGTCCACCCAGTTACGGGGCGCAGCTGACCGCGTTCGACGATGCATCGGTGAAGGCCATGCCGGGTGTTGTTACGGTACTGCGGAATGGACGGTTTCTCGGCGTTGTCGCACGGCGAGAGGAGCAGGCTATCGCGGCGCGCGCCGCCTTGCAAAAAGCTGCTGTGTGGACCATGCCCGCCGAGCTTCCGGACGAAGCCCGCATTGGGCCCTTCTTTCGAAATGCAGCGGACGCCCAGGTCACGACGGTGAGCGCGAGATCATCGAGTGTGACCGCGCCGAGGGCGGTGAGGACGTTGAAGGCCACGTACTCGAAGCCCTATCTCGCTCATGCCTCGATCGGACCGTCTTGTGCGATCGCGGCCATCGAGAGTGGTGTGTTGACGATCTGGTCACACACGCAGGGCGTGTATCCGTTACGGACCGATATCGCCACGGTGATGGGTCTTCCGCTCGACAAGGTACGCATTATCCACGCGCAGGGTTCGGGCTGTTATGGCCATAATGGCGCTGACGATGTGGCACTCGATGCGGCGTTGTTGTGCCGCGCCGTCGGCGGCGCGCCGGTCAAAGTGCAGTGGATGCGGGACGACGAGTTCGCCTGGGAGCCGTTCGGGGGTGCGATGTCCATCGACATACAGGCGAGCGTGGCGGCGGATGGCGCCATCATCGACTGGGAATATGACGTATGGAGCAACGCATTCAACATGCGCCCGGGCTCGCCAGGCGGCATCAATCTGTTGGCGGCCTGGCACCTCGCCCAGCCGTTCCAGCACGCGCCGCCCCGTGAGCTTCCGTTGCCGAGTGGTGGCGCAGATCGAAATGCAGTGCCGTATTATGACTTTCCGAGCCAGCGTATTACCGAGCATTTCTTGCCCACGATGCCGATACGCGTTTCCGCCCACCGGTCGCTGGGCGCGTTCGGCAACGTGTTCGCCGTCGAATCGTTCATGGACGAGTTGGCCGAGCGGGCCGGCGTCGACCCGGTGGAATATCGGCTGCGCCATTTGAACGACGACCGCGCCAAGGCCGTCATTCGATCGGTCGCGGAGCGCGCCAAGTGGCGCAGCGGTGCGAAAGGCGATGGTGTACGCGGGCGGGGCATCTCTTTTCTGCGCTACGAAAATACGAAGACGTACGTTGCGTTGATCGCTGACGTGCTCATCGATCGGACATCGAACACCATTCGCGTCGAGCGCATCACCGCGGCAGCCGATTCCGGGCTGATCATCACGCCGGATGGAATACTGAACCAGCTCGAAGGGGCCATTCTGCAAGGCGCGAGTTGGGCGTTGAAGGAGCGGGTCCGGTTCGATCGCCAGCGTGTGACATCGCGCGACTGGAGCAGCTATCCGATTCTGACTTTTCCGGAGTTGCCGGAGATCGACATCGTGCTGCTCAATCATCCGGAACTGCCACCCATGGGCGCCGGGGAAGCCGGACTGCCGCCCGTGCCTGGCGCCATTGCGAACGCATTTTTCAACGCGACGGGAAAGCGGCTCCGCGAGCTTCCCTTCGATTCCGCCCAGGTCAAGGCCGCTCTGACGTGACGCAACGCATCGATGTCCATCATCACATCGCCTCACCGAGCTGGCTCCAAGCCATCAAGCTGATTGGCGCTGATGATCCTGTGATCGCGAATTGGTCCGTGCAGAAATCGCTCGACGATATGGACAAGGGTGGCGTGGCGACCGCCGTTCTCTCGGCCAACGTGCCGCAGGCGCGGCCGCTCGCTCGAGATACAGCGGTCCGCATCGCGCGGGAGTCGAACGAATACGCGAAGCAGCTCGCGACGACCTACCCCGGACGGTTCGGCGTCTTCGCCATGCTGCCATTGCCGCACATCGACGAGAGCCTCCGGGAGATCGCCTATGCGCTGGACACGCTCAAAGCCGACGGCGTCGGCATTCTGACAAGCTATGGTGACCGGTGGCTCGGGTATTCTGACTTCGAGCCAATTTGGGACGAGCTGAACCGTCGTAAGGCGACCGTCTACACCCACCCGGCGGACGCACATTGTTGCGTCAATCTCGTCCAGGGCCTGCCGCCGTACGCGATCGAGTGGGGGGCTGACACGACGCGCAGCATCGCAACTCTGATCTTCAGCGGCACGTCGGCGAAATACCGGGACATCAACTGGATCTTCTCGCATGGCGGCGGCGGACTGACCGCCTTTGCCGAACGATTCCTCGTGCAGATGGTGACGACGCCGCCATACCAGGGGCGATTTACCCGCGAAATGGTTCAAGGTGAGATTGATCGCTTCCACTATGACACGGCGCAAGTCTCTCTGGCTGGAACGTTGGTCGCGCTTGGCAAGCTGGTTCCAGTGTCGCAGATCCTGTACGGCACCGATTTTCCATATCGGACCGCTGCCGAACATTCCAAGGGCGTCGATACCATATTCGACGAAGCCGATCGCCGGCGGGTGAATCGCGAGAATGCGCTGCGCATTCTGCCGCGGTTAGGCGGCGGTTGATCGCCTATCGCCAAAGTCGGATATCGTCCTCTCCGCTTCGCCAGACGCGCGCGCATTGTAGGCGGGATAGGTTCCGCAAGACCTTCACTCAATTCCGCTGATCATGCCAACGTTCACGAAAGTCGGTCTCGACGCGCTCCTGACACCGGAGAATTGCGCCCTACTCCTCATTGACCATCAACCGTTCCAATTGGCCAACGTACACAGTCACGATCCCACACTCGTGATCAACAACGCCACCGCGCTCGCGAAAACCGCGAAGGCATACGGCATTCCGACGATTCTCAGCACAGTCAATGAGGAGCGCGGAGGGCTCATCTTCAAGCAGATCCACGCCGTGTTTCCGGATCAGAAGACGATCAACAGGACTTTTATCAACGCGTGGGAGGATCGCCGGGTCGTCGAGGCGGTGAAGAAGACGGGGCGACAGAAGCTGGTCATCGCCGCACTCTGGACGGAGATGTGTCTCGCCATGCCCGCCATCCATGCGATGGGGGATGGCTACGACGTGTACGTCGTCACCGACGCCTCGGGCGGCGTCTCTCCCGAGGCACACGATATGGCCATCCGCCGTCTCGTGGCCGCGGGTGTCCAACCCATGACTTGGCTCGGCATGGCGGGAGAGCTTCAGCGTGACTGGGCACGCACCCAGTACCTCGGAGCAGTCGCTGAGCTTTTTATCGACCATGCGGGCGCCACTGGTTCTGTAAGCCTGTGGGAGGCGCAGTTGCTGAGTGCCCCTCGATGACACCGAGGGCAACCACGTCAGTGAGCATCCACTACCATGTCAAGCCTGGTCAGAAAGACAAGGTGCTGGTCGAGGTGAAAGGCGTGCTTGACCGTTGTGCGAAAGAGCCCGAATTCATCATGGCTATTGTTCACGACACCACAGAACGGCCGAATGAAATCGTGTTCTTCGAGCTCTGGAAAGGAACGCACGCGGAGTTTGATGCGATCCAGGCGCCAAAACCCTACCGCAAGGCGTACCTGGAGAACGTCAAACCATTTCTCGACACGGTAAACGTCGAGTTCAACTCGCCGATCCTGGAGTGGGGCACGAATCTGACGGGTCTCAACTATGGCCATTGAAGGCGAGTGCACGTTGAAGCGGTAGCGTGCGGATGCGTTTTCCCGTCGCAGCGTATACCGCATTGGCGACGGCCGGCGCAATGCAGGCCGTCGCCGGTTCGCCCATGCCGCCGGGCTTCTCGTGGTTCACGACCAGGTGCGTCTCGATCACGGGACTCTCGTTCATCCGCATCACGCGATAGTCGTTGAAATTCGACTGCTCGACTCGACCGTTCTCGAGCGTGATCTCGCCCCACAGCGCACCGCTGAGCCCATAGACGATGCCGCCCTCGATCTGCGCGGTGACGATGTCGGGATTGACCATCTGGCCACAGTCGCAGGCGCAGACGACGCGGTGTACGCGGATGTCGTGCGACGGCGTCACCTCGACTTCGGCGACTTGCGCCATGTACGTGTTCCATCCGGAGTAGAGCAGCGCCACCCCGCGCCCGTGGCCGGGCGGCAACGGCTGCGCCCAACCCGCCTTTTCCGCGGCGAGATCGAGCACGGCCAGCGCGCGTGGTGCTTTGCCGAGGAGCGCTCTCCGATACGCGACCGGATCGGCCTTGGCGACCGCGGCGAGCTCGTCGAGGAAGCTCTCCATCACGAAGTCATTGTGGGTGTTGCCCACGCCGCGCCAGAAGCCCGTGTTGAGTACCGGCTCCTCGTGCCTCAGATACTCGATCTGCACCGATGGGATCTCGTAGAGCATTTGCTCGGCGGTGTCAGTCGCGTCGCCATCGATCCCTTTCTGAAACGCGTGGGGCAGGAACCGCGCGAGGATCGATGGGCCGACGATCCGATGCGTCCATGCGACCGGCCTCCCGCGGGCATCCAATCCCGCCGCGATCCGGTCGTAGTAGTACGGGCGATAGAAGTCCTGCTGCATGTCCTCTTCGCGCGTCCAGACAATTTTGACAGGTCCCTCTACATGAGTGGCAATCTGGACTGCCCGCGTCACGTAGTCGGTTTCCAGCCGCCGACCGAATGCGCCGCCGATCAGCTGGCTGTGCACGATGACCTTCTCCAGTGGCAGTCCCGTCACTTGGGCCGCGGCCGCCTGCGCGCGCGTGAGGGCCTGGGATCCGGTCCACACCTCGCACGCATCCGGACGCACATGCACGGTGACGGCCAGCGGTTCCATCGCCGCGTGCGCGAGAAACGGCACGTGGTACACGGCGTCGATTCGGTTCGCCGCGCTGGCGAGACCGGCGGCGCCATCGCCAGTCGTCCTCGCGATCACGCCGCTCGTCTCCGATGCGACCGCAATATCGTGGAGGACATCGGCGGTTCCGATGTGTCCGTTCGGGCCGTCATCCCACGTGATGTTGAGCGCCGCCAGTCCCTGTTTGGCCGCCCACATGTGGTCTGCCACCACGGCCACGAAATCATCACGCTTGACGACCTGGTGCACCCCCTTGACGCTCATCGCCTTCGCTTCGTCGAGCGACGCCACCTTGCCGCCCACCACTGGGCTCGCGGCAAGCGTCGCGATCTTCATCCCCGGTAGCCGCACATCGATACCGTACTGTGCCGTCCCGTTCACCTTGCTGGGCGTGTCGAGGCGCTTGGCGCGCGTGCCGATCAGCGTGAAGTCTTTCGGATCCTTGAGCGTGATCTCCGTGGGCGCCGGCTGCTCGGCCGCCCGGCTCGCCAACTCGCCATACGTGAGCGAGCGCTTGGTCGCCTCGTGCGTCACGACACCACGCCGCGCACGGCATGCGCTCGGGTCGACGTGCCACTGAGCCGCGGCCGCGGCGATGAGCATCATCCGTGCGGCCGCACCAGCTTTGCGCAGCGGCTCGGAGAACACCCGCACCGACGTTGAGCCCCCGGTCGCCTGGGTTCCGAATACCGGATTCGCGTAGAGCTTCTCGCTGGGCGGGGCTTGCTCGACCGCAATCTGTTCGAGTCCAACTTCCAACTCCTCGGCAATGAGCATGGGCAGCGCCGTGTACATGCCCTGCCCCATCTCGACCTGCGGGATGACGAGCGTCACCCGGCCATCGCTGCCAATCCGCACGAACGCATTCGGCGCGAAGGGGGGCGAGTCGGATCGGTCATCGACGCGGCAGCCCAACAGGAGGCCACCGCCCGCGGCCGCCATGACGATCATGAAATCGCGACGGGAGATTGTCGGCATCGTCAGGCCGCCTGGCCTGCCGCGCGTTTGATCCCCGCCCGAATGCGAACGTACGTCCCGCAGCGGCAGATGTTACCAGCCATCGCGTTATCGATGTCGGCGTCCGTGGGACTCGGATTGGAGGCGAGCAGCGCCGACGCCGACATGATCTGGCCGGATTGGCAGTATCCACACTGCGGGACGTCGAGCGCGATCCACGCCTCCTGAATCTTCCGTCCGGCGGGAGTCTGGCCGATGGCTTCGATCGTGGTGATGCTCCTTCCCGCGATGGCGCTCACGGGCGTCACGCAGGAGCGGATCGGTTGGCCGTCCAGGTGGATCGTGCAGGCGCCGCAGGCGGCGATGCCGCAGCCGAACTTGGTGCCCGTCAGGCCGATGACGTCGCGGAGCACCCAGAGCATTGGCATGTCGGGCGGCACGTCCACGTCGTAAGCCTTCCCGTTGATCGTAACCCTGACCATGCGGGAACCTATGCCGCGCCAGACGTGGGCGCGTCTCCTGAAAGTCAGATATCGCCCTCTCCGCTTCGACAGACGCGCGGGCGTTGTACGCCGCATAGGTTCCCCGCGCGAACGACATCTGCTACCCGAGGAACCAACTGTGCGCGCGCTGACACCCGAAGAAACCCGCAATGAACGCGTGATCCGGACCTTGTACTCGCTCGCCGAGGCCAAGTCGAAAGACACGCCCAAGTTTGTCTCGATGTTCGCCGACGGAGGGTATTTCAATGACGAGGCCGCCGGCCAGAAATACTATGGAAACGACATCGGCTACACCGTCGACGTCTATGCCACCGCGTTTCCCGACATGCACCGGGAGTTGTACAAGATGTATTTCATGGACGACGTCGTGGTCGTCCAGCTCTCGCTGAACGGCACGCACAAGGGCGATCTCGTCTTACCGGCCGGTACCATTCCGCCGACGGGAAAGGAGATGCATACCCCGTGCTGCGATGTCTTCCATGTCAACACCGATGGCAAGGTCGTTTCGTTTGACTGTTATGTCGCGGTGCCGATCCTGCTGCAGCAGATCGGCGTGTTCATGAACCTCCAAGCAGCATTCCGGCGATAACCATGGGCGGGCCACCCATCAAGATCGGATACTGCCTCTCGCTGACCGGGCCGCTGGCGTCGAATGGCAAAACCGCTCGGCTGGCCCACCAGATTTGGGAGGAGAACGTCAATCAGCGAGGCGGGCTCCTCGGTCGCACCGTCCAGATGATCTGCGTAGACGATGAGACCAATCCGAAGCTGGTCGCTGGTATCTATCAGCACCTGCTGGATGAGGAAAAGGTCGACCTCGTGATTGGCGGCTATGGCGACAACTCGGTTGCGCCAGCGATGCCGCTCATCATCGAGCGAAACCGATACCTCGTTGCCCTGATGGCGCTCGCCGTGAACGCATCGTTCGGCTACAAGAACTATTTCGTGATGATTCCCACCGGGCCGCGTCCGAGCGAAGCCCTAACGGAGGGGTTCTTCAGCGTCGCCGCAAGCCAATCGCCGAAGCCCGAATCCCTGGCGATTCTCGCGGCGGATGCGCCATTCTCGATTGCTCCGGTGGCGGGCGCCAAGGCACACGCGAGCCGCTTTGGGTTTCGCGTCGTGTCCGAGGTCAGATATCCGCTCGCGACAACGGACTTTGCCCCGCTGATTCGCGACCTCGAGCCGATTGATCCCGACATCCTGTTTCTCTGCTCGTACCTGAATGATTCCGTCGGACTCGTTCGAGCGATCGACGCGGTTGGGCTCCAGCCGAAGATGGTTGGCGGCGCGATGATCGGGCCCCAGAACGGGTCGGTCAAGGCGGAGCTCGGGCCGCTGCTCAATGGTGTGGTCAATTACGAGTATTGGCAGCCAGTGCCGAAGATGATGTATCCCGGCATCGCGGCCGTGATGACTGCGTATCAGTCCCGCGCGGCGGCCGCGGGAGCAGATCCGATCGGGTCGTATGTCGCTCCGCAGGCGTACGCCCAGATGCAGATTGTGGAGCAGGCCATCCTGGGCACCGGCTCGCTCGATGACGCTGCGCTAGCGCAGTTCACGAGAGATCACTCATTCACAACCGTGGTTGGCGACGTGAAGTTCGGCCCCGGTGGCGGTTGGTCCGAAGCGCGTGTTCTGGAAGTACAGTACCCTCAAACGGTCGTGTGGCCGCCCAGCCTCGTCTCCGGCGCGCTGACCTATCCCTACCGCCGTTGAGCGAGCTGGCTCGGGTCGCTGAAACGCTCGCGACGGGGGCCCAGCGTGGCCTCTCTGGTCTCCTGGCGACGGTTGTTCGCACCGAGGGATCGACGTACCGGCGGCTCGGGGCGCGGCTCGTCATCCTTGCCGACGGGACGCGCGCGGGTGCGGTGAGTGCCGGGTGCCTCGAGCGGGACATCATCCTGCGCGCCGACGGCATCAGCGCAGGTGGTATTGTCGAAGTCGTGCGATACGATACGCGTTCCCCCGATGATCTCGTGTGGGGGTTCGGCATTGGCTGTGGCGGGTTGGTCGAGGTACTCCTGGAACCGCTCACACCAGAGCACGTGGCATCGAAGGCTGGGCAACTCGCGCGCATCGCCGACACGCGTCGTCCGGTCGTCCTCGCGACCGTGATTCGGGCATCGGACACCATGAGTGTGCGCGCCGGAGCGCACGGTGTGATGAGCGATGTGCGGGCGACACTCGCGGGACTGGAGGGTCCTTTCCACGCCCATATTCAGCGCGTCGCGCGAGAGGTGTTGCGACGCGGCCGATCGACGGCCGAGTGTCACGTGTGGGGCGGCCAGGCGATCGACATCTCGTACGAAGTGGTCATGCCGCGCATCCGGCTGGCGGTATGCGGCGGCAGCGACGCGGTGCCGATCGTTTCGACGGCCAAGTCGTTGAACTGGCACGTCACGTTGATCGATGACCGACGGGCCGTAGCGGCCTCGGACGTCGACGCGGCGGTTATCATGAGCCACAACTTCGAGCGCGATGTCGAGCTGCTGGCGAGCTGGCTCCAGTCCGGAGCGCGGTATATCGGGATCATGGGCCCCCGCCATCGGACCGAGGCGCTCGTCGCGGCGGTGCGCGCGCGTGGGATCATCGTCGATCAGCGCGCGCGCGAGCGCATACACAGCCCCGTTGGCCTCGATATCGGGGCGGAGACGCCCGAGGAGATCGCGGTCGCGATCGTCGCTGAGGTGCACGCGGTTCACACCGGGAGATCCGCGCGGTTCCTCCGCTCCTTACCCCACCTTCAGGGCACGGGGTAGGAGTTGCGCCGCGTTCTTGCCGAGCACGGCGTGTTTTTCGCGATCATCCAGCGCGGCGCTTTGCAGAATCCGCTGTCCGGATTTGGCAGCCAGGTCTCGGCGCAGGTACGGGAAGTCCGTCCCGTACAGGACATGATCAATGCCCGCGATGTCCCGCAGCATGCGCAGCACGGGGTCGCTCGCCGCGAGCGCCGTGTCCCAATAGTGGCGACGAAACATGTCGGCCGCCGTTCCCCGCTCCTCGCCGCCCTTGATGAATCCCATCTCGTCTCGTGTAATGCATTTCCGTGACGGCGCGATTCGTGTCTGTCGGGAAGTCCAGCAAGTTGTCGGGAAGCCCGAACGAGTGAGCGACCGGGTCAGGCGATGGATTGGGATGCACGAAGACGACCGCCTTGCGGCGCTCGAGCTCCGCGAAGACCGGCTCCAGGACGGCGTCTCCGAGGTACACTCCGTTCGCGTTCGTGAAGACCACGAACCCGTCGAGGCCGAGCACGTCGCCGGCGTATGCTATTTCGTTCAGCGACGAGTCGATATCGGGTAGCGGGATGCATCCGAAAATCCCGAACCGGTCGGGCCGGGTGCGCAGGAGCCCGGCTCCGAATTCATTGCATTGACGCGCCGGGCGTGCTCAATGACAGGACGGCCACATCGATGCCGGCGTCGTCCATGAAGGAGATGGACGCCTCCTTCGACCAAGTCAGCGGCGCGATCCCCCCAACGGGGGTCGCCGCATTGTCAGTCGCACGCCAGAAGAACTCCGGCAGCATATGGTGATGGGTATCGATGACCATGGCGTATGTCAGCCGAGAATCAGTTGCGAGGCTTTGCCCGCGATCATCTGGGTCACCGCGTTGGTCCCGGGCCCCCGAATGGCTCGCGGTATCACGGAGGCGTCGGCCACCCGTAGACCGAGCGTGCCGTGGACGCGCAGCTCCGGGTCGACCACCGCGAGTGGGTCGATGCCCATTTTGCACGTCCCGACCGGATGTCCGAAACTATGGGACGCCAGTCGGACCAGATCTCGAATGTCTTCGGCGCTCGCCTTGCACCCGGGAACGACTTCCTTCTCGCGCACGGCGTCGAAGGCGCGTTGGGCCCCGAGCTCGCGCGCGGCCTCGATGGCCCGAACGATGACCGACACATCGTGGTCGGTCGCCAGATAGTTGGCGTCGATCACCGGCGCATCCCGAAAATTGTTGCTGGCCAGGCGCACGGCGCCCCGGCTCGTCGGCTGCACGAGCGCCGGGGCGATCGCGAATGCATCCGCCGGAGGCGCTCCGAAGCGGGCCGCGGCTTCGGGCGTGATCGCCGGGAGCTGATGGAGCACGAGCGCACAGTCCGTGTCACTCGACACACCGCTCGACAAGAATGCTTCCGCTTCCACTGCGTTGCTGTCGGCCGGGCGATCCGGCATCCTCCCTTTATACGTGAAGACCACGCCGGACAAGAGCATGTGATCCTGCAGGTTGCTGCCGACGCCGGGCACGTTCTCGACGACGTCGACCCCAACCTTGCCAAGCGCTTCGGCGGCGCCAACTCCGGACAGCATCAACAGCTTCGGGCTGCCGATGGCGCCGGCCGCGAGTACCACTTCTTTGTCGGCCGCGAGGTCACCGGCGACGGTCTTCACGCCCACACAGCGCGTCTTGGTGAAGTTGAGCTTTACGACCGCGGTATTGAGCAGCACGGTCAAATTCGGCCTCGATCGGGCCGGGCGCAGGAAGGCGCGAGCCGCGCTGACGCGAGTCCCGTCCTCCGCGATATTCATGTTGATGTAGCCAGCACCGGGGCGCATGGGCCCGTTCACGTCGTCCAGGATGGGCATGCCCATTTCACGAGCGGCTGAAATGAACGCGGGGGCCGTGGGATGCGGATCCCTCGGTTGGCGGAGGTGCACTGGGCCTCCGACACCTCGCCACGTATTGGCGCCGCCCTCCCAATCCTCCTGGCTCTTGTAGATCGGAAGCACGTCGGCGAACGCCCAGCCCTTTGCTCCGTTCGCCGCCCAGCCGTCGAAGTCTTGTTGCATGCCGCGCGTCCACACCATCGCATTGATGCTGCTGCCGCCGCCCAGCACGTGACCGAGGGGCAAGTTGAGCTTGCGGTTGTTCAATCGCGCCGAGGGCGTGATGGGAAGGTTGTAATCGAGAGGGCCGCCGACGTTCTGGAACCAGATGCTCGGATTCGTAATGGTTGGTCCGTCATCGAGTCCCCCGGACTCGATGAGCAATACCTCGGCATCGGACGCGGACAACCCGGCCGCCAAAACGCAGCCAGCCGCGCCCCCTCCCACGATGATGAAGTCATATCGGGTCTGCACGACCGGGAAACCTAGGCAGCGCCATGCCCACACGCGTCTGGCAAAGCGGAGAGGGTGACATAGGCCGATAGGAAGAGGCGCAGCTCAGCCCCGAACAAACCGCGCGAGCTCTCGTCGCCGTCCCCATAGGACGAAGCTCGCGAGGAGGAGCAGCACGACCGGCGCGGTCGGAGGAACGTGCAAGATGAAAAGGTGCGCGGTAATTGCGCCGAGCATGACAGCGGCAAGCACCGCGGCGCCAATGCTCCTGGTTTTCGGCATCACGATCAACGCCGCTCCGGTGAGCTCGCAGATGCCTGTGACGTAGCGAAACCACTGGCCGATGCCGATCGCTTTGAAGAGAGCGACCATAGCGGGAGCTCCGATCACCTTCTGAGAGCCAGCCCCGAGGAACGCCAGTGCGAGCACCACTTGCACGCACCACAGAACAATATTGAGAGCCTTACCTGGACCGGCGTCGGTATCGCTCAGATGACGAGTTGCTGATGCACTCATGGGTTCATTCCTCTTCTATTGATGTTACGCGGCGATGGCGGACACTTTGGCCAACGCGGCGGTGACCGCCTGTTCCGCGGCGTCCGCTCCGAATGCGACGCCTTCGATCGTGATCAGCTCAATGTCATTGAGGCCAATGAATGGGAGCGCGGCGCGCAGATACGCTTCTTGGAAGTTGAACTGTTGCATCGGGCCTTCGCTGTAGACGCCACCCCGGGCCATGACCAGGTAGACCTTCTTGTCTCGTATCAGTCCCTCTGGTCCCTTGTTGGAGTACTGGAACGTCACCTGCGGACGCACGATGTAGTCGATGTACGCTTTCAGGCTCGACGGAATGCCGAAGTTGATCATGCCGGACGCGATGATGATGGTGTCGGCCGCGAACAACTCCTGGAGGAGCTCGTCAGAGAGCGCCAGCGCCGCCTTGTGCGCGGACGTCTGCGAATCGGCTGGTCGGTTGAGGGCCGCCGCGTAGCTGTGGTCGATGTGCGGGAGGGGCTCGCGCGCGAGATCGCGAACGGTTACGGTGGAGCCAGGGTCCCCCGACGCCAGCCGATCCGCCAACGCGCGGCCGACCGTCGTTGAATAGGACTCCAGACGCGGGCTGGACGTGATCAGTAGAATGTGACGCATATAGGTATCTCCTTGGTACCTGGTATTCTTTTGTGCCTAGCGTTAGACTAGTGACCAGGTAGGGGCCTCACAAGACGGCACCTTTTGTATACGAGGGCACATTTGTGAAACCGAGTGATGAACACGCCAATTGCGCCGCGATCAGCCAGCTGCTCGCGCGGATCGGAGACAAATGGACGGTGCTCGTCGTCGAGATGTTGCGGGACGGTCCCATGCGATTCAGCGCCATGCGGCGCGCGATCGGGAGCATCTCGCAACGCATGCTCACGCTGACCCTGCGGGGGCTCGAGCGTGATGGGCTCGTGACGCGGACGGTCTATCCGACCGTTCCACCCCGAGTCGAGTACGAGCTCACCACGCGCGGCCGAACCCTGCGGGAGCCGTTGTGCGCGCTGGCCGAGTGGGTGCGAAAGCATCAATCGGCGATCGAGCAAGCGCAAAAGCGTTTCGATGCCGAGCATGTCGACAGCAAGAACGTGCGGCACAGCCCGCGCCGCGTCCCGCCGCTCGCGCTCGTGCGCAGAGCACGCCCGTAGCGCTCTGACTTTGGGTCTACGGTCCGCTAGTCCTGTTGTCGTATTGACCCGACCGGACCCAATCGCTTTTGTGTTTCAGATGCGCAATTCGTCTTTTCATTCCATCGGATCGGAGGATCGAGCCGCCGTCGCCGCCCTGCACGCGGCGGTGTTTTCGATGAAGGGCCAAGTCCGGGATCCTGGCGCGCGTGCGTCCCACGACGAGATCATCGGCGGCGTCGTGCCTCCCGACGGTGTCACCTTCGAACCCGACACGGTCGGCGGCGTCTCCAGTTGGTGGTGCCGCCCGGCGACGGCTCGCCCCGCCGAAGCGATCCTCTATCTCCATGGCGGTTGGTACATGATGGGCACGGCCAAGGCCTACCGTCACCTTGCCAGGATGCCGAGGCGGTCTACCGCGATCTGTTGAACAACCGTGGTATCGAGCGCATTGCCATCGCCGGAGACTCGGCTGGCGCGGCCTGGCCGAGTCTCTCGTGGCCGCCTATGTGGGCAGCAACGAGTCACGGGACCCACGCGCTTCCCCGCTCTACGGCAATCTCACTGGCTTACCGGCTGTGCAGATCATCGTCGGCGACGCCGAGACGCTGCGGGACTTTTCTCGCCGAGCGTCTGTCGTCTGTTTAGGTTAGTATTTGTGTTCATGCAACCGATTGCCGGCGCCGTACTCGCGAGTGTCATGGCCATGGGCGGACGGAGCGGTGCTCCGCCCAACTCCTGCAAGTTCGTCTCGGTGGCGGAGGTGACGGAGCTGATTGGCAAGCCGGTCGGCGGTGGGCAGATCTCCGTGGTCGACAACCCAAAGTCACTCACGTCAACGTGTGCCTACACGGTCGGCGGCATCCCGACGGTCATCGTGATGGTCGCGGACTATCCGTCGGCCGCCGCGGCGAAGCAGGAGCTGGCGACCGAACAGTCAAATTCTACCGACAACAAGACCGAGACCGGCGTCGGCGACGTCGCGTTCTGGACGTCGGTTGGCGCCATGCAGATCACCGCGGTCAAGGGGCAGCGATTGGCCACGATTGCCGTGGTTGGAGGCGCGCCCGCGCTGCACGATCGCGTCCACTCGCTCCTGGTGAAGGCACTCTCGCGCTAGCGTGTCCGGCCTGTAGAATTGGCGGCATGCACAAGCTCCGTATTGCCACATCTGCCGTGCTGGTATTGGTCAGCACCGCCTGCCAGCGCCATCAGATTCTCATCGTCAATGCCCAAGTCATCGACGGCACCGGCTCACCCGCGCGACCAGCCGCCGTTCGCATCGTCGACGACAAGATCGCCGCCGTGGGAGCGCTCGCCCCCACGTCCAGTGACAGCGTCGTCGATGCCCATGGCCTGGTCCTGGCCCCTGGCTTTATCGACGACCACTCGCACCACGACGGCGGGCTGTTCCAGCATCCCGAGGCGCTGGCTGCCGTAAGTCAGGGCATCACGACCATCGTGGTCGGACAGGATGGGAGCTCGCACCTGCCGCTGGCCGCATATTTCGACTCGCTCGAGCGCACACCGGCGGCGATCAACGTCGCCTCGTACTCCGGCCACGGGACGATCCGACGCGCCGTCATGGGCGAAGACTACAAGCGCCTCGCCAAACCTGACGAGATCACGCGAATGCAGGATCTGCTGCGCCAGGACATGGCCACGGGCGCACTCGGCCTCTCGTCAGGACTGGAATACGATCCCGGCATCTACTCGAATACCGACGAGCTGGTCGAGTTGGCCAAGGTGGCATCGGCGTCCAACGGCCGGTACATCAGCCACATGCGAAACGAAGAGGAGGGTGTGTTCGACGCTGTGCACGAGCTCCTCACGATCGGAGAGAAAGCGCATCTGCCGGTCGAAGTCTCGCATATGAAGCTGGCAATGAAGGAGCTTTGGGGACAGAGCACGCGGCTCATCGCGATGCTCGACTCGGCCCGAGCCGCCGGCATCCAGGTGACCGCCGACGTCTATCCGTACACTGCCTGGCACTCGGATCTGACGGTCAACTTCCCGAAGCGGGACTTCAACGACACGACGTATTCGCGCTACGTCTTGCGCGAGATCGTGCCGGCTGATGGGTTGATCCTGACCTCGTTCGCTCCGCATCCCGAGTACGTCGGACAGACGCTGGCGCAGATCGCGCTGGCGCGAAAGGCGGATCCGGCCGTGACGCTCCTGAATCTCATCCACGAGTCCCAGCAGTACGCCGACGCGCATCATCTGCACGTCGACGACGACTCGGTGCAAGGTGTGATCGGAGCGAGCATGTCCGAGGGCGACGTCGATCGCATCGTCCAGTGGCCATATACGAGCTTCTGCACCGACGGCGCGCTCGACAGCCGCCACCCTCGGGGTATCGGCAGTTATCCGCGCATCCTCGGGCGCTTCGTGCGCGAGCAGCACGTCTTGACGCTGCAGGAGGCGATCCGCAAGGCGACATCACTCGCGGCGGCGAACGTCGGCATCGCCAATCGCGGCACGATCGCGGCCGGAAACTACGCCGACCTCGTGCTGTTCGATCCCGCGACCGTCCTCGATCGGGCGACCTACACCGAGCCGCACCTGGTCTCGACCGGTATAGAGCGCGTGTGGGTGAACGGCCAGGTTGTCTGGGCCAACGCACAGACTACGACGAACCGGCCCGGGCGTGTCGTGCGGCGTGCGCACTAGGGTGGACCTCAGCTTCTGTCTTTCTCTCGTCGTCATGGCCTTCCTGTTGCCCGGCGGTCTCGATGCACAGACGGCAAGCGGGGCCGATCATACCGTTGTTATCGAGATCGGCAGCGCTGGGGAGTGGCCACTGCAGGGCGAGCGTCCAAGTTATGGCGGCACGCTCGCGGCTGAGACCACGCCGATTGAGCATTGGTTGGAAGTCGAGGCCGGCGCGACCTTACTTGGCATGAACCACCGGCGCGAGATCGCGGCCGATTTCATCGTCAAGAAACCGTTCGAGATCTCGTCGACGGTCGAGCTCATGGCAGGCGTTGGGCCCGAGCTCTCGTGGACGCTGACCCGAGGATCGCCTGCGCGCAGCGTTGCGACGGAATGCGCGCTCGACCTCATGATCTGGCCCACGAAAAATGTAGGCTGGTATCTCGAGCCGACGTATGACCTCACGAGCTTTCGGGCGAGCGGCCGGGCGCTCGCACTCGCCGCCGGCCTAATTGTCGGGCTCCCGTGGCTTCGATGAGACGGGCGGCACTGCCTGCATGAGCAGCGCGAGTGCTCTCTTGAAGCTCGCGACTCCTTCGTCTTGTCCCTTGTCGTGTCCCAGTCGCACGACCACGAGATCGTGTGATCGAATGATCATGGTCTTCTGGCCGCCAGCACCGGACATGAAGAATGCATCCCTTGGCACCGGGTAGGCGCCGTCGCCGTTGATCCAGAAGAATCCCCCGTAGACCGGATTGTGATCGGCGACCCACGCGGGCGCGAGCGTGCTTACGAAGTTCACGAACCCTTCGGGCAGGATCCGCTCTCCGTTCCAGACGCCGTCTTGGAGGTAGAGATTGCCGAGGCGCGCCCAGTCCCGCGCCGACGCGAAGTCGTAACCTTGGGTCAGGAAGTTGCCGAAGGGGTCGGTCTCGATCACGAAGGTGCGAATGCCGAGCTTGTCGAATAGAGCGCGGCGGGGGAATGACAGATATTCCTCGCCTCGCTTCTCGACCGCGAGACGGATCAGGTAGTTGGTCAACACCGGATCGGTATTGCGGTACCGCCCGACTTTTCCCGCGGGCCACTGTGGCGGACGCGTAGCGGCATAGTGAAAGGCATTGACGGCTCCCGTGTAGAAGTACAGGTGGTCCGGATAGGTGCCTTCGGGATCGTAGTCGGGGTCCTCGAGCGCCTGAATGCGGAGGCCGCTGGACATGTTGAGGAGGTCTCTGATCCGGATCGCGGCGCGTGGGTCGTTGGCGACCTGCCATTCGGGGATCGGAGCAGGCTGCGACAAATCGTAGGCGCCCTGTTGAATGAGAACGCCCATGAGCGTCGCCGTCAGACTCTTGCCCATCGACCAGCTCTCGAGCGGTGTTTGCGCGGTGATCCCGGGCGCGTAGCGTTCCGCGATCAATCGCCCCCGCCAGGTGACCACAAAAGCGGCAGTCATCGCGGCCGGTGGATCGAACGCAGCGTTTACTGCTTCCCTGAGCTTGGCCGAGTCGATTTGCGGCGGAAGCAGCAGCGGTTGCGTCGAGGCATCTGGCAAGACGCTTCGCAGCTTGATGGGGGTGAACCTCACCGAGTGCTCGCCGATGGGGAGCGTGACACAGCCTTGGTCGCCGAGATACACCGCCGTACGCGTGACGCCCCCGGGGACGGTGACCTGCACGCGTTTGTGTTCGCGATCCACGACCGGTTTGCCGAGCTTGGCGCGCACCTCGTAAGGTGCGGTGAAGTAGCCGACGTTTTCGGCCGCAAACTCGGGCTCGAGCCGGTGATGAACACGGCCGAGCACATCACCTTTGCGAATCCCGCGGCATGGTACGCCAACGGGTCGCCAGGGGGCGGTACATAGGGGGTGTTCAGCTCCAGCGATTTCGCGCGCTCGATCAGCGCCGCGGGGCTGGGTTTGGGGTCGGGCTGTCCTCCTGCGCCGGTGGCAAGAACCACCGCCACAGCTGCCACGAGTCGATGCCGCATTCTCTAACTAACGCAAATGACAGGCGTCTTATGACACCTCAACGCGCTCCGTGGCGAACCCCGCGTCGCGCGCATAGATCCCTAGCGTGCGCCGCAGCCGCCGGCGGGCGCGGAACAGGCGAGACCGCACCGTACCGATCGGCACGCCCAGAATGCCCGCCGTGGTCTCGTATGACTGGTCCTCGAGATCGACCAGGACAACGACGGATCGATACGGCTCCGTGAGCAGGTCCAACGCCGAGCAGATCGCGGGACCGAGGTCGAGCCGGGTCAGCAAGCGCTCATCGTCGCTCCGGGCTACCCGCTCGACATCGCCGTCGCTCTCGGCCCAGTATCGAGCGCGCTGGCAGGTTCGGAGAAACGCGTTACGGCAGATCGTCAGCAGCCAGCGCCGGGCATCGGTGCCGCGCTCGAACGTGTGCCAGGACCGATAGGCGCGCAAGTACGTGTCCTGCACCAAGTCGTCCGCGTCGGCTTGGTTGCGGGTGAGCGACAGCGAGAAGCGATGGACGTCATCGATCCACCGGAGCGCCTCCGATTTGAACCGTCGGTCGTCGTCCACAGACGTATATAACGACGCCCAGCACCGGGGAGCTATTGTACGTAAGTAGTAGTTCGGGGTGTCTTGTGCCAACTGGCGTATTCTACCAACGTACAGCGCGCTGTCCCCTGGGAGCCTTCTCCGATGCCGCTCCACCGTCTGCCATTGCGACGCGTCGTCGCTCTTGGATTCGTGCTGGTGTCCGCCGCCCCAGTGGGCGCGCAAACGCCGCTCACGCCCGAACAGCTCATCGCCGTGCGCCGGCTCGCCGACCTGCGCTGGTCACCCGACGGTCGCGCACTGGCGCTTACGGTGACGGAGCCGCCGAACGGGATTACCGTGTCGCGGCACGTGTGGGTATCGACGGATGTTCCGCGCCAGTATACGTACTCGGCCAAGTCTGAAGACCACGCGCGCTGGTCAAGCGATGGGAAGCGCCTCGCCTTTCTCTCGGATCGCGATCAAGCGGCCCAGATCTACATCATGCCGGTCGGCGGCGGTGAGGCGATCGCGCTCACGCGCGGCAAGCGCGCGGTCCAAAACTTCGAGTGGTCGCCCGACGGCAAGCAGCTCGCGTTGCTCGGCACCGATCCCAAGACCGACGCGGAGCAGAAACGAGAGGACGACAAGGACGACGCCCACCCGGTGGATCGGACGCAAGATCGGTCCCATCTCTGGCTGGCGGACGTAGCGACGGGTGCGTTACGGCCGCTCCTCGGCGCACCGTGGTCCATTGGTGATGTGCAGTGGCTCCCCAATGGCGACGGGTTGGTGGTGGTCGCCACGGACCATCCCGAGTCGGACCAGGAGACCAATCGCATTTTTGTCGTCAAAGCGTCCGATGGGACGATGCGGCCGGTGGCCACGCCATCGGGCCCCTTCAATCGCCTGCACGTCTCACCCGACGGCAAGCACGTGGCGTTCGTGGGCGCCCGCGGCGATGGGCCCTCGGCGCACGACCTCTACGTCGTATCGACCGACGGCGGCACGCCGCGCAATCTCACCGGCGCGAGTATCGATCGTCCGGTCGAGGCGTACGCCTGGCGAAGCGATGGAACGCTGCTCGTCGCCACGACCGACGGATTTCGGACCGCGCTCTGGACACTGGACACGCTCGGCAAGGGCACGCGGCTCGTGCTCCCCGGGATGAAGGTGGGCGACGTCGCGCTCTCGAGCGCGGGCACGATCGCCTTCGTCGGCGAGAGCGCCACGCAGCCACCGGAGCTCTGGACCTGGGATGGCACGACGACCCCGCGGCGCGTCTCGAGCTTCAATCCCTCATTCGAGCATCTCGCGCTGATCAAGCCCACGCTCCTCACGTATCGAAGCTTCGACGGCCGCGCCATCGAGGCCGCGCTGGTGGCTCCCGCGGGCGGCACGCATCTGCCAACGATCGTCCACGTGCACGGTGGTCCGACCGGCAACTGGAGCGACCAGCTCGACTCGTGGGACCAGCTCCTCGCTGCCGCCGGCTACGCGGTGTTCTCTCCGAACATTCGCGGATCCACGGGATACGGGTACGACTTCGCCGTGCGGAATCGCGGCGACTGGGGCGGCGGCGACTTCAAGGACATCATGGCCGGCGTCGACTACCTGATTCAGCGTGGGATCGCCGATCCGGATCGGTTGGGCATCGCGGGCTGGTCCTACGGCGGCTACATGGCCGAATGGGCGATCACGCAAACCACGCGCTTCAAGGCGGCGGTGTCGGGCGCCGGTCTCTCCGATCTGGCGAGCGAGTACGGTACGGAGGATCACCCGGCGTACGATGAATGGTTCTACGGTCTCCCATACGAGAAACCGGAGGGATTTCGGCGTAGCTCACCGCTCACGTACGTCAAGAACGCCCGGACACCGACGCTCATCTTGCAAGGCGACAACGACGTGATTGACCCGATGGGTCAAAGCCAGGAGCTGTATCGCGCGCTCAAGCGCTATGGCGTCACCACGGAGCTCGTCGTCTATCCCCGCGAAGGACACGGCTTCCACGAAGAGAAGCACCTGATCGATCGTCTGCGACGCATCGTCGCGTGGTTCGACCAGTACATGGGGCCCCACAAATCCACGGCCGCCAGCCACTAGAGTTGCGTATGGCATTCGCGCACCGGTGGCGGGGTGTCGCCGCCGCCGTCCTCGGCCTGCCGGCGCTGGTGTGTGGAAGACCGACGTCCACCGCCGCGTCCACCATTCCCTCGGCGCCCGCGTGCTCGACCGGATCTGACGTCGTCACGCCGGGTCATGACTGGACGCGCTTCAACTGGGACGTGGGTCGGTCGGGAGCGTCCACCGCGCCGACCGGAGTCGCCGCGGCACAGCTGAGCGCCATGTGCCTCCTTCAGGTCAAGCTGGACGGCACGGTGGACGCGTCGGCAATCTACTTGAGCGACGTCCAGATCAACGGCGCGCCGCATGACGCGTTCTTCGTTACGACAACGTACGGCAAGACGATCGCGGTCAACGCGAACACCGGCGTGATTCTCTGGACGTATACGCCGCCAGGATATGCGTCATGGCTCGGGACCGCGCAAATTACGAACGCGACGCCGGTGGCGGATCCCGATCGTCAGTTCCTCTACGCCGCGTCACCCGACGGCCACGTGCAGAAGCTCGCCGTCGCGAACGGACATCCCGTGTGGAGCACGGCGGTCACGATGTCCGCTCAGAGCGAGAAGATCGCCTCGGCATTGAATTACTTCGCCGGCCGCGTGATGGCGGTCACTGATGGGTATGTCGGCGACGCGCCACCCTATCAGGGTCACGTCGCGATCCTCGATGCTGCCAGTGGCCGGCTCGTTCACGTCTGGAATTCCCTGTGCAGCGATCAGCACACGTTGATCCAGCCGAGCCAGTGTCCGCAGAGTGGATCCGGCATGTGGGGGCGGGCAGGTGCGGTGGTCGATTCGACGACGGGCGACATCTACGTGGCGACGGGCAATGGTCTCTGGGACGGCAACACGAACTGGGGCGACGCGACGCTCGAGCTCGACTCCGCCGCGACGCAACTGCTCGGCAACTATACCCCGACCAATACCAACGCGCTGGATGTGAACGATGTGGATCTCGGGTCGACCTCACCGGTGCTGCTCGGTGACGGAGGGTTGGTGCAGGGCGGGAAGGACAGCACCATCCGCATTCTCACCGCCGCCGCCATCGTTGGCTCGGCACCTCACATCGGTCATGAGGCGCAGGTCCTCTCGACGCCGTCGAGCAACGACCTGTTTACGGCCCCCGTGGTGTGGCGGACGCCAACAGGGACGTGGCTCTACGCGGCGGATGGCGGCGGCACCACGGCGTGGACCGTGAGCGGCGATCGGCTGTCATTGGCGTGGCGCAACGGCAACGCCGGGACGAGTCCAGTCATCGCCGGTGGTTTGCTCTTCGTGTATGATCCGGGCGGCGTGCTCCGAGTCTATCAGGCTACCACGGGCACGGTGGTCGCGTCCCTTGGCTGTGGAAGAGGCCACTGGAACAGCCCCATCGTTGTGGACGGGAAGATCGCGCTTCCCGAGGGGAACGCGAACGATCACGCAACAACCGGAGTGCTCGACATCTGGCGCAAATCATGACGATTCCCACTCGGACCACGCCGGCGCCTCGCCTTCAGTCGGTGGATGCGTTGCGGGGCGCCATCATGATGCTGATGGCGATTGATCACATTCGCGACTTCGTGGCGCGCAGTGCCCAGCAGTTCCAGCCGACAGACCTGACGCATACGACACCGGCCATCTTTTTCACCCGGTGGATCACGCATTTCTGCGCGCCGGTGTTCGTGCTCACCGCCGGCCTCGGCGCGTATCTCTGGATGACCCGAGGGCAGCATTCGAAACGCGAGCTGTCGCGGCTGCTGATTACTCGTGGTCTCTGGTTGATTGTGCTTGAAGCGACGGTGCTTCGCTTCATCATGTTCTCGTGGATCAGCGTGACGGACCATCCGGTGCTCTTGATCATCCTGTGGGCCATCGGGATGTCCATGATCGCCTTGGCGGGGCTGATCTATCTGCCGATGCGGGTGCTGCTCGGGCTCAGCATAGGGATCATCTGCCTGCACAATTTGCTCTTCAATGTGTCGGCGGACAGCTTCGGGAGCGCGGCGTGGATGTGGAACATCCTCTACGACCGGGGGCTGATCACGATTGGTGGCATCAAGTTCAGGCCCGCATACCCGGTGCTACCCTGGATTGGCGTCATGGCTCTCGGGTATTGCCTCGGTCCCGTATTTGATTGGGAGTCTGCTCGCCGCCGCCGTTTTCTCACGCGTGTGGGGCTGGCAATGACCGCGGCGTTCGTCGTGGTGCGCGCCGTGAATGGCTACGGTGATCCCGCTCCGTGGAGTCATCAGGCATCGCCGGTATTCACGCTGCTCTCTTTTCTCAATGTGAGCAAGTACCCGCCTTCGCTCGACTTCTTGTTGATGACACTCGGTCCGGCGTTTGTCGCGTTGGCGTGGTTGGAGAGATTTGACTTTCGTTTCACCAACCCGCTGATCGTTTTCGGGCGCGTGCCGTTCTTTTACTACGTGGCGCACATGGCGTTGGCGCATCTGATCGCCATCGTGATGAACTTCGTGCGCTATGGCGCGCAGCCATTCCTGCTGCTGGCGCCGCCATCGATGGGAAGCCCGAGCGACCTGTTCCCGGCCGACTACGGGTACCCGCTGTGGACGGTGTATGTGGTTTGGGTGGTCGTGCTGCTGCTTCTGTATCCGGCGTGCCTGTGGTTTGCCAGACTCAAACAGCGCCGGCATGATTGGTGGCTGACCTACTTGTGATGGCGACAACGGCTTCACTGTTCGACCGGCTCGGTCGATTGCCCCCGCATCACCTGGGGCTGGCCTACAGCGCGGCCGCGTGTGTCGGCAGCGCATTCAAGATATTCGGAGACTCGACTCACTCTCCTGGGCTCGTCGATCTCGGCGTCATCCTCATCGGTGTGGCTGGGCTGGTCCTCTATATCGTCGTCACCTGGTATCGACAGGATGACGCGTTGGCCGCCGGTGTGCTCCTGGCGCTCACGCTGAGCATTGGGACGCTCGCCGCGACGGCAGTGGTCGGCATCATTGGCTATCGGTCGCTCACGGCCGGGATCGCGGTCGTTAGCCTGAGCCCATTTGTACTGCTGTTCTGGTGCCTCTTCTTCGTTCCGTTCTTCACGACCGTCGTCTGGATCGCACGCCGCGTGTCCGCCGCCGTGGATCGCGCGACGGGCGCCTCGCGGCATGACAAGTGACTAACGCGTCACGGCGAACAGCGCGAGAGCGAGCGCGACGACGTCTTCCGCGAGCGCTGCCGGGATCGCGCCCAGTCGTTTGATCGCGCGGACGCGCGCGGCGTGACCGCCGTAGGTGCCGACGAGCGCGCCGGCGACACCGGCGAGCATGCCTGCGATGCGCGCGGCCGGCGATCCAGTGACGACGAACCAACCGCAAAAGGCTCCGCTGATGATGCGTGCCACGAGAGGCACGGGCGCGGTCCGCGATGGGGTTGTCGGCAAGAGATCGACAATCAGCTCGCCGACCGCCAGGATGGCGACGACGATTCCGGCGACGCGGACGTGGCGGGCGAGCAGCACAGCGGCCGGCGCCATCATCGACCGCAGTCCAGCGACGACACCGAGCGAGAACGCAATCAACAAGGCTGCCAACACAGAGTTTCTCCGAAAGAGCACCTCAGTATCTTACGCTTACCGGGACGCTCCCTGTTGGACGTGCGCGAGGTCGATGCCGCCGGCCGGGATAGTTGGGGGCGTCATTGCATGCCCTCGGCCGCCGTCATTTCTTAGGCAGGAACGTACGTCAACCTGATGACGTCCTTGCCGATTAAATCGCTGGCCACAAGGCGGAGCGGCGGCCGGGGCCCGGCGAAAAATGGCTTGCCACGACCAACCACGACGGGGCGGAGGTAGAGTCGATACTCATCAATGAGGCCGAGGTCGGTCAGGCTTCGCGCCAGGTCTGGTCCGCCGACTCCAATCTCCCCGACGCGCTGGGCCTTCAGCCCGCGCATCACCGCCTCGAGGTCGTCCTCGATCAGCGTGGCGTTGGGGCCGACTGACTTCAACGTTCGCGACACGACCCACTTCGGTTGCTTCCGCCACGCTGCCGCGAAGTCGCGCTCGTCCGCGCTCTCCACATTGTGGTCGTCGTCCCAATACCGCATGACCTCGTACATGCGGCGACCGTACACGATGCCCGTCAGGTCGCGCACGTGCTCGATGAAGTGACGAAAGACCGCGGGATCACCACCTCCTCCGAACGCCTGGTGGTCGACGTAGCCGTCCAGGGACTGGTTCAAACTGAATACGAGCTTCGCCATGCTACGGCCTCACGTGTGTTCGGCGCGTCGTCGGATGCGCTCGAATCCCAGGAACGAGCCTTGCGACATCGCCTCGCGAAAGCCGTCCGGGAACAGCCCGAGCGCCGTGTGACGCAGAGTAATCAACGTCCCGCCGTCGTTCTCCTTGAGCCGATATTGCACGTTCGACACGGCGGCGAATGACATCATGAGAGGGCCGGTGATCTCGAGCAACGTCGGTCGTTTGATCGCCTGCACGTGACCCCAGAGGTGGCCATTGCTGCCGCCGAGATCGCGGAACCACCGGCCGCCGGGCCATGCCTCGAGCACCATCGGCATTGGCGTGTCGTTGTGTCCCTTGTTCGACGGGCCCAGCTCCTCCAGCAGCGCCGCGAACGTCGCCGCGACCGTCGCGCGAACGTGCATCTCCTCGGTAATGGCGAGTGACAGGTTATCAATGATTGGCGCAACGGCGGACATGGCGTACCTCCTCGGAAGCGTGTTCTGGAAACGGCATCACGTTTCTTCGGCGCGCGCCTTGACGCGCCGGAGCTGGTGGCGCCAGTACTGCTCGAATCGACTGGTCCAGTCGTGCAGCGGCCTGATGCCATCGACGTTCGTCTGATAGAAGATCTGCCGGCCCTCTCGCCGCGCCTCGACCAGCCCGACGTCATGCAGCACCCGGAGGTGCTTGGAGACCGACGGCTGCGCGAGGCTCAGGGCGGCGACGATGTCGCCGACGGAACGCGCTCGAGGCGCGAGATAGTCGAGGATGTCTCGACGGCGGGGTTCCGCGATGGCGTTGAAGACGTCAGAGGTGGTCGCGGCGCGAGCCATGCTTCAACATATGCTGATATCGGAATATGTCAAGACTGCCGGCGATTTACCAATGGTAGAACAGATACCACCGCGGCGCGATTGCCCGGTATGCTATCCCGTGGAAGGACCGCAGCAGCGGTGAGGAATCGTCGAGCGATGTGGCCAATGGTGCGCGCGGGACAGTGGAGAATATGTATCCCTTGCATGATCCGGCAAATAAAAAGCCCTCGCACCAGGCCAGGAGGCTGACCAGCACTGTATCGCCCGCGGCGTAACGCGAAAGGCCGGCGCCGAGATGCAACGTGTCGAAGACCGCCCGATACCTGTTCCACCGATCAGGAGGCATCTCAGGTTGGGTGAATTTCGGGGCAATGCGGACGAACGCGGAGTCGGAATCCGACATGGCGACGAGCCGATTGAACGTCGCCCCGTGCTCGGCGAAGGTCCGCATCAACTCGGCGTCATTCGCGTGGTGGCCGAAATACCCTGCCATTGCTCCGGTCACGACCACCACGCCAACGACAATGACCGCCGCCACGGCAAACAGCGAGGCGATGATTGTGGCAATCACCTTGAGTGCCCGGACAACTGGCGAAGCACGAGTCGGAACCGGACCGGCGCCCTTTTCGGGCATTTCGCTCATTACGAACTTTACGAGACAAAGTCGAACCGATGCAAGGTCGGATTACCCTCGGACTCCCGCGCGGCCCGGCAGCATGCGCTCGGTCGAGTGCCCTCGCATCGCTTTGTCTAAGCGCTGGGTGCCGTCAGTCGTCTTCGGTACGTGAGAATCGACAGCACGGCATCCGGGTTGCCGACCAGAAACGCTCCGAAGCACAACGCGAGCACCAGGTGATCCAACGCGGCGCCGAAATACTGCCATGGCGGCGCCTGGGCTCCCGGATAGTTGGACGACACGAGGAGCGTCAGCATGTACACCAGGCCGAACACGCTCGCCGCTCGCGTGAGAACGCCGAGTGTCAGGGCGATGCCGATCGCGAGCTCGCCGTATGCGACCAGAAACGCGATCGCCGTTCCGTGCACGAGCACGAATCGCTCGAGCACCGGCACCATAAACGGATACGCGGCACCCTCGTCCACGAACCGGTGGATCCACCCTTGAAAGCCACCGCCAAGCGTGAACGCCGTGCCGAATACCTTGTATTCGCCGAATATGAGGAACAGCAGGCCGACCGCGATTCGCAGCGCCGCAATCGCCGTGTCATTCTGAGATGTTGTTCTCACTAGTCTAAGCGTCGGCACGTGGTGGAGGAAATGCTACGAATCTATCATCATCTTTTCGTGACTGCAGCCAGGTGCCTGACCGCCGACGGTCACGTGAGAAGCGAACGCAGTTGCTCCACGTCGCTCTCTCGCCCCTTCATTTTGTGGAGCATCGCGTGACAGTTTGAACAGACGGTAATCAAATCGTCAATCCGCGTCGTGGCCGGCGCCATCTTGGACGACAGCGGAACGACATGGTGCGCTTCCGCAAACTTCGCCCCGATCCGTCCATAAAAGCGTTCGAAGTGGAAGCCGCACACGCGACAGACGTACTTATCACGTTTCTTTGCAGCTCGCGCATGCAGCGAGCTGCGTTCACGTTGAACGTGGGTCACGACCCGAGAACGGTTTGGAAAATCCGGGTAAACGCGCTCCTGAGTCAAGAGCTGTCTCTCCGAAAGACGATCACTGCGCGCCACTCGGTCGAAGAACAGCGCCATGCGATGAATCCAGCTCTCCGGCGCCGGGACGGAGTAGTTGATCGCCTCAGGGAAGCAGAGCGTATAGAATCGCAACGAGCCACTCTTTGTGTATGCTTCGACAATCGGACGTCTGAGAATCTTCAAGGGCAAGCGACCTACGAGGGCGACGCCGGCAGCTGAGGTCTCGTAGTCGGAATCCCGCAATGTTGTCGCCGGACCGAACTCCGACTTGCCCGCTTCCGCGATCTGCCGCAATCGATCATCACGTGTTGTCTCAAAGCAGGCTGACAAACGGCGACTGTCGAACCGCCACCATCCGTCCAGCCAGATGCCGAGTCCGCCACCACCCGGCTGCCGCAGTCGGCCGATACCTGCCGCCCAGCCGTCAGTGTCCGTTTCCCACGTATCAATGTGGCGAACGGGATAAACGTGAATGCCCGTTCCGCGTTGTTCGCGGAGCAGTCTGGCGACTCGGCGAGCGGCATCGCGAAGCCATCGCCGGTGGCGCACATCACGTGATCTCGCGGTCATCCCCATCGCCGTCGTCTCCGAGGTCCATCTTCCAGAAGGCCAGCACCTCGCGCACGGCATCGCGCGGAAATTGTGCCATTGATTCGTCACCCATCATCGCGCGCAGATCCCGTTTACGCCTCGCTATCGAGTCAGCGACGCGCGCGGAAAACGGTGCCGTTCCAGGTGGGAGGGCTTTTCGATCGGCTGTGGGCCAGCTCGCCGGATAAATATCAGGGGGAGGCCCCACACGCACGCGCCTCGCTTCCTCGGCGACGTCTTCGTGTTCGCACGTCCAACCGTAGAGATGAAAGGCACACGTCCGGAGAATTCGCTTCACGTCCGGCACTGCGTCGGTAAATCCCTTCAGCGGTGTCGGCAACCACACCATGTTGGCGACGCACGAGTAGTAACGGCGGTCCGATACTACCCGATTCGTTTTTTGGAACCCGGGATCGTCGACCCCCCAGATATGGCACACGGTCCAGTTGGCCGTTCTGCGTGTGCCGAGCGCCGCAATGAGCGCTCGTGCGGCCATCCCATTGCCTTCAGCCTTTGCGCGCACACTCGCTGTCGCGCGACTGGTATTTGTGTAGACGCGCTGCCAGCCGGCATCGAAGATGGGCAGTCGTCTCGCGGTCTCGGGATACCACACCGGGAGCGCATGGAACACATCTGGGTGGACCCAGCGCGTTGTCCGTGCGATCACATCGACGATGAAGGGCATCTCCGCCGCAAGTTCGTCGAGACCGTCCGGCACGGGAAACAGTTCCGGCATATGACAGCGGTGCGCTCCCACACGAGATACGTTCGCGATTCATGGACGGAACACAAACGTCGTCCCGCCTTCGTCATCGGCAAACTGGACGACCTGGCGAGTCTCCTTCGCAACCCAGAAACGGTTCGTGCCGCCAGGTAGACCGACAGCCACAAGCCAACACGGGACTCGACGTCCATCGCGCATCGGCGCGAGCTCGGACCCTAAGACCTTGAGGTCAACCCGTTTTGCACCGACGGGTGCGGGAAATGGGTAGTACAGATCGAGTTGCGTCGCATACGTAGCGGATAACGGCAGCGCGCGCACCACCGCATCGAGTTCGGCCGAAGCGAATACCGGAGCGGCGAAAGCCGTGTCCAGTGTCCGTGACTGACCCTGCGCTGGCTCAATCTGCGCGCGGACTGATGCCTTAGCGTAGGTAACGTGTACGCGACCGAGACCGGTGTACCGCGCTTCGCGCAATGGCCGCAGCGTTCGCTCTTCCATCACCAGTGAGTCGATCGACGTTGAGCCCTCGCGTCCCCGCCACCTGTAGACTCGAACCCACGCTGCGTCGGTTCGACCTCGGGTCAATGCCAACGACTGTATGCCGTACCCGATCGTGTCAAACCGAGCCCCGCTCTGCGCCACCGCAAACAGCGTGTCGACGCTGGGTCGGAGCAACCTGCCGTCGATCCCCGCGGGCTCACTCGACTGGCTGCGAGCGCGCGCCGGCGTGAACGCACACGTCAACAACGCAACCGCGTAAGGGGCAAGCGTCCGCAACACGTGCCTCCAATGGTACAAATTGAACGACCGGAGCACCCACTATAATAAACAACCTTGACCGCATATGAACGATGGTTAATCGTCCACTGTCGCGAAATACCTCGCCGAACGAATTGCGCACACTCGATACCCCCCAGGCAACCGACGCGATGGACGGCGCGTTACTATCGACCTCGGAGGTCGTATACAAATGACAGCCGTCGCAGTGCGCGACGCGCTCTCCCCTACATCCCGGAGCGATGTCATGTCACTGCGACCCACCGCTGCCGCCGCATGCACGCTCTCGGCCGCACTCATCGTTATCGCCTGCATGCACACGAACGCGACGATGCTGTCCACCACCTCCCGACCGGCCATCGACCCGTCGGCGGTGACCATCTATACGTCGGCCGACAAAGTCCCCGCCAAGTACGACGAGGTTGCGCTCATCGACTCGCACGGCGACGACGCCCTCACGAGTTATCACCAGATGATCGAGTCGATGCGTAAGCAAGCAGCGAAGGTCGGCGCGAACGGGCTCATTCTCTCCACCGACAGCGATGCCGGCACCGTCGCGAAGGTCGCCCACGTCCTCATCGGCACGAGCGCCGACCGCAAGGGCAAATCGGTCGCCATCTGGGTCTACCCGGTGACCGCGACGACCACGTCGGCTCAGCCCGCGACCGTCGCGGCACACTGATACCAGGAGAGGCTCAACTCGCCTTCCGACCGCCGTACGCCCTGTTGAAAATCGCGGTGGCTCGCGCGTCCCAGAAATCGCGATACCAGCGCTCAATCAGCTCGTTGCCTTTGATCTGCATCGCGAGATCGCTTCGCCGAAGCCCCTCGCGGTACAGCCGATGCCCTTCGAGAAATTCCGATCGAAAGGGCTTCGGCATCTCGGGATCCAACCACACGAGGGACGAATCGCTGATCGAGTCCGCCGTCGTCAGACCTTTGGTCAGCTGCTCATCGACGAGGCGATCCGTTTCGACAGAGGACGGTTTCGTCGTCACGCCATTGGGGATGGCGACCAGCTTCCCGACGCTATCGAAATCAGCGAACACTCGACCGAGCCGATCTCGATCGATGGTCACTGAGGCCGCGCGCATCACATAGGGTGGTGGAACCAGCACGCCAAGCGTGTCGAGGTACGGTCCCGGGATGAGACCAGGAAAGGCCGCAAAGACCACGTACGCGACGATCGCCAGCCATTGATAGAGACTCGTTCCACCGTCAATCGAGCGCACTTCGGTGGCCGATGTCGCCATCTGACGCTCTCGCGTACCGAGATACGCGAGTGGCGATACGACGAACGTGAACGCGATGAGATAGTACACCCAGCCATGGGTCACGACCGGCTGGGACACCCGCAATGCCGCGACGCGGGCACAGTACGCCGCCCACAGGCTCCAAAACCAGATCTGCGTGATGAGCGCCGCTGCCATGCCGAGAGCGACGCCGAGACTCACCTTGCCACCACTGCGACGCCACGCCACCGCCGACAGGGCGAGCACGGGCCCCAGCACCAGCGGAAAAGCGAACGTCGCGACTATGTCGCCGACAAAGAGCCGGACAAGATAGCCCCAGAACGTCATGTCCCTGTACGCCGCGGGAGCAACGTCATCGGAGTACTGACTGATCGCCGAAACCGGCGTCACGGCCCGCGCAGAACAGGCACATTCCTGACACGAACGAGCAGAATCCAGACAGTCGGCGACGGTTGCGTCCTAGGCTCGGCTTACCGCGCGCAGGAACTTCACAAGCTGGTCGCTGACCTCCGTAGAGGCTTCGTGTTGTACCCAGTGGCCCACATTGTCGAGCTCGAGACTTCCCACGAGACCCGGAAGGCCGGCGCGGAGTTTGGCGACGGGTGGATAGAGCGCCTCCAAGCCATCCGCCCTTCCCGCAATGAAAAAGGAAGGTTGGGTGAGCTTCGCGCCCTCCCATGCGCCGGACAAATGGAAATAGGGTTCGGCGGCGCGGTAGTAATTCAGGGCACCGTGAAAGCCGGTACGTTGGAATTCACTGATGTTGTGAGCGACGTAATCTGGTTCCACCCATGAAGGCAACGGCCCCGGAGCCGGACGATACAGGCTTCTTGCAGGGTCCATAGGACTCCACCGCTTGTCGGCTGGAGCGGAACCCGACGCCCAGTAGAGAACCCCTGGAATCGTGACCGCGGCGTCAGCCCAAATTTGATCGGCGTCTGGTCGCATCTGTGCGAACATGTAGAAATCATTTTCATGGCCGGACTTCCGCATGCGCTCGAAGACGCTGACATCCCCACGCGGGACGTACGGCACGCTCAGGCAGAACACCGCGGTAAATCGATCAGGGCGCATCAGAGCAGCGTTCCACGCATGCGCTGCACCCCAGTCATGACCCACGAGAACGGCGCTGGGAATACTGAGCGCATCGAGCAAGCCGACCAGGTCACCGGCCGTGTGGAGCGGCGTGTACACGGTTGCGTCCGCCGGAGCCGAGCTGCGCCCGTAGCCGCGCATATCCGGAGCGATCGCTCGATATCCGGCTGACGTGATGGCGGTCATCTGTCGGCGCCAGGTATAGGAAGTATCCGGAAACCCGTGGCAGAAAAGAACGGCCGGCCCTTCTCCCTGGTCGGCTACGTGCAAGGAGATGCCATTGGTGGCGATGTCGTACTCCTCGAGACCGGCGCCGTCGAGGCCTCTCGGACTCTCCGCTCGAGCCATTCGAACCAGCAGTAGGCTGGCACCAACCGCAGCCCCGCCCGCGAGGAACGTGCGGCGAGCAATGGCTGGTCGAGGGATCCTCGGCGGGGTTGTCATAATGTTGTATATACAACATCTTCCACATGATGACCACGCGCAAGGCGCCGGCGCCGGACGCCGTGATCGAGGAGATCGCCCAGGCGTGCGTGCTGATGCGCACGCGCCTGATCTCGAGGGTCTTGACCGCCATCTATGACGCGGAGCTTCGATCGTTTGGCATTGGCGCGCCGCAGTTCGCGTTGCTCGTACTCATCGGTAGCCTGGAGCCTGTCACCCGCGCCGACATTGGCCGCTATCTCCATCAAGATCGATCCACCCTGACGCGGAACCTCAAGCTCCTCATCTGCGAAGGCTGGGCAAAGGAAATTCCGGAAGAGGCGGCCGGTCGGGCCAGGCCCATTGCGCTGACGAAGGCAGGCCAGGATCTGCTGCGCAAAGCGGCGCCGGGATGGAGAGTGGCGCAGTCACGGGCCAAAGCGCTGCTCGCGAAGAACGGTGTCGCGGCGGTGATGAGAGTCGCCAACCGGATCGCGAAGTCCTAACTGGAGGCATTTATGCCATGATGGAGAGCAGAAGAGGTTTTATCGCAACCACCATAGCCGCAGCAGCTACTGCGTCCGGGGCTGCCATTGCGCAGGCGTTTGGAACCGGGCGAGAGATGAACGAGCGAGGCCACGATATGACTGACAAGGCGGAAGACCCACGCATCACGAGAGCGCGTCTCGCGGGTCCAGAACAGGTGACCAGAGACGCCACGGTCGCCGTGTTGGGTGCTGACGGCACCATGACGGTCCTGGTCAAAGGCACGAACGAGTGGGTGTGTACTCCAGGCGACGAAAACAAAATCGGCGCTCCGCCGATGTGTATGAACCCCATGGGCATGCGGTGGATGATGGATGCGATGCAAGGCAAACCGAAGCCGACCAATTCAGCCCCCGGAATGATTTACATGCTGTGCGGTGCGACGCAGCACAGCAATACCGATCCGTCAGACAGAAGCAGCCCCGCTATTCCCATAGGACCCCATTGGATGATCACATGGCCATTCGATGCAGCGGCGTCTGGGCTGCCGACCACGGTCCGCGATAAAGGCGCCTGGGTGATGTTTGCGGGAACGCCTTACGCCTACCTGCACGTGTGTGGCACTCCCTGGGACGGAAATGAATACCACGAGGGCGACAAAGCAGTCTGGACGATGTCCTACGCTCGTCGGTGATCGTTCAATGGCACTCGAAGCGCTCGACAATCCGATCTGGCACGCGCTCAACACACGCCACGCGGCGCTCGCGATCGGCAATGACCACGCGAAACGGTACCCCCCACTGGTCACTCCGCTCGCGGGAATGGCCGACCAGGATGCCGGGGCGTTCGATGCGCTCGCGGAAGTACTCGGTCCCCAACCGATGGTCGGCCTCTTCCTCGATCGCCCCGCCGAGCCGCCACCCGATTGGGAAGTCCTGCAAGCGCATCCCATCAGGCAGATGGTATGGGCCGGATCGTCCGTGCCGGCGGCCTCGGAGGCAATCACGCCGATGACCGCCGCGGATGTCGCGGAGATGGTCGCTCTCGCCGATCTCACCAAACCCGGCCCGATGTTCGAGCGGGTGCTCGAGCTGGGGAGCTACTTCGGCGTCCGCGATGGGTCGCGCCTGGTGGCCGTCGCTGGAGAGCGGCTGCATCTCGACGGGTATACCGAAGTGAGCGGCGTGTGCACGCATCCCGAGTATCGCGGGCACGGGCTCGCGGGCCGGCTCGTCTCCACGCTGGTTGCGCGAATCGCGGCGCGATCGGAGACTCCATTCCTGCATGTAAAGACGGACAACGCGTCGGCCGAACGCGTGTACGAAGGACTCGGCTTCCGGACCCGCCGATTCATCAATCTCGCCATCGTACGAGCGAGGCCGGTGCGCTAATGGCGTCACAATCTGAGATTGCCGGCATCGTGCTGGCGGCTGGCATGTCCAGCCGCATGGGTCAGAACAAGATGCTGCTCGCGTTCGCCGGCGAAACGTTGTTGCGTGGCGCCGCGCGGCGCGCGCTGGCGGGCGGTCTTTCACCTCTCATCGTCGTACTCGGAGCCGAGGCCGACCGCGCGGCAGCAGAGCTCGAGGGATTGCCGTGCGACATCGTGAGGAATCGACAATTCCAATCGGGCATGACGTCCTCGATGCACGCCGGTCTGGCCGCGCTTCCGACTGAGATGAAGGCAGCCATCATCTTGCTCGCCGACATGCCACTCGTTACGGCGGACATGATACGGGAGATGACGCACCGGTATCACGACACCGGAGCGCCCCTCGTGATTTCGCGCTATGAGGGGGTGATCGCCCCGCCGACGCTATTCGATCGACGACTATTCGAGGAGCTCCTCGCCAACTCCACCGAAGGAGCAGGAAAGCAGGTCGTCGAGCGCCACCGCGCCGACGCGGAGGTGCTCGACTGGCCGGCGGCCACGCTGTCGGACCTCGATACGCCCGAGGATTACGCACGCGTCACTGCACGATGACGAGCAGCTTGCGTCACGGTACAGGCTGCTATTAACGATGCCGCGGCGGCTCAGGTCTCGCACCAAAAACCCGATTGTGCCGCCTCCCCGATTGAGGAAGATTCTACTTATGTCTAATCATATCACCCTCGATATCAACGGCACCCCACATGCGGTCGACGTCACGCCCGACATGCCCCTGCAATGGGTTCTGCGTGATGTGATCGGGCTGACCGGAACGAAATTCGGCTGCGGGATCGCCGCCTGCGGCGTCTGTACCGTTCATGTCGACGGCCAGCCGATCCGCTCCTGCGTGACTCCGGCCTCGGCCCTCGACGGCAAGAAGATCACAACGATCGAAGGCATCGGCGCAACCGCAACCGGCGCGGCCATCCAGAAAGCGTGGCTGGACGTCGAGGTCGTACAGTGCGGCTACTGTCAGTCCGGGCAGATCATGTCGGCGGCCGCGTTGATCGCCCACACAGCGAACCCCACCGACGCTGATATCGACCAGGCTATGGCCGGCAACCTGTGCCGCTGTGGGACGTACGTGCGAATCAGACAGGCGATCAAGCAAGCCGCCGCGGGGCTCCGGACATGACGACGACTCTAGAAAACGGGATGCTCTCGCGTCGCCGGTTCCTGACCGTCACCGCCATGGCGGGCGGCGGTCTCGTGCTCTCGTTCAGCCTTCTCGAGTGTGCGCGCGACACAGCGGGCGACGCATCGACCACGTTCGAGCCCGATGCATTTATCCGCATCGGCAGCGACGGCAAGGTGACGATGATCATGCCCCAGGTCGAGATGGGTCAGGGCACCTATACATCGATCCCCATGATCCTCGCCGAAGAGCTGGAAGTCGATCTGCCGAGCGTCCACGTCGAACCCGCGCCGCCGAACGACAAACTCTACGGGATGCCGCTCAACGGCTTCCAGGTGACGGGCGGCTCGACTTCGATCCGCGGTTTCTATGCACCGCTCCGGAAAGCCGGCGCCGCCGCCCGCATGATGCTGGTCCAGGCGGCCGCCGCGAAGTGGGGCGTGGATGCCTCGACATGCAAAGCCGCGCACGGCGAAGTGGTTCACCCCGCGAGCGGACGCCGCCTCGGCTACGGCGCCCTCGCCGGCGCCGCGGCCAAGCTACAGGTCCCGACCGATGTGCCGCTCAAGGACCCCAAGGACTTCACCCTGATCGGCACGCCGGCGAAGCGCCTCGACGCTCCCGCCAAGGTCAACGGCTCGGCCATGTATGGGCTCGATGTGCGCCTCCCCGGGATGAAGTTCGCGGCGGTCAATGCGTGCCCCACGCTCGGCGGCACGCTCGCCAGCGTCGATGACATCAAGGCCCTGACGATGCCCGGCGTGCACCAGGTGGTGAAGCTCGACAATGCCGTGGCATGCGTTGCGGACAACACGTGGTACGCGCGCCAGGGTCTCGCCGCGTGCGTCGTGAAGTGGAACGACGGCGTGAATGCCACGCTCACCACCGACGACATCTTTAAAGAACTGGCTACGGCATCGGCGCAGGCTGGCGTCGCCGGCCTCAAGGACGGCGATGTCGCCGCGGGGTTCGCGAAGGCCGCACGCAAGATCGAGGCGGTCTACGAGCTGCCGTATCTGGCGCACGCGACGATGGAGCCGATGAACTGTACGGTGCACGTCACGCCGGACCAGTGCGAGGTATGGGTCGGCAACCAGGTGCTCTCGCGGGCGCAGGCCACCGCCGCGCAGGTGACGGGCCTTCCGCTGGACAAAGTCATCGTGCACAACTACCTGCTCGGTGGCGGATTCGGCCGCCGGCTGGAAGTGGACTACATCACGCAGGCCGCGGCGATCGCCAAGCAAATCCAGGGGCCGGTACAGGTCAACTGGACGCGCGAAGAGGACATCCAGCACGACATCGTGCGGCCCGCATACAACCAGCGCGTGAGCGCCGGTCTGGATGCCCATGGGACGCCCGTGGCTTGGCATCATCGCATTACGGGATCGTCAATTATCGCGCGATGGGTGCCGCCGGCGTTCAAGAACGGAATCGACGCCGATGTGTTCGAGGCGGTGGCCGGACCGCCGTACGATTTCCCGAACGTGCTGGTGGAGTACGTGCGGCAGGAACACCCCGGGATCGTCACCGGCTGGTGGCGTGGCGTGGGGCCGACGCACAACGTGTTCGTGGTCGAGAGCTTCGTCGACGAGCTGGCGTATGCGGCCAATGAGGATCCCGTCGCCTATCGCCGGCGGCTGCTCACCAAGCAGCCGCGCGCGCAAGCGGTGCTCGATCTCGCTACGCGGAAGGCCGGGTGGGGTGAGAAGCTCCCGGCTGGCAAAGGGCGCGGCGTGGCGGTGGATTTTGCGTTTGGCACGTACATGGCGCAAGTCGCCGATGTCTCGGTGGCGAAGGACGGAACGGTGCGCGTG
>Ga0210398_10000517_pt1 | contig 43662 bp, 42 predicted proteins | sample IncBWC4OmetaG_FD_161047 | JGI IMG/M metagenome (GOLD analysis project Ga0210398, IMG submission 161047) | Forest soil microbial communities from Barre Woods Harvard Forest LTER site, Petersham, Massachusetts, United States - Inc-BW-C-4-O | ecosystem: Environmental > Terrestrial > Soil >...
TCGATACGGGTGAAATCAGGGGTGATCGGCTTGGTCGAGACGATCCAGCCGCCGACCAGAAGGTCGGCGACAAACCCGACCCCGGCCAGCAGCAGCATGAAAGGCGCGAGGATCATCAAACCCGGCCATGCCACCTGAGTGGCGACGGCGACGAGCCGCGACGGCTCGCGCATATTCTCGGGATCGAGAGTGAGGCCGAAGCGCAGCGACGATTCGAGTAGGCCGATCAGCCTGCCACCGGCCAGTGCCAGGATTGCGGCGCCGGCCACCAGCACCGCGGCGCCGGCCACCGCATGGGCGCGGACGACGGAACCCTCCTCACGCGCCTTTTGCAGGCGCCTTGGGGTGGCCTGTTCGGTGCGGTTCTCGGCGGCGTGGGTATCGCTCACGGTGCGGTCGCGCCGTGCAGCACCGTCGCGATCAGCGCGAGTCCGGTTTCGATGATGTGCTCAACCGCCGGCACGAAAAACGGGATCAGCGCGATAACCGCAGCGACGCCGACCCACATGAATACCGAGAACCCAACAGACATCACGTTGAACTGCGGCGCGACGCGCGACACAAAGCCGACCGCGAGATGCGTTGCGAGCAGGACGGCAACGACCGGCAGCGCGAGCCATACGCCCATCTGAAACAGCACCGCGCCGGCCCGCGCCAGCGCCTGCCAGCCATCGGCGCTGATGCCGCTGCCCGCCGCAATCGGCACGATCGTGAAGCTCTTCACCAGGACGCCGAGCAGGACCAGATGGCCGTTGAGCGCGATAAACAGCAGCAGCGCGACGAGGCCGAAAAAATTGCCCATCACGGGCACCTGAAATCCGCTCTGGAAATCAAACAGGCTGGCAAAACCGAACCCCATCTGCATGCCAACAAACTCGCCGGCGAGCTGCATCGCGGTCAGCGTCAGCTGCATCGCGAAACCAATCGCCAGACCGACAAGCACCTGCTCAACCGCAAGAACCACCGTCGCCCAGGAGAGATCGAGCGGCGCGGTCTGGCGCACGGAGCCGGCGACCGCCACGGCGATAACAAAGGCCAGCGCAACCTTTGCCCGCGCCGGGATCGACACCGAGTTGAACGCAGGCGCCGCGCCGAAGAGAGCAAGGATGCGTATAAATGGCCAAAAAAACTGACCGATCCATTGGGTGAGCTCGGCGTCGGTAAAACTCAGCACCGGCTCACTCGTGCAGCCGAGCCGAGGTGATCGCAGCCCGCTCAAGATAGTGCGTCATGTGCGCTCCGGCCCACGACGTCGCGAGAGCCACGACCAGCAGCACCGCAAAAAATCGTGGCACAAAGCTCAAGGTGAGGTCGTTCATGCGGGTAGCCGCCTGGAACAGCCCGATCGCCAGGCTCGCCGTCACCGCCGCCAGCAAAAACGGCGTCGCGAGCAGCAGCACGAACCCCATCATCTCGCGCGCGGCGCTGATGATGTCGGTCGGGTTCACCGCAAGAAGCCCTCGGCCAGAGAGCCGATTACCAATGTCCAGCCATTGACCAGCACGAACAGGGCGAGCTTGAGCGGCAGCGACACGCTGGTCGGCGACAGCAGCATCATGCCGAGGGACATCATCACCGCGGCGACGACGATGTCGATGACCAGGAACGGCAGGAAAATCAGGAAGCCGATCTGAAACCCGGTCTTCAGTTCGGAGGTGACAAAGGCCGGCACCAGCACCGGGAACGGCACATCCTCGGCGCTGTCATAAGTCTTGCCGCCGGCGAGCTTGAGGAACAGGCCGAGATCGTCGCGCCGCGTCTGCTTGAGCATGAATTCGCGGATAGGTCCCTGCGCTTTGGCGAGCGCGTCTTCGGTGGTGATCTTGTTGTCGATCAGCGGCTGCACCGCATCGTTGCCGACCCGGGTAAAGACCGGGCCCATCACGAACAACGTCAGGAACAGCGCGAGCCCGATGAGCACTTGATTGGGCGGGGTTTGCGTCAAACCCAACGCCTGGCGCAGCAGCGACAGCACGATGATGATGCGGGTGAACGAGGTCATCGTTAAGAGGATGGCTGGGAGAAACACCAGCCCGGCCATCAACAGCAGCAACTGCACCGGCACCGTATAGGCCTGCCCGCCATGCCCGTCCGGGTGCATATCAAGCGCGCCAATGCTCGCGGCATGCGCCGCCGCGCCGCCCAACGACGCAGCGAGAATCGCGACCGCGAAGCCCAGGATCAGCCGCCGCGCCATCGCCCCACCGCTTTCCTGACCGCCTCGCCAAAGCGGTCGTCACCGGTCGACACCGGCAGCCTTTCGTCGAGCTCGCAGATCAGCGAGACCGAGGCCGAACCGATCCCGATCACCAACTGCCGCGCGCCGATTTCAACGACGAGAAGCCGCTCGCGCGGACCCAGTGCAAGCGAGCGCAGGATCGTGCAGTCGCGCGCATTGCCGAGCCCGACACCGGGGCGCATTCGACGCATCGCCCAGATGCCGCCCCACAACAGCAGCACGATGATCCCCAGGGTAAGCGACAGCGAGCCGAGTCCGTCCGCGTCATACGGCACGTTGGACTCCAGCCGTGGGCATGGGCGGCGTCATTCGACGATGAGCGTGCTGAACAGGACGTTCTGAATGAATTCGGTGCTTCCCGTCTCCGCCGTCATCTTGGTGATGCGATCATCACCAAGGACGCGCTTCACCACCTCGTTGAGGTGTTCTTTCACCGCCCTACGCACTTTGTTGACGCCGTCGGAGGTCTGCAGATCCTCGGTCTTGAAGCCGAGGAGGGTTTGCCGCATCGCGTCCTGAATTTCCGGCAACACGGCGGTGATCATGTCGCCAGCGGCGGCGCGCGGCAGCTGCAAGCTGACGCCCAATTGCACAAAATGCGACGTGCCGCCGGCGCTCGGCAGGCTGACGACAAACGGCTTTAACTCCATGAAGTAGGGTAGCGGCGTCTCGACCTGCTTGGCCTGCTGCGGGCTGAAATGCTCTTTGCCGCCGAGAAAGAAATACCAGACCGCACCGCCACCACCGATCAATCCAAGCACGACGATGCCGATCAGTCCCCATTTGACCAGAGGACTGCGACCACTTGGCTCGTCGAGATCGAGAGCCGCTGCTTGGTCGATATCGGTCATCGCACGAAATTCCGGTTTACGTCACGCCTCCGTTACGAGGTTTTGTTTACGCGTTGCAGCAAGTCGTCGATCTCCGCCTGGCTGCGGCGCAGCGCCGTCGCCAATTCGCGCTCGATCGCACGTTCGTTGACAATCTCGTAGGTGCGCTTCTCGCGGCGAATCTCGACGAGCTCCTCCCATTGCCGGTTGCACGCCGCCTCGAGCCGGCCGACCTCGTTCTCCTGACGCATCACGACTTCCTCGATCTGGCCGATAAAGCCGATATACGCCATCGTCGACATCGCCGGCATGCCTTCGCCGAGCCCGGCGTTGAGCATTTCGCGATAGCGTTCGACGTGCTGCTTCAGCAGCGACAGCTTCAAGAGCGCCTCATCGCATTGCGCCTTAAGCCGCTGCCAGGTCGCGACCGCGGCGTCGCTCTTCTTCCCGGCTACGCTGATCAGCTTGTGTAATGCGGCCATGGTCCCCCTACCATGTTTTGGCCTAACCCACGATCTGCCCGAGCGAGGCGAAGCTCTCGTCGAACCGCACCGCGTCGGTCATGTTCTGGCACAAGAACTGGTTGATCGCCGATTGCAGCGAGACGGCGCGATCGAGCTCGGGGTCATGGCCCGGGCGATAGCCGCCGATGGCGATCAGATCCCGGCTTTCCTCAAGCCGATTGTGGAGCTGCTTGAACCGCTGCGTCGCGGTCATCTGCTCCGGCGGCACGACCGCCGCCATCACGCGGCTCACCGAGGCACCGACATCGAGCGCCGGATAATGTCCGCGATCGGCCAGCTTGCGCGACAGCACCAGGTGTCCATCGAGGATCGAACGCGCCGAGTCGCCGACCGGGTCGTTCGGGTCGTCACCCTCCACCAACACCGTGTAAAAGGCGGTGATGCTGCCGGCGCCCTCCGCGCCGTTGCCGGCGCGCTCGCACAGCGACGAAATCTGCCCAAACACCGATGGCGGATAACCACGGCTCGCCGGTATCTCGCCGACGGCAAGACCGATCTCGCGCTGGGCCATGGCAAACCGCGTCAGCGAATCCATCAGCAACAGAACCTCATGCCCCTGGTCACGGAAGTATTCCGCGATCGCGGTCGCCCGGTAGGCGCCGTGCACACGTCCCAGCGCCGACTCGTTTGCCGGCGCGGCAACGACGACAGCCTTGGCCAGCCCCGCGGGCCCCAAGATGCGCTCAACAAATTCTTTGACCTCGCGGCTTCGCTCGCCGATCAACCCCACCACGACGATATCGGCACTCGTGTAGCGGGCCATCATACCCAACAGCACGCTCTTCCCCACGCCGCTTCCCGCAAACAGCCCCAGCCGCGAGCCGCGGCCGATCGAAAACAGCGCATTTATTGAACGAACACCGACATCTAGCGGTTCGTCGACAAGCGCGCGCTCCATCGGATTGACGCTCTGCCCGAACAGCGGAACGCGCTCGGTATGGCGAATCTGTCCCTTGCCGTCGATCGGTTGACCGCCGCCGTCGATGACCCGGCCGAGCAGCTCGGGGCCGACCGCGACCTCCATTGTCCGGCCCGCGGGGATGACCCGGGCGCCGGGCGCAAGCCCATCGGCGTGACCCTCGGCCATCAACAGCACGCGGCCGCCGTCGAAGCCGACAACCTCGGCCGACATCAACCGCCCCGATTCACTTTCGATAAAGCAGCGCTCGCCGATCGCGACGTGAATGCCCCGCGCCTCCATGACCAATCCGACCGTACGCAACAGGCTGCCGTGGACCTTCGGGCCATGGTCGAAACTGTGAAGCCGCGTCTGGTAGCGGTCGAGCCCCGCGGCCAGCCGTTCGGCAAGGCCCGCATCGACGGCGGTCATCCGGCATCCTCGCCATCAAACAGGGCCAGCATCACAGCGCGCCAGCGCGACGGCAGCGTCAAGTTGACCTGGGACACGCCGTCGGCGTTGCGCGGGTTCCACCGTCGATCCTTGATCCGCCGGTCATCGCCATCGGCGACAACAAGGGCGCCACCAAGTTCGATCGTGTCGTCGCCGACGAGCATCACATTGCCCGCTTCGACTTCGGGGACCAGGTTGCGAACGAGGTCGAGATCGACGGGGTTGAGCAGAACTCGCGGCGCGCCCATGTCGAGCGGCACCTTGGCTATGGCCTCGCGCACCAGCCTGGCGAGAAATTCCCGCGACCGCTTGACCTCCTCGCCAATCACGCAGCGCGCGACCTCGAGCGCCAGGGCCGCCACGGCCTCCTCCACCGGCTGATCGAGCGCCGTCAGCGGAGCCCCGAGCCGCTCGACGATCGCCGCGAGACGACTCACCTCGTCCGCGAGCCTTGCTTCGACTGCTTTGGTCGCCTCACCGAAGCCGGCCGCGTAGCCGCGCTCACGCCCCTCACCAAGACCTTGTCGAAAACCTTCTTCGCGCGCCGCGGCGAACTCCGCCGCGGCTTTCGCGGCGACTTCCGCGGCAGCTAGCTCGAGCGTGGCGTCGGCCTCGGCCAGCGCATCGTCGTCGGGCGATGGCGACAGCGCGACCGAAGGAGCCGGGTCCTCTGCCGCGGCATCCCGGTCGCCGAGCGCGGGGAACGGGTACGGGTGAACCGTTGCTCCTGTCAAATTGAAGCGCACGCTCATCCGCTACTCGCCTGCAGCCAAAGGCCGCGCACATAGGCGATCAGGAGCCGCCCCACGATCAGAAGGAACTGCACCGCCGAGACAATGACCCACGCGCCGATAAAATCGGCCAGCAGGCGGACGCCGACGATCATCGCGTAGCCCCACATCGGGACATCGGCAGCACTGCCGATATCCTGATACTCGACGAACCAGAAAAGGCCGAGCCCGGCAGCCAACAGTATCGGGCGCGTCGCCCCGCCGCCGCGTGGAGCGGAGGGGGGTTTTGCTGCCGCTGCGCGTTTTGCGGTCTTGGCCATCGGCGGCGGAGCGCTTCCTTAATGCCTAGCGCGCCGGCGCGGGCAGCAGGGATGTCGGCGCCGCTGGGGCGGGCGCTGCGGGTGCCGGTGGCACGGTCGGCGCCGCCGCTGGGGCGGGAGTAGTGGGCCTCGGTGCTTCAGCTGGAGCCGAAGCCGCTGACGTCGGGGCAACCGCTGCAGCCGGCTGCGTCGGCGCGGAGGTCGGGGCAGCCGCAGGCGGGTCGCTGCCAAGAAGCCGCGAACGCGCCGGGTCCTTGCCCTCGAGGGGTGATACGACGACGATCGAGACCCGGCGATTAGCTGACTTTCCTTCAGTCGTATTGTTCAGCGCGACCGGGTGATACTCGCCAAACCCGGCGCCGACCAGCAGGGTCGGATCGATCCCCGCGGCGACGAAGCGTTTGACGACAGAAATCGCTCGGGTCGCCGACAAATCCCAGTTCGAATCGAACTGCGCGGTGTGGATCGGCACGTTGTCGGTGAAGCCGTTGACCTGGATCTGGTACTGCAGATCGGCCAGGATTTTGGCGATTTGATCGATGAGCGGCAGCGCGTCTGGCGTCAAATCCGCTTTGCCGCTGTGAAACAGCAGCACCTCGTTAATATCGATGACCACACCGAGCGACTGCAACGAGACGTTGACTTCGCCTTTGCGGATCATCGAGGCGAGCGACTTCGAGAGCTGCTGATAGGCCTCATCGAGACCTTTGACCCGCTCCGCGACCTCCTGTTGCGTCTTGGCGTCGGCGTGCTGTTGCTCCTCCGTCTCGGTCGCCGCGCCGCCTTTTGGCAGGAATTGGCCGTTGTTCTTTAGGTTCGGGTCGCCCTTCGTATCTTCCTGCCGCAGCGCCGGCGGAGCCTCTCTGACCATGACCTCGCGGGTGATCACTGGGAGGTGCACCGGGTTCGGCATGAAGTTGAACGGCCCCCTGACGGCCGCCGCGAACCCGCTGTCGTGGTTGTTGTTGATGCGGCCCATAAAGGCGGTATTGAACGCCTCGGCCATCTCTTGGAATTTTGACGAGTTGATCGTCGATACCGCGTACATGACGACGAAGGTCGCGAGCAGCAGCGTCACGAAATCGGCGTAGGAAATGACCCAACGCTCGTGATTTGGGGCTTTTTCCGGTTCCTGGCCCTTCATCGGAATTCTCCGTTATCGCTGCGGGCTTAGTCGGCCCCGGCGGGGCTCGGGTTCGCCGAAGCGGCATCATCCTGGGCATGGTCGCCGCCCTCGGCGGCTTCGCCATGTTCAAGAAAGCTGCGCAACCTCATCTCGAGCTGCAGCGGGCTTTCCAGAACGGCGATTCCAATCATCCCCTCGGTGATCATTTCGAGCCGGCGGATACGCCGCTTGACCAAGAATTTCAGCTTGCCGGCGATCGGAAGGAACAGCAGGTTGGCGCTGGCGACACCGTAAACGGTCGCGACGAACGCGGTGGCGATGCCCTCGCCAAGTTTCGACGGGTCGTCGAGATGCGCCATAACCGTGATAAGGCCCATCACCGCGCCGAGAATGCCGACCGTCGGTGCGTATCCACCCATGGCCTCGTACATCTCCGCCGCCACCATTTCTTCATGCGACGACGTCTGGATGTTCGATTCGAGGACGATTCGGATCTGCGGTGCCTCGACACCGTCAACGACAAGCCGCAGCGCCTGCTTGATGAACGGGTCAGTCTGCTGCTCCGCGACCGGATCGAGCGCTAACACGAATTGATGACGCGCGATGCGTAGCCAGTCGGTGATCTGGCGCAGCTGCTCGGGGCGATCGTCCTTCGGCGGGAAGAACGCCCACATCGCCATCTTCAGCCCGCGGATGAAGATGGGAAGAGGCGTCTGCAGCATGGTCGCCGCGAAGGTGCCGCCGCCGACGATGATCAAGGCCGAAAGCTGCAGCAGCGATAGCAAATTGCCACCGTCGAGCGTCATCGACCCGATGATGGAGCCGAGCGCCAAGACGATGCCGATTATCGATAAAATATCCACCGACTAATCCCCCGATCCCGGCGATGACGATGCCTCCGCGCGCCAATCGGCGAGTACATCTCGCAGCATCAACAAGGCGCGACCGTGTATCCGGCACACAGTCGATTTATCGAGGCCAAGCACCGCGCCGACCTCTTCCATGTTGAGTTCCTGCTCGTAATAGAGCGACAAAACGAGCTTCTCGCGTTCCGGTAGCGCAGCGATCGACTCGGCGAGCGCGTTCATGACGCGGCCCTTATCGATCGCCGCATCCCGCTCAGCCACTTCCTGCATCCGGTCGTCGGCGTGATCTTCGAACTCATTGATGTCGAGCAGCCTGATACCGGCGATCTCGACCAGCGCGGCGTGATAGTCGGCGAGCGGAATCCGCATCTCGGCGGCCACCTCGTCATCGGTACCATCGCGGCCAAGACGGAGCTTTACCGCCCGCATTGCCTGGCTGACGGACTTGGCGAGCCGCACCGTGCGTACCGGAGCCCAGGCCTCGCGACGCGCTTCGTCGATCATCGCGTTGACGATCGAACGCTGCAGGGCCGGATCGGTCGACGGCGCCAGCGCACCGTGACGCGCCAGCCGCAAGACCGCGATCAGCCCCGCTTGGATCAGATCGTCGAGCTGAACGGTCTCCGGCATGCGGCCCTTGAGGCGCAGCGCCAGCCGTTTCACGACCGGGACAAACTGCCGGATGATCTCGGCCTCGTCGACCTGCGCGGCATACCCGCCAAAGCCGGTCGAATAGCCGCCGCGCCGCGCCGCCGGAGCCGCCGCCGGACGCTCCATGAGCTGGAGTTCCGCCTCAGTCGCCATCGCTCGGCTTCCCGACCGGGCGGCCCAGCAACTCGACGACCTTTATCCTCTTTTCGGGCGGAATTTCGGTGTAGGAGAACACCCAAATGCGCGGTTGCACCGGACGCAACAGCTGCGCCGCCAGCTCGCGCAACTCCGGTCGCGTGACGAGAGCGGCAACCGAAGCGGCCTCCTCGAGCCGTGCTGCCGCCGCCGAACCAACGGCGCGCAGCTCTCCAGCCAAACCCGGCTCGATACCGAACGCGTTTGTGCCCGACGACAGCTTCAGCACTTCCTGCAACAGGCGCTCGAGATCGGGTTCGAGCGCCATGACCTTCAACTCGTCGACGGCGCCAAACACGGTCTGCACGATATAGCCGCCGAGCTTCAGCCGGACCAATTCGAGCAGCGCCCGCGGCTCCTGGGTCACCGCCGCACCATCGATCAGCGCGCCCACGATGGTCCGCAAGTCGCGGATCGGCACCTGCTCCGCGAGTAGCCCGTTGAGCACCGCGTGCACCGCCGTCAGTGGAAGCAATTTAGGAGTCAGCTCCTCGACGAGTTTGGGGATCAGTTTGTTAAGGTAGGCGAGCACCGCATCGAGCTCAGCCCGTCCGAACAGCGTCTCGATATGGTCGCGCACGAGGCGCTCGAAATGCGTGGCCATGACGACCGCCGCATCGAACACCGTGTAGCCCGCGGCGCGCGCCTGATCGGCCTGCGCCGGCATGATCCAGTGCGCCGGGCGGCCGAACACCGGGTCGCGGGTTAGCAGGCCTTGTATTTCGGTCAGCACTTTTCCGGACGACATCGCCAATAAGCGATCGGGCTGCACCTCTCCGGCGGCGCGCTCGACCCCGTAGACGAGGATGCGATACCCGGTCGATTTGAGATCGGGGTTGTCGCGGACATGCACGACCGGCACCAGAAAACCGAACTCCCGCGACACCTGGCGACGCACCGCTCGCAGACGGCGCAACAGCCCGCCGTCACGGTCTTTGCTGACCAGGCCGACAAGCCGGTAGCCGACCTGTATTTCCAGCGGCTCGACCAGCTCGACGACACCGATATCGATCTCCGCGGGCTCGGCGACGGGCGGTGGAGGCGGTGGTGCTACGGCCGCGCGCGCCTGCTCCCGGTTGATCCAGCGCGCGGCACCGCCGAGCAACCCGGCAAAGAACAGGAACGGTATATGCGGCATGCCCGGAACGAGCCCGCACAGCCCGACAATGCCCGAAGCAAGCCACCAGGCTTTCGGAAAGATCGCCAGTTGCGAGACGATCTGGCTCCCGACATCAACGCCGGTCGTCACCCGGCTGACGACAATGCCGGCCGCCGACGAGATGACGAGCGCCGGGATCTGCGCGACAAGACCGTCGCCGATCGTCAACAGCGTATAGGTTTGCGCCGCCTCGCCGAGCGACAGCCCGTGCTGCCAGACGCCGATGATCAGCCCGCCGACCAGGTTGATGAACAAGATCATCACCGCAGCGATGGCGTCGCCGCGCACGAACTTGCTGGCGCCGTCCATCGCGCCGAAGAAATCGGCCTCGCGGCCAACCTCCTGGCGTCGTTTCGTGGCCTCTTCCTGGTTGATCAGCCCGGCATTGAGGTCGGCGTCGATTGCCATCTGCTTGCCGGGCATGCCGTCCAATATAAAGCGCGCCGCGACTTCGGCGATGCGCCCCGCGCCCTTGGTGATGACGACGAAATTGATGATGACAAGAATTGCGAAGACCGCGATACCGACCGCGTAATTGCCGCCGATCACGAAAGCGCCGAACGATTCGATCACGTGGCCGGCGGCGTCACTGCCCTCATAGCCATTCAAAAGAATGACCCGCGCCGCGGCGACGTTGAGCGACAGGCGCAGCAACGTCGTCATCAGCAGCAGGGTCGGAAATGACGAGAAATCGGTTGGCTTCGCCGTGTAAAGCGACGCCAGCAGGATCATCAGTCCGAAGCAGATATTGAAGGTGAAGAGAATATCGAGACCGAATGCCGGCAGCGGCACCACGATCATCGCCAGGATCAGCACAAACCCGGTGGGACCGGCAAGCGACGGCAGGTTTCGCCGCAATAAGGCGAAATTAAACCCGGCGCGAGCCGTCGGCGCGGCGGGGACGCTCACGACAACATCCCCGGCAGGCCGGTAAACACCGCCACCGCGAAGCTCTCAAGCTGCCGCAGCAGCCACGGGCCTAGCAGCAAGAGCGCCAGCGCCGTACCGAAAAACTTGGGCACAAAACTCAAAGTCGGCTCGTTGAGCTGGGTGACGGCGAGAAACACACTCACCGTCAGGCCGATCACCAGGATGACGCCGAGTACCGGGCCCGCGACAACAAAGATTGTCAGCAGCGCGCCGTGGGTGGCTTGTGAGACGCCGCCCATCACCGCCCCTAGTCCAACCGCTTGACGCGTTCGGCCTGGCTGACCACCTCGACAAACCGGAGGCCGAGCCGTTCGGAATTCACGAGAACCACTTCGCCGCGACCGATCAGTACACCGTTGACGCGCACATCGAGCGGCGCACCAGGGCCGCGATCCAATTCGATGATCGATCCGCGCCCGAGATTCACCACATCGCGGATCGGCACCTCGGTGCGTCCCAATTCAACCGACAGGCAGACCGGGACATCGAAGACAAGATCAAGCCGGCCGGCCGCCAAACCGTTGGCAGCGCCCGTGACGACAGGAGCCGGTGCACCCTCCGGCGACGGCTCAAGCGCCGCGAAGGGAGATGCCTCGGCCGCCGGGTCCGCGATGTCGACAGTTTCGCCGGTCGGAGGATCGTCGGCCATCAGCCGTCCTCCCTTACGTGTTGCCTAATCGAGCGCTGTGAGTCGTCGAGCGGGGCAAGACGCTCCTCGACCATCACGCCGACCTTACGGCCGTGTCGCCCCCAACGGCCCCGGAACAGCGGAACGCCACCGGCCTCGACAACAAGGCTGTCCGGGCGATCCATTTCGAAGATATTGCCAGGCTGAAGCGCGACGAGATCACCGACGCTGATGTCGATCTTGCCGAGCTCGACATTGAGGGTGATCAATGCCTGCTGAACATTGTTCTTGAGCGTTTCCGACCAACGAGGGTCGTCAGCTTCCACTTCGGCGATATGCCCCGCCAGCAATTGCTCCTTCAACGGCTCAATCGCGACATAGGGTATATAGGCGGCCATATGGCCGCTCGACTGATCCACCGAAACCTCGAACACCGAGACCAGAATCTCCTCGTCGGCTTGTGCGAAGCCGGCGAATTGCGGATTGGTCTCATTCCGTACAGGGCCGATATCGAAGCGGCCGAGCGCTTCCCATGCGAGCGCGTATTGCTCGAGCGCGGTGTCGACAACGCGCCGCATTGATTTCAGCTCGAAAGCGGTGAAATCGCGGTTCGCGGTGTTGATCGGAAAGCGGCCGTTACCGCCGAACCGGCTCTCGACAAGAGACACCACGAGAGGCGCGTCGAACATCAGCATGAGGCCGCCATGCAGCGGCTTCATCGTGAACAGCGTCAGATAGGACGGATTGCCGAGCTTTTCGATCAATTCGCGGTGCTCGACCAGTTGCACCCCAGTCGACGTCACCGTGACGCCACGGCGCAGATGCTGTAGCAGCGCGGCGCGAAGGTTGCGCACAAAACGGTCATTGATCCGCTGCAACGCCGGCTCGATGCTCGCCGTCCAGTTCGCGGCGCCGGTCTCCGACAGGAGATCGTAGACGGGCGGCTCCTGAGTCTGCTCGACGATGTCAGACATAGATATTCAGCCCCGACGAAGAGGGTTGAGAGACCGCGGCGGCTGGCGCCGCAGCAGCCGCGGCGAGCGACGCGCCGACCTGCGATGCCGCCGGCGAATTGTTCCAACCCTGCTGGCGCGCTCCCGACGTATCGCCGCCTACCCACGCGCCGGCGAGGTTGTACCCGGCACCGCCGAGATCCGTTTGAAGCTGGCCGAGCGCCGCGCTGATCGCCGCTTGTACCTGCGGTTGCGGCGAGGCGAACCACGCGGAGACGTCTCGGCCGTTGACCGCGACGCGCATCGTGAGGTCGCCAAGCTCTGGCGGGTGCAACCGCATGGTCACCTCGCGCGTGCCGTTCGACAGCATACGGGCCATATGCCCCGCGATCTGGTCGGCCATCGAGCCCGCCCCCGCAGGGTCGGGGGTCAGGGCTGGGGTGGCAGCGGCCGCGGCCGCGAGCGCCGGGCTGTTGCCGCCGGACACGGTAGCGGTCGCCGTAGCCGCAGCGGCGTCGCCAGTATCAGTCGCCGCCGCGATTGGCGAAAAACGATCGCGTGTCGTGGACGCAAATGCGCCGCCGCCATCCGCCATCGCCGACTGCCCCATGTCGACAGCAGGCAAGGACGGTTGGGTCGCAGACGGCGAGTCGGCCAGGCCGCGCATCGCATCGAGGCGAGGCCCCGCTGGTGCGGCCCCCGGCAACGGCGAAACGCCGGCCACGTCCGCAGTGGCTGCGAACGTGGCGATATCTGGTGATCCGGCGGCGGCGACATCGCCATCAGGTGCCGTGAGTGCGGTCTCGAGCTTTTGATCCGGTTGCCCCTGCCCGGAGAGCGCCGCGTTCGGCGTCGGCACCGAACCGGATGCGGGTGCGTCGGTCGTCGTTGCCGCAGCGGCGGGCGACGATGGGATAGCCGGGTCGCTACGGGCGTCGGCGGCGCGGTCCGAGAGCGGCGCTCCCGCCGCTGCGCCGGCGATTGTTGCGGCGCCGCTGTTTGCGGCTGCGGTCGCGACGAGCGATCCGGCAACGCCCGCGACGATGCCCGACGCGTCGTTGCCTTTGGTCTGGCTGTTGTCGCGCTTGCGCAACCCGGATGAGTCGTCGGATCGGCCACCGTCCTTGCTCGTCCCCCCCGCCGCAACACCGAGCGCGAGCGCGAAACCGCTGTCGTCGGCATGCTCCGGCCGGCCCGCATCACCGATGGTTGGCGGTGCGATTGCTCGGTTCTGATGGCTGATGCGCAGCGAGGACATTTTTCGGTCAGCTCACCATATCGCTGCCATCGGTCGGCAGGATGATCGTGCCCTCGCGCTCCAGACGCTGAGCGATTCCGACGATCTCTTGCCTGGCGGCGTCGATCTCCGTGACCCGCATCGGGCCCCGCGACGAGATTTCTTCGCGCAACATTTCGGCGGAGCGCTGCGACAGGTTGCGCATCACCTTGTCGAGCAGCTTTGCGTCGGCACCCTTGAGCGCAGAGGCAAGAAGTTTCTGATCGATCGTGCGCAACAGCATCTGGAAGTTGCGGTCGTCGAGGCGAATCAAGTCCTCGAACATGAACATGTTGTTTTGGATTTGTTGGGCGAGATCGGCGTCGATCGCCTTGATCTGACCGAGAATGGATTCGACGCGATCGCCATCGATACGATTGAGTAACTTGGCTGCCATGTTGATGCCGCCGACGCTGACTCTGGAGTGCTGCGCCTCGCTGGCCAACAGATCCTCGATCGCTTCGTTGAGCTCGCGAACCGCGGCGGGCGGGATCGAGTCGAGCGTCGCAAGTCGCGGTATGACCTGATCGACCAATTCCGGCGGCAGATAGTGGATCAGCGCATCCGCCTGCTCCGGTTCGAGATACGCGATGATCATTGCGACGATCTGCGGATGCTCGTTCTTGATCATCTCCGCGAGCACGCGCGGGTCCTGGAGCTGGACCGCTTCGATCCCGGCAAAATAATCCCCCTGGCCGAGCCGCGCCGCGACCCGCTCCGCCTTGTCGGTGCCGAGGGCGCGCTCGAGCACGCCGTGGATATAGGTGCTCGACCCGATGCCGATTGATGTCTCCTGCAGCATCGTGTCGATAAACTCTTGGTAGACCGCCGTCACTTCGGTCTTGGAGACGCTGGAGATCCGGGCCATCGCCAGCGACAGCACATTTATCTCCAGCTGAGTCATATGCTTCATGACCTCGGCTGCGGCCTCCTCGCCAATCGACAGCATGACGACCGCCGATTTTTCGAGGTCGGTCAGGCCGAGATCAATCGGCTCGCTTAAGATCGCCTCTGCCACCGGCTATCCATCCTCTGATGACTTGCGCCGTGCGCGCAGGGTCGCCTGTGACCAGCGTCTGCACGGTTTCCGCCTCGATGCTCAACACGTCCTGCGGTTCGGCTCTGGCGCGCGGCAACGGCCGCATTGTCGAGTTCGCCGCGTCGATCAGATACGACGAGTCGGCGGAAACCCCCGCGCGGATCGCGGCCGCCTTTGCGGCGATCGACGCGGCGACCGACGCCTGCAATGTCTTCAAGCGGCGCGTCGCCGGGAAGAAGCCGCCGAACAACGCTAAAAGCCCTGCCACGGCGAGCAGCGCGTTCTGGCCGACGCCGCTCGCCCAAGGCGCACGCCACCACGGCCCGGTCATCGCGACGTTGGCCGTATCCGGCGGCTCGAACGGTAAATCGACCACGGTCACATGCGGGTTTTGCCCGGCACCGATCGCGGACGTGACAAGCTTGTTGACCGATTGCAGGCGCTCGGCCGGCAACGGGCTGCCGCTCGGATTATTAACCAGCACCGCGATGCTGATGCCGCGCAGCTGCCACGGCGGGTGTTCGAGGAACTCCACCGTCTTGTCGATGTCGTAATTCGTCGTCTTGTGCGTATCGGACGGCGGCACCACGGTGTCTTTGGCCGCCGGTGGCGCCTGCGTCGTCGCTTGACTCGGCGTGTTTGCTTGACCCGGTGTGTTTGCCTGCGCCGGCTGGTTCTGTTGCTGGTTTTGCTGTTGCGGGTTGGCGGTGGTCGGGGTTTGCGGACGCTCGTTCGACAAGGCACCCGGGATGCCGATGGCCTGGTCCCCAGTGCCCTTGATGCGGACGGTCTCGTCCTGGCTCAGCACATGGCTATCGCCGTATTTAACGAGGCTTTCCTTGCCGTGCGAAAAATCGATGTCGGCATCTGACGAAACACGGAAATTCCCGCGGCCGAGCACCGGCACCAGCAGGTCGGTGATCAGCGTCTCGTAGCGATGATTGATTTCGCGGGTCAGATCGAGCTGTTGCGGGGCCTGCATGGCGAGGCCATCGCCGGTCGGGTTGAGCACCGTGCCGCTCTGGTCGACGACCGTGACGTTCTCTCGCGCCAACCCCGGCACGCTCGATGCCACAAGGCCGACAATGCCGGTCACCTGCGGACCGCTCAGCGTCTTGCCCGGCGCGAGCCGTACCAGGACCGAGGCGCTCGGCTTTGGCGAATCCGCAAGAAAATCGGTCTGCTTCGGCAGCGCCAGCGTCACCTTAGCGGATACGACGCCATCGACCTCGCCGACCGTGCGCGACAGCGCGGCCTCGATGCCGCGCACATAATGCACCTGCTCGACGAACGGGCTGACCCCCAAGCTTTCGTTGTCGAGGATGGCCCATTCATCGCCGTCATGTTTGACGGCCCCGCTGGCGGCCAGCTGAAGCCGGGCGCGGCCGACATCGGACGCCGGCACCTCGATCACCCGCCCGCCTTCGGTGATGCGGTAGGGGATATTGAGCTTTTGCAGCTCAGCGATGGCGCGCCCGCCCTCTTCGCCCGACAGCCCGGCGTAGAGCACCGCGTAGTTCGAGCCCCAGAACCATAGCGTCGCCAGCGCGACGAGCGTCGCCGCCACCGCGCCGCCGGCAATGACTGTCGCGCGGGTCCGCCCGCCCAAAACCGGACGCACCCGTTCCAGGATCGCTTGAGGGTTGATCGCGTCCAGAAAGGCCACGCGCTACCCGGCCTTTTCTCAGACCTGCATGTTCATGACGCTCGAGTAGGCGGCGACCACCTTGTCGCGCACACCCGAGGCCATTTGCAGCGCCAAATTCGCCTGTTCGAGCGACACCATCACGTCGCTCAGCGGGATGTTCTGATCGCCCGACGAAAACGCTTTGGCGGACGCGTCGGCATTGGCGATCGCGCCATCGACGCGATCGAGCGCATTTTGCAGCGACTGCGTGAAGCTTGGCGCGCTGGCGTCGGACGCACCGACATCGGGCACAACCTGATCGGTCGACGGCGCCGTCGCAGCGCCGGCGAGCGACTGCAGCTCGGACAGTACCGAACCCAGTGCGGAAACGGCCTCGATCATCGCCCTGCCCTCGCCGTGTGCATCGGCCGCTGCGCCAGTTGCCGCCGCTGCGCCAAGAACGCGAGGCGGGTCACCGCCTCTTCCGTTTCAAGGGATGTTTCCGCGAGCTCCGCCTGCACGAAGCAGCCGCCATCATCGTCCGGCATCGCACTCGCGACGCGGGCATAAAGGATGATCGGCTCGAGGAAATTCGGGTCGAAGTAAAGTTTGATTCGAAGCCAGTCGCCAGCGCCGAGCGGCCGCGGCGAATGCCATGCGAGGCGATCCATTCCCAACTCGATGTCGCGCACCGCTGGCAAGGCCACATCGCGATAGGTCAACCGTCCCAGCATCTCGATCACGATGTCGAGCTTGATTCGCAGCGGCGCCAATGCCTCGGCCAGGCGCTCGTCGGCCGGCCGCTGCGCCGCATCGATCTCGACACCGTGCAGCAGGAAGCCGAGGATTCCGGCATTGCTCCATGCCGCCTTTCCGCAATCCTCGGGAGAAGGCTCGTGATCAAGCGCTTCCCACGACACGGGTAGGGCGAGCCGGCTCAAGTATATTGGGCGATCCGACATGGCTGCTCAAAAGGCTCGCCAAGGCGTCGCGGCCGTTCGATCCCCTGGCATGACGACTACTCCCCGCCTCGTGTTCTCTACAACAAAACGAAAACTTGACGAAAAAACGAAATACCGCATTTCTTCGTAACATGTGAAGCGTCGCCTTGGCAAGCCTGGAAAGCGAATGGGTCGTGCGGCGACGATCGTTTAACGATCTGTCCCACGTTGAATGAAAATGATCGTGACGCCGCTAATCTCGGCGCCGAGAAGCGACGAAATACTTCGCAGCGTTTAAGTTGACGCGCCGCGCAGAGGTGCTAGCGGCGGCTCGCCGGGCCCCTATCTGGTGAGCGCTCCGCGGTTTCGCGCGGATCGGGCCAATCGCCCCCATAGCCCTGGCCGACAAAGGCAAGGAAACCGCCATTGTCGACCGCCGCCACGCACATCATACCGAGCATGTTCACGGTGCGGCAGGTCGAACAAGTCGCCTTCTTGGCGCGCTCGGCATAGGCTTCGAACATGCGGGCCGCGTTCATGACCCGGCAAAATCCGCCGCGGAAGATAAAGATGCAAAGCATTTGATAGTTAATTGAGATGACTTAACCAAACATCAGATCTTTCATTGAAAGCGTGGCTTTTGCTACCCGGCGGCTTTTCCAGGCCAGGCGGCCGCGGCGCTATCGTTCGGCGCACGGTTCGTCCAGATACTTCGCGTAAATGGACTTGCGCTGCGCGCGTCGGCCGCCAATGCTGCGCGGACGCGGGGGTCGACGGACAACGCGACGCCGGACAGGGGGAGGAAATGATCATGGCTCAATCCGGGATGACACGACGCGGCGTTCTTGGTGCGATGGCAGGAGCGGCCACCTTGCGCATCGGCGGTGCCCATGCCGCCGACCTGCCGCCGCTACCTGCCTCTCCGGTCGCGCTCAACGTCGTGGACGTCGCCGGCAATCTCGCTGTGACCCAGCGAGCGATCGAAGCCTACGCTAAGGCAAACCCCAAGCTTGTGTCGCACATCACCTTCTCGAAGGCGCCGGCGCCGGAACTGCCCGGCAAGATCAAGGCCGAGCAAGACGCGCACCAGATGGATATCGATATCGTGCTGACCGGCATCGATGCGCTGTCCGCCGGCGTCGACCAGAAATTATGGGTGCCGCTGTTGCCCGATTTCGCGTCGAAACTGCCTAAGCTCGACGACATTTACCTGCCCGGCGCCAAGTCAATGCAGACCCTGGCGCAGAACCAGGGCGTCTGCATCGTGTTCGCGCCGGCGGGGCCGCTGCTCGAATACATGCCTGACCGGGTCAAGGAGGCGCCGAAGACGCCGGCCGATCTACTCGCCTGGGCGAAGGCGAATCCCAATCGGTTCCTTTATGCCCGCCCGGCAAATTCGGGGCCCGGCCGCGTCTTTATGATGGGGCTGCCGTACCTGCTCGGAGACAAAGACCCGCACGACCCGAAAGATGGCTGGGACAAGACCTGGGCTTTTCTGAAGGAGCTCGGCCAGTACGTCGAATACTACCCCGCCGGCACTGGCCCGACGATGAAGGAGCTGGGCGAGGGCTCGCGCGACATGATCCCGAGCCAGATGGGATGGGACATCAACCCGCGCGCGCTTGGGGTCGTGCCGAAGGAAGCTAAGGTGCAGGCGTTCGACGGGTTCCATTGGGTGATGGATGCGCACTACCTATGCATCCCGAAGGAGGTCGCGCCGGACAAGATCGCCGTGGCGGTCGATCTGCTCGCTTATCTTTTGACCAAGCCCGCGCAGGCCATGACCTACGACAAGGGCTATTTCTATCCCGGCCCGGCGATCAAGGACGTGCCGCTGTCGATGGCGCCCGACGACAGCCAGGACGTGATCAAAGAGTTCGGCCGGCCGGAATATGCCGACCTGATCGCCGGCCATCCTCAGGAATTGCCGCTCTTGCCCGACAAGCTTGTCTACGCGTTTAGCCGCTGGGACCAGGAAGTCGGCGCCGCGAAGTCGAAATAGCACCGGATGTCCTCGGTTTCGCGCGATTTCCGGCGGCTTCGGTTTGACCGGGTCAGCCGGCAGTTTGGCTCGCTTGCCGCCCTGCGCGAGGTTTCGCTCGAGGTCGCGCGGGGCGAGTTCATCGCGCTGCTCGGGCCTTCGGGCTGCGGCAAGACCACCGCGCTCAATTGTCTCGCCGGGCTGTTGCCGCTGACCGGCGGCGGCATCTGGCTTGACGACGTGCGGATCGACCGGCTGAAGCCCGAGGTGCGCGGCTTTGGCATGGTGTTCCAGAATTACGCGTTGTTCCCGCATATGAGCGTGCGGCGCAATGTCGGCTTCGGCCTCAAGATGCAGAAGCGCGGGCGCGCCGAAATCGCCCAGAAGGTCGAGGCCGCGCTGGCGCTCGTGCGGCTCAGCGACCAGGGCGACAAATTGCCCGGACAGCTGTCCGGCGGCCAGCAGCAGCGCGTCGCTATCGCCCGCGCAATCGTGATCGAGCCGCCGCTTGTTCTGATGGACGAGCCGCTGTCAAATCTCGACGCCAAGCTCCGCCTCGAAATGCGCGCGGAGATCCGCCGCATCCACGACCAGGTCGGCTCGACGACGGTTTATGTCACGCACGACCAAGACGAGGCGGTCTCGCTCGCCGACCGGATCGTGGTCATGCAGGGCGGAACGGTGCGACAGGTCGGACCGCCGGACGAACTCTACGCCCGTCCGGCGCATGCCGACGTCGCCGAGTTCATGGGCTATCGCAATCTGCTGCCGGCACGGGTGCTGTCGAGCGACGCGGCGGGTGCGCGCATCTCGATCGGAGACGCGGAGCTCACCGGCACGGTGATCGAGACATTGACGAGCGACGCGGCGCTCGCCGCGCTCCGACCGGACGATCTTATGCCCCACGCCGACGGGCCGCTCGCGGCAACCGTCGCCGCGGTCGAGTATCGCGGCCGCGGCTTCTTTGGCACCGCACACACCGCCACGGGCACCGAATTGTTCTTTCGCTCGGACGCCAAGGTCGAACCGGGCGAGGCGCTGCGCCTCGGCGCCGATCCGGCGCGGGTGCTGATCTATGCGGGCCCGCCATGAGCGCAGCCGACGCCGTCAGCGAGCGGGTGCCGCTGCGCCTCAGGCTGGCGCGTCGCGGGATCGACGGCGTTACCTTGCTTGTCGCACCGTCGATCTTGTTTGTACTCGCACTGTTCATCTATCCGTTTCTCTACGGGCTCGCGCTCTCCTTCGCGCCCAAGGAAGGCGGCTGGTTGGCCAACTACGAGAAGTTCTTCTCCGACCCGTTCTTTTACGACACGATTTGGAAGACGCTCCGGCTCGCCGTGCCGGTGACGGTCATCAACGTGCTACTGTCGATCCCGATCGCATTGCGCGTGCGGACGATGCGGCATCAGCGGATATTGACGACGATCCTGGTCTTGCCGATCACGCTCGGCACGGTGCTGGTCGCTGACGGGCTTCTGACCTATCTCGGCCCGCGCGGCTGGTTGAACCGGCTCCTGCTCGACAGCGGCCTGTCGGCAAGCCCGGTGCACCTTGTGCACAATTATTGGGGCGTCCTGTTAGCGCTGATCGTCTCGATCTTTCCGTTCACGTTCCTGTTGACCTTGTCCTCGCTGACCGGAATCGACCCGTCGCTTGAAGGCGCCGCATCGACCCTCGGCGCGACCCCGCGAGCGCGTTTCTGGAATATCCTTTTGCCGTTGCTGGCGCCGGGGCTGGCGATCAATTTCTGCCTATCTTTCGTACAGGCGTTCTCGGTATTCCCCTCTGCGGTGTTGCTCGGCGATCCAGCCGGAACCACGCGCGTCATCTCGATCGCCGCCTACACCGCAGCGTTCGAGCAGTACGATTATCCGCTGGCCTCAGCGATCGCGATAATCATGGGGCTCGTGCAGCTTGTCATTGTCGCGGCGGTGCTGTCGTCACGTGGCTTCTTTTACCGCGGCTCCGCGGTCGCGGCTAAAGGCTAGGCGCGATGGAACGCGATCAGCCGGTCGGCGCCCGGCTATGGGCGATCGCCGTATGGGGAACCGTTGGGTTCTTCATCCTCAACCTGTTAGCGGTGATCGCCAGCGTCGTCGTCAATTCGTTTGGCACGCGCTGGTTTAACACCTGGCTCCCGGCCGGCTTCACGACCCGCTGGTACGTCGCGGCGTGGGAGGAATTCCAGCTCGACCAAGTGTTGATCGTAACCCTGGAGGTAGTCGCTGCGGTCGTCGTTCTGTCGGCGCTCTTTGGCGTCCCGGCGGCCTATGCACTGGCGCGGCGCGACTTTCCGGGAAAACGGCTGGTCATGCTCTTGTTTCTATTGCCGCTGATGGTGCCGCCGATCACCTTCGGCATTCCGCTCGCGACGGTGCTTTACCGGGTCGGCCTCGCGGGTTCGCTGTCCGGGGTGATTGTCGCCAATTTGGTGCCGACAGTGCCGTTCGTGATCCTGGTGATGATCCCGTTTGTCGAGCAGATCGACCCGCGTGTCGAGGCGGCGGCGAGGGTTTTCGGCGCCGGCACGTGGCGGCTCTTCACAAACATACTGGTGCCGCTCCTGGCGCCCGGCATTCTTGCGGCGTTGCTGCTGGTGTTGGTGCGCACAATCGCGATGTTCGAATTGACCTTCTTCACCTCGGGGCCGACCAGCCAGACCCTTGTCGTCGCTCTCTACTACGCGGTATCCGCGGCCGGGATACGCTCGGGCCAGTCGATCGACGCGATGGCCGTCATCTACATGGTGACGACGCTCATATGGCTGTTGATTGCTTTGCGCTTCGTCAACCCGACCCAGATCGTCGGCCGAGCTCGGACGTGAAGCGGATCTAAGAGGCGCGCAAGACAGCCTTCAGTTCCGGGACGCAGGAGCCACAGTTGGTGCCGGCGCGCAGCGCCGAGCCGATTTCGGCGACCGTACTGAGACGCCGGCCGGCGATCGCCGCATGAAGCGTGCGCAAGCTCACCCCAAAGCACGTGCATACCGTGGGATCGCCGGAGGCTGTGTCGTTGGCGGCCCGGCCGCAGAGCAGGCCGAGCCGGGCAGCCGCAGAAATTTCGCCGCGCAGCGTCGCGGCGGCGCCTTCGCGCGCGGGCAGCTCGCTACGCCGGCGGGCGAGAAACAGGCAGGCTTCGAGACGCTCCTCGACGATTGTCGCGTAACGAAATATGCCGCGTGCGGGGTCGGCAAAAATGACCATCTCGGCGTCCGGTGACGAACCCATCAATTCCGCTACCCAGGTCTCTGTGCCGCGCCCGCTCGGCAACGGCTCCCAGCCCGCGAGATCGAATGCGTGCCCTTCTTCCAGCGGCGTGCGCGCCCAGTAATAGCTGTCGCCGGCAGGCAAGCCGTCGCGCCGCAGCAAGAGGCCACGCCAGAGCGCCGCCACCGGCGAAACGCGCGCGGGTGTACCCTTCAGCTCCGGCTGCCCGGAGACGGGATCGGTCACTGCGCCGACGAGCCGGGCGACCGGGCCGGCCGAGGCAAAGCCGTCGGACCAGTGCATCGGCACGAATACCTCGCCGGGCCGCTGATCGCTCGTCACCAGCACTGGCAGCACGCTCGCGCCATGGCGCGTTTCGACCCGCGCAAGGCCGTCCACGGAAAGCCTATACCGTTCTGCATCGTTGGGATGGATTTCGAGGAATGGCTCAGCGCGATGCGTCATCAGCCGCGGCACCGACCCCGTGCGGGTCATCGTGTGCCATTGATCGCGCACGCGGCCGGTGTTGAGCACCAGCGGAAATTCCGCACCCGCCGGTTCGGCCAGCGCCCGATAAGGAGTGGCGACAAAGCGTGCTTTTCCATCGGGCGTCGGAAAGCCTTTGCCTTTGGTGAAAAGGCGCGACGTGCCTTCCACAGCGCCGGCCGAGACTGGCCATTGCACCGGCGCGAGCGTGTCGTAGGCCTCGTCGTCAAAAGCAGCGAGCGCGGCAATGTCAAACAGTCGCCCGCCATCATTCTCGAACGCGGACAAAGCGGCATGCTCGCGAAAGATGTCCGCGGGGCCGCGATAAGCAAACGCGCGGCCCCAACCGAGGCGGCGCGCCACTTCGCCGAGCGCCCACCAATCCGGTCGAGCCTCGCCGGGCGGGGGGCGAAACGCGCGCTGGCGCGAAATGCGGCGCTCGGAATTGGTGACTGTGCCGTCCTTCTCGCCCCAGCCGGCGGCCGGCAGCACAATGTCCGCAAAGCGCGTCGTGTCGGTCGGCCAGCAATCGCTGACCACGACGAGAGGGCAGGCCGTCAGTGCTTCGCGCACGCGGGCGGCGCGCGGCATGCTGTCTGCTGGGTTGGTGCCCATGATCCACAGCGCCTTGACCCGGCCGGCGAGCACCGCATCGAACAGCTCGACCGCTTTGAGCCCAGGTTTTGTCGCGATGCGCGGCGCGTTCCAGAAGCGCCGCACGCGATCAATGCTCGCCTGGTCAAAACCCATATGCGCGGCGAGCTGATTGGCGAGGCCGCCGACCTCGCGGCCGCCCATCGCATTGGGCTGCCCGGTTAGCGAAAGCGGCCCCATGCCGGGCCGGCCGATCCGACCGGTCGCGAGGTGACAATTGACGATGGCATTGACCTTGTCGGTGCCAGCCGACGACTGGTTCACGCCTTGCGAATAGAGCGTCACCGTGCGCTCGGTCGCGGCGAACCAGTCGTAGAACCGGGCCAGATCGGCGACTGGCAAGTCGGCGAGCGCAGCGACCGCCTCGATCGACGGCGCCGCCGCACGCGCCGCAGTCAATGCACCCTCGAAACCCTGGGCTGGCGTTGCGTCACAGACGCCGCTTTCGGCGAGATGGACGAGCAGCCCGGCGAAGACCGCAACGTCACTGCCCGGCCGCAGCGCCAAATGCAAATCGGCAATCTCGCAGGTTGCGGTGCGGCGCGGGTCAACGACGACCACCCGCGTCCCCCGCGCCTCCTTCGCGGCGGCGAGGCGCTGGTAGAGCACCGGATGGCACCACGCCATATTGCTGCCGATGAGCACGACGAGGTCAGCCGCTTCGATGTCCTCATAGCAGCCGGGGACGATGTCCTCGCCAAACGCACGGATATGCCCCGCGACCGACGAGGCCATGCAGAGGCGGGAGTTGGTGTCGATATTGGCGCTGCCGATAAAGCCTTTCATCAGCTTGTTGGCGACGTAGTAGTCCTCGGTCAGGAACTGGCCGGAGACGTAGAGCGCCACCGCGTCCGGCCCGTGCTCGGCGATCACCCGGCTAAACCCGTCGGCGATCCGGTCGAGCGCCTCTTCCCAGCTCGCTTCCCGGTTGCCGATCTGCGGCCGCAGCAGTCTTCCTGCATCGATCAGCGTCTCCGCCAGCGCGACGCCCTTTGAGCATAGCCGCCCGCGATTGGCGGGGTGCTCGGGATCGCCCGCGATCTTGCCGTTGGCAGCGGCCAAGACGCCGCAGCCGACGCCGCAATAAGGGCAGGTCGTTTTGACGGGAGCCGGGGGGGTCATGCGGCTTACCGGCCGCAGGTTTCGAGCACCGGCACTTCGAGCCAGATCCGGCCCGCCTCGATTTTCACCGGAACCGCGTGTGTGCTCCCTTCGTCCGGCGCTTCGGCTTCGCCGCTATCGAGCTTGATCACCCAGCCATGCAGCGGGCAGGCCACCGCACAGCCCTGTACGATACCCTCGGAAAGTGGCCCGGCCTTATGCGGGCAGCGATCGACCAGCGCGAAGATCTGGTCGTCGGCGGTGCGGAACACCGCGATCGGCAAAGCTGCGCCGGGCCGCGTCACGCAGCGCGCCCCGCGACGCGGGATGTCGTCGATCCCGCCGATTTCGATCCAGCGCTCTTCTGGCTTTCTGGGCGGCATCTCAGCCGAGCTCGGCCATGACGCGGTATTCGTGCGCCGCTTCGCCCGCCGCACGCTTCGCCCAGGGATCGTCCTGCACGCTGCGCTGCGAGGCGAGGAAGCGCTGGTAGAGCGCGTGGCGGTTGCTGGCATCGGCGACGATACGCTCCCGCACATAGTCGATGCCCATGCGAGCGACCCACGGCGCGGTGCGCTCGAGATAGCGCGCCTCTTCGCGGTAGATCTGCATAAAGGCGCCGACATATTCGAGCACCTCTGCCTCGGTCGAGACGCGCACGAGGTGGTCGGTAACGCGGACCTCGATCCCGCCGTTACCACCGACAACAATGTCGTAGCCCGCCTCGACGCAGACCACGCCGAGATCTTTGATCGTCGCCTCCGCGCAATTGCGCGGGCAACCCGAGACCGCGAGCTTCACCTTGTGCGGGGTCCACGAGCCCCAGCACATCTGCTCGATCTTGACCCCGAGCCCGGTCGAATCCTGGGTGCCGAAGCGGCACCATTCGCTGCCGACACAGGTCTTCACCGTGCGCAGCGCCTTGCCGTAGGCATGGCCGGAGACTAGCCCGGCCTCGTTAAGCTCGCCCCAGACGCTCGGCAGCTGCTCCTTCTTGACGCCGAGCAGATCGATGCGCTGGCCGCCGGTGATCTTGACCGTCGGGATCGCGTATTTTTCGGCGACATCGGCGATGGCGCGCAGCTCGCGCGGGTTGGTAAGGCCGCCCCACATGCGCGGCACGACCGAAAAGGTGCCATCTTTCTGGATGTTGGCATGCACCCGCTCATTGACGAAGCGCGACTGAGCGTCGTCGCAATAGCTCTCCGGCCAGGTGCAGATCAGATAGTAGTTCAGCGCCGGGCGGCATTTCTGGCAGCCGTCCGCCATCTTCCAGCCGAGTGCTTCGCGCACCTCACCAACCGTCTTGAACTCGCGTTCGCGGATCGCCTGGCGCACGAAATCATGGCCGAGATCGGTGCATTTACACATCGGCGGATCGGCGCTGTGCGCGACTGCCCCGCCCATATGTGCGAGGATCGCCTCGACCTTCGCGGTGCACTGCCCGCACGAAGCCGACGCCTTGGTGTGCGCACGCACAGCGTCGAGCGTCACGAGCCCCTTCTCGCTGATGGCCGCGCAGATGCGCCCTTTCGAAACACCGTTGCAGTCGCACACCTGCTCGTCGTCGGGCATCGCGGCGATATCGATCTTGGGTGCCGGTGCTCCCGCCTGCTCGGCGAAAGCGCGGCCAAAGACTAGCTGATCGCGAAACGCCGAAACGTCGGTCCTCTCGCGCATCAGCTGCACGTACCAAGGACCATCAACGACATGGCCGTAGAGCACGCTGCCGACGATGCGGTTGTCGCGCAGGATGACCTTCTTGTAGATGCCGCGCCTGGCGTCGTGCAGCGTGATTTCCTCATCTGCCTCGTCGGCTGCAGCCAGCGCGCCCGCCGAGAAGACGTCGACCCCGGTGATCTTGAGGCTGGTGAAGACCGGCGGCGGGACGTAAACCGCCACCTCGTCGCCAGCCAGCCGCGCACCGCAGACTTTTGCCTGCTCCCAGATCGGGGCGACGAGGCCAAACACCTGACCGTTATGCTCGATACACTCGCCGACCGCATAGATATCGGGATCGCTGGTTCGCATGTCATCGCCGACAAGAAGCCCGCGATTGACGTCGAGCCCCGCCGCGCGCGCGAGGTCAATATTGGGGCGAATGCCGATCGCCAGCACGACAAGATCGGCGTCGATCTTCCTGCCGTCGGCGAGCTGGACGCCTTCTGCCCGCTCCTCGCCCAGAATTTCCTCGGTTTGCCCTTCGGTGAAAAAGGCAATGCCGCGCGCGTCGAGATCACGCTGCAGCAATTCGCCGGCGGTCGTGTCGAGCTGGCGCTCCATGAGCGTCGACATCAGATGGACGACCGCGACCGACATGCCGCGGCGCTTCAACCCCCAAGCCGCTTCGAGACCTAAGAGACCGCCGCCGATCACCACCGCGCGCTTGTGGCTGACGGACGCTTCGACCATCGCATCGACATCGGCGATGTCGCGAAAGGCGCGCACGCCGGGCAGGTGCAGACCGGGGATCGGCGGCGCCAACGGCTTCGAGCCGGTGCCAAGCAACAGCTTGTCGTAGACAATGGCCTCGCCAGCGACCGTTATGGTCTTCGCCGCCGGATCGATCTGCGTGACCAGGTCGCCGGTCAGCAGCGTCACGTCGTTCTCGGCGTACCAGTCGCGCCCGTTGATGACGATGTCATCGACCGTCTTCTCGCCCGCCAGCACCGAGGACAGCATGATGCGGTTGTAGTTGGGGTGCGGCTCGGCACCGATCACGGTGATCGCGAAGCGGTCTGGCGCGCGCGCCATCAGCTCTTCGACCGTGCGCATCGCCGCCATCCCGTTACCGACGACGACGAGCCGCTCGCGGGGAAAAACGCTTCCGTCCATGGCTCAGCTCTCCGGGTAGGCGGCGGCGATCATCGCCATCGACAGCGCGCCATAAGCGGCCGCCCAGGCGGTGCTCACATCGACGGTGAAGTCGCCCCCCAGCCCTTGTTCCAAGGTCCACAGCAGCGCCGCTCCAACGGGCGCGTAGTGCTCCGGCCGGACGCCATAGCCGACATGGCGTTTCGCCAGTTCCTGGGCAACTGGGACGACGGCTCCCAGATTGTCGAGATTGGTCACCACGGTCGTGATCGCGCCCATAAGCTTCTGCCCCTGCAGGGTCATATCGCCGTGGAACAGCGCGCGGGTCTCCGGCGCCGTCTCGAACAGACGGCCGTAGAACGAAGCGGCCGCCTGGTCGGCGATCGGCGTGACCTTGGCAAAGCTCGACTGGACGAGCGCCACCTGTTGCGGGGTCATCGCGCGGCCTCAGATACGCGCTTGCGCCAGGTTCGTTGGCGCCAGCTGAGCGAAAAGGTTCTTGCGCAGGTAGTACCACCAGGTCAGCGCGATGCAGGTGACGTAGAACAGAAGATAGATTTCGAGCGCGAGATGCGGGCCGCCAGTCGCCGCGATCGAGGCGCCAAAGCCGCGCGGGATCAAATAGCCGCCACACGCTCCGACCGCGCCGATAAAGCCCAGCGCCGCGCCGCTTTCGATGCTCGCCGCGCGCAGCGCCGCGGCTTTCGCCTCGGGGCCGGCGCCGGCTGCTCGCAGCTTCTCCTGGCGGAAGATCGACGGGATCATGCGGTAGGTCGAGCCGTTGCCGACCCCCGTCGCGACGAACAGCACCAGAAACATCGCGAGGAAGCCGGGGAAGCTCTTGATCTCGACGTAATACATGACTCCCAGCGTCGCGAGGCCCATCGCCACGAAGTTCCAGAATGTCACCTTGGCGCCGCCGATCTTGTCGGCGAGCAGGCCGCCAAATGGACGGGAGATCGAGCCGACGAGCGGTCCGAGGAATGCCACCGGAAGGGCGACCGCCGGAAATTGCGTCTTGATCAGCAGCGGGAAAGCCGCCGAGTAGCCGATGAATGAGCCGAACGTGCCGATATAGATCCACGACATCACCCAGGTGTGCTTGCGCTTGGTGATGGCGAACTGGTCCCTGAAGCTGGCCTTCGCGGAGGTCAGGTTGTTCATAAACCGCCAGGCGCAGAACACCGCGACCGCGAGGGGGAGCAGCCACATCAGCCCGGCATTCTGGATGTAGACGCCACCAGCCCCTGGGTTTGCCTGATAGAGGTTGATGACTCCAAGGCTCAGCAGCAGCGGCACCAGCAACTGCACCGTGCTGACCCCGATATTCCCGCCCGCGGCGTTAAGCCCCAGCGCCCAGCCCTTCATGCGATCGGGGTAAAAGAATGAGATGTTGGCCATGCTGGAGGCGAAATTGCCGCCGCCCAGTCCGGCGGTCGCCGCGACCAGCAGCATCACGCTGAATGGCGTATCCGGCTGGGTCGAGAAATACGCGAGCGCTGTCGTCGGGATGAACAGCACCGCGGCGCTAAACATGGTCCAGTTGCGCCCGCCAAACGTCGTAACGGCGAAGGTATAGGGAAATCGGATCAGCGATCCGATCAGGCCCGGCAGCGCAACGAGTTGGAACAGCTGGTCGGTGGAGTAGTGAAACCCGGCGGCGGGGAGCTTCGTAACGACGATGCTCCACACCAGCCAGATCGAGAAGCCGATATGCTCGGCCAGGATCGAGAAGATCAGGTTGCGGCGGGCAATCGTCTTGCCTTTCGTCTCCCAGAAAGCCTTGTCTTCGGGATTCCAATCGGAAATCCAGCTATCGCGCTTCGCCATGTCTGAGCCTGTGTCGCGGTGAGCCGCCCTTGGCCCACGATCACGTATGGAGGCTAAACCGCCTCGCGATCGGATTGCCCCGCCCTTGGGACCATCCAGCTCTCGCTATTGCGCCGCGATGTCCACCGCCGGAGAGCACTCAATAAAGAGCAAGCTGCGTGCCAAGAAAAATTCGGCCCATTACGCCAATTAAGGACAGTATTTCTGACTGTCTTGCCTGATTTTCGAGCAAGCGGCGCAATTTTGTGCGCTGCACAATAATCGAGCAAATAAGAGCTTCCATTATTGGTCCCTCAACTCGCCGGATCAAAAACGGCACCATCCATGAAGGCGTCCGGCCCCATCGCGATCGGGCCAGGCTTGGCAGGTAACTGCCAGTCGGAGCCATGCCATCCCTCGCTTTTGATCGACGCCGCCGGTACCGGCATCCCGATTGCGCCCGCCGCCCTTGCGTAGAGGTCAGGGCGAAAAATTACCGTTGCGGCATCCGTGCCAACACTTGCGTCGAGATATCCCCAGCGCCGCATCTGGCCGAGAAACCACGCCGCGTGCGAACGCCACGGGAAGGTCGCTGCATTCGCGAAGAAGACAGGGACATCGCTGCCGCTTCTCGACCTCGCGCCCGGCAGCGAGCTCATGATCGTCTCGTGCGGTAGCCCGAGATAGCGATCGTCCGCGAGAATGCCGGCGATCGAGGCCGCATTCGCCGGCTCGTCGCAATAGGCCGCCGCGTGCAGCAGCGTCCGGAGCACCGCGAAAAGCCGCTCGGGGTCTTGCTCGGCGACGCGCTGCCGCACGGCAAATATCTTTTCCGTGCCGTGGCTCCAGATCCCGCTCGACGTCGCGACGGCGCGGCCATATCCACCGCGCGCAGCGACCTCGCCCCAGGGCGCGCCCGCGCAGAACCCGTCGATTTTGCCGTCGATAAGCGCCTCCGCCGTCTTGGCCGGCGGCACGACGGTAAAGCTCACCTCGCGCTCGGGATCGATGCCGCCCGCCGCCAGCCAATAGCGCAACAGGAAATTGTGAGTAGAGAAGGTGTGCACCACGGCGAGTACCGGCTTTTCCCCGCGCTCGCGGATCAGCGAGCGGAACCGTCGCGCCGTCTCGATCGCCGGCATTGCCGTCTCGCCACCGAGGATCGCGCCAGCCCAGCGCTCCGCCAAGGTGACGGTGTTGCCGTTGAGGCTCAGCGCGGCCGGCACGACGATCGGTTCAGGCCCGCCGCCGCCGCTCAAGCCCAGATGCAACGCCAAAGCTAGTGGCGGCAGCAGCATCGCTCCGTCGAGCAGGCCGTACGAGAGTTTGTCGGCGATATTTGCCCAAGACGCCTCGACCGACAGCGACACCTCGATATTCTCGGCGGCGAAATAGCCCAACTCGCGGGCGACGATCAGCGGCGCGGCATCGGTCAGTCGCATGATCCCGATGTTAAAGACCGATCGGCTTGTCATTCGGGCGCTTTCCCTTCCTTGGCGATCAGTTCGGCGGCGATGTCGCCGATCCGCCGGCTCTGGTTCATGGCTCGCCGCTGTAGCCAGCGATAGGCTCGCGGCTCATCGAAATGGCGTTGCCGCATCAGCATCGATTTGGCGCGATTGATGGTGTCGTGCTCCAGCAGCGTCGCCTTCGCCTGGGTGAGATCGTCGGCCACTTGCTGGTGCTTGCGGAAGATCGCCACTGCCGCCATGACGATCGGCTTGATATCGGGAAAAGCGGCGTCGACGACGTTGTAAGAGCTCACGCCGGCGGCAATCGCCTCCTCCATAAAGGCGCGATCGTCGCGGTCGACAAACATCACGACAGGTCGCGGGTTGGCCGCACCGGCACGGCGCAGGTCGTCGAGCCCGTCGCGGTCGGGGCGCGCCATGTCGACGATGATGACGTCGGGAACCAGCTCTGGCACCGCGTCGATCAGGCTGCGCCCAGCTGGCAGGCGCAGGATCACCGCCTCGCTGATCTCGCGAAGCCGCTGTTCAAGGATCGCCGCCCGCTCCGGATCGGAGTCCGCCAGCAGCACTCTGATCGAGCCGGGTGAGCTCGCAATTCTCGCCATGCGGCTGGTTGCCCAGCAAACCGGGTGCCATCAGCCGATCGTCAGGGCGAGCGGGCACGATCCGCGGCCGCCGCAAACAAACGGCGGCCATTGACGGTCAGAACTCGACGCGCGCGCGAAAGCCGAGAACCGCCGCGTCGTGGATGTTGGCCTGAGCGTTAGGCCGAAAGACATATTGAAAGTCGGGTTGGAAGTGCACGCCTCTATAGACGTGAATGTCGTAGTTCATCTCGAAGATCATCTCGTGCGATTGGACGCCGGTCGCACGGTTCGACAGGGGCAGTCCGAGCGACTGCTCGATGCCTTCGACCGCGGCAAGCCGATTGCTGACCCCGACATAGGTGAAGAGGAGGCCCGCGCCGTCCTGCGGTCGCGCGTCCCAGAAGCCACGATCGAGCAACGCGGCAATATATTGATGCCCGTATTGGGCGTTGTTCGGGTCGTTCTCGATGAGGCCGGCGAGCGCGATCAGCCCTTGATCGTTGCCAGGCCGATTACGGAGGAGCATCTGGTCGGCCAGCGCCCATCCTTGGAAATTCCCGGTGTGCGTCTGCGCGACATACCCCGGCACTCCGGCCGCGGCGAGGGCGTTGGTAAAGTCCTTGTAGGTCGACGAGGTGTCGTAGCCGAAGCCGAGCTTGTAATGACCGGGCAGCTGGTCTGGGCCCAGTTTAGGCAGCCAGGCAGCCTCGACGGGTATGTAAACGCCGCTGTCTTGCGACGTATCGAACTTCCAGCCAGTGCGAAAATTCGCATCGCTGTAGAGCCCCTGGTTCACCTCATAGACGCCGCTCTCGACGTAGGTGTCGGATGTTGGCCGCACGCGTAGACGCATCGCCCAGACCGCATCGGGATAGGCGCTGTGTCCGATGTCGCCGCCCGGCAGCGCTTTCGGATCGCCACACAGCGCATTGTTGAGAAAGCCGCAATAGAGCGGCGAGCTGGCGAAGTCGTTTTCGACATTCATCCGGCCGAGCGCGACGTCGAAGCGGCGGTTGTCGAAGGTTTCCTCCGCATAGGCAGAGACGAGATGAGCGGCAACGTTGCCTCCCGAACCGTAGATCTCCTGTACCGGTAGCAGATTGTCGCCGAAGGAATGGCTGTCGCTGGCGCCCGATCGATTGACGATGATCGTGTGGGTCGAAAGACCGGTGATCCCCGCGAGGCGCTCCCAGTTGATATCGGCCGAAAAGCCGATCTGGTTGGCGAATGTCGAACCGCGTTGCGTGCCGCCGGTGACATTTCCGGCGAATTCGGTAAGCGCGTTGAATTGCAGATTGATGCCGAGCGATTGGAGCGTGGGCTGCACGCCGCCCCAATCGCCGAACAGCCTCTCGACCGGCGCCGGATCGACGGCCTCGGTTGGCGCGGGTGCGGGCAACGGGGTCTGTTCGTGGGCCGCTCCCAGACCGGTGCGGTAATTGATCGTCTGTCCCGGGACGGGTGGCTGGTCGTCCGCGTGGACGACCGTGGCGAACATGGTAATGGCCGCAGACAGCAAAGCACCGCTCATCACGACGCGCAAAACCGCGACGCCGCTCAAATGGCTTAGCCGGTGGGTTCGGGGCACCATCGCTCGCCGTTCCGTGCGATGCCGCTATTCGGCGGGATGGGGAGCGGCCGAATCCTCCCATTGGAGCTCGATTTCTTCGAGGCTGTGGCCCTTGGTCTCGGGCACCATGGCGACCACGAAAATGAGCGCCGCGACGCTCAAAACCGCGTACGCCAGGAAGGCACCGGCGCTCCCAACCGCAGCGACAAGGTCGAGAAACGTCACCGATACGACGAGGTTGAAGCCCCAATTGGCGACGGTCGCGAGGCTCATGGCTCTGCCGCGTAGCGCCAGCGGGAAAATTTCGGCGATCAGAAGCCAGAAAACCGGGCCGAGCCCGATCGCGAAAAACCCGACGAAGGCCGCGACCGAGGCAACAGCAATCCAAGCGAGCCCGCTCGCGATGCCAGCATAGAACGCGCCCGCGAGCACAAGCAGCGTGAGAGTCATCCCACCCAAGCTCCAATAGAGGAGCTGCCGGCGGCCCAGGCGATCGATGAGCCGGATCGAGACGATCGTCATGATGACGTTAACCGCCCCGACCCCGGCGGTCGCGAGAATCGAGATGGCGGCCGAAGACAATCCCGCCGTTTGAAAGATCGTCGGCGCGAAATAGATCACCGTGTTGATGCCGGTGATCTGCTGAAACATCGCGAGCCCGATCCCGATCGCAAGCGGCCGCCGCAACCGGGCCGAAAGCATCTCGCCCCACCCAGCAAGTTGCCGCCCCTCGCGAGCGATATCGGTGCGCAACGCGCCCAGTTCTTCGGAAACGTCGGCGCCGCCGCGCAACTGCTTAAGGACGGCTTCCGCGTCGTCGCTACGGCCGTGACCGGCAAGCCAACGCGGGCTCTCGGGCAAAATCAGCATACCGATCGCAAGAATGACGCCCGGCAGCGCGCCGATGCCGAGCATCCAGCGCCACCCCCCGGTAACCGCGGCGAGCGCAAAGCCAACCAGGTACGAAACGAGGATACCGATGGTGATACAGAGCTGGTTCAGCGACACGACCGCGCCGCGGTCGCGCGCGGGCGCTATCTCGGCGAGATAGAGCGGCGTCAGCATCGAGGCGGTGCCGATCGCCAGCCCGACGAGAAACCGGCCACCCAGCAGCGCGGGCAGCCCCGCCGCCAGGGCCGAGACAATGGCGCCGATAACGAATAGCAAGGCCGCCGCCAGAATGACATGACGTCGGCCGAAGCGATCCGACAGCGATCCGGCGAATGCGGCGCCGAGCGCGGCACCCGCCAGCACGATCGCAACGACGATTCCTTGCATTGTCGGCGAAAGCGCTAACGCGTCGCGTATGAAAAGGAGCGCGCCGGAGATCACCCCCGTGTCGTAGCCGAACAGAAGGCCACCCAACGCCGCGATGCCCGCGATGAAGTAGAAAGACATGGCTCTCCCCCCTTTGGACATCCCGGCGGACACGCGCGGACCGCCTCCCGCACCTGCGGGCATTGCGGAGAAACTTCGCGCGTCGAGCGCAGCCGCGCCAACGAAATTATCGCGGTAAGATACCCAGTGTGCCTACAGGGAGGAAGCGCCGCCTCTATCGATTGCTGGGTTCCCGCTTCGGCGCGTCTTTTGCGGTCCCAAATCCAGTCTCCTGCCTGTTGCCGGGCCGAGGGCTCATAGCAGCGCAACGCCGCCGCTCCCGCCGGCGGAGCCAATAAGGGCCCGGAATAAGATTGGTTCGGTTGATGTTCCCAGTGGCTCCGTGGTAATTCCCTGGCCCCCGCTCAGATGGAGAGGTGCCGGAGCGGTCGATCGGGGCGGTCTCGAAAACCGTTGTCCCTCTTACGGGGGACCGAGGGTTCGAATCCCTCCCTCTCCGCCATTCCTTATTGTGCTGGGCTCTCGTTAAGCCTCAAGCCGCATCCACTTGGCAAAATGCCTGCTCGAAAAGGCTCGCCTCGTGTCGGGTCTTGAAGGTGAGTTGAAGCTCGACCGCGCCCGATGGCGTGACGATATGCCTGAGCTCCAGCGGCCGAACTTTATTGCGATCCAACCATGGTTCAAGCCGCTGCATCGTCTGAAGCAGCGACTGACCGTTGAGGGCTTCGAAGAAGACATGATGCTCTTCGCTCGGCATGACAAATACCTTTGTGAATTGGCTGGCTGAGGGGTTGGCTAGTCCGACGACGATGCCGTGAGCTGGCTGAGTGTCTCGATCAACTTGGCGATCTGGCGATCGGGGTCGAGATCGTCGCGCGCCGCGTGTTGCAAGGCGGCTTTTGAGAGTTGCTCATAGTGATCCGGGTTGGACCACAACGTGGCAACGGTATCCGCCCAAATCGCGGGCGGTGCGTTGTACGGCAGGACGATGCCGCCCGGGCCGACAGACTCGGGCAGCCCGCCGCGATCGCTGGTGATGACCGGGATGCCGCTGAACTGCGCCTCCGTCACGACGCGACCCCAGGTCTCGTCTTCCCACTGGCTGGGCACCAGCAAAATCCGCGTTTCGCGATAGATCGTGCGCATATCCGTGGTGCGGTCCCGCAACTCGACATTTCCTAGCCGAGCGGCCGCTCGCCGCAGACGCGCCTTTTCACCGAGACCAAGCGGCCAGCCGAGCACGAACGCGAAGGGAATGTGAGGACAGAGATCGGCAATCCGCAGTGCAAGATCGACACCCTTGACTGCGACCGGATTGATAAATGTCACCATCGGACCGTTTACCGCCGTGGCGTAGTCGGCGCGGCGAAAAATCGGCGGCAGCACAGTCGGCTGCAGCCCAAAGCGCCGGTGAAACCGTTCCGCCGTGAATTGCGAATTGGCGATGTAGCCACGGAACGGCAGCCCAGCGGGTTGATCGGGCCAGGTCTCGAAGCCGAGGCCATGAAGATAGGCGACCGAGGGCACGGCGATACGCGCAAACTCCGCCGCTAGATCCAGCATTGGGCCGTTCTGCACGACGGCTACATTTGGCCGCGGTAGTGCGCCGGTGTGATGTGCCGGCTGCCGGGCGCGAAACACCGGATAGCCCAAATCGCGGTCGATCCAGAGCTTGTGGCCCGAGACCGCGATCCGCGCCGCCCGCCACACTCCGAAGCGGTTGCGCAGCGACAATTTCGCCAACACGCAAACGTCGTTGCCTCGGCGCAGCAACTCCTGCGCCAAGGCGTGCGTGTTGACCTCGACGCCGCCCACCACCTGGGGCATGTGCGGGTTGCCCGAAACAAACGCGATATTCATGCCACAACTCACGCGGCGACGACGATCTCGGCAGCGCGCGACGCCGAGACCGGCGTCTTTGCGGTCAGTAGCAGCCAGCGTTGCAGCCCAGTGCGGCGCTCGTTCATCAGCTCGACCGCAAGGCGCGGGAACCATCGCCGAAGGCTTGGCAGAAAATCGGGCGGAAAATCGTCGAGCACACGCGGCCGCGCCGTAAAGCAGGTGATGTCGTGCGTCGCCTGGAAGCGGTCGATCAACGTCGCTGTTGCATTGGCGACAAAGGCGTCGTGCGTCTCGACAAGGATGTCGGCACGCCCCAGCTCCGGCGTCTCGCCGGGGTCGAGCAGCTCGACCTCGCCGCCCTCGATGTCCATAAGAACGAGGACGGCGCCCTCGGCAGCGGCGAGCCTTGCACCCAATAGATCCGGGGTGCAGCTCCCTTCGATCGCAATGCGGCTCGCCACGCCATTTGCCGACGCCGTCCGCGCGATGACCGGGTGCAGCTCGGGCAACGCCTCGAAGGCCTCGACGCGAGCTTGCGGCGCGCGCATCGCGAGACCGACCGCGTAGTAGCCGTCCGCCGCGCCGATATTTAGGATCGTGCGATAGTCGCGGGCGACAATACTGTCGATCGCCGCGCGCAGCTCGAGCTCTTGCGACCCGAGGATATAACCGAGCAGGTGGCGGCTCGACAGTGGCGACAGCTCGATCCGCATGCCGCGAAACGGACCCGCTACGGCGCGCCGCCGCGCGGCGTGCCGAACCAGAAATGCGGCAAGCTGCCATTGCGGCATTAGCAGCGCCCGAAGCGGTGTCCGGACGCCGTCGGGCAGCGATCGATAGCGGCGATAGGCGCTGTGCCAGAACGGAGACGCCTCGATCTTCAGCCAAGTGGCGTGACGCATCAGCCAAACTCACGGTTGTTGGAGGAGGATTCGTCGCCTTCAGCGACGTTGCGCGCGAACGCCCAGACCACGATCGGAAAGTCCGGCTCGTTCTCCAGCGACCCAAACGGGCCGCGTTTGCGCCAGGTGACGAAATTGGCTTTGACGCACGCCCGGTTTCCCCACTGATCGACCGTAATGCCGGCCGGGTGGAAGCCACATTCCTGCAGAAAGTAGTAGAGCCCCTCCGCGGTCCACCGTGTGCAGTCGATAGGCGAGGCATGGACCCGCACGAGGAACGGCACGGTGATGAGGAACACGCCGCCCGGCTTCAGCATCGCCCGTGCGTTGCAGCCTGCGCGGTAGGGCCAGCGCAAGTGCTCGAACAGCTGATCGGCGATGATGAGGTCGAAGCGCGCGGGCAATAGCTGGGTACAAAGGTCGAAACCGGGATATTGCGTCGGCGTATACGAGCGGAAGCGGAATTCACGCGCCCATTGCGGACCGGCGGAAACTTCGAGCACGTCGAGCTGCTCCGGGTCGAGGCTACGAACAAACTCGAAGCAACGACGATACATGACGATCCGCATCCAATCGGCGGTGTCGTAACCAAAGCGGCTGAGCCATTCGCGTAGCCTCAGCTTCAAGGAAGGATGCGAGCGCGCGAACGAGGTCAACACTTCGTCAATCATGGCAACCTCCGCCGGGCGCCGCGCCCTCCGAAGGCGGCGCGAAGACGTGCACGTAGTCGACCTTCATGACCGAAGGGTTCGGCGTCTTGTCGATCGGCCACCCGGACCCCAACGCAAGGTCGACCAGCATCATCAGCGGGTCGCGCAACTCTGGTGGCGTGGCGACGCGCCAGGTCTCGCTGCGGTCGAGATAGAAAGTGATGAAGTCGGGCTCGACGTCGACGCCGTAAATGTGAAATTCGCTGGTCAGCGAGCCCGAGGGCACCGCGGTTACATGATCCTCAACGGTGCTCTTTTTTGGGTCGGCCTTGTTCCAGACATGGACAGCGGAGTGGTAGGCATCGGGGAACTGGCCATAATATTCGATGACGTCGAGCTCGACGCCGGGTCGAGGATCGTTCTTCGGCTGGTTGGCATTGAGCCAGAACCCCGGCCAGGTACCGGGCCCCGGCGGCAGCTGGGCGCGCATCTCGAAATAGCCGTAACGCTGCGCGAAACCGCCATTGTCTGGCATGGCCGATGCGATGAGGCCCGACTGCCACTTGCCGTCGGCATTTTTGCGCGCTTCGATGTCGAGGACGCCGTCTTGCACACGGAACGGAAAGTCCGGCCGCGGATCGGTAAAGGCAGCGTCGCCGAAATCGCCGTTCCACGGCGTGTGGGCGAACCAGCGGCCGGCGGTCTCGCCAAAAGTGGAAACGCTGAGCGTGTTGAAATCGTCGGTGAAGGTCGGCCGCAGCCGGCACGGATCGATGACCGGCATCGCGGCATGCGCCCCTGCCATGAGCAGCAGAGCGCCGGCGAGCGCCGTAGCGCAACCGAGCGCCAACCCTGAGGAGCCGAGGGTATGACGCTGCTGCCTCAACCCCGATGGGGCCTGCTCCCGCAACAGCTCTTTCGACAGATGGGCGTAGCGCCGCGCGTAGTCTCGCGACGTCAGCCCAGCTTCACACATGCGGCGCCGGGCACGCTCGACCATGCTGCACCGCGCGTCATCGTCATCGGCGAGGGCGCCGATCACCTGACGCATGGCCGCGGGCTGGCCTGCCGGCACGTAGCGGATGTCGCCCTCGGCGAAATACGCCTGCAGGCCGCCTGTATCAGTGCAAATCACCGGCACACCAAAAACCGTCGCCTCAGCGACCACGGTGATGCCTGACGCATGTTTGTTTGGAGTCAGCGCCAGCGCCACCAGATCTGCCCACTCGTAAAGTTCCGCCAACTCTGCGTTGTTCTTCGGGTGGACGACCCTGACGTTTTCGGCACGCGTCAGCGCGGCGGGAAGCCGCGGCGTGACGATGCACAGCTCGCAGTCATCCCGATCACCGATCGCCCCGACCAGCGTCGGCCAGTCGCGGTGTCGGTCGTTGCCGAGCGAGAGGATGCGTAACGGACGATGTGCGGGTCGCTGGAGACGCGGCTTCATCGCATCCGCGGCGACGCCGAAGAGCACCATTTGCGACGGCAGGCGTGGAAAGAGCGCGCGGGCAATCTTCAGGTTTTCCGGCGACAGTACGGTCAGCATGTCCGCGCCGCCGAGAAGCCGCCTGTACAACCAGCGCTTCGGTGGCGACAGATACCGCCACGCGTCGAACAGCCAGACGCTTTGCGCGATCACCTTTGGCCGGTGCGACCGCCTGTAGCCGCACAGCAGGAGCAACACCGCCAGATGCTGAGACTCGGTGTGGGTCCAGATGATTTCGGCGTCGCGAATACCCCGGCGATTGCGCCAGGCGTGCACGAAATCGAAGCCGAGCACCGCGCGCAAACCGATACGGAGCAGCCGGCCGACCAAGCGCTCGGGCCGGTCTTCTGAATGCTCGACCGTGCAGCCATGCTCCGCGGCATGGAAGTAGCCGTAGGGGAGCGGGTCGTTGAGGCCGATGATCTCGCCGCGCTGCCACTTCGCGCTCCATTCGACGGCGCCGAACCCTCGCGCGAGATGCACGAAGACGCGGATGGGCTGATCGTGGTCGGCTGCGCTCATAAACCCTCCGAAACGGCCGCGGCGGCCGGCTGATGCTGAGCCCGCGCGACCCGCACTGGCTCCGGTCCGGCGCAGGCAAGCCCGGCGAAGACAAAAAAGGGCAGTCCAAGATCGATAAAGCTGCCGGCGACCGACGCGCCGATGAGCTGGGCGAGACAGGCCCAGCGCGCCGCGCGTTGGCAAGCCGCAGGAAATGCATGCCGCCACTGGTCCCGCCGCCGCACGAACAACTGCAACAGAAAGACGCCGTAGGTCAGCGCCCCGAACACACCGATATTGCCAAGCACCGCGATCGGGAAACTCGACGCCCTGACACTGCCGGCGCCGGCGCCGAGACCGTGCGTATCGGCGAAATTGACTAGCGCCTGGGCACTCCATTTTTCGCGCTCGACCCCCGAACTCGAGCTCATCTTGTCAAAAATCGTTGCGTCGACGACGTCGCTGACAGTTCGCCATAACGGTGTGTCGAGCCGCAGCACAGTCAGTCCGAGCCCGACAAACAGTGGAAGGACGGCCACCATGATCAGTGTCGCCTTGCGGATCGGGCCGACGAAGACCCGCGCCAAGCCGGCGACAAAAAACAAGGCGATGAACCCGCTCGCTGCGGCGTAGCCAGTGCTCGACGTCGAAAAGGTCAGCGCCAGCAGCGACGACAAAGCCAGCGGCGCGGTCAGTCGCCACCGAATGCCGTCAAGGCATAGCGATGTGCAAAACGCGAAAAAGCCGGCGGTGAAATAGGCGAAGGTCGACGCTTCGGGAAATGACCCGACGATCCGCTTCAACCCCAGCACCACGCTGTCATCGAGCATCCGGTAATTGGCGTTGCGCAAGAACGCCAACACATCGCCCAACCCCGTCCAATAAGAGCCGAGATCGATCGCCGCGAAGCAAAGGTTGATCGCCGTGGCCGCGATCACGGCGTCGACCGCGGTCTTGAGGCCGTCAGGTCGACTCGCGGCTTCGTAAAACAGCAGGAAACAGATCACGTCGCCGAGGAAGTAGATCGACTGTGTGATATTGCCGGATGTGGGGCCGAGCGGCGTCGAGACGATCCCCGGCCCCAGTTCGGTGCGCGCGATCGCGTAGACATAGGTCGAACCGGCAAGAATGCGCGGCAGGAAAAGAGCCGAGAGCGTCGCGTAGGCTGCGGTCAGGAGCAGCCAAAAGCCGGGGCCGGGAAAGACCAGCGCGACGCCGGCACGACGCAGCGCGCCACGCGACATGACGGCGGCGAGCGCCAGAAAACCGAGCAGCAAGTGCGCCGGCTGAATATTGGCGCCGCCCAAGCTCGGTAGGATCAGGGCCGCGGCCGCACTCAGCAGGGTCGATACGACAAAGACCGGGATCGCGACACGCTGCCCGGCAAGCCAGCCGATCAGCCCGCACAGCATCGCGATCGCCCCGATGACTTCAATCTGCATCACTGGCACTCTGATGCGGAGCGGCGCCCGCGAAAGCGGTCGTGGGCGCCGATTGCGGCGAAAGAAGCTCAATCGCTCGCCAGGCCAGGAGCTGAAAGCGTTTTGGAAACACGCCGCACAGCGTGCGCAGCCGGTCAGCGTCACGATGATGAAGAGCGCGCAGCGCGCGCACCGCCACCGCGTAGCTCGCCATGCCAGCGCCGATGGCGCAGGGCAGCGCGACGGTTCGCGGCATCAGCGTCAGCGTCGCTCGAGCGGCAAGGCCACAAATCGCGGCGGCCAGCAGCAGCTTGGCCAAGTCGTACATTGGCAGCTGAAAGCGCAGCCGCCAGAACAGAAAACCAACCCCCATCGCCACTGCAGCGATCTGAATCGCCGCTCGCGACCATGCCGCGCCCATCAAGCCGAACGCCGGGATCACGGTGAAACCGGCTATGACCGCGAGCAGCGCCGTCGCCAGCCCGCTGGCGAAAACAAAATCGCTACGATCCATCGCCATGACCAGGGTGCTGCCGACTGACGCCGTCGCGCCGACCCCCGCCGCCAGCACCAGCACGGTTGCGGCTGGAACCGCGTCGGCGAAATCGCCGCCGTAAAGCAATGGCAGCAGCACCGGCAGCACAGCCGCCGTGCCAAAACATGCTGGTAGGGCGAGGAACGCCAGAACGCGGGTCGCGGTGGCATAGCCCTTTTGCAGATCGCGGGTCGCGCCCTTGCCGAAATTCTCGGCGAAATAGGGCAAAAGCCCCGCGGTGAGCAGCATTGGGCCTTGCGAGGCAAGGTTGGCGAGCGTGACCGCCACGGTAAAGAGACCGATCGCCGCGCTGTCGGTCGAGCGCTCGAGAAAGAACAGCTCGGCACGCGACCAGACGATCGTGCCCGACAGCGCGCCGGCCCACGCATAGAGCGCGTAGCGGCGGACCCGCGCGCCGAGCTCGGGGCATGCCGTTCCAGCCGGAAGTGCGTGACGGAAGCTGAGTGCCGCCGGAACCGCGCTTCCCGCGCAATATCCGCCGACCGCACCGGCCGCACCGAAGTAGACGGAGCCGAACGCTACCCCAGCGAACTGACAGGCGAGATACAGCACGGTGAGCAACGCCAGCCGGTCAAACCGCTGAGCCCCGCGCAGATAGCCAAAGGTGAAACCGGTCAGTGCCTGCAGCGCACAGGCGAGGCCGACAAGACCCCACATCACAGCGTCGGGCGTTGGCAACGCGCCGCTGCACCACCGCCATAGCGTCCAGCCGGCGAATCCTGCCAGCGCAACAGCACAGGAGCCGGCCAGCCAGCGCCATAGCATCGTCGCGAGCCATTCCGCCGCGGCGCCGCGTCCCGCCGCCGTCAGTTCGGGCAAATAGCGCGCGAGGCTCGCCTGGATACCCAGATCAGCTATCGCGGCGGAGACCATCGAGACCCACATCGCAAACGCGACGACGCCTGTCGTCGCGACACCCAGCACATGCGCGACGATGATGCTGGCGAGAACACCCGACAGCGCCGTCAACAGGCCGGCCAGTGAGCCGAACGCCGAGTTTCGGCCAAACCGGCGAGCGTCCGACAGAGGTGCTGCGACGGTCATACTGCTGTCAGACGCCATCGCCCATCCTCTGCGCGAGGGAACGGCATCTCATCCAAAGGGTTCGTGTCGGCGAGCCAGTCGCGGTCATACAGGGGATCAAACTGTCATGAGGGTTGCCATCGTCCATTACTGGCTTGTCGGCATGCGCGGCGGCGAAAAGGTTATCGAGGCGCTTTGCGAAATGTTCCCGCAGGCTGACATCTTCACCCATGTCTACGTGCCCGAAGCGGTTTCGGACACGATCCGGGCGCATCGGGTTACGACGAGTTTCATCAACGCGTTGCCTGCATCGGCGCGCCTCTACAAGCGCTACTTGCCGCTGATGCCGCTCGCCCTGGAGCAGCTCGACCTCCGCGACTACGACCTCGTGATCAGCAGCGAGTCGGGACCGGCAAAGGGAGTGATCCCACCACCGGCGACGCGGCATCTCTGCTATTGCCACTCGCCGATGCGCTACCTGTGGAACATGTTCCACGATTACCGCCGGCAATCGGGTCTGCTGACGCGGCTGATGATGCCGCCGCTCGCGCATTATTTGCGTCTTTGGGACACCGTCTCCGCGAGCCGGGTCGACCAATATGTCGCCAATTCCAATGCCGTTGCCGGCCGTATCCGTCGCTATTACGGACAGGAAGCCGAGGTCGTTTGGCCGCCGGTCGATGTCGACGCGTTTCACCCTGTCGGCGACGACGAACGGGGCGATTACATGCTGATGGTCGGCGAGCTTGTCGCCTACAAGCGACCTGATCTGGCCGTCGAGGCTTTCAATCGCATGGGACGCAAGCTTGCGGTGATCGGTGGCGGCGAGATGCTCGACCGCATTCGCCGGCTCGCCGGCCCGACCATCACGGTACTC
>Ga0210398_10000518_pt1 | contig 43616 bp, 79 predicted proteins | sample IncBWC4OmetaG_FD_161047 | JGI IMG/M metagenome (GOLD analysis project Ga0210398, IMG submission 161047) | Forest soil microbial communities from Barre Woods Harvard Forest LTER site, Petersham, Massachusetts, United States - Inc-BW-C-4-O | ecosystem: Environmental > Terrestrial > Soil >...
CCTCGCGCATCGGGGGGTGGATCGCGTCGCGCCTCACGAGAGCCCCCACCGGGAGCCCGGCGACCCGCGCGGTCATCGCTCGCCCCTCCCGCTCTCTCTCGCTCGGGCCAGCTCGTCGGCCCGCACGTCGCGGACGTACTGCACGGCGTCGGCGCGCGCGTCGACGAGCAGCGCGCGGAGCTCCTGCCCGTACTCGGGCGGGCGGTTTGCGAGCGCGGCGGCGAGCTTCGGGTACTTGACCCAGTCCGGCTCGTAGGCGACCGCGTAGTCGGCGGGCGACTCGAACAGCGACGTGAAGCTCGCGTGGCTATGGACCACCAGTTCGCCGCTCATCCGGACGATCCAGTCATCCTGCACGGCGATCTCATGACCGTCCACGCCGTGGATGGAGCGCGGGATCTTGAGCCCGATGCGACCGTTCGTGTCGTCGGTCTCCTCGCCGTCCTGATCGACATAGCAGCCCTCGGGGTGACCCTCCTTGAGGCCTCCCGGTGCGCCGATGAGTTCGCACACGTCGCCCCAGGTGTCCCAGCGGAGCTGGACGGCATCGACCGGCGTCGGTTTCAGTCTGAACTTCGCCACGGTATTGACCTCTAACCCTTTCAGTGCAGCCTCGCCGCGGTGCGCCGCGCCGCCTTGCGCGCGCGCCCGAACCGCTTCCTGCGCTCGGCGAGCATGTCGTCGGCGTACTCGGCGGCCGTCAGCGGGTCCTCCTCGCCGTCCTCGCGGTGCTGGTGGGTGAACCCCAGCGCGACCGCCCACGCGGCGGCGTACTGGTCCCACGCCAGCCGCTCCTCGAGCGAAGTTCGGCGGCGCCTCACTCGCGCTCCAAACGATCGGCCAACTCAGTGAGTCGCCGGATCCCGAGCACCAGGTCGCGCTTGCGCACGCCGCGCTCCTTACGCGCGATGTACCGCATCCGATCTGCGGTCTGCCTGAGGTACCCCGACACGCGCGCCTGCCGGTGATCCACCGACACGATCGCGTCCTTGATACCGCCGATCTCCGCGAGGATCCCCGACAGGCTCCCGAGCATCCCGTCGAGCTCCGTAGCTTGCCCCGCTAAGCGCTCCATGAACCGATCGACGGTGCCGACATCACCAACGACCGCCTCGCTCGACACCTCGCGCGTCATCGGTCCTCCCCGCTCGGCGGCAGCGTCGGCGCGGTAGCGGCCTCGCCGCGAAAGATGTGGTCGCGCGCACGTTCCCGCTCCTCCTGCACGCAGTACCCGCGCTCGGACAACGCGAGATCCATCGGGCAGTTCGGCTCGTGGCGCTTGCCGGTGCACACGTACGCCTCGCAGCACGGGCAGCACGCGTCGGCGTCCACACCGTGGACGCCAGCCCATTCGGACAACAAGAGCGCCTTGTCGACGTTGGTCACGACCCGTCACCTCGCTCCTTGGCGATCACCGAGCGAAAGAAGTCGACGGCGTTGACCTCTTCCGAGCTGCCGTCCTCACTGAACACCCGCATCGGCAGGGCCTCCCTCCACCCACACGCGTCGCAGACGTCACCCTCTCGCTGGTACAGGTCCCACTTGGGAGTGAGCGGGCCGCGCCGCTTCGGGTGGTCGCACTCGACTTGACCGCCCTGCCCGACGCGCTTGCCTGGCGGTGGTTCAACTGTCTTGGCGATGATCACGCGTCCGCTCCCATCTGAAGTTTGACCCTACCCGCGTCGGTGATCCGCCCCCGATCGATCCACCCGTTGAGCAGGCACTGGAACGAGATCGCGACCCCCTCGTTGCCGAACGCCCCCACGACGCGCGTGAAGTCGAACCCGGCGTCGAGCGCCATGAGCAGGGCCCGCGTCTTGTCGCCACGACACGCGCGCGCGTAGTGCTCCGCCAGGTCAGCATGATCGACGATCGACTGCACGTCGACGGCGGGAGCGGCAGTACGCTCGGGCTTGTTCGGGATTACCCTGTACGGGATCGCGACCTTCTGAGTGCGCTGCCCGCACACGCGGTGGCGCTCTATGAACATGGAAAACGCGATCACCTCGGATACGGAGGCGCGGTACGTCGCCCCGCACGGCTCGCAGAGCGTGGCACCGTCGTCGGTGAGCCAGAAGTGGTGGGTCAGGTGCTTCACGACTCAGCCACCCCCGTCGACCGGTGGCGCGACACGACCCTTGGCGGTCCCGGCTACCCGAACCAGATGCTCGTACGCGGCGTGCGGCGAGTCGCCGCGCCCGATCGGCGCATCCCGGTAGTCGCTCCAGAACTCCTCGCACGCGACGTCGCCCGACTGGTGGTGATCCAGCCACTCGGGATCGCCGACCCACGCGACCCACTCACCACCCTCGTACGCTCCCCCGTATCGAGTCCCAAAGATCACCACGTCGTATCCGTGCAGACCGTTCTCGACGCGCTGCCACATCCACTGAGTGCGCTCCGCGCGCTGCGCCACCTGCGCCAGTCGCTGTCGGTCCCAGCCAGGAAGGCGCCGCCGCTCGACCACCTGCCCACGCTTGTGCGCACGCTCGATGCCCGCGAGCATCCCCGGCGACAGGCCGAGGTCCTCGTAGACGACCACGGCGTCCGCCTGCTCGCCCCACGCGAAGCCGGCGCGGATCCCGCGCGCGCGCTCGTCGGGGACCGTGTCGTCGAGGACACCCTTCCTCGTGTACAAGCCGTGCGACGCGAACGGCGCTTCGCCGCGAGCGAAGCAGTCGGCGAGCGCGGCGTCCAGGTACCGCAGGTTTCGCTCCACGTCGCCCGCGTACGGGCTCTCCACGACTACGAGTCTCATCGTTGACCTCTCCATTCGATCACCGCGCGCCCGAACCTCTCGTGCAGCTCTGGGTAGTCCATCAACAGCCTCTCGAGGACGTCGGGATCCACCGTGCCAGACTCAAGCATCTCGGCGACCGCCGCGACGTCGCGCATGCGACCGCCGACCAGCTTCGTGAAGCCCACCATCTCAGGCGTCGCGATGAGGACGCCAGGCTCGTCGCTCTCGACCGCCCCGTCGAGCGCGCGCTCGTAGACGTCGCGGTAGCGGACGTGCGGCGGGATGTTGTCGATCGGCACCTCGCACGCCTCCTGCGGGACACCGGCCTTGAAGCTGATGACGGAGCCGACCGAGTCGAACGCCTCGTCGCCGACGAGGAAGTCGATGTCCTTAGTCGCGCGCGGCCGACCGTACGCGCCGGCCGCCACGCCCCCGATGAGCGCGTAGCGGACGCCGAGTCTGCGGTACGCGCCCGCGGCGGCGTGCAGCGCCTGACGGAACCTCGGATCGAGGTGGTCGAGCACCCCTCGCAGGTCGCTCCCAGTCTCACGACGTCGTAGCCCCCGGATCTCGCGCCGCACCATCAGGACCACCCGAGCACGTCGGTTGAGAGGTCGTACCTGTTGCAGCCGCGCTTCTTCCGGCGCAATTCGGAGACGCCAATCTCCTCGCCGCCGGGCAGTCGTAAACCGAGACCGACGTCGATGACCTGGACTCTACTCACGGATCGAGTGGGCAGCGCGCGCTCGATAACGACGCCGTCTGAAAAAAAGATCCGCGCGCGCCCACCCTTGAGTGGCTCGCAGAGGACGATGTAACCGAGACTCTTCATCGCAGCGGTTCGATCCTTGCTGGTGTCCGCCCAGCTACTGCATCTCGCCACGCTCGTGAGAGTTCCGGTTGATGCAACCTGACCCACTGGCGAACCAGTCGCAGACCGGTTGGATGCATCGAGCCGGCCAGCACCTCACCGTCGTCGATGGCGACGGACACCACGTCCCCGGCGTAGCGCGCGTGGACGTGAGGTCGGTGGTGACGGGCGCTACGCTCGAAAAAGATCGCGACGACGATCCCGTAGAATCGGGCGAGTTCAGCCACGGACTGCCCGCTTCCCCACGACATCGAGACCCTTCTCCAGGAGCAGGCGCACGACCTCGTTGATGCTCGGCTTGATCCCGCTCAGCTTCGCGATGCGATCCTGCTCGGCGAGGATCCTGTCGTTGATGCGCTTGGAGACGCGCGCCCCCAGCACGATGTCGTAGGTCTCTTCCGTCATGTCGCTACGCAATGTAGCGAATGCAGTTGCCGAGCGCAACTGATGATCCTAGAGTCGAGGACCATGAGAGCGAACGACGGCCGCGACGACGGTGGTTTCGATGCGAACGAGGGCGAGGGTTCAGTCGAGCCCACGGTGGGGGACGCGCGCGCGGACCTCGCGCGCGAGGGGCCTGGTCTCGGGGTGCTCGCCCTCGTGTGCCTCGCGGCGATCGTCTTCAGCGTCGCCGGGACGTACCTCTACTACCTCCAACCGCTCGGGGCGCGGTGAACCTCTACGACTGGGTGTTCCTAACGGCCCTGATCGTCACGATCGGGTACCTGCTCCTGACGCCGAGGCGGCCGCTCGCCCGCGGATCGTCGCGGCGGCCAGCGTCCAGGTGACGGTCCTACCCTTCCGCCGACCCGGGGGAGAGAGTACACCTCCCGCGGAGCGGGAACCCGAGCGCTGCCCGGGCTGCGGCTGGAAGCTCCCCGTCGAGGTGCGCGCGGACCGCGCGTCCGTGAACGACACGATCACCTTCTACCTCACATGCCCGGAGTGCTCGGCGGACCTGATCCTGATCGTCGAGTTCACGTAAAGCGACGGGGTGGTTTTTGGCAAGGTGCCGCACCTTCGTTAGCAAATGACCAAACTTTCCTTGACCGAAGCGGTCTGGTCTTCGTAAGGTCCCCCGTCGAGCCGCGTGGTCTAGCAACCCGGCGGTTCCGCTCCCCCGCGAGGGATCGCGCGATGGTACTCGTCGGGCGGGTTCTTCCCCTCCCGCGATTGCTACCGCGCGGGTCCGCGCGCGGTCTCTCGCGGGGTGGCGTTTCCCAACGGAAAAGGGAGATCACGATGACGACCGATCCCTCGGCCGACGGCCGAGCGCGCGCCAAAGTTTATAATCGACCCGCACGCCTAGGTCTCGGCTGGTGATGTCGGACGACGGCTACGAGCGGATCTCCTCGGGAGATTTCTGGAAACTCGTAGCGGAGCAGAAGACTGGATCCGGGTCCGGTGGGGGTGGGTCTGGCGACGGGCCGTCCGGGACCGAGAGCGCCCCGCTCGAGGATCGCCTTCTCCGCGCGCAGGCGGAGGGGCTCGAGGCGAACCTGCGCCGCCAGCTCGCGTTCGTGGGTGGTGGTGAGAGGGTGTTCGAGTTCCAGGTGCTGGGATTCAGGCGCTACCCGACCGACTCGTTCGAGCGCACGCGCGCCTCGCACGCTCGGAGCCCCGAGGAGGCCGTCCTGCTCTGCGCGGCCGCAGACACGTGGATCGCGCACGGCACCTACCTCCTGCCCGCGCGCCTGCGCGCCGGCGTCGAGTCGCGCAACGCCGCGCCGGGTCATTGGTTTGACATCCAGAAGGGCGCCGGCACGACCGACTCGGACGTCGAGGCGCGACTCATCCTGGCGATCGACTTCGACGTCAAGCGCCCGTCGGGCATCTCGGCGACCGACGAGGAGGTGCAGCGGTCGGTGCGCGTCGCGCAGAGCGCGTGGAACTTCCTCGCGCACCACCTCGACGGAGAGAGCTCGCTCGCGTACCTGCACTCGGGCAACGGCCGGCAGATCCACGTCGCGCTCGACGCGGTGCCGGTGACTGATGAGTCGAAGAACGCGATAGCGGGGCTGCTCACGGGCTTGGCTCACCTCTTCAACACGCCAGAGGTGTCGGTCGACGAGAAGCTCTTCGATGCCAAGCGCATCCTGCCCGCGTGCGGGACCCTGAAGAAGAAGGGCGCGGCGGGCGTCGAGGACCGCCCGCACCGGCGCACCGCCATCGTGACGCCCGAGGCGGTCACGCGCCTCTCGCTGGCGCGGATCGTCGAGCTCGCGCGCACCGTCTGGGACGGGTTGAACCCCGACGGCCGGGCCGCCATGGAGAAGGCGTTCGGCGTCCTCGGGTCGCGCCTGCAGCCGGCAGCGGCGCCGAGCGTCGTGTCGCCGATGCGCGACAACCCGGACTCGCCGTACTCGCTCGCGAACTCCGTCGACCCGCAGGCCGTCGCCGAGTGGCTGGGCCTATACAACGCGAGCGGCGAGGTCACGTGCCCGGGCTGCGGCGAGACGAGCGGCGTCTCGATCCTCAACCACGGCTTGAAGTGCCACCACAACCGCTGCAAGGACAAGGGGCGCGCCGGGTTCAGAACGAACATCGACCTCGTCATGGAGGTCCACCACGTCGCCGCGCGCGAGGCGGTCGTCGCGATCAGCGACCGGTTCGGGTTGGAACTCGTCGTCGGCGCCCCGACCCACTCGCAGGCCGCCGAGCCGCCCCTCCCCGCCGCGCCGGCCGGGCCCGAGCAAGACGACCTCGACAAGTGGGCGCCCACCATCGGCGAGCACCTCAAGACATCCGTCGCGCGCGCCGTACGGCGATCGGTCGGGATCGAGAAGCCGGTGCCGCTGCCGTGGGGCGATCTCAAGGAGCACTTCGGCGGGGGGTTGTGGCCGGGGCTGCACATCCTCTGCTCGGGCACCGGGGTCGGCAAGACCGCCGCGGTCCTGCAGATCTGCAAGCACTCCGCCGAGCAGGGCGTCCCGACGGCCTACGTGGGCCTCGAGATGGACGATCTCCAGTTCGACCTGCGCGTGGTCGGCGAGGAGGCGAAGCTCCGGTGGAGCGACCTCTACACCGGTCAGACCAGCCAGGACGCACTCGAGCGCGCGGCCACGGTCGCGATCGAACTCGCAGAGAAAGCGAAGGCTGGGAAACTCCCGCTGCACCCGGTCAACCGCAACCCGATGGGCTGGCCCGCGAGCAAGGTGCACGCGCTCGCCGCCGCGCTCCGCCAGAAGTACCCGGAGCCGCCCCCGTCCGAGACGCTGAACTCCGGCGGACCCGGGTCGAGGCCGATCCTGATCGTCCTCGACTACCTCCAGATCGTCGGCCCGGAGGAGGACGAGGACGGTAAGTACAAGACGCTCGACCTGCGCGAGCGCATCGGGCGCGCCGCCTACGCGCTGCGCGAGGTGGCGACGCACCACAACATCGCGATCCTCGTCGTCGCGTCCGTCGCGCGCGACAAGTACGGGCTCTGGCCGATGGTGATGAGCGCCGACCTGAGCTGGGACTACGACAAGGACCGCCTGGTCAACCGGCGCGTCACGATCCCGGACGTCCTCGTCGGCCTCGGCAAGGAGAGCGGCGAGATCGAGTACGGCGCCGACAGCGTCAGTGTCCTGTCGCGCGTCCCGGACACCTACGTGGACGGCCAGGGCGAGAGCGTCGTCTTCGTCACCGCCAAGGGGCGCGCGACGGGGGCGCGGTGGACCCCGATGCACTTCACGGGCTTCCGGTACGAGCCCGCCAGGGACGGTGGGGATGCCGTCGTCGAGGCCCTCAGCAAGGCCGACCGGTCGAAGGAGCAGAAGAGGCAGCAGAAGGAGGAGGAGAGGCGGCAGGCCGAGGAGGAGGTCGCCCAGCGGCGAGCCGCCGCCGCGGACTCGAAGGAGCAGCAGCGCGCCCGGGACCGGGACGCGTGCCTGAGGGTCGTCTCACGGTCGCCAGGGATCGGTTCGCGTCAGCTCCGGGCGTCGATGGCCGCCGCGATGGGCGAGTGTGGAAAGGACCGGGCTGACGCCGCGATCTCCTATTGTGAGAGCGTGTCACACACCATCACCGTAGACAGGAGCAACCCGAAGGACCTGAAGCACTACCCGTCGGGGCAGTACGCCCCGCAACCAGACTCAGACGGTGGTGACTTACCTACCGATCGGTGTGTGATGGGCGGTCCAAAAAAATCCCCCATACCCCCTAGTGATGGCGCCACACGCGCCACACCGGGGGGGAGTGGCGGAAATAGCTCCGCCACACCCGCCACACCCGCCACACGTGGTCTAACTGACGGTAACTATAGAGACGGAGGTGTGGCGGAGCCTCCGCCACACCTCGAAAAACACTCCGCCACACCCGCCACACCTCGCCAGCCCACGGCGGACGAGCAGACGGAGGCGGACTCGTCCGTGCTTTTCGACCTAGACGAGTCCGAGTGGCGGGCCACCACGAAGACCCTGGGCTGGCCAGAGGCACGCGCTGGGCGGGCCCGGGCGCTGGCGAAGCACCGCCAGTCCAAGGCGCGCGCGGACGGCCAGGCGCTCCACCAGGCCACGCTGAGCGGTGCCGGGGACCCGCGGGCCGTCGCGACCGAGTGGGGCTGGCCCGACGAGCGGATCCGGGACGCGATGCGGTTCGTACGAGGGAAGGGAGGCGCGAGTGGCTGACGGAGACCGGTCGGGGGGCGAGGTGGTCAGGTCGGACGTGGACGGTCGGTGCCCGTACTGCGGGCGCGCGGTCTCGGTCCGGTGGGGCGACCCGCCTGACGACCCAGGGCACCTCCTGCACGCGCAGCCGACGTGCGGGGCGTTCGACCGGATGAGCGGCGACGACTTCGTGCGGGCTGTCGTAGACGGGAGACACAAGAGCTGATGGGCATGCAAGAAGCAACGGAAGGCGCGCTGGTCGATATGCGCGCTTCACCGGAGGGACCATGAGCGAAGACACGTCAGAGGGTTTTGCCGACCAGCCGCGACCGATGGTCAAGTGCCAAGGGTGCGGCTTCAACGTCGAGACAGAGGACGCTCGCAAAAACTTCAAACCTGGCTATGGGCACTACCGTCCAGAGTGCGACACGTGCATCAAGTGTGAAGCCTGCCCCGACATGCGAGAGAGCTACAGACGGGGCCACAACGCCGGAGTGGCCGAGGTGCGTCAGCGAATCGAGAGCGTGATGAGCAACATGAAACCGCGCGTCGGAGGCTAATCCTCATGCGCGCGCACCGGAGAAGACCATGTTTACAACGATCGTAATCATCATCGGGTACGGGCTCGTCGCCTTTTGCACCTTCGTTGGGGTGGCTTGGTGCATCGACGAACTTGACAGTCCGTGGAACACGCCCTTCCCGTTTCTATGCTCGCTGTTTTGGCCGATGGCGGCTCCACTGTTCGGCCTCTTCGGAGGTGCCACCTACGTGTGCGGCCATCTCCAGAAAAAGCGAAAGGCAGCGCGAGAGCGTGAGGCGGAGCTGCAAAAACGAGTTGAGGAGCTCGAACGAGAGTTGCGAGCGCCGAACTAGCCGCCATGCACGCATCCCTCATGCAGCCAACGGATGACGAGATGCTCGCCTACCTACGCGAGCGCCCGTACGTGTCTGGCGTTAGCGCCGGTTGGAGGGAGCTTTCCGTGGGAAGGTGGACCTTCTTCCCAAAGGACCGGAGGCGTAGACCGTCAGACGACTACTCGTTGCACATGGCGTACCAGATCGCGATTTCGGGAGAGCTAGAGTGAATCATATGCGCGCGCCGCGCCTCGGCGCATTGAAAGGAGCAAACATGAGCACACCGAAGTCGGAGTCAGAGATGTACGAGCAGGACGCCAAGGAAGCATTGAATTTGCGGCAAGACGCAGAGCGACGAGGCGACACCAAGGCAGCGGAGTACCTCCGCGACCGTCAAAGCCGGTCAGAGAAGGCTGCGTCGCTCAAGGGCGGAAGCTCCAAAAGCGGCAAGAAGTAGTCTCACCCATCTGCGCGCTACCTCGGAGGACCCATGATTGCCGCACTTTTCGTAGCAACCGGAGGCGCCTACTTTGGTGTCGATGGCGTCGACCCGTGGGACGTAACGAGGGACGCGCGCAAGTACGCCGGCCCTTGGCCGGTCGTGGCGCATCCGCCGTGCGAGCGCTGGGGGCGGTACTGGGGAGGCGGCCCGATGCTGCACGGCACGCCGCGACAGAAGACGCTCGGCGACGACGGCGGATGCTTCGCGTCGGCGCTGGAGTCGGTGCGACGGTTCGGTGGCGTCCTAGAGCACCCCGAGGCGAGCCTCGCCTTCCGCGCGCACGGCCTACCTTGCCCGTCCTGGCGCAAGGGTTGGCTCGAATGCGTCGACCAGTGGGATGGCTACGTGTGCTGCGTCGCCCAAGGCAACTACGGGCACCGAGCTCGCAAGCTGACCTGGCTCTACTACGCCGGTCGTGGTCTGCCGCCCGCGCTCGACTGGAGCATCCCGAAGATGCAAATCAAGCTTGAGGACGTTTACCACTCGAAGGAAGAGCGGGCCCGTTTGCGCAAGACCGGCATCTGCCAACGGCTCTCCCACCAACAGCGTGCGGCAACGCCGTTGCCGTTTCGAGACCTCCTGATCGACCTCGCGCGCAGGTCGAGCGGGACCGCGAAAGCTGCGGAATGAGACTCACCCATCTGCGCGCAAGCCCGGAGCTGCCATGAAGTCCCCGTTCCTCGTCGAAGGTCCCGCCGTCATCTCCCTCTCCGGAGGGCGCACGAGCGCCTACATGCTGCGTCGCATCCTTGACGAGGGGCTACAGCCGGACGTCCACGTGCTCTTTTGCAACACCGGCAAGGAGTACCGAGAGACGCTCACGTTCGTTGACCAGATCGCTCGCTACTGGGGTGTCGACGTGCATTGGCTGGAGTACGAGCGCCAAGAGCTACCGAAGTACAAGAGCGACGAGGTTCGCGCCATCGCTGAACGCTTCAGGTCGAAGCGCCCGAAGGCGGCTTGGATGTCGCGACCACGTCAGTGGGCGAACGCAGGACTCGACGATTCGCGCGAGCGCGGTTTCCGAGAGGTGACCTTCGAGACCGCATCGCGCGAGGGCGAGCCGTACGAGAACTTCGTCGCCATGAGCGGCCTGCCGAATCCAGCCTTTCGCACGTGTACAACGGAGATGAAGGTCCGCGTGATGAAGCGGTGGATGCTTGAGCGTCGCTACGAGAAGTGGGACATGGTCATGGGCATCCGCGCCGACGAACCTTCGCGCGTGGCCAAGTTGAAGCGCTCCCCGCCCGAACGGTGGGAGCACGTGATGCCTCTCGCGGAGGCCAAGGTCGACGAGGCTCGCGTCATCGCGTTTTGGAAGACGCAGGACTTCGACCTAGGACTGCCCATCGACGATGTGCTCGGGACCTATCGCGGCAACTGCGACGGGTGCATCCTCAAGGCGACGTCGAAGCTCCTGCGCATCGAGCAGGAGGAGCCCGGACGGCTCAAGTGGTGGCAGGACGTCGAGCGCGACGCGGGCTCCCTGTTCCGCCAGGACCGCCCCGCCTACCGCCAGCTCCGGGTACTCGCGAGGCGGGTCGACGACCCCAAAACGTGTGGGACAGAGGACGACTTGGGGGACTGCTTCTGCCATGACTAATGCGAGCGCCAGACTCACCCATCTGCGCGCGACCCAAACCGACGAAAGGAAACGGGAATGGACCTCTCAAGACTGCAAGCGGAAGTGAACATCAGGTGGGAGCAGCAACTCAACAACCCGTGCCACGCCTCGGCGGACGCTGGGCATGCGCTCGTTCACATGACGAAGGCGCTCGGTAAGGTCGCGTCGGCGTTGAACGATTCGCAGCACGAGGGGCGAGCGCTCAAGCATTCCGAGGTCGCGCCGTACCTGGCAGACCTCGTCATCTGCGCGTCGCGGTTCTCGGGCGCGGACATCGATCTGGACGCCGCGGTGACCGCTCGCCTCGCCGAGAAGTTCCCGGTTTCTGCCGAGCGTTAGAGTCATCCGGTTGCGCGCAACCCGAGGCGGAGGATCGAATTGAGACGTTTTGAGGTCATTCACGGGCGCGTCGAGGACATCTTGCCCAGCATGACGCCGATGACGTTCGATGGGGTTCTCTGCGACCCGCCATACGCACTCTCATCCCAACGATGGGACGACCCTGGCAGGCAGCGGGAATACAAGGCTCGCTCGGAAGCCGGATACGGGAACAAGGGCCGCATGAAGGGCTACGGGCGAGGGGGCAATCCGCAGGATCGAGTAGCCTTTCGCAGCCGCACGAACACAGCTTTTCATGTCTGGACGGTCGAGTGGGCTGCAATGCTACTCCGAGTTGTAAAACCTGGAGCATGGCTCTTTGCGTTCGGGTCGCCGCGCACGGTCCACCGACTGACTGCCGGAATCGAGGATGCCGGGTGGGAGGTGCGCGACAGTATCGCGTGGGAGCACGGTCACGGCGTTCCTAAGAGCAGGACAACCGAATTGCGCCCAACCTACGAACCGATCGTGCTGGCGCGTCGTCCGCTGACAGAGAGCACCGTACCGCTCAACGTGGTTTGTTGGGGTGTAGGGGACCTTCGGACTGAGGGGACGTCACATCCAGAGAACGTGGTGCGTCACCCGAAGCCAACGAAGGCAGAGCGGTCCGACTCGGGCCATCCGACGCCAAAGCCGATCCTGTTGTGCTCCGCGCTCGCCAAGTTGATTCTACCTAGTTCTGGCGTTGGACGCCTGCTAGTCCCGTTCGCCGGCTCCGGATCGGAAATGCTCGGAGCACTCGGCGCTGGGTGGGATGACGTGGTCGGTGTGGAGCAGTCTGACGCCTACGTACTCACTGCCAGGCGGCGTCTTGGGGCCTTGACTCGAACGCAGCAGGCTGCCGAATGAGACGCGGCGGATCGGACGACAGACTGTCTAAAATGCGCGCCTTGCCCAAACTGGAGAAAACGATGAGTGAACGAGTCGAGGTGAGGCGGTTCGCCGAGGCGATGGATGCCAAGCTCCGGCGCAATGACCACAAGGGCGGGTGGGCGGACTGCGGACGCGGTTACCTGCGCCGTCGCCTCCGGACCGAACTACGCGAATTGTTCGCAATCCTGGACACGCTGACGCGCATCGAGGCCAAGGTGGATTGGTCGGAGCGAGACCAGCGGGCGCACGACGACGCTTGCGCCAAGCTCCTCGGCGAGTGCGCAGACGTGGCCAACTTCGCCATGATGGTCGCCGACACGCACGATGTACTCAATCGAGACCGCGTCGAAAAACTGCGGGCGCCGCGGTAGACCATCTGCGCGCGTCTCGGAGCCGACCATGAAAGTGTCCCGTCGAGACAACCTGGACCGCTTCTACGTCCTACAGGCATTCGGGTTCGGTCTGTTCGTTCACCACATCCACCACGACGAAGATGCTGACGTCTTTCACTCGCACCCTTGGAGCGGTGTGAGCCTTATCCTCGGGCGGTACCTTGAAGAGAGATTCGGCGAATCGCCGAGGATTCGATGGTTCTTCAATGTCTTGCGAGCGGAACGGTTCCACCGGGTGACTCTTCCGCGCGGTCCCGTCTGGAGCATCTTCGTTCACGGTCGGCGGTCGAATCGATGGGCTGTCAAGCATCGCGACGGTCGCACTTTGGACGTGGAGCCGTGGCGAGGTGTGGGCGGAAGGACAGCCTACGCACCCAACGAAAGGTCGTAATGAAACTCACCCATCTGCGCGCCTCTCAGAATTCGGAGGCGAACGTTGCAGGTCCGGAGCTGAGCCGGACCGGGGTACCTTGTACCGAGTGTGGGAAGCTGGGCGCGTCGGCTCAAGACGAGGCGGACCACAACACCGGCTCCTGTCACTGCCCCACGGCGTGTACGCTCTGCTGGCGGGAATGGTGGTTGGACAGGTGCCAGGCGTAGGGAACAACTGCGCACCCACCGTGCGCGCGAAGGGAGCAAAGATGAAGAAGGTCTACCTAGATGACATCGTGAAGCGTACGGAGACCGACCTCGGTGACGACGCTCGCGTCCTGTTCGTGCTTCCGAACGGAGCTGAGGTGTTGTGCTCCCATGCAGGTCGGCAGGAGAGCGAGGGGACGCTCTCGATCCGAGTCAAGAACGGGTCGATGCGCGTGCGTCCCGTCGCGAGTAACGTCGTGTGCATCGAGGTCACCGACGCCACCAATGTGCGGCCCGGGACGGAGACGTGAGGACGATCGCCGCACCCGCGTGCGCGCGAGGGACTGAAAGGAAAAGGCGATGAAGCGAATCGTAGCGATCATCCTTGCAGCGGCATCGCTCGCCGCATGCGACTGCACACGCAACCCGATGTTGCGGTGCGGACCATCTCGACGGGACACGTGCCCAGACGGAACACGCGCCCGTCTGTCGACAGACCCCGAGAGCACACCGGCGTGCGTGTCGGTGGCATCCGCGAAGTGATGTGCGCAATGAAAGGGAAGATTATGGGCAAGCCGGGAGATGAGGAACGCATGGCCATAGTGGACCACGCCGACTACCAAGCGGACGTCATGGCGGACAAGCTCGCCGGGTGCGGAGAGCGCACCGAGAGGAGCACTAATGCGGTTTGGGAACGACGCATGGCCAACCTTCTCGACACCGTGGAGAACCCAGCGACAATTCCCGAGGGCGCCCCCGGGTCGCTGCATCGTAGGGCGTGGAAGCTTGGTAGGCGGTTGCGTAATGGGCTGGGGGATGAGGAGACGAAGAGGTGACCGACAAGGAGTTTGCCAAGCTGCTCTACAGCACGTCGGCCGGCTGCTCGCAGGGAGCCGCCATCGACGAGTACAGGAAGTTGCTCACGGCTCTTGACGACTCCCGCACACTCTCGCTGCACATGGCGAAGTGGATCGTAGAGCACCACGCCCATCGCCCATTCGAGAAGGACCACGCGTGCGCCCGATGCGTCCCGGGCGCCGAGTCGGTCGTGCCGGGGTTCGTGTGCGTGTTGCACGTAGCCACGGGCCTATTTGAAGCGTCGCAACCGGCGCCATGATGCGCGCGAGGAGCTGTTAGATGGGGATCTACCCGTGCAGGGGATGTGGAGCGCTGTTCATCCCGGTGAACAGGATCCAGGGGCCGCACGCGCCGACGTGCCCGCTCATGCAACCTTGCGCTCGGTGCGGGCACTCCCACGAGCTACACCATGGCCACGCGCATCCGGTTGGAACACCGGAGCCGACGCACTGCTCGCAAGGGTGCGGGTGTGGTGCGTTTCTGCCGAGGATCGAATGACCCGCGTGCGCGACCAACGAGATCTCACTTGGCGTATGAGACTCGGTTCGTCTGAGGCTCCAGGACGAACCGCGCCGGCACGTACCTTCCGGTCGCCGCCAAGACGGCGACGATGACTTGGGAGAACGGCCGCGGGCCGAGCGCGGCCGCGAGCTCGCCCTCCCCGAGAGCGGACCCTAGCGACAGCGCGGCCATGAGTCTGCAGAACGGCAGGCTCCGCTCCATGATGACGTGGCGGGCCATCGCGTAGCCGGCGCGCATCACGCCGATGACCGCCCCGTCGATCGGATCCGCGAACATGTCACCGAACGCGAGGGTCGACGCGGGCACGTCGGACCACGGCGGTGGGGTCCCGATCTCAGCGAGCGATCGGGCGAGTGACAGCCCCTGGGCGAGGTCGTCGGCGGAGTTCAGGCTCCGCACTCGACCGAACACCACAAGCTCGCCGGCCATCCCGGCGAGCGTCACGGCCAATTCGCACCAGAGCGCGTCGGGCGCCCTCCACGCGAGGCGATTGAGTAGGACGTGCCCACCCGGCTGGCCGTCGGAGGACCGCGTGACGTCCACGCGCAGCACGCGGGTCACCGACGTGCAGTGCCAGGCCACGAGCGCGTGCCCGGCCTCGTGCGCCACCGCCCTCGGGTCGGGTGCGGTCGCTGGTGGCTCCGGCTGGAGCTCCGGTCGCCAGCGCGCTAGCGCCAGGGCGGCTGCGGGCAGCGCCGCCGTCAGGTGGAACGCGGCCATGGCGGCTGCGAGCGGGGTCACGCGGGCAGGACCCCGACCTCGCGCAGCACGGCTCGTGCGCGGTCGTAGGCGCCCGGCGCGTTCCACGCGCGCGACAGGCCGCTCGGGTGCGGGAGGACGACGTACGCGGTGCTGGCGCCGTCAGCGGGCCACACGGGGCCGCGCCGCTCGACCAGGAAGGGCGCGAAGAACATCCCAAACGCGCGGGTCACCCTAGCGCCGAGCAGGACGAGCGTGCCGCCCTTGCGTTCGATACGCATAGCATCGGCTCTTTCTCGAGCTTCACGAGCGGACCACCGCCGCGGACAGAGGTTCACGCGGTCGAACCGCTCGAGGTAGTCGTCCGGGTCGAGCCCCATCACCTTCCGGCAGAGCCGGTCGCCGGCGCAGTTGGGTGGGTCCGGGTAGAGCGCGTAGTACGGGTCGCCGCCGTACGGATTCGCCTCGCCGACCAGGAGCGGCCTCACGATGACTCCAGGAGCGCCAGGGCGGCCTCGACGGCGGGGAACAACTCTTGGAGGACGGCCCACCCGAAGATCTCCAGCGTGAACCGGGTGGTCATCAGCCCACCAAACCGCGCTGGGCCGCGCGCCACGGCGCGCACGACCGACCCGTGGGGGATGAGCAGCATCTTCGCGAGGCGCTGCCGGTCGCCGACGGAGAACGCGCCCACGACGCGCGCACCCGCCGACAGCGAGACGATCGCAGCGGGGTCGTCGCAGCTGACGCGCGCGCTCTGCCAGACCTGATCCTCGACGGTGCAACCCCCGATGAGCGTGACCTCGTTACCGAGGGTGCGCAGCAGGTCGACGCCGCTGGCGAGCTGCTCGGCGGTGACGACGGCTTGGACGTACTCGAGCTGCATCCCCTCCTCCTGGAGGAGGGTGAGGACGGAGTAGCTCACGCGCGCCTCGCTTGTCCACAACCACCACACTCACCGTCGACCACCTGGTACCGCGCGCGCTCCTCCTCGGGGCAGTCGCAGTAGAGCGTCGGCGCGGCGTGCTCCCCGGCTAGCCACACGACGGTCTCGACGAACGCGCTACCGATCCCGGTGTTGTAGTACGGGTGGTCCTTCGCTACAGCCTCGTGCGTCACCTCCGACACGATCCCGCAGAACGGCTTGTCTTTGTCGGGAGAGAGACGCGAATGCCAGAGCACGAACGAATCGCCGACGCGCGGCAGGTAATCCGACTCGTACTCGCCGAGGTGTTCACCATCGGCATTGTTCGGGACCTTGATGGTGTAGCTGGGCATAGATTCGTTTCCTTTCAAAGCGCGGCACATCCGCAGCGAGGACCTGGCCGACAGTCTGGAAGCTCCTTGTAGATCGTACGGTACGCGACGTAGTAAGCCTCCGACGACTTCAGAACTTCTGGACCTTCGCGCCGTTTCCATCCGACGAGACACTTCAACCTCGGTTTGAATCCGAGACCTTCATACTCTCCGTGTCCGTACCAGATGGCGTTTGCGCAGAAACCACTCTTGGATCCATCGTCGCGGATCGCTCTAGCCTCATTACGCAGTCGCTGGAGCTCTGGTTCCAGCGCAACGATCTCGTCGAACGTTATCTCTATGCTCATAGGGTACTTTCGTCCTCTCTCCTCCAGTCCTTCCTCCGTAACCCGCGCACGATCCGGCTCACGCTCGAGCGGTGCAGCCCGGTCTCGCGCGCGATGCGCGTGAAACTCATCGTGCCGGCCAGAGCCAGCACGCGCGCCACGTGGTCGGTGCGGCGGTGCCCGGTGAACCGACTGGGCGCCGTGCCGTGCACTTTCTTGTCCGCCTCGTTGTGCTCCTTGAGCTTCCACTCGAGGTTGTCGAGCCGGTTGTTCCCCTTGCGGCCGTCCTTGTGCGCTGCCTCGTGGCGCGCCGACGGCGCCGGGCCGACGAACGCCTCGAGTACCGCCTTGTGGACGAGCAGGACGCGCGGGGTCCGGACGCGCGCGTACCCGCTGTCGCTCAGCGACTGCTTGAGCACGCGCCCACTTCGGCGCACGCGACCCTAGCTCGACACCTCGTAGCGAGGGTCGAGGCGGGTGGGGAGCCACCGCTCGCAAGTCAACCGTGTACCCTGCGAACGCGGATCGGGTCGCCAGGCATACACAACTTGCACGCCCAGTCTGACTTGCCGATGCGAGGGTCACCCGACTCGAGGATGCACTCGACACCGTGCGGACAGCGGTGCGCCACGATGCCGGATCGGTCGGGCCGGACAGCCACCGTCTGACCACACTGCTCGCAGACGTAGTTGTCGTCAATGATCCATCATTCAGAACGGTTCCTCTCCAGAGGCTACGCCCTCGCCCTCGAGCCAGTCGCTGAACGGTGACTCGCCGCGATCCTGCTCCACGACCGGTACGTCGTCGATCGGCATGTCAAACGCTTCCACGGTGCGCTCCATCGCGAGCTCTACCTCGGACACCTCCTCCGAGGCCGCCGTCTCACTCAGTGCCCGCTCCTCGCGGGCCTCCTGCGCCTCGCGCTGCGCCTTGCGCTGCAGGCGCCGCTCGAGGAGGCTCTGCCAGAGACCGTCGGTCGCGAAGTCCACCTTGATCTTCTCCGACCAGTGCCTGGGAGGCCAGCTGCCGTAGCGATCCTTGTAGATCGCGCTCGCGAAACCCGGTTTGAACCCCTTGCTCTTGGCCATGACGACCTGCCGCCAGAAGAACGCCCACTTGAGCGCCTCGGGCTCGGTCTGCCGCTCGCGGAGCTCCCCGTCGCTCTCGCTGAGCGGCCGCTCCTGGCGGGGGATCTCCGCGCCGCAGTGCGGGCAGACCGTGCGTGACACGCCGACGTAGCCGCCGCACGCCGGGCACTTGCGCTGCATCTCCTGACCACCCACACGCTTCGGGCGATCTTTGAGGGACCAGACGACGTCCTCGAACGGGCAGCCCAGGCGGTCGAAGTTCCCGGCGTGGTCGAGCAGGAGCGGGACGACGCCGCACCACGGGCGCATCTCGCGCCCGCACTGCTGCCTCCACGCGGTCATGCTCATCGTCGGACGAGCGCTCACGACGCACTTGATCTCCTGGATGTCGATCCCCTCGACGGCTACCAAGCAGTTGGTGACGACCTCGAGCCGCCCCGAGGCGAGGTCGCTGAGTATCCGATCGCGCTCTGGCTCGGGTGTGTTGCCATCGAGGTGCGCGACACGAACACCCGCGCGCCCGAACCGCTCCGCGAGCGACAGCGAGTGCTCGATGTTGACCGCGAACACGATCGTGCGTCGCCTCTCACCCTCGGTGAACTTCCCCGGCACGCGGACCCCCTTGTTGAAGACGGGGTGCAGGTGCGCTCGCTTCAGCCAGGTCTCGACGACGTTACCCTCGAGCCGGTCGGCGCGCATCACCTGCGCGAGCTGGTCCTCGTCGAAGTCGGACCCGCTCTTGCGCACGCGCGACAGGTCAGCCACCTCGCTGCCGGCGAAGACGTCGGGCGCGACGAGCCACTCCGGGTGCTTGAGCAGCTCCGCGTACGTCGCGACCTGCACGATCTCCTCGAATAGGTCGCCGCCGAGCGGGCGCCCGTCGAGTCGGATGGGTGTCGCGGTGAAGCCGAGGACGATGGCGTCCGGGTAGTGGGACAGAAGCTCGACATACGAGTCACTCGCAGATCTGTGACATTCATCAATGATTACAATAACTTGCTTGCCTAAAAACGGCTTGTCTCGGCGCGTGAGTGTGGCGATGCTCCCGACCTGCACGGACGCCGAAGGGTCGTAGCGCGCGTCGTTCCCGCGGATGACGCCCACGTGGGTGATCCCCTGGTTGGCCAGCTGCCGCACGCACTGGTCCAAGATCTCCTTGCGGTGGGCCACGAAGAGTACCGGCAGCGTCGCTGACTTGATGATGGCCGCGAGCAGGACGGTTTTCCCGGAACCGGTCGGAGACACGCAGAGGATCCGTTTCTTGCCAAGCAGCACCCGCGTGCGAACCTCCACGAGCGCGCGCGACTGGTACGGGCGCAGCTTCTTGGGCGGCTTGTCCTGCATGAGCGCGGTTGAGCCGAAGAGTGGGAGGCTCACGCGCTCCTCCGTCTATGCCCGTGCCAAGGTTTTACACTTTCAGTTAGGGCCCTCTCTGGATGCCAGCCAGATCTAACGCGGCCTCTAATTGTAGCGTATTGTATTCCTGTAATCTCAACCCACTCAGAGATTGTAAGATTTTTTCCAAAAGCACATACGCGATGGTTGTTTCTTTTGTTGCGTAATTGCTCTTTCATCGTGGCCCAGCGGCAGTTCGACTTCGAATATCCATTGTTGTTGTTCTTGCGGTCGATGGAATGCTTGAGGGATGGTCTCTCACCCATGTCCGCTAGAAAGTTCTCGAACTTTAGCCAACGAGCACATACGGTGATGCCGCGTAGGTCGTAATTTCGTCTCTTTTCTAAGCGTCTGTCGGCTGTACCTCTCACGCGGGCCAGCATCTTGACCCATACACGGTACGTAGGTGACGGGTTGCCGTTGGCTCCGTGGCCGTGACGATAGTTCGGATTATCGCTTCCGTGCCGGCTCATGATGAACGTACCATCTCTAATAACTTGCCCATGATGCGCGCAGTCACCTTCGGTCGCATCCGACGGCCCGTCTTGACGTGCTTCCTCACCGTCGACTCGTGCTCGCCGATCCGCCTGCAGAGCGTCCCAAGCGGGACCCCACCGGCGCCGCCACACACCTTGCACGGGTCGGCCCAGCCACCGGCGCGGTGCACGAGCCCGCGCACGCAGCCGGTAGCGTCGCAGAGGAGGATCACGCGTGCTCGTGGAGCAGGGCCCGAGCGACGGCGCTCACGTTGGCGTTCCCGGTCCCGGACCGTGCGCTCTCCTTGATGGCGCGTTTTTCCAGGCGCTCGAACAGGCTGCGTGGGACGCGCAGCCCGAGGATGATCATCGGCTCTTTCTTCTTGGTGGTGGTCTTGTTTGCCATCGTCCGATGACGTTACACGAAGTCCTTGACCGACTCAACCATCGGGTTTACGGTGGGTCGCTGTTGGTGTTGGTCTGAGGTTTTTTTTGACAGGTGGAGGTGAGCGATGGTGGACGGCGATCAGGCCGTGCGGACGAAGCGATCCGCACCGCGTGACTGGATGGTGTCGAAGTGAGGCGCGCGCTCCTGCTGGACACGGAGACGACGGGCTTCGATCCGTCGCAGGATCAGGTCATCGAAGTGGCCGCCTGCCTGTACGACCTCGAGATCGGCTGCCCGATCGAGAGCTACGCCTCGCTCATCTTCAGCGCGTCGGGTAACCCCATCGAGCGGATCAATCGGATCCCCACCGCCGCCATCAACGGCGCGCCGCACGGCATCGCCGTGTGGCGGAGGGTGGCGGAGATGGCGGCGGCCTCCGACGTAGTGGCCGCGCACAACGCGCAGTTCGATCGGTCGTTCGTCCGGGCAGCAGGGATCGCGAGCGTCGCGGACCGCCATTGGGTGTGCACCATGGATGACTTCGAGTGGGACGGTAGCGGCAGCCTCAAGCTCGTCGAGATCGCGCTCGGTTACGGGCTGGGCGTCGCGAGCGCGCACCGCGCGCTCGCCGACGTCGACACGATGGCGCGTCTCTTCACGCGCGTGAAGGAGATGGGCGCTGACCTGCCGGCACTCTTCCGGCGCGCTGCGCGACCGAAGAGGCGGTACGTGGCGCGCGTCAGCTTCGAGATGAAGCACCTCGCCAAGGAGGCGCACTTCCGGTGGGACGAACCGCGACGGGAGTGGTGGAAGATGTTGGTGCCGGAGGACGTCACGGCGATGGGGTTCCCGTTCCAGATCGTCCAGAGGGACGCGTGAAGACGTACAGCCGGATCCTAGGAACTGTACCAGCCGAGCCTGGCTTTCAAGTGGTCGAGATCCACATGAGCCACGACGCGGTGAAGGCTTTCCTGACGCACTACCCCGTCATCGCGTGGGTCACTGTCCGTTATGAGAAGGACGAGTTCGCGGACAGGGTCGACTGCATCGAAGCCGCGTATCTAGACACGATTGTCGGTGAGATCCAGGTCACGGACTCCCAGTTCAACTCCGAACGCCTCATCGCGGGTCCCGGAGCTTACGTGGCGTACATCGAGAGGAACCACGACGGCATCGGTGGTCACATCGAATTTTACGATCCCACGAAGTCGAGGCCGGACGATGGCAACGTCTAAGGCGTGTAAGGGGATGACGATCGAGTCGCTCGATGACGTCGAGCGTTACTTGAGCCATCTACTTCCGAGGACGACCGACGAAGTCGATCAGGTGAACCTGGCGAAGTGCGTAGCGATCGTGTCCGCGCTCGCCATGCGAGATGGGGACATCAGGGACACGATCCGGCAGTCGGAGGAACGTGTCGGTGACGCGCTCGCTCGTGTGCGGTCGGAGTACGGCGAATGACCCCGACCGACGTGCCCACCTTGTCCGAGCTGATCGACCGCGCCGAACGCGCCGAGTGCACTTTGCGGGAGTACGTGCGCGCGTGCTTCAAGTGGGCCGAGGAGTCGGGACTCGACCTCCGGAAGGCCGTAACAGAGAACCCCGGACGCAACTGCGTCGACCTGCTGGTCCAGTGGCTGCAGGGTCGCGCGCGTGCCGCGAAGTCGTTCGCTGAGTCCCTCGACAATATCCGTGAAGCGATCGGTCAGGGAGAGACGCACCACCTCGTGATGGCTGGCGACGTAGCGGAGCTGGTCAAGGCCGTAGAGTTGGGCGATCCAGTTAGCCAGGCGATGGTGGTGCTGCGGAAGTTGAGGAGTCGATGATGGCAGATGACCTGTATGGCATCATCAAGGAAACCGACACATCCCTCGAGTTTTTGAAGGACAATAAAGGTGTGGTGTGCAAGTACCCATTCCAATCAGCCCAGCGTCGGGCCGACCGTTTGAATCGGCAGGCTCGTAGAAGGAAGACGTACGTGGCGTACATTCTTGGACGCTTCGAGCGTGAGGCTAAAGTCTGATGTCGCTCCTCATCCTCGAGACGAAGACCTCCGGCGAGGACATCATGCCTGGGTCGAATTACTGGCGTCGAATCCGGATGGATCCCCAGATCGGCGTCTACCTGCGCGCCGCGGTGCAGAAGGGTCTTGACCCCGCCGGCATAGGCTATGACGTCCTGGGCAAGGTCGCCCTGCGGCCGCTGAAGGCTACGCCGCTCGAGTCGCGCAAGTACACCCAGCCAACCAAGAAGGAACCGACGCCGCGCCTCTACGCCAACCAGCGCGAGCGCGACGAGACGCCTGAGGAGTACGGCGCGCGCTGCCTGGCAGCCATCGCCGCGGAGCCGGACGCGTACTACCAGCGGGCGCTCCCCGTGCGCCTGTTCCAGGAGCAGCACGACGGCGCGGTCGACGTCTGGCAGACGGCGCAGACGATGCGCGAGGCGCGCCGCCTGAACGTCTATCCCCGCAACCCCGACTCGTGCTTCCAGTGGAGCCGCGCGTGCGACTTCCTGCCCGCGTGCTGCGGGGACGTGCCGCTCGACGACCCGCTCCTATTCCGACGCGAGGACAAGGAGCACGAGGAGCTCGAGGACGTCTTCGAGACCGACCGCGTGGTGCTCACGCAGTCGAGCATGCGCACGTTCCGCGCGTGCCCGCGCCGCTACCAGATCCGATACATCCTGCACATGCGACCGGTGCTTCGGTCCGAGGCGCTGCGGACCGGGTCGAGCGTGCACCGGGCCGTCGAGGCCCTTCGCAGGGGCAAGTCGCTCGACGAGGCCCTACTCGCGCTCGACCGCGAGGACCCGTACGACTACCAGCGCGAGCGGGCGATGATCGTCGGCTACGTGGCGCGCTGGGGCGACGCCACGCGCGGCATCGTCGCGGTGGAGTCGCAGTTCGAGGTAGACCTGGTCAACCCGGAGACGGGGGCGACGTCGCGCACGTTCCGGCTGGCCGGCAAGATGGACGCGATCTACGAGGGTGACCCGCGCGAGTGGCTCGGCGCGCCCGGTGCTGACAGGCAGCCTGCGGCGGGTTCGACTCCCGCGACCGGGGCGGAGGTGTAGAGATGGCAGCAGTCGACTTGAAACGGATCGTCAAGGGCAAGGTCACGCGGCCGCCGCGCGTGGTCCTCTACGGGTTCGAGGGTGTAGGTAAGACTACGATGGCGGCGGGGGCACCGAACGTGTTCTTCCTCGACGCCAACAAGGGGAGCTCGAAGCTCGACGTCGAGCGCGTCGAGATCGACTCGTGGGACGAGACGTTCGACTGGCTCGAGGCCATCGAGCACGGGCAAGTCAAGTGCGACAACGTCGCGCTCGACGTGCTCTCGGACTTCGAGATCATGAGCCACGCGAAGCTCTTCCCGAACAGCACGATCACCAAGTACGAGGGCGGGTACGGCAAGGGGGACGACGTCGCCGTCATGGAGTGGCGGCGCCTGCTCGCGCAGGTCGAGCGCGTCTGGATGAGCGGCAAGGGGATCATCTTCATCGCGCACGCCAAGGTGCAGAAGTTCGAGGACCCGACGGGTCCCGGCTACGAGCGGTTCGAGCTGGCGTGCAGGAAGCAGGTGGCCGCCCTGCTCAAGGGCTGGAGCGACTATGTCTTCTTCGCGCGCGAGAACGTGACGCACGCCGTGGTGGAGAAGGGCAAGCCCGCCAAGGTCTCGACCACCGGCGAGCGGTGGATCTACACCAAGCGCATGCCGGCCTACGACGCGAAGGCGCGCGGCACGGCTCTCTTCCCGGACAAGCTCCCGCTGTCGTGGGACGAGTTCGCGCGGGCCGTCAAGGAGGACGACACGCGCGGCGACCAGATGAGGAAGGAGCTCGACGCGATGCTCGCCGAGATCGGCGACAAGGCGTTCGAGAAGGTCGTGCGCGACTGGATCAAGCAGTACCCCGCCGGCCTGGTCGACGCGTTCAACCGCGTGCAGATCCGGCTCAACTCGAAGCAGGGATCCACCGACGCGGACAAGCCCGCACCCGCCGCCGCGTGACCCATAGTGTCTGAGTGAAGAGAAGAGAAAACCCCAAAGGAGAGAGCAGACCATGAGCAACACACCCCCCGTACCCCCGGCGCCCCAAGCGTCCCCCACCGCGAAGCCGACCGAGCCCAAGGAGGGCCGGTACAAGGCCAAGGCCGTTACGCCCGACGCGACCGGCGCCCCGCACGAGTTCGGCAAGAGCTCCAAGAACACGCCGGAGCTGCTCGTCCACCTCTACCTGCCGGACCTGCAGCGCGCGTTCGTCTCGCCGCTCTACTTCTCGCCGGACGCCGCCCCGTACTCCGAGGAGCGGTTGCGCGCGCTCGGCTGCGCGGACATCACGACGCTCGCCGGCATCGACTCGAATGAGGTCGACGTCGAGCTGAAGTGGGAGTTCTACGACGGCAAGTGGCGCATCCGCGTGTCGATCCTGTCGGGCGGCGGCGTCTTCCACACGTCGAACCCGATGCCGGGCGGAGGCAAGGAGTTCGCCGCGAACATCCAGGCGACGCTCGGTCGGCCCGTCAACCTCGGCGGGGCGGCTGGCGCCAACGGCACCGGCGTCAGCGGGGTGCCCAAAGCACCGTTCTGATGCCCCGGCGCAGGCGGGAGGTCGACGTCGCGGACCTGGACGACGTCGACCTCCTCGAGCGCGTGCTCGCGCGTACCGACTTGGACCCGTACGAGGCGGGCGTCTTCGCGGAGATGCTCGACAGGCTGCGCGAGCGCGCCGAGGAGTACGGCGACGACGCGTACGGCCTGACTGACAGGCAGCGCGAGTGGGCCGAGCGCGCGCTCGCGCGCGTGAAGCGGAAGCTGACCGGGACGGAGTTCGCCGAGGTGGTCCGGACGACCATCGGTAGAGACCTGAGGTTACGATGAGTCGATCGACCGCCGCCATCGGCGTGGAACAACCAACCCACGCTGCACCGTTCTTGAAGTCAGCAGGTGGGAAGCGCTCACTCTTGCCAGAGATCCGCGAGCACGTGCCCGCGTCGTTCAGGCGGTACTTCGAGCCGTTCGTCGGGGGTGGTGCCCTCTTCTTCGACCTCTACGAAGCCGGTCGGGTACACGGACGCGACGGCTATCTGGGAGACGCCAACATCCACTGGATGATGGCATACGAGACCGTCCGCGACGACGTCGATGACCTCATCGCCGCGCTCATGTCTCACACCGCCAAGCACTCGGTGGAGCACTACTACGCCGTGCGCGAGCAGTCTCCGACGTCGAGACTCGCCATCGCGGCGCGGGCGATCTACCTGAACCGTACCTGTTTCAACGGCCTCCACCGCGTCAATCGGGCGGGCAAGTTCAACGTCCCGATCGGCCGGTACGCGAACCCGACGATCTGCGACGAGGCGAACCTGCGCGCCTGCTCGGTCGCGCTGCAGGGCGTGGAGCTCGCGCGCGGCGACTTCGCGTCGGTGATGGCGCACGCTCGGGCGGGCGACTTCGTCTACTTCGACTGTCCGTACGTGCCGGTGAGCGCGAGCAGCAGCTTCACCGGGTACACGTCAGGGGGGTTCGACTGGACCGACCAGGAGCGGCTCGCGTCCTGCGCGCGCCGACTCAAGAAGCAAGGCGTGCGCGTACTGCTCTCCAACGCCGACCACCTGAGCGTGCGCAGGCTCTATGAGGGCTTCGACGTGCAGCGGGTGGAGGCGAGACGGAACATCAACAGCAAGGCCGGTAAGCGCGGGGCGGTCGGCGAGCTCCTCATCTGGTGATCGCGAGAAGAGTGGTTCTTGTTAGGGAGGTAGAGAGAGATGCCGAAGCAATCGAGAGACGCACTCAAGGCGAAGGGTAAGACCGACGTCTGGTACTTCGACCCGAACGACGTCGTCCTCGTCGAGGACAAGAACTCGCCGGTCTACGACGAGCGCGTGCACTACGACTTCGACGAGGCGCTCGTCGCCAGCATGATGTACGCGCCGGACGGCGCGACCCCGCAGGGGGTCCTTGAGATCCTCAACGGGTCGCGTAACCCCGAGACGGGCAAGATCGAGATCACCGACGGCAGGCAGCGCACCAAGGCGTGTCGCGAGGCGAACAAGCGCCTCAAGAAGCAGGGGCTGCCCCTGCTCCGGCTGCCGGTACACCTCAAGCGGGTGAACGCGTCGCAGCGGATGGCGATGATGATCACCACCAACGAGCACCGCCGGGCGGACACGCCGATGCACCGCGCGCTCAAAGCTCAGCGGTACATCAACCTCGGCCACGACGAGAAGGAGGTGGCGGCCCTGCTCGGCGCGAGCGAGTCGACCGTCAAGAGCCTGCTCAAGCTGCTCGACGCGCCCGCGGTCGTACGGAACGCGCTCGACGCGGGCAAGATCTCCGTCTCGGACGCTTACAGGCTGGCGCGTGAGGAGCCGGATGGGGCGCGCACGAAGCTCGCGAAGCTGCTCGCCGAGGCGCCACGGGTGCCGGGCAAGAAGCGCAACCCGAACGCCAGAAAGGCCCGAGAGGTCATGGGTCTCCCCGAGCCGAAGCTCGTCGGCGGCGGGGAGCCGCCGTCGGCGACCCCCCTGCCCGTGAGAGATCTCAAGAAGGTCGAGGACGGCGCGGCGGAGGCCATCGCCGCGTGGATCGAGCGCACGTGGAACGGCGACGAGAACTGGGACGGGTCGCCGGCCGCCATCCCGGAGCGCATCCGCGCGGGAGAGTGGCGCAACGAACCAGCGCGAGCGGCCGGATGACCGGCGACGCGCGCAGCAGGACGTTGGGCGACGTAGCGCGTGAGCTGCAGGAAGCGGCTCGAGTGTCCCGGTGTGCCATTCCGTCGGCTCGCGTGATGGAGTCCTCCCACTCGGACGAGGCGGTGTCGGAGTTGGCGCAAGCGATCGTTTTACTCAACCGGGCGGCGGCCCGGTTCAACTCGCACTGCGGCGTACCGGATAAATCGTGGTATGCGCGCGAACCGAGGGATCCGTGATGGGCAAGATCTGCGACTGCGCGGTCTGCGGCGAGCCGGTCCCCCAGCGGAAGTACCAGTCGCCCAAGGCTCGGACCTGCTCGCCGGCGTGCGCCAAGATCCTGGCCGTGCGCGAGCACCCGGACATCGAGTCGCACCTCAAGAGCAACCGCTGGAGGGGGCCGTGAGCCTGCGCGAGGAGGTGCTGGAGCTGTTCGCCGAGGCCCAGCAGCTCGGCCGCCTGGTACCGTGGCGAGCCGGCGTGGAGTACGGGCGCGTCGTCAGCCGATCGCCGCGCCACGTCCGCGTGCGCAGGCCGACGGTACGGACGCGCCGACGGGCGAGTGCGCAGCCGAAGCCGGCGGTGGAGTCGGTCGGCGTCACGCGCGCGGTGTGCGGGAGGTGCGGGGGGTACGTCGAGCGCCGCACCGGCTACCCGCGATCGATCCACCTCGGCGGCGGCTGCCCGGCCGGTGGGGTGAGCCGATGACCAAGCTCAGGATGTCCGGCGACCTGGCGCTCCCGCTCGACGCCGTCACGCAGAAGATCGCGTTCATCGGTCGGACGGGCAGCGGGAAGACCTACGCGGCGACCAAGCTCGCGGAGCTCTTCGGCGAGGCGGGCGCGCAGTTCGTCGCGCTCGACCCGGTGGGCAAGTGGTGGAGCCTGCGACTGCGCGCGGACGGCAAGCCGTCCGGCCTCGATGTGCCGGTGTTCGGGGGGCTGCACGGCGACCTGCCGCTCGAGCCGCTCATGGGCGCGAGGATCGCGGACCTCATCGTCGACCGGCAGATCGCGGCGGTGCTCGATGTCAGCCAGTTCGAGCACAACACGGACAAGGCCCGCTTCGCCGAGGCGTTCGCGACGCGGCTCTTCTACAGAAAGAAGTCGGCGCCGAGCGCGATCCATCTCTTCGTGGAGGAGAGTCAGGAGTTCATACCCCAGAACCCGCAGGGCGAGGAGAGGCGGATGCTCGGCGCGTTCGAGCGGATCGTCAAGCTCGGTCGCAACTTCGGCATCGGCGCGTCGCTCATCAGCCAGCGCCCGCAGGAGGTCAACAAGAAGGCGCTCAACCAGACCGAGTGCCTGTTCGTCTTCCAGACGACCGGTACCCACGAGCGCAAGGCCATCGACGCGTGGATCGCCGACAAGGGTATCGACGAGGACATCGCCGCGCTACTCCCGTCGCTCCACGTCGGTGAGGCGCGCGTGTGGAGCCCCGCGTGGCTCCGCGTGTCGCTGACGACGACGATCGGCGAGAAGCGGACATTCGACGCATCGGCCACCCCGAAGGTGGGCGCTCGGAAGGTGGAGGTGAGGGCGCTCACGCCCATCGACATCGTCGAGATCTCGAAGTCGCTCGCCGACGTCGTGGAGAGGGCGAGGGTTGAAGACCCGCGCGAGCTGCGGCGTCGCATCGCGGAGCTCGAGAAGCAACTCAAGGCGCAGCCGGCGGCGCTGCCGCAGATCATCGAGAAACCGGTCCTCACGAACAAACAGGTAGAGGACCTCGCGATGGTCGCCTCGAAGCTCGACTTGCTCGGCGCGCAGCTCTCGAACGTGGCGCTGGATACCGGGCGAGTCCTCAAGGCGTTCGACGCGAGTCAGCGGCAAGTCAGCGCGCCCGGTCTCCAGTGGAGCAAGAAGAACAGCGCGGATCTCCGACCGCCGCCGGCATCGCCAAGGCCTACCCGCGGCTCTACGCAGCATGCCATCAAGTCAGCACGTGGCGCCGGCGACTCGCTACCTGGCGGCCAGCGCCGCATCCTGCTAGCGCTCGCGCGCTACGGGTCGTGCAGCAAGAGCAAGCTCGCGATCCTGGCGCGATACGCCTCGAACGGTGGCGGCTTCAACAACAACCTGAGCGCGCTGCGTACGGCCATGCGCGTCGTCGGGACCGACCCGATCGAGATCACCGGGGACGGACTCGCGGCGCTCGGTGGCTTCGACCCGCTGCCCGAGGACCCCGACCAGCTCTTCGACGACTGGCTGCGGCACCCGGAGCTCGGGCGCGCGCACCGCGAGATCATGCGCGTGCTGCGGGAGAGCGACCGCGCGATGTCGAAGGAGGACGTCGCCGCCAAGTGTGACCCGCCGTACGAGGCGGGTGGCGGTGGGTTCAACAACGCGCTGTCCAGGCTCCGCACGCTCGGCATCGTCGAGGGTCGGAGCGAGATCATGTTGACCGAGCAGCTGAGAGGTTGATGCCCGATGAGCGTATTCATAGGTGGCGTGAGGGGACCGAACCACAACAGCCCGTACGACGCAGGTGAAGTGTGGGCCGACACGGAAGGTGTTTCGCTCAACCTGTTTGAGTGTAACGGCTCTTTCCGGACGGGCGTGGTTGGGGCCATGCGCCGCCTCGACCCGGTCGCCGCGCGCAACCTCGCCGCGCTGCTCGTGCGGGGAGCTGAAGAGGCTGAGTTGATGCGCGCTCGCGCGCAGGCAGAGAAAGGGGCCTGACATGGCGTACGAGGCGAAGATCATCCTTGACAGTGTGGGCCCGAACGGCGCGCGATTGACAACGTTCGAGTTGAGTTATCCGCGCATCGTCCATGCCGAGCTGCTCACGCACCGTGTCCTGTCACGCAACAGCGCGTCCTCGCGCGCGATCCCGACCGAGAGGCTGCTCGGTCGGATCGAGGAGGACCCGGTGTTCCCGGTGTGGTGGGGAAAGAACCAGTCGGGGATGGCCGCGCGCGAGGAGCTGACCGACTTCGCGCTCAGGGAGGCGCGGAGGGTCTGGCTCGAGGCCGTCATGAGCGGCGTGCGGTACGCTTGCGAGCTAGGGAACCTAGGCCTGCACAAGCAGGTCGCCAACCGCGCCGCGGAGCTCGGCATGTTCATCACGGTTGTCGTGACGGCGACGGAGTTCGACAATTTCTTCGCGCTCCGCGACCACGCGGCCGCACAGCCGGAGCTGGCCGACGTCGCTGGCAAGGCCCATCGACTCTGGCAGAAGAGCGAGCCGCAGCGACTCTCTGCCGGGATGTGGCACCTGCCGTACGTGACCGGCTACGACGGGCACATCTTGGGCTACGGTCCGGACGACATCTGCCGGATCAGTATCGGCCGGTGCGCGGCCGTCAGCTACCTGAACCATGACAAGCGAGACCCACCCGCGGACCTCGCGCGCGTCGACAAGCTCGCGGCGGCCGGGCACATGAGCCCATTCGAGCACGTCGCGCAGGCTCTCACCGAGGAGCAGTGGGTGGTCTACAGCACCGAGCTGGCTGCCGGGTGGGTGGAACGGCGCGTCCCTATGGGCAACCTGTGGGGCTGGCGACAGTATCGTAAAGGGCTCAAGAACGAGCACGACTTCTCGAAGATCGGGACTGACCAGTGAGCAAGCTGAACGCGGAGCAGATGCTGGATGTCTTGGAGGCGAGATGCGAGACGGCGGAGACTGGGGTCTCCCGCCTCACTCTCCTGGTCGACGAGCTGACCGCGCAGCGCGACGCCTTCGGTCAGAAGGCGCTGCAGCTGCAGGATCGCGCGGCCGCGCTGGAGTCGGCGCGCGACGCGCGCCAGCGAGCGGTCCTGCAGTGGGTCGGCGACACGTTCGGCCCGCTCGCGCTCGCGCCCTACGAGCGCGCGCAGCGCGTGCTCGAGGAGGCGGTCGAGCTAGGCCAGGCGGAGGGTCTGACTCCCGAGCGCGCGCGCGCCGTCGTCGACCACGTCTACGGCAAGCCCCCCGGTGATCCGGCGCAGGAGGCGGGCGGCCTCGGGGTGACGCTGCTCGCTTATTGCGAGGCGCGTGGGCTGTCGGCCGACGGTGAGGAGGTGCGGGAGTTCCGGCGCGTCCTGGCGATCGACCCGGCGCACTTCCGCGCGAGGCACAACGTGAAGGCGGACGCCGGTATCGCGGTGCGTGTGCCGGAAGGGGGGACCGAGTGAGGGATACGGGCTGCACGCACCCTGATGCCGACGTCATCGCCCTCCCGGCTGACGAGGATGGTGTCGAGCTACCGTCTTGGTGCTCGCTATGCGGGTCGCTGCGACTGCGACCGAGCGGCAGCTGGCGCGCGCCTGGCGGACTCGTGCTCCCGGGCTGGACGTGCGCGTCCTGCGGCGTCATGAACGGCTCCCTGAAGGAGCTACTCCCCGCGTGTCGCTCGTGCGATGCGCCTCGGTTGACAGCCGATACTGTCCGCGATACGAACGGGGGGACGGTCTCGTGAGCGACCCGGAGGACGACCACTACTGCAACGACAACCATCGCGCGCGCCGCCGACCGTGTGACCTCTGCCTCGCGCAGCGAGGTGCGCTACGCATCCGGCGCCTGATCGCGGAGGGTAGGCCCACGCTCACGCACCGACCGTTCGCCACGCTGCTCACTGAACTGAGGAGTCCACAACCATGAACGACGATGAGAAGAAGGATCTCTGGGTCGAGTTCGCCAAGGCCGCGATCCATAGCTACGAGATCCCCGACGAGGTCGACGGTTTCAAGTCGCTCGTCGAGGACGTGGCCACCACGTGCGGGGCCATCGCCGACGCGATGGTCGAGGAGTTTGAGGGCCGGTTCGAGGACCTACAGCCAGAACGCGCCGATCGCCCGCGCAGGCGGCGCTCACGCAGCGAGCGTGAGGAACCGGAGACCTGATGGGCGGCCGGCTCACCGACACCGATCTGGCGCAGCTCCTTGGCGCGTTCCGCGCGTCGGACGCAGACCCACACCAGGACTACGGGGACGTGGGTCACCTCATCGAGGAGATCGAGGAGCACCTCGTGCTCGAGGAGCTGATCGCGGCGCGCAAGGTGGTCGACGCCGCGCGGTCGCGGTCGAACCACTTTCAACTCGGCAGCGCGATCGTCGAGTACGACCGGCTGTTCGCGCGACCCGCGTCGGGAGATGGCTAGCCGTGAGATCGTCAGCCGTGAGACCGACCGGCAGCGGCGACTTCTCCATCGGCAGCGCCGTCTGGCCAGGCACCTCGAAGCTGATCGAGGAGCAGGGGGAGTTCATCCAGGTGCTCGGCAAGCTGGTGGCGACCGCCGGCGACACCAAGCACTGGTCCGGCGACCTGCGCAAGATGCTCGTCGACGAGATCGGGGACCTCTACGCCGCGCTCGCGTTCTTCATGCGCCACAACCTCACCGCCGAGGAGCAGCGCGCGGTCGCTGGGCGGACGCAGGACAAGGCCGTGATCTTCGAGAAGTGGCACGCTGCCCCCACCAAACCGTGAGTGTTGAGGAAAGGACGTTCTTCGATGGGTGACCATCTGACCGACGAAGGCGAGTTCAAGAGCGACAAGTACGAATGGTGCCCGCCCGGCTTCGTGGCGCTCAAGCTCACCGACAAGGACGCGCAGCCGTTCTTGTTTGGGTATGCCCAGGTGCATCGCCCGCGCGACCGCGACTTCTCCGACGACCTCGAGACGGCGCTTCGGACCAAGGGCTTCGTCCCGCTGGACGAGGTCTACCTCCGAGATCTGAAGCACGCGAAGCAGGCGTGGGTAGAGATCTTCGCGAAGCGGCTGGAGTGGCTGATCTCGAGCGAGGGGGCCCAGCGAGCTCCGGAGCAGTTGGTCGCATACGCCGAGAGGCTCACCGACCTCTGCATAGACCGGATCCTCGTCCGGTGCCGAGCGTTCGACGCCAAGATCGATGCAGTCGCCGACGCTTCGAGACCGCGATGAGCGAGGAGGCGTTCCGGACCGGTGTCTACCGGCACTACAAGGGGGGTAAGTACACGGCGCTCGCGCTCGTGACCCACCACGAGACCCGGCAGCCGATGGTGCTCTACGTGAGCCACACGACCGGCACACTCACCGTCCGGCCGCTCCGACCGATGCACGAGGTGATAGTCGGCGGTCAGTCGCGGTTCGTCGACCTCGACGCGTGGGACGATTGGGTCGAGTACGAGGGGCAGCGGGTCCGGCGGTTCGCGTACGAGGGATCCGGTGAGAAGGTAGCGCACGTCGAGCGCTTACTCGGCCTGCGCGGGCACTGCTCGCGGTGCGACGCCAAGCCGAACGAACCGTGCAGGGAGCCACGCGGGTGAGCTTCTTCTGCCAGGCGTGCGGCAACCAGAGCGAGCTGGATCACCAGCCGAGGACGAGGAATGTCTGCAACGATTGTAGGCCGAAGCAGGCGGGCCAGGCGGCTCTCCTGCTTTCCTACCTGCTCGTCGAGCGGCGTCGCATCAACATGGACGTCGTCCTCGAGCTTGAGCAAATCCTCGACGAGGCTCAGAACGGTCAACCAGACGGTGGCGCGGACGGGTCGATCGACGAGCACCGGTGGCGCGCACTGCGCACGCTTGTCGACGCCGCGCGCGCGTACGAGGGTGCGCTCGACAGCGCGCAGCTACGGGGGACAAGCACATGACGGACCCCGTAGGCGCTGACCTGTCTGGCTTCCTCGCGCGCGCGAGCTCGCGCGTCGGTGAGAGGTGGTCTCGGTACACGCGCGAGGACCTGCTCGCGCGTCTCGACGGCGCGGTCTGCAGGGGCTTCGTGAGCGGCGTCGCCGTCATCGAGCCGGTCGGCGGCGGCACCGTCTGGACGCCCCAGCGCGACGTGGACGCGTTCATCGCGGACGGCCTACTCACGGAGGTGACCGCCGACGGAGTGACCCGCCTGGTGCGACCGAGCGGAGTGGGTGGGTGATGACCCTGGACCAGGACAGGTGGGCCACCAAGATCCTCGTCGCGTGCGTGTCGGCCGACGTGGTGTTCTTCAGTCACCTATGGGGGATGTTTTTCGTCGCGGGACTCTTCGCGGTCACCTTCGTCGTCGGTTACATCGCCTTCCTATGTTGGGTGGTGACACTGCCCGACCCGAGTGACGTGGAAGCGTGGAAAGAACGGAGACGACGATGATCGACCCCAAGTGTTGCCGCTGCAGGAGGGAGCTGACCGAGAAGGGTGGCGTCCTGCTGCTGCCGCCCAAAGGTACCTGCGAGCTAGTCGGGGTCGAGATGGAGGCGGACATCGTACCGAAGCTCCACCTCTGCGTATCGTGCACGGATGCGACGGTCGCGTTGTTGGATACCTCCGTGTGGTGTGACACGCCGGACGAGTGGACCGAGGCGATCAGGGCAGCGCACCCGGCGCACGGTAGCGAGGCGCATGACACGTACGGCGTCGCGATGCGGATGGTGGGTAACCGGCACTCCAAGGGCGAGCTGTTGGCCCTCGTGAACTGGCTGCTCGTCCGCATCCAGGCCAAGGACGGCCAACGACCGTGACCACTCACCCGCTGACGTGGTTCGGGGAGGCGCCCGCGGATCGCCGGCGCGCGGTCCGCCTGATCGGCGTGGTCGCCCTGCTGTCCCCGCTGATCGCCGTGGCCGAGCTGTCGCGCGCGCTCGGTGTACCCTGTCACTGATCCGCCAGATCCCGTAAACGACGAGAGGAGCTTTCACCATGACGGCGAATAAGGAGTTCGAGGTCCACCTGCTCAACGATCAGGGTAAGCGGAAGGCTGCGGCCATCGCGCAGGCGTTTGACACGTGCCTCACCGACCTGTTGGCAATCCTCCCGGAGCCGTCCCGCGAGATGTCGATCTGCCGGACCAAGATGGAGGAGGCCTGCTTCTTCGCGAAGAAGGCGATGGCGAGCAGGTCCGAGAACACTGAGAACATTTCCGGCAGGTAGGCAAAACGCAGGAGAGGAGTCCGCCATGGACGTGATGAAGAAAGTGGAAGACCTGACGAACATGGCGCTCGACGAGCGCACCTCGGAGAAGGAGCGGTTCAACTCCGCCCTCGGTGCGCTCCGGCTCATCCGCGAGTACAAGCTGCTCGGCAAGAAGCACGTCGACGTGGCCGCCAACATCATCGAGAAGATCACGAACCCACTCTTCGGCGAGGAGGTCGCGAGCCGCGCCGAGAAGATCGCCGACAACGTCGGCCGGTTCATCGGCAGCGTCAAGAAGGTGTCGGACAGCCTGTCGAGGGGCGGCGGGGACGGCGAGGGTAAGGGGGGTGGTCGGAGTCGGCGGTACGGTGGGCGGCGGTGAGCGGATCGCCAGACGCTCTCCGGCCGGGCGACCTCGTCGAGCCCGTGAACTTCGACCCGGACCTACCGCCGGACGGGCCGCACAACCAGCGTGCTGCGCGCGTGCGCGGCCTGAAGTACGACCGCGACCATCACGTCTACAGGGACCGGGACGGCCTGCCGGCGCGCGACCGGTTCGGGCAGCCGCTTGGGTGACCTAGGTACGTTGAGAGGTAACCGATGAACCGTATTCTTGAACTGCCGCCCGCACACACCGAACCGTCACCGCCCATGAGGCCGCACCACGTCGACGTCGCGCTCGACGCGCTCAGCGCGCTGGCGGGGGACCTGCTCAGTAGCGACAAGCCGAACCGGTTCGGTGAGGTTCGACAGATCACCGCCATCGCGATGCAGCTGCAGCGATTGCGCCCCGACGCGGGTGTCGAGGAGGTCGGTTACGAAGACGACGACATGGTGGTACCACCCGTGATGCACCGCCGGCATGGGGCGCTGCGGGCAGGCGGGTTCAACGACGCCGCGGACGTGAGCCGCGAGATCCTCATGATGGCGCAGACATTCATCACCCAGTACGCCGAGGCCGAGAAGAGGAAGGCGGACCGACCCGACCCGGACGTGCGACTCGCCGAGGTGAGCGAGCTGGCGGAGCTCTACGCGCTGCGTCTGAGGCTGGCCGGCGCGGACCAAGACACCCCACCCGAGATCAACTACCGTATCAGTCACCTACTCAAGCGGATCGGAGAGCCAAGCCATGAACCTGATCGACCTCAACGGGATCCCGCTCTTTCTCCCGAGCATGTACGGGGACGTCAAGCTGACGGCCCAGGGGAGGTTGACCGAGGTGGAGTGGGAGAGCCTGTCGCCGAGTGAGCGCGAGGCGATGACGGCGCTCGGCAAGAAGTACGGCGTCGACACCACCCCTGACGCCGGCAAGGTGATCGTCGACAAGCCCATCGACAAGGTGGAGTCGCTGCTCGCCAAGGCGATGAAGCGCGGGCGCAAGCTCCTGACCGCGGTCGTCTTCCAGAACGGTCGGATCGAGGAGCTCCACCGCGCGAGCGACGGCGACGGGGAGGCGGCGATCTCGAAGGTGGTCGACACGGTCAAGGACGCGGCCAAAGCGGCCGTCACCGTCGCGGAGCCGACCCAAGGCTGCCCGGTGCCTGAGTTCGAGCGCGCCGACGTCCGCGCGACGCGCGTCCTGCGGGCGTTCCTGACGCCCAGGCAGCTCGAGGACTTCGACCGGACGCAGAGCTTCCTCGTCGTCGGCGGCGACACCGGGCGCCGCTACGTCCTGACGAGCCGCCAGGCACCCCGCGATCGACTCGCGAGGGTGGGCGGTCGCAGCGTCTTCGACCTCGACCGTGGCGAGGCCATCTGCGTGCACGACTGGGTCGTGCCGGCGGCCGAGGAGCTCCTGGAGTTGAAGCTCTTCCTCGAGCTGCCGGACCGCGAGCGGTACGTGAACACGCTCGCCGACGAGCTCCACTAAGGGGGCCGCCAGATGGACCGGCTGGACGAGGCGCGACGCGAGCTCAGCGAGCGGACGCGCGAGCAGATCGAGGAGGAGACGGCCTACAAGTGGGCCGCGCGCGCGGTGGCCGCCTACGAGAACCACGTGCGCGCGCCCAGCGACGCGACGACGTGGCTGCTCGACGCAGATAGCTACATGCACGAGGCGATCGAGCACGCGGCCCTCGCGGACCGCACGGGCGACGTCCTATGGAACGTCCGACGGTGGGTGCGGCAGTGCGGCGCCGTCCCCCTCGTGACCTAGGGCGTCCTCGAGCAGGGTCTGGACGTCGGCGAGCGCGGTCCGGTACGCGTTCTCACGGACGACCCCGGACTGCTGGACGACGGGGTCGGGGTGGGTCGCTAGCCGGCCTGCGTTGTCCGCGCGCGCTTGCAGGCGCGCCTCGATCGCGGTGAGCGCGCGCGCGATCCGCTCGACTCTCGCCTCGAGCTGGAGGCGACCGACACCGTCGCACTTGGACAGATCCGCGCGGGTCACGGTGTCACTCCGTCAGAGCCCGAGCGGCGGGCGGCGGCGAGCCACACCTCCATCGCGTCGGCGATGGCGCGCGCCTCGGCGACCCTCTCTAGGTCGCCGCCCTGCTGCCAGTATTGGGCAGCCCAGAGTCGAACGGCAGCCGGGGCGATGGGGTCGCTGCCGCGCAGGGTGAAGGTCGGTTCGTCGATCGGTCCCATCGTTCCAGCACCTCTTTCCATATTCTCTTCAGTCACGGCAGCGGCTCCACGCCGATGTCCGACCCGTGCGACCGCGCGAGCGCCCGGAACCGCTTCGCGCAGTCGGTGCACGCGGGGGACTTCGGGGACTCCGGGTCTCGCCAGACGACGAGCCAGCGCGCCTCCGCGCCGCACACCGTCCCGTCGGGCGGGAGCGTGGCGACGCACTGCCGCGTCCCGGCGGGAGCCGGCGGTTGGTGCGCTAGGGGCGCGGCGGTCTGCTCCTTCTCCTCCTCCGCGCGCGTCAGGCCGATGGGGTTCACTGGACGGGTCCTTTCCTCTCGTTACAGTCGACGCATAGGTTGTGATCGTGGACGTAGGTGTCGATGAGGTCGGCGGCCTCGATCAGCGCGCTCCCCTCTAGCCGGTCGGCCTCCGCGTCGGACTCGGGGCGCGTGCTGCTCGCCATGTGGACGTGGGCCTCACCGTCGTCCTTGAAAAGCACCACGGTGACGACACTATCGACGGGCTTGCCACCGTCCGTCAGCCGCCGCATGAGCGACGCGTTGGCGTCGTTCACGATCGCACTCACCTCGTCGCTGGTCATCGTTTGGGTCCCCATGTGTCACCCTCGACGGTGAGGGACTCGACGATCCCGTCGTCGTCGAAACCGACGCTCTCGACGCGGAGAGATCGGTCGAAGACCGGGTTGACGTCGACGTCGGTCGGGTCGACCGGCCCCCCGTTGATCAGCTCGACGAACTCACGGAGCGCGCGCCACTCCGCGGCGGTCTCGCCGGCGAGGACGAGGTGCGCGGCGTCTCCGACCCTCCTGACTTCGATCTTCATTCTTCACGTCTCCACGAATGGTGGGTACCCGAACGCGACGAGCTCGATGGACTCCTGCAGGCGCAGCGGGCGCCCCTCGGCACGCGCGACGTAGCCGATAGCGGCGTCGGCGGCGCGGTGCCACGCCTCGGACGGCCGCTTGTCCGCGCACTGCCCGGGACGGTACGCGGCCCAGACGGCACGCTGGACGGCGCGCGGGACCATGCGCCAGTGGGCGCGGCACATGAGCATCTCGGGCGGGACCGCCGTCGCGCAGCCGCGCGCGTGGCAGTGGTGCGCGGGTTCGGCCTTGGCCTGGGGGAAGAGCGGGAGCGTCATCGCCCGTCCCCCCGGCGCTTCGCTAGCTCGCGGCGCTTCTTAGCGCGCTCGCGCTCCCTCTTCTCCAGCTTCCTGGCCGACTCGCGGTAACGAGTAGCCCGGCGCGCGAGTACGCCGGCGTGATCGCGCATCTGCTTCGCCGTGCGGAAGCGGTTGAATCGGTGGCGGCGCTGCCGGACGGTCCGGACCGCCACGCGCCACGTCACGGTGATCCGCCCGCGATCATCGCGGCGGATGTCCTCCACTCGGACGTGCCGGCGCCGGAGCTTCTTGACGAGGACCTCACGGACGGCGGTCGGTACCTGCGGGTGGATCGTGAGGGCCGCCTCGACGGCGACCTCGATCCCGAGGCCCCCTCGGGCGCGCTTGGCGTGGTAGCGAAACCGACCGCGCTTGCGGGGCGCCTTGGGTAGCGCGGCGGCGCGCTGCAGGACGGTCTCGAGGAGCGACCACGGCGCCGCGTCGTTGCAGCAGATCGACACGATCAGCTGGTCGGTCTCGTACGGGTCGAGCTTGCCACCGACGACGGTCGCGAGGACGGCCTCGCACTCCGCGGCGGTGGCGGTGCCGGCGTTCACTCGGAACGCGGCCGACCCTGGGTAGCGCTCACTGCACGCGTGGATCTGCCGGAGGACGTCGAAGACACCAGCCCCGTAGACCCGCGCGAGCGAGAAGACGTCCACGCGGCAATCGACCGCCGTGAAGGCCTGCAGGTCCATGATGTAGTCGCGCGCGCTCGCGGCGCCGCGCGGAACGACGAGGCACACCTTGTCGAACTCGTCCTTCAATGGCGCCTTGCGCTCGAAGAAGAAGAACGCCGCGTTCTGCACCTCGTAGTCGTCGAAGTACCCCTCGCGGAGCATCGCGATGCACCACTTGGTGCCGAGGCCGTAGTGGGCGCTCGCCTGCTTGTTCTTGACGTGTCGGACGACGAGGTCGGGCGAGTCGTGGACGACCTCCGCCTCGACGGAGCCCTCGATCTTGTAGAGCCGCTCGCGCGCGCGGCGCTTCTTGTCGCGCGCTCGCTTGATCTTGGTGAGGAGCGTGCGCAGGTTCGCGAGGTCCTGCGGGCGGTACGCGTGGACGTCGGGGTGGACCCGCAGGCTCGGGTCCTGCCGCCGGGAGTGCCGCGCGTCGCCGCCGAGCGACCGCCCGCGGAACTGGTGGAAGAGGTCGAGCACGTCCGCGACCTCGGGCGCGAGCGCCTGGCCGCTCGCTAGCATCTTCGCGCCCCAGTCGAGGTACTTGAGGTTTCCGGACGGGTCGCGCGCGGCGAGCGTGCGGATCCCAGCCTCGTGCTCGGGGTAGCGCTGCAGGACGAGGTCGAGGCGACCGCTCATCGGTCAGCGGAGTGGAGCTTGGCGAGCGGCACGACGTAGTCGTGGCGGGCCCGCAGAGCGCGCGCGTGGCGCAGACAGAACCGGCCGGGCCGCAGCTGGAACGGCGGCTGCTTGACGCGGTAGCCGGCCGAGTTGGGGCAGCGGCGGTCGCCGTCGGCGTGGTCGCAGCGCGGGTTCGCCTTCACTGCGACACCACGATGCGGGCCGACTCGAGCCCCATGTCGATGAGCTTGCGCACGGCGGCGGAGAAGCTGACCTCGAACCCGATCCGCTCCCCCTCCTGCTTCTGGTACTTACGTATGCGCGTCTTGAGGGCCTCGTCCATCCGGATCTGGTTCTGCTTCTTGCGGGTGGACGGTTTCTCTGTCGTGCGAGCCATGACTGACACCGTAGCTCGCGAGGTAGGGTAGTGGCAAGGAATGATTGACACTGAGCTACGTCATAGCTAGCGTTGGCTGGCGATGGAGAACGACCCGATCGACCCCGAGGCGTCGACGATGGGTCGCTGCGACGACAAGGACGTCATCACGCCCGTCGGCTCGTTGCCGGACGGGCGGACACTGGTCTCGCGACACCACCCTGACCACTCGACCACGATGGCGGTCATCCGCCCCGTCGTCGACGGTTCACCGATGATGCCTGGCGAGGAGTACGTCACAACGAGTCGTCGCCCCGATGGGTCGCACGAGATCACGAGCGCGTACGCGCCCGCTCGCAGCGGGCCGCCTCAAGTAGCTACGAAGGTGTACAGGGACGGCTGGGACCGAACGTTCAACGCTCCCGGCGGGAGCGCCTGAGAGGGAACCGCGAATGAAGATCGTCGACTGGGCCAAGCGCAGACTGACCGCTCACCTCTACCCCGCCGCCGAGCGGTCGTACCCACCGCTGATCGACGCGGAGTTCGACGGCGAACCGCATGAGCCCACCGTGTCGGTGCGGTTCAAGGTGACGACGGTGGAGGTGGCGGCGACCGCGGACGCGCCGAAGCGCGAGGCGGCCACCTACTACGTCTACGGCCAAGACGAGGCGGAGGCGCTCGCGCGCCTGTCCGCGGACCTGCTGCTCGGCGCGAAGGTGGAGGTCGCCGGGCACGTCCAGGATGGACTCTTGCACCTGCCGGAAGACGAGCGGAGAGTCCAGATCGTCGAGAACCGGGCGGCGCCCGGCACACCAGGGCCCGCGAAGTAGCAACCCGGTTGCTCGGACCCGGATTGTGAGCTACAGTGTATATCACGATGGGTACACATGAAGGTCCGATGGTTCGTCTGCGAAGTCGCCGTCACGGCGCTGCTCACCTTCGCCGCGGTGGTCTGCGTGAAGAGAACACGACCCGCTGGCGTCGGGTGCGGGCTGTACTGTCCAGCGCCGCCAGCTGGATGCACCGTCTCGAGCGTTACCCATGGCGCGTGCGCGGACCGCGCGTGCTCGGCGCCGCTGCCGGCTTGCCACTACGGAGGTGGACGATCTGGCCACCTTGCTCGACGAGGTGCGGGCTCCCCTCATCCAATCGAACAAGACGGGTGACGAGGTTATCGAGAGGCTCCAGGCGGAAGCCACCGAGCGGCAAACGGCACTTGCGGAATTGGTCGAGGCCGGAGATCGACTCGGCCGCTTCGATAACGAGATGCGTGAGCGAACCAAGCGCCGCATGACGGTCGGCGAGGCGGACAGCCTCATGGCCGAGTCGTTTCGGCTTCACGATGCGCTGCGCGACGCTATCGCGAAAGCCAAGGCGCTGTAGTCACGATCAGCGCACCCGCGTGCGCGCGACGATTCAGGAAAGGGGCAAGCGATGAGCCGGTCAGGGTACACGGACGACGTCGAAGACCAAGGCGCCCTGAATTGCTACAGGGCGAACGTCGATAGGGCGCTGAGCGGAAAGAGGGGACAGGCATTCCTTCGCGAGATGGCTGCCGCGCTCGACGCGATGCCGGTCAAGGAACTGGTCGCCGACGAGGTGGTCCGCGACAGCGAGCACGTGTGTGCCATGGGTGCGGTCGCGTTGGCGCGCAAGCTCGACGTGTCCAACCTGGACCCCGAAGACCCGGACACGGTTGCCGGGACGTTCGGCATCGCACGTGCGCTCGCGTGTGAGATCGCCTACGAGAACGACGAGTTCGTGCCGCTGTACGTAAGGGGCGAGGATGGGTCTTGGAAGCGACCACCGCCCGAGACGCCCGCAGAGAGGTGGACACGCATGCGCAAGTGGGTCGGTGCCTGCCTGCGTGTGGAGCATCCGAAGGATTCCGCCTGATCGCGTGCGCGCGGGACGATTCAAGACAACCGAAACCGAAGGAGACAAGCCATGAGCGATTACGACGTCGTAGAAGCATGCGCCCGTGCGGCGCACGAAGTGAACAGGGCCTACTGTCTGGCGCTCGGAGACACCTCTCAGCCGTCGTGGGAGGACGCCCCCGATTGGCAGAAGTCGAGCGCGCGCAACGGCGTCACGGGAGCCCTCGCCGGCAACACGCCCGAGCAGTCGCACGAGTCGTGGCTGGCCGAGAAGGCGGCGACCGGGTGGAAGTATGGGCCGGTCAAGGACCCGGAGAAGAAGGAGCACCCGTGCTTCGTGCCGTACGCTCAGCTCCCGGTCGCGCAGCAAGGCAAGGACCACCTGTTCACGTCGACCGTCCGCGAGATGGCCAAAGCGCTCAACGCGAGGTGAGGAACGGTGGGGACGATCCCAGTGCGCGCGTGCGCGCGATGCACTGCAAGAAGCTGGATATGAGGTAGGCAATGGGACACTGCGGCGGAAGCAACGACGACACCCCCGAGGAGGCGAAGGAGCGCACGCAGAATCAGGTGCGCGCACTCGCCATCCCCGGAGTGCGCTGCGGCCAGTGTCTCGGTCGCATCGACGCCGGGGCGGATGAGATGAAGCGAAAGCTGCACGACCGCATGCACCCGGGAGAGTTGTACGTGCCGCCGTCGCTCTGTTCCGAATGCTGGTACGCCGCCCTACTTCGGCTCTGCGAGGATGCCGACCAATGATGCGCGCGAAGGACACCAAGATGGGCTCTCACGGGATGAAGCTGGCGGAGTGCGACCACGGTGTGGTGCTCGCCGTAGACTGTCCCAGATGCGAGGCCGAAGGTAAGGCGCTGGATGCTCTCTCGTGGGTGTGTCCGCGATGCAGCCGCACGAACGCACGTGCAGGAACGATATGGGGATGCCTCATGTGCTGGAGGCGGACGTGGTGGCCAACTAAACAATCCGCGCAGTAGCTCTGCGCGCGCTGGAGGAGAAGACGGTGGAGAAGGAACCGATTGAAGTTGTAGAGGGCCTGCTCAATGACATGGGCATCCCGTTCACTCGCTTGCAAGACGACCCGACACACGATGCGCTAGCGGCCGATTGGCTGCGCAAGCACCGGCACGGTGTGGACACGTCCGAGGCGTACGACGACCTGCGGGCGCTGCTGGCCACCGTGCGTGAAACGGCGCTCCTGGAAGCAACCGGAGCCACCAGGAGCGATTGTGCGTGTCACGGGGCTGTGCGTCGCCTGTTAGGACGCTGATCGCGTGCGCGCGAAGGGAGCAAAGATGAAGAAGGTCTACCTAGATGACATCGTGAAGCGTACGGAGACCGACCTCGGTGACGACGCTCGCGTCCTGTTCGTGCTTCCGAACG
>Ga0210398_10000519_pt1 | contig 43614 bp, 45 predicted proteins | sample IncBWC4OmetaG_FD_161047 | JGI IMG/M metagenome (GOLD analysis project Ga0210398, IMG submission 161047) | Forest soil microbial communities from Barre Woods Harvard Forest LTER site, Petersham, Massachusetts, United States - Inc-BW-C-4-O | ecosystem: Environmental > Terrestrial > Soil >...
GGGGAACAGCCGGATGTTCTGAAAGGTGCGAGCCATGCCGCGGCCGAGAACGACATGCGGCGGCAGACCCTCGATCGGATAGCCGGCAAAATGGACCGTGCCCGCGTTGGCGGCGACAAGACCGGTGACGGTATTGAACAGGGTCGACTTACCCGAGCCGTTAGGGCCGATCACCGCGACCACCGAATGTGCCGGCACGGACAGCGACACCTCGCGCAGCGCGACCAACCCGCCGAAGCGCACGGTCAGGTTCTTGATCTCTAGCAGCGGGTCCGGGCCGGTGTACGTCATGTCCCCGAGCACCCGCACCCGTTGCGCCGGCGCGGCCGCGGCGAGCTCGACCTGGGCCGTCTGCTCGGCGAGGCTCAGCGCCTGCACCTTCCGGGTCGCGGGGATCAGACCCTGGCGGCGATAGAGCATCATAAAGACAAGGATGAGGCCAAAGATCAGCTCGATCGAAGAGACGAGCTCGATATGCTGCAGCCACTCGACGTGGATCAGCCGGCCCAGCGCGTGCAGCCACTGCGACAGATCCTCGAGAAACCAGGACTGCAAAACCTGCAGGATGATGGCGCCGAGCACGACGCCCCAGACGCTGCCGATGCCGCCAAAGACGATCATCACCAGGATCATCACCGACACCGGAAACATGAACATCTCCGGCGTCGCGGTCTGCAGCTTGGCGACAAAATAGGTGCCGGTGGCGCCGGCAAAGGCGGCGCCGATGGCAAAGGCCAGCAGCTTGAATTTGACCCGATCGACCCCCATCGCCGCTGCGGCGATCTCATCCTCGCGGATCGCCATCCAGGCGCGCCCGATGCGCGACGATTTGAGCCGAGCGCTGGTGAAGATCAAGATCGCGACCAGCCCCACCCCGACAAAATAATAGGGGGTCGCGCTGATCCCGAAGCTGTGGCCGAAGAGCTGCGGCGCGGCGACACCGTTGAGGCCCATCGCGCCGTTGGTGACGCTCGGCCAGTTGCGCACGACAATCGGCACGATCTCGCCAAAGCCGAGCGTCACGATCGCCAGATAGTCGCCCTTGAGCCGCAAGGTCGGGGCCCCGAACAACACGCCGAACAGCGCTGCCATCGCCGCCGAGAATGGCAGCATCAGCCAGAACGACACGGTGAAATGGACGAGGTCGCCGCTGTCCTGATGGACGCGCGCCACCAGATGCAGCCACTCGAACGGCTCCCAGAACCCGCTCCACGCGGGCATGAACTGGGCCGAAGCAAAGAACCCGTATGTATAGGCGCCGATCGCGAAAAACGCGGCATAGCCGAGATCGAGCAGGCCGGCAAAGCCGACAACAATGTTGAGCCCCAAGGCCAGCGCGGCAAAGGCAAGCGCGTTGGCGGCCGAGTCGATATCTGCGTCGTTGCGGTCGATCAGAAACGGGAAAGCCATCGCGAAAACAAACGCCAGTGCGGCGCCGGCATGCGGGCGCAGATGCGGCGCGACCCACTGCATCGGCGAGGCTCGCTTCAAAAAGGCGTAGGCCGAACCGCCGATCGAGCCGGGCGTGACGGTGTCGCGCTGCGCCATGAGCTTTAGGACTTGGTCGGGTTGGCGCGGCCCATCAGGCCGGTCGGTGCGAAAACCAGCACCAGGACAAGAAGTGAGAAGATGATGACATCGGTCCAGCGCACGGCGATCATCTGGCCGCCCAGCGCCTCGATCAGTCCGATGATGATGCCGCCGACCATGGCGCCGGTCACGCTGCCGATGCCGCCGAGCACCGCCGCGGTGAACGCCCTCAAGCCGGCGGTATAGCCGATGATGAAGCTCGTATAGTTGTAGTAGAGGCCGAAGATCAGCGCCGCGGCGCCGGCGAGCGCCGAGCCGAGGAAAAACGCCACCAGGATGACCCGGTCGACATCGACCCCCATCATGCGCGCCGCCTCCGAATCCTGTGCCGTCGCCCGCATCGCCTTGCCGAGGCGGGTCTTATTGACGAACAGGTGAAGGCCCAGCATCAGCACCAACGCCACGCCCCAGATCAGCACCTCGCGCAAATCGAGCACCGCGCCGCCAATCGTCCATGAGATGCGCGGCATCGGGTTGGGGAAATTGAACGAACCCGCTCCCTTGGTCAGCAGGACAAGGTTAAACAGGATGTAGGAGACACCGATCGTCGTGATCATCCCCACCGTGCCGGGGATACCGCGCAACGGTCGCAACGCGAAGCGCTCGATCGCGACGCCGAGAAGACCGGCGGCGAGCATCGTCGCGACAAAGGCGAAGAACAGGACGCCCGCCAGCGCCAAGCCGGTCAGAATGTGGCTCTGCCCCGAGAGGCCCAAAAACTCAAGCGCCATCATCCCGATAAACGAGCTGACCATAAACACGTTGAAATGCGCGAAATTGATCAGCTCGAGAATGCCGTAGACGAGCGTGAAGCCGAGCGCCAGGAGCGCATACATCGCCCCCAGGCTCAGCCCATTGATCACCTGCTGCAGGTAGACCGCTTCCCAGCTCATCAATCGCGCCCCGGCACGCGTCTCACGACGGCCTTCTCCCGTCTAGCAAGGAGAGGGCCAGAAAAGCGGCATCGCATAACGCCGATAACGCCACTTACGACGTCGCGGGCGCCACTCCGACATATTTGTACTGGTGCAGCACGTCGTCGTCCGGGGATTTCGGGTCGTGGGTGATCTGGAAGACGCTGACGACGCGGCTGGTGATGTCGCCGTTCTTGTCGAAGCTGACGGCGCCTTGCAGCGTCTTTGCCTGCGAATCCTGGATCGCGTCGCGCACGTTGTTGTGGTCGACCGGCTTGCCTGATTTCGCGACGCGCTCGATCGCGTCGATGATGACGAGCGCCGCGTCATAGGCGGTGATGGAATAGTTTTCCGGCTGCTCGCCGTATTTCGCCGCAAACGATTTAATGAAGGTTTCGGAATCCGGGTTCGCCAAGAGGTCGGGCGCGGCGATCGTGGCGTATAACCCCTCGGCCGCCGGGAACCCGCCACCTTTGAGGATCTCGGCGCCGTATACGCCGTCGCCGCCGGCACGGATCATCTTTGGCATGATGTCGTAGGACTGCTTGACCACCTTGACCCCGGCCTGAGCCACGCCACCGTAGTAGAGCGCGTCGGGGTTCATCGATTTGACCTTCGTGAGGATCGTCGTGTAGTCGGCTTCCTTGGGGTCGAGCTGGTCGTGCCCCATGACATTGACACCGCGCTTTTTCGCTTGCGCCTCATAGGCGTTGGCGAGCCCGACGCCGTAGGCGCCGCTGTCGTCGAGGATGTAGACCGATTTGATCTTCAGCGTGTCGGCCATATAATTGGCCATGTTGGGACCCTGGAACGCATCCGTCGTGACGGTGCGGAAATAGATCGCCTTGCCGCCCGGCATATAGGTGCTGGCGAATTTCGGATCGGTGATATCGGGATTGGTTGAGCTGGGCGTGATCGTCGCCAGATTGCCCTGGCTCAAGATCGGCGCCATCGCCTTGCCCGAGCCGCTCATCTGCGGACCGATCGCGGCGACCACATTCTCGTCGGCGACCATCTTGCGGGCGTTGGTCGCGGCCTGCGCCGGATCATACTGACCGGCGGTGGCCGAGCCGTCGTCGAGCAGTATTACATTGATCTTGTAACCACCGGGGCCGCCTTTCGCGTTGGCATCGTCGATCGCCAGCAGCGCACCTTCCTTGATGAGCTGAGCGTCATGCGCGTCGGCGCCGGTGAACGGCAGGTTGATGCCGATCGTGACACTCTTGTCGGCGGCGGAAGCGCGCATGACATAGGCGCCGGCTAGGCCGAAAGCCGGCAGCTGAACGATCAACGTACGGCGCGACAACATGATGAGCCTCCCCGTTCATGCCCCTTTTCCACGCGCGCGGCGCGGGGCGTCAGTTTTGCTATAGCCGCGCGGCGACGGCAAGAGCGATGCAGCCGCGGCACCCGCCGAGCGGCCGGGCCTTCGTCAGCCTCAGCCGGGCGGTTTCATCGCGACGTCGAGCATCACATTCGGCAGTATCTCGCGGATCACGCCGCGCAGCGTCGCTTCATCCGAAGCAATCGCCGCCGCGAGCAGGCGGCGACTGCCGCGACGCAAGATGCGCGCGGTCGCCTTGCCGTCGCGATCGGGACGGATCGTCGCGAAAGCGTCGGCCGGCTCGATCCTGCGCAGCACGCGCTTCAAAGCGGCGACACCTTCGTTGGTCTCGACATTGTGCGCCGGCGCCTCGCCGGTTTCGGGTTCCGCTTCTTCCTCGACCGGCGCATCGATCGCCTCGACCGAGCGATGCCGCGCGAGCGACTGGTAAATCACCCGGCCGCCTTCGGTGTCGATGCGCGATTGCAGCTCCCAGCTCTCGCCACGCGCCGATAATTCGCTGATCAGCGCGAACAGATCATCGCAGTCGGTTTCATGCGTGCAGGTCAAGAAGGCAAGCCGCCCATCATGCTCGATGATGCGGTCGTCGTCCTCAAGAAAGCCAAGCTCGTTGAGCGCCATATCGAGCGCTCGACGCGAGGCCACCAGCAGCACGGTGACGTGCAGCCGCCGCGTATTCTCCGGCGCGTCGCCCTCGGCATCTTTTTCGGCCACGACTGCTCCTCGACGCGTTTACAGGACCTGGCTCTCGCCGAGCCGGTTGATGCGCACATCACGATGAATGCTGACGTTCATCAGCAGACCAAATCCCAGCATCACCGTGACCATCGCGCTGCCGCCATAAGAGATCAGCGGCAACGGCACGCCAACAACCGGAATGAGACCGATCACCATCGCTGTATTAATGAACACGTAAAGGAAAAAATTGGTCACGAGGCCCAGCCCGAGGACGCGCCCGAACTGATTGCGGCTGCGTAAGGCGATCGTAAAGCCGTAGATGATCACCAAAGCGTAGAGCGCGAGCAGCACCAGCCCGCCGATCAAACCGAACTCCTCGGCGATCATCGTGAAGATGAAATCGGTTTGGCGCTCGGGCAGGAAGGCGAGATGCGTCTGCGTGCCGAGCATAAAGCCCTTGCCGAACAAGCCCCCGGAGCCGAGCGCGATCTTTGACTGCAGGATGTGATAGCCGGCGCCGAGCGGATCAGAATCGGGCGACATAAACGTCAGCAGCCGCTGTTTCTGATAATCGCGCAACATCGACCACGCGAGTGGCGCGGCACCGGCCGCTGCGACCGCTGCCGCGCCGAACACCCATAGCCGCACCCCGGCGAGGTAAAACACGATCGCCCCGGCGGCCAGCAGCATCATCGCGGTCCCCAGATCGGGCTGCTTCAGCACCAGCGCCACCGGCACCATGACCATCGCGGCCGGCGCCAGGAGATGGGTGATCCGCCCGGTATTTTCCGCGGGCAGCGCATGGAAGTAGCGGGCGAGCCCGATGACCAGCGCGATCTTCATCACCTCCGACGGCTGGAGCTGAAAAAAGCCGAGATCGATCCAGCGTTGCGCGCCCATGCCGGCGAAGCCGCGCAGGTCGACGGCGACGACCAGCGCCAGCGCCAGCCCGTAAATCCAATAAGCGATCCGAAACCAGTAGCGAATGTCGATCAGCGCTGCCGCGATCATCGGGATGAAGGCAAACGCAAAGCGCGCCACCTGCTTCGAGGCCCAAGGCTGCCAATTGCCGTTGGCCGCCGAATAGAGCATCGCGAAGCCAATCCCCGACAGGATACAGACCAGCAGGATGAGACCCCAGCTGATCCCACGCAGCCGGTCTGAGAAGCTGAGTTCGCGGTGGCCGATATCGGGGGAGAAGCTGACCATGAGCTAACCGGGAGGCGTGCGGCCGCCGTTTACCGGCAGTGGCGGCGCGACCGGCGGCGCGGCCTGGGCGATCGAATCGGGTTGCGGCACGTGACGAGCCGGGTCGCGCTTTTGTACCTCCAGCAGCACGTCCCGCACGATCGGCGCCGCCACTTCGGAGCCGCCTCCAGCCTCGGTGCCGCCATGCTCGACAACGACCGCGCAGACATAGCGCGGCGCGCCAACCGGCGCGAAAGCGACAAAGATCGCGTGGTCGCGATCCTTCCACGGAACGTCCGATTCCTTGGTCAACCCATGGTCGCGTTCATACTGGGTGATGTGGCGCACCTGCGATGTGCCCGACTTGCCGCCCATCGCAAAAGCCGGGTCGGTGATCCGCGACGAATAGGCAGTACCGCCCTGCTCGTTGACAACCGCGGTCATGCCCTCCAGCACCATCGAGAGCGCGTGCGCGCTGATACCCATCGTCCCAAAATCGGGCGGTTTGCGATCGCCGCCCGGCGGCAGTTGCGCCGTGCGCAGCAGATGCGGCACCACTTGCCGTGAGGTCACCAGCCGCGCCGCCATCGTTGCGATCTGAAGCGGCGTCGCCAGTACCGACCCTTGGCCGATGCCAGTGTTGAGCGTCTCGCCCTGCTGCCAAGCGACGCCGGTTGTCGCCAGCTTCCAGTCGCGGTCGGGAATCAAGCCAGCACGCTCGCCGCTGATGTCGACGCCGAGCGGGTCGCCAAACCCAAAGCGATGCGCCATCGCCGCGATATGATCGATGCCGGTGCGATGCGCCGTTTCGTAGAAAAAAACGTCGCACGACATCTTGATCGCGTCGCGCAGGCGTAGCGTGCCGTGCCCGCCATGCCGCCAGCAATGGAACGTTGCATCGCCGAGCTCCAGATAGCCGGGGCAGGTGATTTGCGTGTCGGGCGTGATCGCGCCGCTTTCGAGCGCCGCCAGCGCCACCACCGGCTTGAAGGTCGAACCCGGCGGGTAGAGCCCGCCGACGACCTTGTTGGACAGCGGATTGCGCGGATCGGTCGAAAGCTGCTGCCACTCTGCCGAGGTAAGGCCATTGGAGAACAGCATCGGGTCGTAACTCGGGCTCGACACCAGCGCCAACACGTCGCCGGTGACCGCATCGAGGAGGACGCAGGAAACGCTTTGCTCGCTGGCGCAGCGCTTCATCGCGAAGTCTTGCATCGCCGCGTCGAGTCCGATGACGACATCCTGGCCCGGCTGACCGTCGTTGCGCGCGATCTCGCGCACCACGCGGCCATAAGCATTGACCTCGACCTGGCTGGTTCCGGCGGTGCCGCGCAGCTTTAAATCTTGCGATCTCTCGATCCCGGCCTTGCCGATCCGAAAATCGGGCAGCTCGAGCAGCGGATCGCCGTTGAGCTCCTTTTCCGAGACCGCCGCGACATAGCCGATGACATGCGCGGCCGTCGCGCCGGTCGGATAAAAGCGCAGCAGGCCCTGCTCGATCGAGACGCCGGGCAATTCGGGGACCGCGACCTCGATCCGCGCCATCTCGTCCCAATCGAGGTTCGAGCGCACCACAACGGGGATGAAGGTGTGCTGCCGCTTCGCGGCGAGCAGGGCCTTGTGACGATCGGCTTCGCCAATGTCGATCAACTTGCCGATCGCGTTGATCGTCGCCTCGATGTCGGCGGTCTCCTCCGGCACCACGACGACACGGTAATTCTGCCGGTTGTCAGCAAGCTCAACACCGAAGCGGTCAAGGATCCGGCCGCGCGGCGGAACAAGGAGCCGCAGGTTGATGCGGTTCTCATCGGCCATCACGCGATAACGGTCCTTTTCGAGGACCTGCAGCTGATAGAGCCGCCCGGCCAGTGCAGCCGTCAGCAACACCTGCCCACCGCCGAGGATGGCGGCACGGCGAGTCAGCGATTTTTGCTGCTGCGTGTCCCGTGGCATCGCCGCTCCCGGCTAAGCCCGGCCGGTCAGCCGGTGCCCATGACGGCGCGCTGGGCCCGCCCCAACATAAAAGAGGCTAGCGGGAACATCACCACCGTCAACGCGGCGCGGATCACGGCGTTGCGGAAATCCAAGAGGCTCAAATCGAGAATGCAATGAAGGGCCCACAGGCCGAACATCGCCACCGAGGTCAGTAACGCAAACCCGGTCCACACGAAGGCGAAATGGCGGTTGATGAAATAGCGCCGGTAGCCGAGCACCGCGACCCGCGTCAATAACAGCAGCAGCGCGTTGACCCCGATCGGCGATCCGGCGAGCAGGTCTTCGGTCAGACCGACGCCGAACAGCGCGACTGGCGGCAGCAGATCGGGGCGATAGATCGTCCAATGGTACGCCGCCATCAGTGTAAAGACCGGGGTCAGCGCAGCATAACCCGGGATCTGCAGCGGCAGCACCGAAATCACCGCGGCGAGCAGCATCGTCGCCACCGGCAGCAGACGCGCCGCGCCATTATTGACGCGCGGTAGCGCCGGTATGCTGAAGACTCTGAGCGCCATTGACCCTAGCGAGAAGCCCCGTCGACACCGTCGGCTTTTGCTCGTCGATTCGGCCGCGCCAGCATCGGCAACGGCTGCGGCAGAGCGTTGGTCAGCCCGTAATCGACAACCATCACATAGCCGAGTTGCGACAATTCGACGTACGGCTCGACCCGTGCGCCGCCGCCATCGACGGCCGACACCACGCCGATCGGCAGACCCGGCGGGAATACGCCGCCCTCGCCCGACGTGACGATCCGGTCACCAACCTTCACCGTGTTACCGGCCGGCACGTACAGGAGGCGCGGCCGCTCCGAATTGTCGCCGGCCAGCACCGCCGGAACATGAGTACCCTCGACCGTCACCGGAATGCGTGAATTAAGGTCGGTGATCAACAGCACCCGCGACGCGCGGTCGCCGACCTCGGTGAGCCGCCCGACCAGGCCTTCGCCGGTGATCGCCGCCTGACCGCGCCCGACCCGGTCCTCGGCGCCGGCATTGATCAGGATCATGCGCACAAAGGCGCCACCGGAGTTGGCAATGACCCGCGCCGTCACATAAGACGCCGCGCTTTTCGGCACCGCCTTCAGGAGACCGCGCAGTTGCTGGTTCTCGGCGTCGAGGTTGAGCGCCGCTTGCTGCCAGTGCAGCAGCTTTTCATTTTCGGCCTCGAGCCGTGTGTTCTCCTGGAAGGTGGTCACCACCATCTTGGCGCGATCGACGACATTGCCGACGGCATTGATCGGCTGGGCGATCGCATCGAGCACCGGCGCGACGGTATCGGTCACGCTCGTCCGCAGCGAGTCGAACAGCAGCTGGTCCGCCTTGCCGAGAATGATGACGGCACCCGACAGCAACACCAGCACCGGAAGCGTCGTCCGCTGAAGCGCCGCGCGCACTTGTGGCGACAGGCGGATCATCGCGTCCTCTTAAAACCGCCGCCGGGATGGGTTGCGTCGGCGTGCGTCGGTTTAAGCAGCACGGCCGCATACGCGCGCATGGCTCCCCCGTTTGTCACGCTTGCGGATGTCCTCGGATAAAAGACCGTCACCACATGTTGATCAACAGGTTTTTTAACGTCTTCATTTCTTCAAGTGCACGGCCCGTGCCGAGCGCCACACAGGTCAGCGGATCATCGGCAATCGACACCGGCAGACCCGTTGCATGCCGCAGCACGAAATCGAGATTCCCGAGCAGCGCGCCGCCGCCGGTCAAGACGATGCCCTTGTCGACGATGTCGGCGGCGAGCTCCGGCGCGGTATGCTCCAGCGCTACTTTGACCGCCTCGACGATCGAGCCGACCGGCTCAGCCAAGCTTTCCGAAATCTGCCGCTCGCTGATCACGATTTCCTTGGGCACACCGTTCATCAGGTCGCGCCCCTTGATCTCCATGATCCGGCCGTCGCCATCTTCGGGCATGCACGCCGAGCCGATATCCTTCTTGATGCGCTCGGCGCTCGATTCGCCAACGAGAAGGTTATGGTTGCGGCGGATATAGGCGATGATCGCCTCATCCATTTTGTCGCCGCCGATCCTGACCGAGCGCGAATAGACGATGCCGCCGAGCGACAAGACCGCGACCTCGGTGGTGCCGCCGCCGATATCGACGACCATCGATCCGGTCGGCTCGGTGACCGGCAGCCCGGCGCCGATCGCCGCCGCCATCGGCTCCTCGATCAAGAACACCCGGCGCGCGCCGGCGCTTTCCGCCGATTCCTGAATGGCGCGCCGTTCGACCGCAGTCGAACCTGAAGGTACGCAAATAATGATTTGCGGACTGGCGAAGCTGCGACGGTTGTGAACCTTGCGGATGAAATGTTTGATCATTTCTTCCGCGACCTCAAAGTCGGCGATGACCCCATCGCGTAGCGGCCGGATCGCCTGGATGTTGCCGGGTGTGCGGCCCAGCATCAGCTTCGCCTCTTCGCCAACCGCGAGGACTTGTTTGCGGCCCTTGACCATGGCGATCGCGACAACCGAGGGCTCGTTCAAGACGATACCGCGGCCCCTGACGTAGACCAGCGTGTTCGCCGTGCCGAGGTCGATCGCCATGTCGGCCGACAGCAGGCCGAACATTTTTCCAATCATCGCCACCGCAAACCTATAGTTGCCATCGACCCGCCGGTCCTAGCCAAATCAGGAGGGAGCTAGGAAAATCATCTTGCCGATCAATGACATTATTGTCGGCCTGCGGCAACAATCATTGCGATTGTTACCGGAAGACACATGCGCCGGCAAATCTCCCCTATTCGCGGCCGATCCTTGCCCGATCGTCGGCCGGTATTCAAGCCATCTTCTCTATTAACGTTGACGACCATCTTGAAAATCGCCGGACGGCGGCGGATCGTTGCCCGATGGAGGGGAGCGGTATCGTCAAGCGCTCAGTCCGTGTCGCCGGCCACGCGACCAGCATCTCGCTCGAGGCGGCGTTCTGGCGCGGGTTGTGCGACATCGCCGCGGCCCGGCAGGTGTCCGTCAATGCGCTGGTGGCGGCGATCGACGCCGGGCGCAGCGGCAACCTGTCGAGCGCCATCAGGCTGTTCGTCCTCGACAGCGCGCGCAACGGCGAATGGCCGAGGGCGAGCTGACGCACAACGCCGACGATGCTAGGCTCTCATATTCGAGCGAAGGGAAGGGCAGTGTGGCATCGATCGTCAATCTCAACCGGTTCCGCAAGGACAAAAAGCGCGAAGACGCGAAACAGCGCGCTGCGGAAAACCGTGCCCTGCACGGCCGCAGCAAGGAGCAGCGCCGCAATGAAGCAGACGCCAGCCGTCGGATGAACGAGCTGCTCGACGCCAAGAAACTGGATTAACACCCGGCTGTCATTCCGGCGGCGCGGCGTGAACCCGCAACTCTGATTAAACCTCCGCCAGCGCAGTCTCGTAAGCGGCGAGCGTCGCCGCGTCGAAACAGACAAAAATCACCGTCTCGGGGTGCGCTTCGCCGCCAAGCTGCGCTGCCACAGTCGCAACCGCGATCGTCGCCGCCGGTTCGCGCGGAAATCCGTAGACTCCGGTCGAGATGGCCGGAAACGCGATGGTCGCCAGCCGGTGTTCGCGCGCGAGTGCAAGACAGGCGCGATAGCACGAGGCGAGCGTCTCGCGCTCGCCGGCATCGCCGCCCTGCCATATCGGGCCGACCGTGTGAATGACATGCCGGGCCGGCAGACGATACCCGCCGGTCAGCTTCGCCGCGCCGGGTTCGCAGCCGCCAAGCGTGCGGCATTCGGCAAGCAGCTCGGGGCCCGCGGCATGATGGATCGCGCCGTCGACCCCGCCACCGCCCAGCAGACTGCTATTGGCGGCGTTGACGATCGCATCGACGGCAAGCCGGGTGATGTCGCCGCGATCGAGCCAGATGCGCGGATAACGCGTCATGATCGAAGCCATGCGCAACTTTAGCAGCAAAAAGCGGGAACGGGTGAGGCCCGTTCCCGCTCGTTGCCTGTGGGGTCGGCCTCACGGCCGCCCCCGGTCTTGTGATGCTAGTCGTTTATGACGCTAAGCGACTTTAGCGCGCTGGTACTGCTCGATGGCCTGCGGACGAAAAGTCGGGCGTGCCGACCCTGTCATCGGCAACCGGCGCGGCGCCGGGCGGGCCATCGCCACCTCGGCCTGGCGATCGGGAACGATGCCCATCAGCCGGCGCAACGCCTCGCGGCCGCGCGACAGACGCGAGCGGACGGTGCCGACCGGAACGCCGATGACCTCGGCGACCGCCTCGTAGCGCATGCCTTCGAGCCCGACGAGCAGGATCACAGTGCGCTGCTCTTCAGGCAGTCGCGCGAGTGCCCGGTCGAGGTCGCGCAGCTCGAGGCGTTTGCCCTGATCCGCCGATTTGGTCAGCGACGGCTCGGTCTCGGTGATCGACACCGCGGCGCCTTCGCGCACGGCGCGCCGAACCTGATTGACATATTGGTTGTGCAGGATGGTAAAGAGCCAAGCGCGAAGGTCGGTTCCTTCCTTCCACAGGTGCAACTTGGCGAGGCCGCGCAATAGGCAGTCTTGGACGAGGTCGTCAGCCGCCACAATGTCGCGAGTAAGAGCGCGAGCGTATCGACGCAGGCGCGGTATTTCGGCTTCAATCCGTTCTCGGAGGTCGGCCACTCGGCTTCTCCTGTTTTTGCGATCGGTCATCCCCGATCCGGAGCAAGCGAAATGTAGCGACTGCCGGCAACTCGATGATGACAAGCACGCTTCTTTTTGTAAGTAATTGTAACCGAACATGTCTGCGACTAGAGTGCGCAATAACCGTCATGTTCTTCCCTCAGAGTGCTCTGTCCGGTAGCGTCATATGAGTGAAAGCGGTCACATCCTGGTGGTTGACGATCAGCAGGAGATTTGTGATCTCGTCCGTGAATACCTGTCGGGTGAAGGGTTTCGTGTATCGACGGCGAATGATGGCGCTGGGATGCGCGAGGCGATCACGCGCGAGCCGGTCGAGTTGGTGATCCTCGACCTGGTGCTGCGCGGCGAGGACGGACTGCAGCTGGCGCGCGAGCTCCGTGGCACCTCCGATATCGGGATCATCATGCTGACCGGACGTGGCGAGACGGTCGACCGGATCATCGGCCTCGAAATGGGCGCCGACGACTATCTGTCAAAGCCTTTCCATCTGCGCGAGCTGTTGGCGCGGGTGCGCAGCGTTCTGCGCCGTGGTTCGACGCGCGGCGGCGACAAGCCGGTGGCGGGGCGCGCACGGATCAAGTTCGCCGGCTGGATCCTTGATCTGGCGAGCCGGGAGCTGCACTCGCCTTCGGGCGAGGACGTGCGGCTCACGACCGGCGAGTTCGAATTGCTCGCGGCTTTTGTCAATCAGCCCAATCAGGTGCTGTCGCGCGACCGCCTGCTCGACCTGTCGCGCCACCGCGAGGCGGGGCCATTCGACCGAACGATCGACGTCCAGGTCGGACGGCTGCGCCGCAAGCTCGAGGACGACCCAAAGAACCCGGGACTGATCAAGACCGTCCGCGGCGGCGGCTATATCTTCACCCCACCGGTCGAGAGCGAGTAGCGCCTAGACCGTCAGGTAAGTCCGCACCTCGGTCTCGTTCATCTCGCTTCCGCGGCCGGCGAGCACGACCTCGCCGCGCTCGATGACGACATAGGCGGAAGCAAGGTCGCGCGCGAACTCGAAATACTGCTCGACCAGGAGGATCGCCATGTCGCCCCGCGCGACGAGGCTTTCGATGACCCGGCCGATATCCTTGATAATCGACGGCTGAATGCCCTCGGTCGGCTCGTCGAGGATCAAGAGGCGCGGCTTCATGATCAGCGCCCGGGCGATCGCCAATTGTTGCTGCTGCCCGCCCGACAGATCACCGCCTTGCCGGCCCAGCATGTCTTTGAGCACCGGGAACAGCGCGTAAATCTCGTCCGGGATGCGACGCTCGCCGCGCGGCAGGATGGCAAAGCCGGTCTCGAGGTTTTCCCGTACCGTCAGGCGCGGAAAAATCTCGCGCCCCTGCGGTACTAGCGCGAGGCCGGCGCGCGCCCGGTCATAGGCCGCGAGGCCGGTGATGTCCTTCCCTTCCCAGCGAATCAGCCCGCCGCGGATCGGCTGCAGCCCGAAGATCGCACGCAACAGGCTGGTCTTGCCGACGCCGTTGCGGCCGAGGATACAAGTCGCTTCGCCCTTTTTTGCGGTCAGCGAGACGCGGCGCAGCGCCTGGCTTGCGCCGTAGAAAAGATCGACCCCTTCGACCTCGAGCATCGCCTAGCGTCCGAGATAGACTTCGACGACACGCGGGTCGCTCTGGATCGCGTCGATCGAGCCCTCCGCAAGCACCGAGCCCTCATGCAGCACGGTGACCTTGACCCCGAGCGCACGGACGAAGGCCATATCGTGCTCGACGACGACAACGCTGCGCGTGCGGTTGATCTCGCGCAGCAGCTCGGCCGTTTCCTCGGTTTCCGCATCGCTCATCCCGGCGACCGGCTCGTCGACCAGCAAGAGGCGCGGTTCCTGCGCCAGCAGCATGCCGATCTCCAGCCATTGCTTCTGCCCGTGCGAGAGATCGGCGGCCGGACGGTCGCGGTCATCGACGAGGCGGATCGTCGCCAGCAACTCTTCGAGACGATCGCGCTCGGTTGGCGTCTCCTTCGCCCACAGAGCAAAGCGCGGGCTGCGATCGCCGGCCAGCGACAGCAGCAGATTGTCGTGTACCGACAAGGGCTCGAACACCGTCGGGCGCTGGAATTTGCGGCCAATGCCAAGTCGGGCGATGGCCGGCTCGTCGAGCCGCGTCAAATCGATATCGTCGCCGAATACGACGCGCCCGGTATCGGGTCGCGTGCGGCCGGTGATGACGTCCATCATCGTCGTCTTGCCGGCGCCGTTGGGACCGATCACCGCGCGCATCTCGCCCGGTTCAAGGATCAGCGACAGCGCGTTCAACGCCTTGAAACCGTCGAACGACACGGTGACGCCATCGAGATAGAGCAGCGAGTTGCCACTCAGCTCGCTGCTCGTTTCGGGCGCATCGCTCATCCGGCGATCTCCCGTGCCGCCGATTTAGCCGCCGCAGCGCCTGGTTGAGCTTCCGCTGGCGCCGTCGCCGAGCGGGCCGCGAACAGGCCGATAATCCCGCGCGGCAGAAACAAGGTGACGAGGATGAAGAGGCCGCCGATCGCGAACAGCCACACCTCCGGCAACGCGCTGGTCAGCCAAGTTTTGCCGAGATTGACCAGCACCGCGCCGAGGATCGCGCCTGTCAGGGTGCCGCGCCCGCCAACCGCGACCCAGATCACCGCCTCGATCGAATTACCGGGCGCAAATTCCGACGGATTGATGATACCGACTTGCGGCACGTAAAGCGCGCCGCCGATCCCCGCGATCACCGCCGACACGACCCAGACCACGAGCTTGTAGGATTCCGGGCGATAGCCGAGGAACCGCGTGCGCGACTCCGCATCGCGCACGGCGATCAGCACCTTGCCAAAACGCGAGCGGGTCATCCCGCGGGCGATAAGGAACGCCGCCGCCAGCACCAGCGCGCTGATGACCATCAGCCCTGCCGAACTCGTCTCGCTGTTGAGCGGGATGCCGGCGATGTCCTTGAAATCGGTCATCCCGTTATTGCCGCCGAACCCCATGTCGTTGCGGAAGAAGGCGAGCATCAACGCGTAGGTCAGCGCCTGGGTGATGATCGATAGGTAGACGCCCGAGACCCGCGAGCGAAATGCGAACCAGCCGAAGGCCAGTGCCAAAACCCCCGGCACCAGCATCATCATCGGCAACGCGAACCAGAAATGGTTGAAGCCCTGCCAGTACCAAGGCAGCTCTTTCCAGCCAATAAACACCATGAAGTCGGGCAGGATCGGGTTGGCATAGACGCCGCGCGCGCCGATCTCGCGCATCATGTACATGCCCATGCAGTACCCGCCGAGCGCGAAGAACGCGCCGTGGCCTAGCGTCAAGATGCCGGCGTAACCCCATACCAGGTCGATCGCCAACGCGAGGATCGCGTAGCACAGATACTTGCCGACCAGCGAGATCACGAAATCCGGGACATGCGCCGCGCTTGCGCCCGGGGTCAGCAGATTGAGCGCGGCGAGCAGCAGCGCGCCGCCGAGAATGCACCCCAGAGTGACGATCGTGAGCTTGTCGCGCAGCATCACGCCTCGGCCATCCGGCCCTTGAGCGGAAAGAGCCCGCGCGGCCGGCGCTGGATGAAGAGGATCAGGAACACGAGCACCAGGATCTTCGCCAGCACCGCGCCGGCGAAAGGTTCGACAAACTTGTCGACGACGCCGAGGATCAGCGCGCCGAGCAGCGTGCCCCAGAGATTGCCGACACCCCCCACCACCACCACGATAAAGCTGTCGATGATGTAGTTCTGGCCAAGATTGGGGCTGACATTATCGATTTGGCTCAGCGCCACCCCGGCCATACCGGCGATCCCCGAGCCGAGGCCAAAGGTCAGCGCGTCGATGAGCGGCGTGCGAATGCCCATTGCCGCCGCCATGCGCCGGTTCTGCGTCACCGCGCGAATGCTGCGGCCGAGCCCACCCCAGCGCAGCGCCGCCATCAAAGCACCGAGCACCAGAAGCGCGAACAGGATGATCCACAGCCGGTTGATGGTCAGTGTGAGCCCGCCGAGTTGCAGCGCGCCGCTCATCCAGCCGGGCGACGACACGTCCTGGTTCGTCGGCCCGAAAATGCTGCGCACCGCCTGTTGCAGGACGAGGCTGAGGCCCCAGGTGGCGAGCAGCGTCTCGAGCGGCCGGCCGTAAAGAAAGCGGATCAACGTGCGCTCGATCAGTACGCCCAGCAGCGCCGCGACCAGAAACGCCGCCGGCACCGCGATCAACAACCCGAACTGCTCGAGAGCCGGCGCGAAGGCCAGGATCAGCCGCTGCACGACAAAAGTCGTGTAGGCGCCGACCATGACGATCTCGCCATGCGCCATGTTGATAACCCCCATTACCCCGAAGGTGATCGCGAGGCCGGTGGCGGCGAGCAGAAGTACCGCACCGAGGCTGATCCCATAATAGACGTTTTCGGCGAGGCCCCAGAGCTGCAGCGTGTGATCGATATCGGTGATCGCCGAGCTCAGCGCGGCCGCGACCGCCGGTGGCTGCCCTTGCAGCGAGGCGAGAAGATTGCGTGTCTGCAGATCGGCGCGCGCGGCGAGCTCGTGCACCGCGGCGATGCGATCGGCGTCCGAACCGGTGTCGGACTTGAGCAGCGCCGCGGCCTTCGCTTGCCGCAACACGCGCAAGACGCCGGGGTCCTGTTCCTGAGCGAGCGCCTTGTCGAGCAGCGCGAGTGCGCCGGGATCGGCCGACTGATAGAGCGCTTCCGCCGCCTTGCCGCGCGCCGCCGGCTCCGGCGAGAACAAGTCGAGCGCGCCCTCTGCGGTCTCGATCGCGCCGCGCACCGTGTCGCTGGCGATGACCTTGCGCAGATTGACCGGGGCCGGCGTATCGACCTGGTCACCGCTGCGCGCGTCGACAAATCCGCTATCGGTCTTGATGAAGAGCGGCGTATCTGGGCGCGGGTATTTCCAAGCGAAGAGCTTGCCGTCGCGCAGCGCCGCGATGACCGGTGCGGCGCGCGGGCTGCCCGACACCGCGAGCGCCAGGATGCCGCGCGCCTCGACATCCGCGCTTGTCGCGGAAATGTCGGCGAACGGGTCGGGTTTGCCAGTGTCGTCGGCGCGAGCGGCGCCGACGAGCGCCAAGAGGCAGAACATCCACGCCGCGATAAAAGAACCGCGCGGGAGGGCGCGACGGCGACCCTCCCGCGGCACCAGGCCCATACGCGTTACGCCTTTTTCGGACCGCTACCGAGGCACTTGCCGGCGACGACGTCATAGCTGCCGCACGACATCGGCGGCAACCAATCGCCGATCAGGTTCTTACTCTCGTCGAGATAGGGCGACCAAGGCTGGGCGACAACAGTGCCGCCGGTCTGCCACACGACATTAAACATGCCGTCGGCCTGCACCTCGCCGATCAGCACCGGCTTGGTCAAATGATGGTTCGGCATCATCGTCGCGTAGTCGCCCGAGAGGTTCGGGTAGGAGACACCGACCATCGCATCGATCACCGCGTCATGATCGGTGGTGCCCGCCTTCTCGACCGCCTTCACCCACATGTTGAAGCCGATGTAATGTGCTTCCATCGGGTCGTTGAAGACGCGCTTGTCGTCGCCCGCCGCTTTCTTGAAGTCGGCGACGACCTGCTTGTTGAGCGGCGTGTCGACGCTCTGGAAATAGTTCCACGCGGCGAGGTGGCCGACCAGCGGCTTCGTGTCGATACCGGCCAATTCCTGCTCGCCGACGCTGAACGCCACCACCGGAATGTCGGTCGCCTTGATGCCCTGGTTGCCGAGCTCCTTGTAAAACGGCACGTTGGCGTCGCCGTTGATCGTCGACACCACCGCCGTCTTCTTGCCAGCCGAGCCAAAGGCCTTGATCTTGGCGACCTCGGCCTGCCAGTCGGAATAGGCGAACGGGGTGTAGTTGATCATGATGTCGGCCGGCGCGACCCCCTTCGCCTTCAGATAAGCCTCGAGAATCTTGTTGGTCGTGCGCGGATAGACATAGTCGGTGCCCTCAAGCACCCAGCGCTTCACGCTCGCCTGATTCATCAGATAGTCGACCGCGGGGATCGCCTGCTGGTTCGGCGCGGCGCCGGTGTAGAAGACATTGCGGCTGCATTCCTGGCCCTCGTACTGGACCGGGTAGAGCAAAATGCCGTTCATCTGTTCGAACACCGGCAGCACCGATTTGCGCGACACCGAGGTCCAGCAGCCGAACACCGCCGCCACCTTGTCTACCGACAGCAGCTCCTTTGCCTTTTCGGTGAAAGTGGGCCAGTCCGACCGCGGATCGACAACGACCGCCTCGAGCTTGCGGCCCAGCACGCCCCCCTTCGCGTTCTGTTGGGCGATCAGCATCAGCATGACATCCTTGAGTGGCGCTTCGCTGATCGCCATCGTGCCCGACAGCGAATGCAAGATGCCGACCTTAATCGGCTCGCCCGCGGCCGGGGCGTCCGCAGCCTGAGCCTGGGATATGATGCCCGGCAGCGCAGCGGCGGCGACAACGCCGGCACCGAGCTGGGCGAGCCTGCGGCGATCAATGATAAATCCCTCGGATGACATGGAGCTCTCCCCCCTTTTCTCGGATTGGCGCGGCGGGGGCCGCGTCGCCCGGGCAGGAGCAAGATCGAGGCCAATCACGCGCGCGTGGGCGAAATCATGGGCTTATCTGCATATTTCTTATGCATGCTCATTTGCTCGGCCAAATTTGATGAAATTTTAGGCAGATCGGCGGCGGCCGCGCGAGGTGCCGATCATCGCGCCAGATAGGCCTTAACAGCCCCCGACCGCCATGCGACGTTGCGGGTCATGCCGGCAACGGAGACGACGATGGAAGACAGCGACGCCGTACTCGCCGCAAACCTGCAATTTTACCAGGCATTCACGACGCGCGACGCAGCCGCGATGGACACGCTCTGGGCGCAGCGCGCGCCGGTCGCCTGCGTACATCCGGGCTGGCCGCCGCTCGTCGACCGCCAGTCGGTGATCGAAAGCTGGCGTGGCATCTTGTCCAACCCGGAGTCGCCGCGCATCGTCTGCTATGACGAGCGGGTATTCCTCTACGGCGACACCGCGTTGGTGATCTGCGAGGAAGAACTTGCTGGCGGCACGCTAATCGCCAGCAACTGGTTCGTTCGCGAGGACGGCGACTGGCGCATGGCACACCACCAGGCCGGACAGCTCGTCGCCCGTCGCACCGCTGCACCGCGCCCAAGGCCAGAGCGGTTGAACTAGGCGCCAAGGAGCAGCGGACTATCCGCCGCACATTTCCGCGAGCATTGCGACAGTGTTCATGTTGCGCGCCGTGCCGCTCCGCGCCGCCGGGATGTGCAGCTTCGACCGACCCATTCCGTTCGGGTAGTGGATGTAGATCTCGCGGCGCCCCAGCGCCATTTCCTCATCGTGCTTTCCGCTCGACGCGTCGAGCGCGGCGGGCGGCGGCGGATCGTCGAGAAATATTGTCATAGTCCGATTAGGCGCGCCCGCCGCGAACGGGTTGGCCGCGAGAATCTCGGCCATTTCCGCAGCGGTGCGGACAAGCACTCCAACCGCCTTTCCGGCGTAATCGCGCAGCGCCAGTTCCAGTATCGCTTTCACCTCGCGGGCGGGCTTGTCGCAAGTGAAGACGACGTTGCCGCTGGCGATATAGGTGCGGACATTATGGAAACCGGCCGCCTCGCACATCACGCGCAGCTCCGGCATCGGCAATTTGCCGGTTCCACCGACATTTACGGCGCGCAACAATGCGACGTAGCTGGTCATGCCGCCTCGTCAATTGACCCGACGATAGCCGCTAAACCGGCTTCGTTTCGCTGCCTCCTCGACCGCGATGGCCGCCTCGACCGCCTGCCGTATCTCGCTGAGCCGGCCAGCGGTTTCGCCGTCGAGCCTGCCGTCCCAGCGCTCGGGACGAAAGCGGCGCTGGAACGCGATCAGCGGCGGCGTCAAGTTGCCCGGCTCGACCTGATAGCCGATTCGCGCCAGATCGCTGAGCGCCGCGGCCCGTTCGACGATGCCAACCCCGCGGCCGCGGCGGCGCGACAGTTCCGCCGCCGGTTCCGGCCACAACCCGATCCCGGCGCGAGCGAGGCGACGCCAGTCGAACAGCTCGCCGGGGTCCGTCTTGCGCGTCGGCGCGATGTCGGAGTGGCCAACGACGCGATGCGCCGGGATGCGGCGGCGCCCCATGATGTCGCGGCATAGCGCCACGACCGCCTGCATCTGCGCTTCGGGAAACGGGCGGTAGCCCCATTCATGCCCGGGGTTGACGACCTCGATACCGATCGAGACGGTGTTGAGCGTGCTCTCGCCGAGCCATGACGAGACCCCGGCATGCCAGGCGCGGCGCTCCTCGGGGACGAGGCGCCAGATGGCGCCGTTTTCTTCGATGACGTAATGCGCGCTGACCCGCGCCTCGGGATCGCACAGCCGTTCGAGCGCGGCGGCGGCGCTTTGCATTCCAGTATAGTGCAGGACCAGCATGTCGATACGCGGCGTTCCGGCCCCGAGCGCTTCGGCCATGTCGCTGCGGCTGTCATGGTTGGGCGACAGGCGCTCGCTGATCTCGAGTCCGCTCATGCCAAAGGGCTCATGGCCGCGATGCGGCTCCCTTGACGAGGCGGTCATGCGCAGCGTTGATCCGGGCGATGCGCGCCGTCGCGAGGGCCAGGCACTCGGGCGGCAAGCCCTGCGCGATCAGCGCATCGGGATGGGTCTCGCGCACCAGCCGGTGATATGCGACGCGGATCTCCTCGGCCGAGGCGTTGGCGGCGACGCCGAGCACGGCGTGCGGGTCTTCCGGCTCCTCATGCGGCGCGCCACCATGCGTCGCGCGGATGCGGGCATAGTCGCCAGCGCTGAAACCGAACAGCCGCGCCACCTCGCGCAGATAGGCGTCTTCCGCCGTGCACAGCGCGCCGTCCGCGAGCGCAATGTGAAAGAGGCCGCCGAGCAGATCCTCAAGCACCGCCTTGTCATCGGCAAAGAGCCGACCGACCTGGCGCGCGTAGCTCTCGAAACCGTGCGCGCTGCGCCGCGCGAGGTCGAAGATCATGCGCATGTGCACTTCTTCGCCGGGCGGCACGCTAAAGACGTCGTTGAACGCGGCGACCTCGTCGCGCGTCACCTCGCCATCGGCCTTGGCCATCTTGGCGCCGAGCGCGATGACCGCGATCGTAAAGCTGACGCGCTGGCGCGGATCGCCATGCCCGTTATCGGCTGGTCGGCCATCGCCGTCGGTCGTCGGGTGGTGCCAATGCGGCAGGTGCTCGCCGATCCGCGCAAGCAGGTGACCCATTGGCCCGCCAAACGACAGATGGCGGGCACCGACGAGAATACGACCGACGACACTCATTCGATTCATATACGATGCTTTGCCGTTCCGGTCGATTGCGCCGCGGGTATTGGCACCCTCCCTCCAACCGTCGGTGCTCTGCTGCTGAAGCTGGCTTCACCAAGGGTTTAAATGCCGACGCGGTTTGCCCGGTGCGGCTGCGCAGGCCATTGCAATACCCGGCCCGTCTTGTAGTGTGCGGCGTTTTTCGTGGAGAAAAGATGTCGATGCGCAAACCGGTGCCGATGCTACGGCTTGTGTCGCTCGCGCTCATCGTGCTGCTCGCGCCGGCCTCGGCCTGGTCGCAGGCGACGCCCGCCGCCACTCCGTCCCAGCCGCAATCGCCACCGCCGCCGCCACCCGCCAAGAGCAGCGTCTATGAGCAGCTCAACCTCTTTGGCGAAGCGTTCGAGCGGATTCGCCAGGACGCGGTGGAACCGGTCAGCGACGAAAAGCTGATCGAGACGGCGATCGCCGGGATGCTGTCGGGCCTCGACCCGAATTGCGTCTATCTCACCGAGGACGAATACAAGGCCAAGCAGGCGCCTGTAGATCAGACGACCGGTTCGACGGGGCTCGTGGTGACGATCGATGCCGGGCAGCTCAAGGTGGTGTCGCCACGCGACGGCTCGCCCGCAGCCGATGCCGGTATCAAGCCCGGCGAAACGATCCTCGCCATCGACAAGGCTCCGGTGTTCGACCTGACCCTGCCGCAGATCGACGCGCAACTGCGCGGCCCCGTCGACAGCGAGGTGACGCTGACCTTCCGTGGCGACGACAGCAAGCCGCATGACATGAAGGTGAAACGAGTCGCGACGAAATGGTCGACCGTCAGCTCGCGCCTCGAAGACGATGATATCGGCTATATCCGCGTCGCTGGTTTCGACGACGCTACGCAGGCCGCGCTGACCGCCGCGGTGCAGAACCTCCAGCAGCAAGCCGGCAACAAGTTGATCGGCTTTGTCGTCGACCTGCGCAACAACCCCGGCGGCAATTTCGACGTGGCCGTTCAGGCGGCGGATGACTTTATCGACAAGGGCGATATCGCGGTCGTCAAGGGACGCAAGGGTGACGTTACCAAGCGTATCGCCGCGACACCCGGCGACCTCACCAATGGCCTGCCGCTGGTCGCGCTGGTCAATGGCGGCACCGCGAGTGAAGCGGAACTTGTGGCTGGCGCGTTGCAGGACGATCACCGCGCGGTGCTCGTCGGCACCAAGACCTTTGGCGAGAGTGCGATCGAGACGCTGATCCCGCTCAATGGCAACGGTGCGATCGAGCTGACCACGGCGCGCTTCGAGACGCCCGGCGGGCATGCGATCCAGGGCAAGGGTCTCGACCCCGACGTCACCGTCGCCCCGGTCAAGCTCGAACGGATCGCTCAGGGCTTCGGACGCCGCGAAGCGGACTTGCCCGGAGCGCTCAAGAACACCGATCCGGTCTCCACGAACCCGGCGCCCGCAAACGGTCCACCGCAAGCGCCCGGAACCAACCCGGCCAATCCAGCGGCGAAACCCGGTGCGCCCAGCGCTCCCCCGGCACCTGGCGCAGCCCCAAGCCCGGAGGCGGCCGCGCCAGCGCCCGAAAAGCACGACACCCGCTCGTCGGTCGCCACCGGCGACCTGGGCGGCTCGCAAGACGAACAGCTGCTCCAGGCGCTCGATATGTTGCGCGGCCTGAAGATGGTCAGCGCCCGTAACGGTCAGTAAGCGGCCGATGCGCATTCTCGTGCTCGGCGCCGGCGCGGTCGGCGGATATTTCGGCGGGCGGCTGGCCGAAGCTGGACGCGACATCACCTTTCTCGTCCGTCCGGCGCGCAAGGCACTGCTCGACGAACGCGGCCTTGTCGTAACCAGTCCGCTCGGCGACTTCACGCTCAAGCCGCAACTTGCTACCGCCGACACGCTGAGCGGGCCTTTCGACCTGATCCTGCTGACCGCGAAGCACTACGACCTCAACCAGGCGATTGCTGCAATCCGCCCTGCGGTCGGGCCGGGGACGGCGATCCTGCCGATGCTCAACGGGCTCGTGCACCTCGACCGGCTGAGCGAAGCGTTCGGCGGCGAGGCGATCCTGGGCGGCGTCGCCTATGTCGGCGCCAGCCTGCAGCCTGACGGCAGCATCCGGCATCACAACCGGCTCTCGGGCATCGCCTTTGGCGAGCGCGCCGGCCGGATCAGCAGCCGCACCAGGGCGATCAGCGCCGAATTCGAGGACAGCAAGGTCTCCGCCCCGCCGAGCGAGAATGTGATGCTCGATATGTGGGAAAAGTTCGTGATGATCACGACGATGGCCGGCATGAACTGCCTGATGCGCGGCACGATTGGCGAGATCGCCGGCAGCGACGACGGCGCCCAGCTGATGCTCGAGCTGTTCGCCGAGAACCGGGCGGTCGCCAAGGCGGCCGGCTATCCGCTGCGCCAGGGCTATATCGACCAGATTTCCGCGATGCTGACCGAGAAGGGCAGCGTCAACAACGCCTCGATGCATCACGATCTGGCGCACGGCTCGCGCACCGAGGGAGCCTACATCATCGGCGACATGCGCCACCGCGCCGCCGCGCTCGGGGTCGCGACGCCGCTGCTGCGCGTCGCCTGGGCGCATTTGCAGGTCTACGAGAACCACCGCGCCTCTGCCTAACCCGCCGAGCGTGCGTTTGCCGGTGCGGAAAGCGGCCACAACGCCTCGCGCCAACGCAGCGCGATAAGCATGGTGAGCACGCTGCCGACAAGACAATAGACCGAGACCGTCGCGACAAAGCCGATCCGGTCGATCAGCAGCCCCGCCGCCAGCAGCCCGGGTGGCACGCCATAGATCGCCAGCGTGCGCACGCCCATCACCCGGCCGCGATAGCGCTCGCCGGCGCTGTGCAGTAGCAGCACCGACATCGGCACCAAACTCAGCGCTTGGGCCATTCCCGCCAGGACCAACGCGACCCGGCCGGTCGCCGGCGCCGGCATCTCGGCGAAAGCCAGGAGGAAGGCGTACCAGACAAGCGCGAAGACGATCATCATCCGAGCCGGGCGCAACAGGCGACCGGCAAAACTCACCGCGATCGACCCGATCAGCGAACCCAGCGCAAAGCTCGCGACCAGCGTACCGAGCCCGGTCTGATCGATGTGGTAGACCTCGCGCGCAACATAGGGGAGCAACCCGCCGGTCAGCGGAAATGCAGTCAGGTTGACGAGCAGCGCCAGCCAGATCGCGGCCAGCGACACCGGCGTATCCCAGACGTAGGAAAGCCCGTCGACGAGGTCGCGCCATAGCGGCGGATTCGTGGCCTCGCGGCGGTAGCGCCGGCCGCCGACACCGAGCGTCAACAGGAAGCCGACGACGTAGAACACGCTGATGACGCAATAAACCGCGCCCATCCCGAAGACGGCAAAGACTCCGGCGCCGACCAGGGAGCCGGCGATCCGCGCCGAATCCTGTGTCGTACGCGAAATGCCCATAGCCGGCATCAGTCCTTCGAGCGGGATGGTCTCGGCGATCAGTGCGTTGCGCATCGTCTGATCGGACGGGCGGAGCAGCCCCGAGGCGGTGGCGATCAGGAACACGTGAAGCGGGCGCAGCGTACCGGTCATCGCCAGCGCGGTCATGGTCAGCGCCAGCGCCACATAGACGATGCGCATCGCGCAAAGGATCGCGCGGTGGCCGATCCGGTCGCCGGCCATCCCGACCAGTGGTGCGAACAAGGTGCCGAGATATTGCAGCGCCCAAAAGAGTGAGAGCAGCAGCACCGAACCGGTCTCGACCAGGATGTACCAGCCGAGCACCAGGTTCTCCATCTCGATGCCCCAGGAGGTCGAGAGATCCGCCGGGAATTGAAAGCGGAAACTCTTCACGCGGAACGGCGCGAGCATCGTCGATAGCGACAGCGCAGCACTCATGCGCCGCTGTCCCGCATGGCGTTTCCTCCGAGGATGATTATTGCCGGCCGTGGCCGGGGGCGTTGCGAACCCGAATTGCCTAAACCGTGGTCAATCCGATCCTGAGCACGGTTCCGCAAGGGATATCAACGGTCGTTTTGTCTGCCATGCCATTCGCACCTATCGGCGATGGGCAGGCGGCCCCATCTATCAGACCAAATTCCCCACTTCCGAGAATCGCCATGATCGAGCTTCGACCCTTTGCCAGCCTTGGCGGCGCCAATCACGGCTGGCTCGACACCCGCCACCACTTCTCCTTTGCCGACTATCGCGACCCCGAGCGCGTCCATTGGGGCAAACTTCGGGTGTGGAACGACGATTTGATCGCCGCAGGCACCGGGTTCGACCCGCACCCGCATCAGGACATGGAGATCATCACCTATGTCCGCGAAGGCGCGATCACGCACCAGGACAGCCTCGGCAATAGCGGCCGCACCGAGGCGGGTGATGTCCAGGTGATGAGCGCTGGCACCGGCATCCGCCACGCCGAATACAACCGGGAGAACGTACCCACCCGGCTTTTCCAGATCTGGATCTTCCCCGACGCAAAGGGCGGCGCCCCTTCCTGGGACACCCGGCCCTTCCCCAAGGGCGACCGGGCCGGTGCTTTCGTGACCCTGGCAAGCGGGCTGCCGGGAGACAAGGACGCACTGCCGATCCGCACCTCCGCGCGCGTCCTCGGCGCGACGCTCAAGGCCGGGCAGCAGGTCGAATACCGCCTCGCCGGCAACCACGCCTATCTCGTGCCGGCGACCGGCAAGATCGCGGTCAATGGCGTCGAGGCAGCGATGGGTGACGGCATCGCCATCGAGGACGAACGGGTCCTGCATGTCACGGCCAGCGAGGATGCCGAACTGGTGCTGGTGGATACCGTCTGACTTGCGTCACCACCCCGGCCTTTGCCGGGGTGGTACCTTGGCGGCGGCCCTTGCGCCCCAGCGCATTAACACAGAACAATAAGCAAAACTCAGGGGAGAGACGCTGTGGCCGAAGCCGTCGTTGCCGAGCCTGTCGCCACCATTGCCGCGCGAATGGATCGGCTGCCGCCGTCCTGGTACATGCGGCGGTTCATCGTGCTGTTGGCGCTGGGCGCGTTTTTTGACGTGTTCGACAACGGCCTCATCTCGTTCATTGCGCCCGGGCTCTACAAGGCCGGGATCATGGTGCCGACGACGCAGGGCTTCTTCGACGTCCACGGCTATGCCAGCCTGATCGCGGCGACCTTCGCCGGCATGTTCATCGGCACACAGTTCCTAAGTCCCCTCTGCGACCATTTCGGCCGCCGCACGATCTTCACGTTCGCGCTCTTCTGGTACTCGATCTGCACCCTCGTGATGTCGCTGCAGTCGACCGATGTCGGCTTGGTGACCTGGCGTTTCCTGTGCGGTATCGGCATCGGCGTCGAGTTCGTGACGATCGACACCTATCTCTCGGAGCTCGTGCCCGTCGAGCGGCGCGGTAAGGCCTTCGCCTTCACTTCGCTGATCGGCACCACCGCTTATCCGATCACCGCCTTTCTCGCCTGGGCGTTTGTGCCCTACATGCCGCTCAATATCGATGGCTGGCGTTGGGTCGGGATCATCGCGTCGGTGGGCGCGATCATCGCCTGGATCCTGCGCCTGGGGCTGCCGGAATCGCCGCGCTGGCTTGCCGCGCACGGCCGGCGCGAGGAAGCCGAGCGGATCACCGCGATGATCGAGGGGCGGGTCGAACAGTCAATCGGCCGGCCGTTGCCGTCGCCGCGCATCGTCGCTGACGAAGTCGAGGTCGGCAAAGGCGCCTTTATGGAAATGTTCCAGGAGCCGTACCGCAACCGCACGATCATGCTCATCATCTTCCAGCTGCTGCAGACGGTCGGTTATTACGGCTTCACCAGCTGGGTCCCGACGCTGCTCCTCGCGCAGGGAATCAATGTCACCAAGTCGCTCGCCTACACGATCATCATCGCGGCCGCAAACCCGCTCGGCGCCTTCGCGGCGACCCGCTTCGCTGACAAATGCGAGCGCAAATGGCAGCTCGCTTTCGCCGCGCTGGGGATAGCGGGCTTCGGGCTCATCTTCTCGCAAATGACGGCGGCGCCGGGGATCATGTCGATCGGCGTCTGCATCGCCTTCTGCAATACGGTGCTTGCTTACTCCCTGCATGCCTATCAGTCAGAGCTCTACCCAACCCGGATCCGGGCCCGCGCGGTCGGCTTCACCTATGGCTGGAGCCGGTTCAGCACGATCTTTATCGGCTTCATCATCGCCTTCTGCCTGAGAAATTACGGCACGATCGGCGTCTTCACGTTTATCGCCGGGTCGATGATCATCGTGTTCTTCGTGATCGCGCTGATGGGGCCACGCACCACCGGACTGCGGCTCGAGGCGATCTCGCGATAGCTACTGCGCCACCCAGCCGCCGTCGATCGACAGCGCCGTACCGGTCATCGTCGACGCTGCCTCGCTGCACAGGAACACCGCGAGCCCGCCAATCTTCTCGGGCGTTGTGTATTGCAGCATCGGCTGCTTCTCGCGCAGCAGATCGTCATGGGCCTGCTGGTAGGGAATGCCCTGCGCCGCGGCGCGCGCCTCGATCTGCTTTTGGACAAGCGGGGTCAGCACCCAGCCGGGGCAGATCGCGTTGCAGGTGACACCCGAATTCGCGGCCTCGATGGCAATGACCTTGGTCATGCCGACAAGCCCATGTTTCGCGGTCACGTAAGCGACCTTCTCACCGCTCGCGACGAGCCCGTGCGCGGAAGCGATGTTGATGATGCGGCCCCAGCCCTTCTGCGTCATGTGCGGCAGCGCCGCCTTGGCGGCATGGAACGCCGCCGACAGGTTGATCGCGATGACCGCGTCCCAACGATCTTCCGGGAAGTCGACCACCGGCGCGACGTGCTGGATGCCGGCGTTGTTGACGAGGATGTCGGCCCCGCCGAGCTCATCGACCGCCAGCTTGACCATGCCGCGGATATCGGCAGGCTTTGTCATGTCGGCCGGCGAATAGGCCACGCGCACCTTGTGCTCGTCGCCGAGCTTCTTCTTGATGCGCTCGATTTCCGCCTTATCGCCAAACCCGTTAAGCAGGATGCCGCAGCCCTCGGCGGCAAGTGCCGTGGCGATGCCGAGGCCGATCCCGCTGGTCGAGCCGGTGACGATCGCGATTTTGCCCTGCAACATAAATGCGGTCCTCCTGGCGGAAGACTTACTCCTTGGCCGGGATGCGGCGCAATGCGACCGGTTCGGCGAAGCCTTTGACATGCGCCGTTTCGGCCACGGCGCCGAGCGCCACAAGCCGCTCGGTGACACCGTGCTCGCCGGCCATCGTCTCCGACAGCACGATATCGCCGCCCGCGCTTTCGCCCTGCAGCCGTGCCGCCAAATTGACCGTGCTGCCAAAATAATCGAGCCGGTCGTTCAAGGTGACGGCGATACAGGCGCCGCTGTGCAACCCCACCTTAACGAGGATCGCGACACCCGCCCCACCGGTCTCCTCCGCCAGGTGACGGTTGAACCGGGCGATGTCGTCGCGGATCGCCAGCGCCGCGTCGAGCGCGTTGGCCGGGTCGGTAAAAGCCGCCATCACCGCGTCGCCGATCGTCTTGACGACGGCGCCGTCATGCTCCCGCACCGCCCGGGTCAAGACCGCGTAATGCTCGCGCACAAAGCCGTAGGCGCGCGCGTCGCCGACCCGGTTGTAGAGGTCGGTCGAGCCCTTGATGTCGGTGAAGAGGAACGCGATGCGCCCGATCGCCACCTGATCGCCAGGGCGCAGCACCGCATCGGCGAAGAGATCGCGGAACGCCTGCATCGTTGTCGCTTCGTGCGCGGTCAGCGCGTCCTGCGCCCAGCGCCGGTCCTCGATGACCATGTAACGATCAGCGTCAGTAAGGTTGAATAGATGGATGCCGTCGCCGCCATCATCGCCGATCACCGGCCCTTCCGGTGTCAGCGTGATGCTCGGCACAAGGCCGTTCTCGATCGTGAAATCGGTGCTCGGCCCAGGTTCGACGGTGCGCGCCCGATAATCGCCGTCGGGCAGCGTGACAAACGACGATACCTTGCCTTCGCCGGGCTTGACGCGGCGCTGCACCTTGATGTGTTCGCTCTCGTGCGGGTTTGCCAGGCAGAAACCGCCCATGGCGATCTCGCGTACCGTCGGTGCGGGCTCGAACGTGACCTCGACGTTCCGCGCGAAATCACCGTCGAAATCGATATTGCACGACGCGCAGTGCGCCCCTTGCGGCAGCTGATCAAGACTTGTCGCGCTGACCTTGGCGCCGCGGCATTGCGGGCAGACGAGGTCCCAGCGCAGCGTCAGCATTCCTTCGCGCACCGCGGTGAGGCACGTCTCGATCACCGCGCGCGCCGGCTCACCCCAGCGCCGCGCCAGTCGACGCGGCCGCATCCGCTCGAGTTCGACATCCGGCGCATCGAGTAGATGCGCCGCGAGTCGCCCGGCAAGCGGGTCGCCTCGGGCGGCCAGTGCCTCCGCTTGCGCCGTCACGCGGCGGCGCACCATGTCGGACGGCGGCACGACCGGCACCGAGAAACCCTGGTCGATGCCAGCTATCGCGAAGCCGGCCGCCTCGCGATAAAGACGGTCGATTTTCTTGTGGATACCACGCAATCCGCCCAGCGCGAGGGCCAGTGCAACTGGCCACATCGCATCAAACGTCACGCAAAACTCGACCTTGGCTTCGCCCTCCGCCGCGGGAGCCATATGGATATCGGTCACGATCGAGCGCACGAAGCGGCTCCGGAAGCGCCGCCCATGCCGGTAGCTACGGCCGGCAACCCATTCCGGGACACCCTCCTCCCAGGTGAGGGGCCTGCCGAAGCGGCGCATCGCGCCGATGCGCTCGATGCTGCCATCGGGCTGAGCGGTTTCGGTGAGGGTGTAACGGTTGAAGCCGAGCGCCTCGTTGAGCCGGGACGTATCGACGAGCAGCGGCCACAACGCCTCGGGTGAGGCGGCGAAGTGCCACTTCCAGATGCGCTCGACGGCCGGCATATCGGTCCCCCATGGCGCCGCCACCAACGACACTACGCGATTGCATGCGCGGTGTCGGCAGGCTAATCAAATCACATGCCCGCGAAACGCAATCCCCTGAATCTCAATCCGCTGCAGCTCAAGACATTGACCTTGCTGCAAGCTTTGGCTGCTCTACCCGACGCCAAACCGGGCGAGGCCGAAGGCAGCGTGCTGTTGACGAGCCTGCCCGACCCGCATGGCGACCATTTCCACCTCGGCGACGCAATCGTCGCGGCCAAGGATGCGACGGGGCTACGCAACCCGGCGGTCTGGACGGCGCTCGAACGCAAGGGCCTGGTCAAGACGCAATTCCCGGAATCAGCGACACTGCTCGCCGCCGGCCGCGATTACGATACCGGCCTCAAGGACGCGATCCTGCACCACGCCTCGCACTGACTACCAATTGAAGCGCGATCCCACGATCGTCGGTCGCACTCCGGCAGCGGAGGCAGCGGCTTCGATCCGCGCCGGATCGGGTGCCCCTCCAGGCGCGAACTCGTCGACATGGATGCCCTGACCGGCGATCAGCAGGCAGTCGAGTCCGGCGCCGTTGGCGCCGGCGATGTCGGTGCGCAGGCTGTCGCCCACCGCGAGCACCCGCCGCTTGTCGGCAATGCCCAAAAGCTCCAGGGTCGACGCGTAGACCGAGGGGTACGGCTTGCCGTGCCAGCGCACCGCGCCGCCGATCCCTTCGTAATGCACCGCGAGCGCGCCGGCGCAAAGCGCCAGCTTGGCGCCGTGATTGACCATCAGGTCGGGGTTGGCACAGCACATCTTGAGCCCGCGCTCGTGCGCCGCGGCGAGGATCGGCGCGTAATCATCGATCGTGTCGTCCCATCCGGCTGGGCCGGTGTTGAGAATGAACTCGGCCGCCTCCGCACTCTCGACATAGTCGAGGTCAAGCCCATGGCGGATTTCGAGGTCGCGATCCGAGCAGATGTGCAGGCATTTCCGCCCGAGCCCGACATAAAACGGGTCGCTGCGATCCTTGAGATATTGCCAGGCCTCCTCGCCCGACGACATGACCTCGTTGTAGAGCTCGCGCGGCACGCCGATCGCGCTAATACGATTGATGACGTCATAGGCGCGGCGCGGCGCGTTCGATAACAGCGCGATGCGCTTGCCGGCGTTGAGCAGCGCCTTCAGGCAATCGAGCACCCCGGGATACGGCTTCACGCCGTCATGCACGACGCCCCACAGATCGAGCACAAACCCATCGTAATCGGCGGCGATTTCGCGCAGCCCGGTGATTTGTCGCAAACTCATCGGCAGTTTCTTCAGGGATTCACGCGGTTGAACGTTCGGCCGAAACTAGCACATGGTCGGCGCCAACCGCCTCAGCGATCGACGCAAACCCGTCACGCTGCAGCAATGTGGCGAGGCCACGCTTGATGCGGCCGATCAGGGCAGGACCTTCGAACACCAGCGCCGTGTAAAGCTGCACCAGAGATGCACCAGCGCGAATTTTCGCGTAGGCCTCGTCGGCGCTTGCAATGCCGCCGACCCCGATGAGCGGCAGCTTCCCTCCGGTCAGCCCGTAGATCTCGCCGAGCAGCGCGGTCGACGGCGCGAAAAGCGGTTGGCCGCTGAGGCCGCCCTGCTCGATCGCCGCCGCGCTTTGCAGGCTCGCGGGCCGCGCGATCGTCGTATTGGCGATGACGATGCCGTCGATGCCGCTCGGGCCGGCAAGCGCCGCGATATCGGCGCGCTCCTCGGGCGAGAGATCGGGCGCGATCTTGACGAGGAGCGGCGTTCCCGGCGCCGCCTCATCGCGCGCCGCGACGAGTCGGCGCAGCAGATCGTCGAGGATTTCCCGACGTTGCAGGTCCCTAAGACCGGGGGTGTTGGGTGACGACACGTTGATGACGAAATAATCGGCCAGTGCGCCGACCCGTCGCACCCCCTCGAGATAGTCCGCCGCCGCGTCGGTGCTGTCGCGGTTCTTGCCGAGATTGACCCCGACAACGCCAACCCGCTTTCGAGCGCGCAGCCGCGCCAATGTCGGCTCCAAGCCATAACTGTTGAACCCCATGCGGTTGATCACCGCGCGGTCCTCATAGAGCCGGAAGACGCGTGGCTTGGGGTTACCGGGCTGCGGGCGCGGCGTGACGGTACCGGACTCGGCAAAGCCGAAGCCGAGCCGCAACAACGCGTCCGGCGCCTCGGCGTCCTTGTCGAAACCGGCGGCGACACCGATCGGGTTCGGAAAGTCGCGGCCCCATAATGTCTGCCGCAGGCTCGGCGGGGCCGGCTCGGCCGGCGCGGCGACAAAGCCGGCGAGACCACCGGCAAGCGCGCGGATCGTCAGACGATGCGCGGCCTCGGCAGGCAGCGCCCGCAGCAGCGGGCGGATCAGCGGGTAGAGGTCGGCCACGCCTCAGACGGCGACAAACTCGGCGCGGCCGAGACCGGTCACCTCAACCACGGCGCGGTCACCGGGTTGCGGGAACTGGATCGGCACCGTGCTGCCGGTCATCACCACCATGCCGCGCCTCAAGGGCCGCCCGTCGGCAGCAAGCTTGTCGGCGAGCCAGGACAGCGCGTTGAGCGGGTTGCCCATCACGTCCGCGCCCGTACCGGCGCCGATCTCCCGGCCGTTGATCGTCAGCCGATAGGTCACCGTCGCGAGATCGAGCCGGCGCCAATCGACGACTGGCGCGGCCAGCACGCAGCCCGCGTTCCAGACATTGCCGGCGACCATCGAGCGCGCCGAGAGGCGCTTGTAGTCGTGCCGCAAGTCTTCGAGCACCTCGATCGCCGCCATACAGCTTTCGACCGCCGCCTCGACCCGCGCGCGGCCGCCGCCCTCGGGCAGGTCTTCGCCCAAGCGCATCGCCACCTCGGTCTCGATACCGACGCGGCAGTAGTCGGCGACGCGGACTTCCGCCGGAGAGTTCAGCACCTCGCTCTGAAACATCGCGCCGTAGCATGGCTCGTCGACACCGCAGAGCTGCTGCATGATCGGCGTCGTGAGGCCGATCTTGTAGCCGACGACCTGGCCGCGTCGCGATGTCTCGATCGCCTCGTAGGCCTCGCGTACCCGGTAGGCGTCGTCGAGCGTCGCGGGGATCAGCTCGTCGGGCAGGATGTCGATCGGCTGCCGGGCACGGAATATGCCGACGATGTGTTCAGCCGTGTGCCGAGGGTCGAGGACGGGCATGGGGCGTCTCCTTTGCTCCCTCATACTTTCGCCGGGACGATAAGCAAAGTATACGCCCGCGCATGGACTCGATCGTTCAGCCCGCCCTCGCCTTTATCGCGACCCATGCGCATTGGGCGGCGGCGATCATGTTCGTCACCGCTTTTGGCGAAAGCTTTGCGTTCCTCAGCCTTCTGTTCCCGGGCACGACATTGCTCATCGCCGCCGGCACACTGATGGCGGATGGGACGCTGCCCTACGCTCCGGTGCTGGCCGGCGCGGTGCTGGGCGCGACGCTCGGCGACTCCGTATCGTACTGGATCGGCCGGAGATTTGGGAGCGGCATCGCCCGCCTCTGGCCCTTCTCGCGCCATCCGGAAATGCTGCCCGCGGGCATCCGCTTTTTCGAGCGGCATGGCGGCAAAAGCGTCGCGATCGGCCGCTTTTTTGGCCCGATCCGCGCGGTGATCCCGCTGGCCGCCGGGCTGATGCAGATGCCGCGCGGCTGGTTCTGGTTCGCCAATATCGTCTCGGCGCTGGTCTGGGCGCCGATGCTGCTCTTTGTCGGCGACGCTGTGGGAGAAATCGGCGACCGGGCGATCGGCGCCAGCAACACCTTTGTCCTGGTGTTCGGCGCGCTGACCCTTTTCGGCATCATCGGGATCGTCTGGGCGGTGCTGCGCACCACCCGTTCGAAGGACTAGTTCCGGCCGCGGCCCTGCGACACGGGCTCCGGCCGGCCCGGCATCATGTGGTCGGTGATGTAGGCCTCGACCTGGGTGCTGACGATCTCGAGCTGGTCGGCGAAAAAATGGTCGGCGCCCTGAACCTTACGGAAATCGATCTTGATGTCGCGCTGATGGGCGAGCTTGTGCACCAGCTTCTGCACGCTCTCGATCGGCACCAACGTGTCCTGGTCACCTTGCAGCACCAACCCAGACGACGGGCATGGCGCGAGAAAGGTGAAATCGTATTGGCTCGCCGGTGGTGACACCGCGATGAAGGCTTCGATCTCCGGCCTGCGCATCAAGAGCTGCATGCCAATCCACGCGCCAAACGAATAACCCGCCACCCAGCACGACCCGGCATTGGGATTGTAGGTCTGCAGCCAATCGAGCGCCGCGGCAGCATCGGCGAGCTCGCCCTCACCGCGGTCGAAGCTGCCCTGGCTGCGTCCGACACCGCGGAAATTGATCCTGAGCGTCGAAAAGCCACGCCGCACAAAGCTCTGGTAGAGCGTGTAGACCACCTTGTTGTTCATATTCCCGCCGTGCAGCGGGTGCGGGTGCAGCACCAACGCCATCGGCGCTGGACCCGAGCGCACGTGGTGGTAGCGCCCTTCGATGCGCCCCTCGGGGCCGTTGAGGATAACGTCAGGCATCGCAATTCCGACAAAGAGAGTCGGGTTTGGAACGCTTAGCTATCCGTGGCCATCGTGGCAAGTTTATCGGTGATACTTGATCGGTGTAGTCGGGCAATTATATCTCGATTCTTGCACCGCGTCGGGCCGGGTGTCGGTTAGGCTCTGTTTCGCGGCGGCCACGATAGCACAGTGAACGCAATGCTATTCAAGAACCTGCGCGACGAAATCGATGCCACGCGGGCGCGCGACCCGGCCGCCCGCTCCTCGCTAGAGGTGGTGTTCTGCTATCCCGGCTTCCAGGCCTTGCTGTTCCACCGCATGGGACACTGGCTGTGGACGCACCGCTGTTACTTCCTCGGCCGCCTGGTGTCGCATGTCGGACGGGTGCTGACCGCGATCGACATCCATCCCGGCGCGACGATCGGAAAACGCCTCTTCATCGATCACGGCGCCGGCGTGGTTATCGGCGAGACGGCGGAGATCGGCGACGACTGCACGATCTATCAGGGCGTAACATTGGGCGGCACGCGGCCCTCAAAGGATCAGACCGGCCACAAGCGGCATCCGACGATCGGCAACAACGTCATCATCAGCTCGAATGCGCAGGTGCTGGGGCCGTTCAAGGTGGGCGACAACGCCACGATCGGTGCCGCGACCATCGTGCTGCGCGAGGTGCCGCCCGGCGCGGTAATGGTCGGCAACCCCGCGCGTCAGCTCACTCGTCGCGAGCCGGGCGAGGCCAAGCCCGCGTTCACGCCCTACGGCATCAGCGGCGAGGACATTCCCGACCCCATTGCCCGCGCGCTGTCGGGCTTGCTTGACGAGGTCGCGAGTCTCCGCGCTCGCGTCAACGAGCTCGAAAGCGAGAAGCCCACTAGGGAGCGGCCGGGCCCCCGCGCGATCGCCGACGAGGCGGAAAGCGAGCGTTTTTCATGAGGCTCAGCACCAAAGGCCGCTATGCGGTGATGGCGATGGTCGACCTCGCGCAGCATGGTGAGGACGGCCCGGTGTGCCTCTCGGAAATCGCCGAGCGTCAGGAAATCTCGCTCAGCTACCTCGAGCAGCTCTTCGCCAAATTGCGTCGTGGCGGCCTCGTCAAAAGCGTGCGCGGGCCGGGCGGCGGCTATCTGTTGGCGCATGAGCGTGATGCCACCCGCATCGCCGACATCATCCTCGCCGTCGACGAGCCGATCCGCGCGGTGCGCTGCAAGCCGGGGACGACGCTCGGCTGCCGGGGCGATCGCAGCCGATGTCTGACGCACGATCTGTGGGAAGAATTGAGCAACCAGATCCACCTTTATCTGAGCTCGGTGACCCTCGACGATGTCTGTGAGAAGCGGGTGCTCGGCACCAGCGGCCTCGCCTATCGGGTTCAAGCCGCGCAATAGATGCTTTGTGAACCCGTGAACCATCGCGACACCTATCTCGACTGGAATGCCACCGCGCCCCTGCGCCCCGAAGCAAGGGCGGCGATCAGCGCTGCCTTGGCGCTGAGCGGCAATCCGTCCTCGGTGCATCGCAGCGGCCGCGCCGCGCGGCAGCTGGTCGAACAAGGCCGTGCGGCAGTCGCCGCGCTGGCTGGCGCGTCACCCGACGGCGTCGTGTTCACCAGTGGCGGCACCGAGGCCAATCACCTGGCGCTGCTCGGCAGCGGGCGCCCCCGGGTGCTGGTGTCGGCAATCGAGCATTCCTCGATAGTGGATGCTGTGCCGCGGGCCGAGCACATTCCGGTCGGTGGTGACGGGCTTGTCGATCCCGCCGCGCTTGCCGCGCTGCTCGACGCGGACGCGAGTTCCCGCCCGGCACTGGTTTCGGTGATGCTCGCCAACAACGAGACCGGGGCGATACAGCCGATTCACGCGCTGGCCGAGATCGCCCACGCCAATGGCGCCCTGTTCCATTGCGACGCAGTACAGGCGGCCGGAAAAATCCCGCTGTTGCTCGGCGAAATCGGTGCCGATTTCCTCACGTTGTCGGGCCACAAGATCGGTGGGCCGGCCGGCATCGGCGCGCTGGTCGTGGCGCCAGGCGCGGAGATCACGCCGCTGCTGCGCGGCGGCGGACAGGAGCGCAACCGCCGCGCCGGCACCGAGAACCTCGCGGGCATTACGGGCTTTGCCGCGGCCGCCACAGCCGGCGACCCGGCGGAGTACGACCGCGTGCGCAGCCTGCGCGACCGGCTCGAGGCGGCGCTACCACCCGATGCGGTCGTCATTGCCGCCGGAGTGCCGCGCCTGCCCAATACATCATCAATCGCGATGCCGGGGGTGCCGGCCGAGACCCAGATTATCGCCCTCGACCTCGACGGGGTCATGGTAAGCGCCGGCGCGGCCTGTTCGTCTGGCAAGGTCGGGCCGAGCCATGTTCTGGCGGCGATGGGCGTCGCGCCCGAGATCGCCGACGCGACGATCCGCGTCAGCCTGGGATGGTCGACGAGCGACGACGACATCGCCCATTTTCTAGATGCCTGGACGGCGCTTTACCGCCGCACACGGGCGAGGCGAGCGGCATGAACGACATCACACCCAATACTCTCCCCATCTACCTCGACAATCAGGCCTCGACCCCCGTCGATCCGCGCGTAATCGAGGCCATGATGCCGTATTTCACGATCGACTACGGCAACCCGAGCAGTGAAAGCCATGTCTATGGCCACCGCGCGAGGACGGCGATCGACGCGGCGCGTGAACAGGTCGCGGCACTGATCCATGCCGACCCGCGCGAGATCATCTTCACCTCGGGCGCCACCGAAGCGAACAATCTCGCGCTCAAGGGCGCCGCGCATTTCGCCCGCGAGCACCCGCCAGCAAGCGGCGCCAGAGACCACATAGTCACACTGCAGACCGAGCACAAATGTGTGCTCGAAAGCTGCGCAGCGTTGGAGCGCGAGGGGTTCCGCGTCACCTATCTGCCGGTCGCGGAAAACGGCCTTGTCTCGCTCGCCGCCTTCGAGGCGGCGCTGACCGAGCGCACGCTGATCGTCACGGTGATGGCGGCGCATAACGAGATCGGCGTCATCCAGCCTCTCGCCGAGATCGGCGCGCTGTGCCGCTCACGCGGCATCCTGCTCCATACCGACGCCGCGCAGGCTCTCGGCAAGATCCCACTCGATGTCGAGGCGATGAAGATCGACCTGATGTCGATGTCGGGCCACAAGCTCTACGGCCCCAAGGGCGTCGGCGCGCTGTACGTGCGGCGGCGGCCGCGTGTGCGCCTCGTGCCCCTGATCGACGGCGGCGGCCAGGAGCGCGGCGTGCGCTCGGGCACCTTGCCGACCCCGCTCTGTGTCGGCTTTGGCAAGGCTTGCGCGCTCGCCGCCGCGGAAATGGGCGATGAGGCGAAGCGCCTCAAATCCTTGCGCGAAAGGCTGCGGGCGAACCTTGCTGAGCGCATGCCGGGGCTGATCGTTAACGGCGATCTCGATCATCGCCTGCCCGGCAGCCTCAACGTCTCGGTGCCGGGAACGACCGCGCCCGACCTGATCGAAGCCTGCGCATCGATCGCGATCTCGACCGGGTCGGCCTGCACCTCGGCCTCGGTCGAGCCGTCTTACGTGCTGCGCGCTCTGGGACTGTCGGATGAACGCGCCAATGCCTCGATCCGCCTGGGGCTCGGCCGTTTCACGAAAGAGGCCGATGTCGACTTCGCAGCCGATGCGATCGCGTCCGCCGCGGCCCGGCTCAGGGTGAAATCTGGTAAGGGCGCGACTACATAACATTTACCTTACGATTGACGGCGACGATGGCGGCGTCAATATGAAGCCGCGCAGGAAAGTTCGAGGAGTGTGAGGCTGAACATGGCTCTGGCCCGACCCCCGGCATTGATGGTGACCGATGCGGCGGCGAACCGCATCCAGGCATTGCTCGCAAGCCGCGGCAAGCCGTCGCTTGGCGTACGCGTCGGCGTGCGCTCGCGCGGCTGCTCGGGGCTCAGCTACACCCTCGAATATGCCGACGAAAAGGGCCGATTCGACGAAATAGTCGAAGACAAGGGCGTCACCGTGCTGGTCGACCCCAAGGCGGTCATGTTCATTCTCGGCACCGAGATGGATTACGTCGAGGAGAAGCTCGAATCGGGCTTTGTGTTCCGCAATCCGAACGAAAAGGGCCGTTGCGGCTGCGGCGAGTCGTTCCACGTCTAGACGTGGTTGGCTGAGTGAAGCTGTTTCAGATCGAAGAGCCTGACGGCTCGCCCGCCGATCCCGATGCGCCAGGCGCGGCGATCGGCATCGACGCGAGCGGCGGTCTGGCCGTGGTCGCGGTGTCCGTCGGCGGTAATGCCGTCACCCTCGCCGACCGCGAGAGCTTCGAGCGCGATCTGCCGGTGCCTGGTCCTGATGCGCCACTGACCGCCTGGCAGGCGCTGTTTGAAGGTGCACGGCTGCGCGCCGAACGCGCGCTCGGCCGGCCGGTGACCCATGCGGTGCTGGTCTTCGCCGCGCTCGACCCAGCGCTCGCCGCCGAACTGTTGCGCGCGAGCGAAGCGGCAGGGATCGAGCTGCTATGCGTCTTAAGCCCGGCCGACCTGCCGGCCAGTGCGACGCCCGCCGAAGCGGCGTCGGTCATCGCCGAAGACATGGCGCCACGCCCTTCCGGAATTTAAGCGAGCCGTCCCGATGCCGAAAATGACGTTTGTCGAGCGCAACGGAACGCCGCGCGAGGTCGATGCGCCACTCGGCCTATCGGTGCTGGAAATCGCGCATCGCAACAAAATCGACATCGAGGGCGCGTGCGAGGGTTCGCTCGCTTGCTCCACTTGCCACGTTATCGTTGATCCCGACTGGTACGACCTCCTGAAGGAGGCGAGCGAGGACGAAGAGGACATGCTCGACCTCGCCTTCGGTTTGACCCAGACCTCGCGGCTCGGTTGCCAGATCATTATGACCGAGGAATTGGACGGGCTGACCGTGCGGCTCCCCGCCGCCACCCGCAACATGATGAACGGCTAGTGACCGGCAACACGCTGTTCGACCGTCTCGTCTCCGCCGCCGGCCCGACCTGGCATGCCTACACCCGCCACGCCTTTGTGCTCCGTCTCGCCGACGGCACGCTACCCGAGGCGGCGTTCCGCCATTACCTGATCCAGGACTACCTGTTTCTGCTGCATTTCAGCCGCGCCTGGGGGCTGGCGATCTACAAATCGGACACGTTGGCGGAGATGCGCCGCGCGCAAAGCCTTGTCGCCGCTACACTCGATGTCGAGATCGGGCTGCATGTCGAATATTGCCGCGGCTGGGGCATCGACGTGGCGATGATGGAGTCCGCGCCCGAGGCGATGGAAACGATCGCTTACACCCGTTTCGTGCTCGATCGTGGCCTCGCCGGTGACCGGCTCGATCTCGAGGTGGCGCTCGCGCCGTGCATAGTCGGCTATGCCGAGATTACCGCCGAACGCATGGCCGATCCGGCGACAAAGCTCGCCGGCAACCCCTACAAAAGCTGGCTCGACATGTACGCCGGCGGGGAATACCAGGCGCTGGCCACGGAAGCGAAAATGGCGCTCGACGAGCAATTCGCCCGGCGCGGAGGAGAAGGCCGCATTCCCACTCTCGCCGCGGCTTTCGCCGTGGCAACGCGACTCGAAGCCGATTTCTGGCAGATGGGTCTGGACGCCGCCGCATGATTGGTTGGAGCCCGCGCCTCGCGGGGCCTACCGCGGTTCACCTAACCAAATATTAACCATCCTGCGGAGATCGTGTGGTGATTGGGCATTGGGGGAGCCCAACCTGACGGGACACGTCGTCCCGGCAAGGAGACGCTCTTTTGACTCAATCCCCAAATGCCCGAGGCGCCATCTGGATCATCGGGCTGAGCGTCGGCCTGTTAATCGCGGTGATGTGGGTTGCGGTGACGGTTTCGACCGTCGCATCGCGGCAAGCCGCGCTTGATGACGCCGCCGACGAGACCCTCAACCTCGCCAGAGCCTTCAGCGAGGAAGTGACGCATATGCTGAGTGGCGTAGAAGGCGAGATGAACGGGCTCGCCGACCGGCTCCAGCAGACCCACGGGAAGTTCGATCTGTACGCCTGGGGCAAGGACAATGGCTCGGCCGCGCCAGGTGTCGCGCAAATCAGCTTCATTGGCCCCGATGGCTGGTTGCGCTCGACAACTTTCGAACAGCACCCCGCGCCGACCAATCTCTCTGATCGCGGCCATTTCCTCGCGCAGTTGGATGGGCGCTATCAGGGACTTTATTTCGGACAGACGATAATCGGCCGCCTCGCCGGCGTACCGCTCATTCCGATCTCCCGCCGTGTCAACGCGGCCGATGGGAGCCTGCTTGGCGTTCTCGTCGTGATGATTGCTCCCGACTCGCTGACCACTCTGCACAAAAAAATCAATCTTGGGCCGAACGGCGTCATGTCGCTGTCGGGCGTCGATCTGCGCATTCGCGCGCGGTTTGCCGACAGCAGCCCGCATGGCGATGAAGGCGTCGGCGTCTCGATCGCCGGCGCGGATCTGCCAAGTAATATCGGCGAAGGTGGCGAGGGCACCTTTGTCCGCGCTGGCCGCATCGACCACATTTCGCGGATCTTCGCCTATAGCCGCGTCAACGCTTATCCGCTGATCGTGACGGTCGGTCTTGACGAAGCCGATCAGCTTGCCACGGCGCATGCCAGCGCCATCACCATCATCTTGCTGGCCTCGGGGGCGACGATCCTGCTGGCTGGGCTCGCCGCGTATTTGATACGCGAAGTGCGCCTTCGCGCCGCCCATCAGGCGAGCCTCGCCGAACGGCAGGTCCAGCTTCGTGCCGCAAACACCGAGCTGACCGACGCCAAGGAGCGCGCGGAGGCGGCGAGCCAAGCAAAGTCCGTGTTCCTCGCCAATATGAGTCACGAGTTGCGCACGCCGCTGAACGCGATCATCGGCTATTCCGAGATCATCAAGAGCTTCCTTCGGATCCGAGGCGATCGATCGCTACGCGGAGTATGCCGGGGACATCAACACCGCCGGAGCGCATCTCCTCAAGGTCATCAACGATGTGCTGGACACAGCCAGCATCGAAGCCGGCAAATTAAAGCTCACCGACGAGACGGTGGACCTCGCCGAGGTCGTGCGGCAGAGCCTGGCGCCGTTGCGGCTGCTGAGCGAACAGAAGCGGATCACCGTCCACAGCGCCGTTGCGAACGCGCCGGCAGTCAGGGCCGACCCGCTGCGGCTGAACCAGGTCCTCATCAATCTGCTGTCGAACGCGTTGAAGTTCACACCCGCCGGCGGCCACATCTACATCGAGACCGCGCGCGCCGGGGACGGCGGCGTGATCTGCAGCGTGCGAGACACGGGGATCGGCATGTCTCGCGGACAGGCAATCGCGGCTTTGGAGCCCTTCGTCCAGCTCGACGGCGACCTCGCCAAGGCCCATCAGGGCACCGGTCAAGGATTGCCGCTCGCCAAGCGATTGATCGAGCTCCACGGCGGCTCGCTGACGATCCAGAGCGCGCCGGGCAAGGGCACGACGACGGTCATACGACTGCCGGCGCATCGCACAATCGTGGCAACGCCCGTCAGGGCGACTCTTGCCGCCGCGAAATAGATCCTTTGGAAGGGTTCGCCGCAAGCGACACGGAAGCCGGTTCGCCTCCCTTCCGGAATGACGCTGTAAATCTCCCTGAAACGCCTATATTCCGCGGCATGCTCGCGCCCATCGAACTCAGCCTGCCCGGAAAGCCGGAAGACCATCGCGTCGTCGTCGCGATGTCGGGCGGGGTCGACTCCTCGCTGACCGCGGCGCTGGTCGCGCGCGCCGGCTATGATGTCGTCGGCATCACGCTGCAGCTTTACGATCATGGCGCCGCAATCGGAAAGAAAGGCGCGTGCTGCGCTGGGCAGGATGTGCGCGACGCCGCCAATGTCGCGCGGCAGCTCGGCATCCCGCATTACGTGCTGGATTACGAGGCGCGGTTTCGCGCGGCGGTGATTGAGGATTTCGCCGACAGCTACGGCCGCGGCGAGACGCCGATCCCGTGCATCCGCTGCAACGAACGGGTCAAGTTCCGCGACCTGCTTGAGACCGCGCGAGACCTCGGCGCGAGTGCGCTGGCAACCGGGCATTACGCCCGGCGCGTGGTGGGCGACACCGGCCCGGAACTACACCGCGCCGCCGATATGGCGCGCGACCAGAGCTATTTCCTCTACCGCACGACACGCGATGAACTCGATTTCCTGCGTTTCCCGCTCGGCGGTATGGGGAAGGACGAGACTCGCGCGCTCGCCGGCCAGCTCGACCTGCCGGTCGCCGACAAGCCCGACAGCCAGGACATCTGCTTTGTGCCGCAGGGCTCCTACGCGGACATTGTGACTCGGCTGCGCCCCGAGGCGGGCGAACCCGGTGACATCGTCGATGCGGCCGGCACTGTGCTAGGCCGGCATCGCGGCATCGCCCATTTCACCGTCGGCCAGCGAAAGGGCCTCGGCATCGCCGCGCCCGAGCCGCTTTACGTGCTGCGGCTGGAGCCGGCGGCGCGGCAGGTGGTGGTCGGACCCTACAGCGCGCTCGCCGAGATGCGGTTGCGATTGGCCGAGTTCAACTGGTTGGAGGCGCCGCTCGCGGCTGGCGAGGCGCGGGGCGTTACC
>Ga0210398_10000520_pt1 | contig 43587 bp, 35 predicted proteins | sample IncBWC4OmetaG_FD_161047 | JGI IMG/M metagenome (GOLD analysis project Ga0210398, IMG submission 161047) | Forest soil microbial communities from Barre Woods Harvard Forest LTER site, Petersham, Massachusetts, United States - Inc-BW-C-4-O | ecosystem: Environmental > Terrestrial > Soil >...
GCCAGCAAGTCTTCCAGAAATGCCGTCAATCGGTGATCGAGAGCTTTCAACTCCCGTGGCGTCATAGAGGCAGCTTACCGCCACGAGAAATTGGAGTCAAGTACAACTTAACCTAGTATTACTAGGGTCGGAACGGCAACTATTTTGCCGTCACCAATCGCCGCGAAGTGTTCTTCCCTTGTGACAAACCCGCCTCTGTTCACCACTAGTAATATCGGATGTTTAGAGGTCGTGAATCCGGCCACGATAACGGATGCCCCAAGATCAACTTTCTTGACCTCATCAATCGTTTCTTTGAAAACCTTCTCTCCAAACTGCTTGAATCCTTCTTTTCTGAAGTGCTCATAGGAGACGCCAAGGGTCAGCTTTACGAGTTCGTTCTTGAGTTTGGCAACACGTCGGTGCGTAGCGATCTTGACTACTTCGATGGCATTCTCGTCGCTGATGTCTTGTGACGGCAAATATCCTTGGTATTCACGGACCAGCTCCAATGCCCTGGTAGACTTCCCAGCCATGAGAGCAACCCAGCCCCTTTTTATGGGCCGGAACTTGTCGAACGTTTGCGCGGTTGCACCGAGAGGGTTTTCTCCCTTCCAGTCGGTACACAAAATGATTCGAGGTTTGTCATCGTGCTTGCAGACCGCAGCAATGCAAAGCGTCACGGGCAGATTCTCCCACGGAGCCTCAAATTCCAGATCATCTGGCTGCTCTGGTACAATGTCAGGCTCGCAGAGGGATTGTAGCCCAAGGCTCGACCTTGAATCAAGTAAACAATCCTGATTGAAATTGACCCCGTAGCAGCACACCAAACCAGCGGCTGTCCTCCGGGCTGATCGGGCGCAGAGCTCGGTAAGGCCGCGGCTCCTTCAGGGGTTGACTGACAGGGTCGAGAATACGGTGTGAAGGCCGTGAATCGCCCACCACCGCCAGGGCTTCCAGATAACGGGCATTCGCTGTCCGACTCAACTGCAGACGCCGGCGCAGATCCACAATGCCTTTGCGCAGGGCATACCAGCCTTTCAGTCTGCGTCCCCTGCGCGTCACGCGACGATACACTTTAAACCGTCGCGGATGATTGAGGGTGGTCTCCACCCTTAGCACACTCCCCTGCTTGTCATACATCTTGATCGAGTTCTCTTCCACGTAATGCTTCACGCACACGCCTTCCACCCGTCGCTCCAAACGACTGCAGACTTCTCCGTTGAAACGCGTGTTGGTTCGCCGTCCCAGAAAACGCAGCACCTGGGGTGAAGAGAATTGCTCCATAGCCTGCCGGCACAAAGCCGGATAGACCTCCGCCAACGCTTCCCGACTGCAAAACATTACGTCGGTGGCGCATTCGCTTTGCCGCACCATCCAGTAGTAACCCCCGCAGCTGAGGACGAACCTGAGGGCCCAACCAGGGATTCACCCACTGCGCCCGGCGGTTCAGCCACTTCGCCCAGGGGTAATCTCCCAGCCGGTCCATCAGGGTTTGCGCCCGGGCAGGATCGGCGATCGAGGTAAAGCAATTGTCCTGCTGTTCGTACTCGATCCCGGCGCGCTTCATCTGCCGCGCCAGCCATTCCCTGCCGTTCACGCATACCTGAATGCTCAGCGGCAGCCGGGTCTGCAGCCGAATGTGCATCAACCCAAAGTCCCGGTTGAGAAAGTAGAAGTAGAGATGCAGGCATTTCCGCTCGCGCGCCACCAACTGCAGTTGCCGCTTTTCCCGATCCCGCCTGATACCGAAAGGCTGGCACGGCTCCACGCAACTCAGGATACATACCAACCCTTCCTTGATCCGGTCCCGTTCGATCACTTCCCGCGCCAACTTCTCTTTGTCGGTTCGACTCCAGCCCAGGTAGAGAAACGGCCGCCCGGCACGCTTGGCGATCGCCTCCGTTCGTCTCCTCACACCCGCCGAAAACTTCTCCACGAACGCCCCGAACCCCTTAAAGGGCACCCGCTGATTCCCCATGAAGTAGTTCAATCCTTCAACGTAGGAGATGGAACGTAAAATACCCCGAAACAGAATACGATCGATGCCTGTTATGCTGCCGCTGTGGCGGCTTTCGTGCCGCTTCAAAAAACGCTCCATGGCGCTCCTCCGCGTGACGTTCGCACACAAACATCATGCCGGAACCCGTCATGGAGCGTCTTATTTGGTTGCGGCTCCGCCGCGCTGCGCTACGCCTGCTGACGTGCGAATTCATAATCGGTCGGGATCGAACGGCGCCGTCAGACGACGGGCGTGCTCATCCAGAGCCTCGTCCGTCATTCGCTCGATAACGGCCGGCTGGCGCATAGCAAGACTTTGCGACCTCTCTGAGGATTCACGTCCCGGCCAATCCGCGCAGGCTCGTCATCACGCTCTTCAAGAGAATGGCGGGCAGCCGCTTGGGAGTCCTGTTCGCCGGATCGACCGTGATCCCGACCGATTCAAGGGCCGTGACCCCCAACAGAGGCTCCACCTCGTCGGGACCGAACACCACTCTGCCAGCCGTGACCTCGCCCATCAATCGAATCTCAACCAAACCGAAAGGGTATTCGTGGGTGGTTCCGTCCGCCAGCTTTTAGACCATGGTTCCGACGGGCTGCACTTCGATCTGGCGCAGGCTGGCCGCCGGGGCCACGCAATCCGTCGCGCCCGTGTCAAAAAGGAATTCAGATTCGTATGTGCCGGCCGAACTCCCCAGGCTTTTCAAGGCGACGGTGACGTGCGTGAGCCCCATGGGATATGCACCTTCTTAGATTTGTGGTTCAATTCCCTTCTATCGGTAATATACCCTTGGCGCCTGGCTGGCGCGCGAATTCACAATTGGTCAGGATCGACTTCCGCCTTTCCTACACCGTCAGCGCCAGGGGCGCGCGATAATTGCGCGTGAGATACTGCTGCGCTTCGGAGCCGCCTTCCTTCAGCTGTTGCTTGGCCACGTCCCACACGATCCGCCTCTGGCTGCGATAGGCCACATTGCCGAGCAGGCAGCAGCTCGTCGAGCGGTGGCCGATCTCGATGTCGCTGATGGGCCGCTCGCGGGTCTTCACGCAATCGAGAAAATTGCGGATGTGATCGTAGTGATCGTTGTTGGCGCTGTCCATCTTCATGGCCGGAGCGCGATTGTCCGGATGCTTGGCGCCGGGCCGCGCGGCCCGCATCTCGGGAAACACTTCGAAGCCGCCGCGATCTACAAACATGGTCGCATCCGTGCCATGAAATTCGATGCCGTAGCCGTGGTTATACATGGAGTTCGCGTTGTCCCAGCGGTTCTCATAAACCGCCACAAAGTGCGGATACCGGTAGGTCACCTGGAGCGTGTCGGGCGTTTCGGCGTTGTCATCGATGAAGAACTTGCCGCCCGCGGCGGTGACGGTCTCGGGTCCATCGACCTGCATCGCCCACTGCACGATGTCCATCAGGTGAATGCCCCAGTCGGTCATGTAGCCGCCGGCGTAGTCCCAGAAATAGCGGAAGGTGGACCAGCGATCGCCCACCCCGAAGCGGTTGGCGTTGAACGGCACCTTGGGCGCGGGCCCCAGCCACGCGTCCCAGTCAAGCCCGGACGGCGGATCGGAGTCCGGCGGGTTGCCGATGCCCTTCGGGTAGTCGTTCGAATAATTCCAGGCGCGGACGAAGCTGACCTTGCCGAGGTAGCCCTGCTGCACCAGCTTCACCGCTTCCTGAAAGTGGACGGCGGAACGCTGCTGCGTACCCACCTGCACCACGCGTTGATGCTTGCGCGCCGCCTCCACCATCACCTTCCCTTCTTCCACGGCGCAGCAAATGGGCTTCTCGACGTAGACGTCCTTGCCGGCTTTGCACGCTTCCACCATGGCCAGGGCGTGCCAGTGATCGGGCGCGCCGACGATGACCACGTCGATGTCTTTGCGGTCGATTACCTGGCGGAAATCTTTGCAGCTTTGCGCCTTGCCGTCGGTGGCCGCGAGCCCCTTCTGCAGATTGGGCTCGTAGACGTCGCACACGGCCACGATATCGACGTCCGGCTGCAGCGCGAAGTCTTTCATATCACCCATGCCCTGCTGTCCCGAGCCGATCAGCCCGACGCGCACGCGGTCGCTCGCGGCCGCCGCCCGCACCGATCCTCCTGTCAGGCCGATGCCTGTCGTGACGCCCGCCGTAAGCGCGCCGATGCCGGCCCGCTTCATGAAGTCCCGCCGATCCAATCTGCCGTTCATGGGAGTAGCCTCCGATTCCTGTTTGTGACGCGGGCAGTATACATCAGCCTGCGCGCGCCCGCGCCCGTTGAATTTCGCATGCCGCGTGCATTACGATGACGGCTTCATGCATTCCGCGGCGAGATCGGGCACGGCCAGGCTCTTGCATGCAATGGCTGCGCTCGTGACGCTCGCCGGCCGCGCGTGGTGCGATCTGCCGTGCGCCTCGTGTCATCCCAAAGAAACGGCAGCGTACCTCGCCACGCCGATGGGGCGTTCGAGCGGGCCGGCCACGGGCGCGCCTTCGGGCAAATATTTCCACGCCGTCTCGAAAACCGGGTTCTCGATCGAGGTGACGAACGGACGCATGGTGCAGCGCATCGAGCGTAACGGCCTGCGCGGCGAGCACGAAGTGGCCTTCGCCATCGGATCGGGAACGCACGCTTTCGCGTACGTGGTCGACATCGGCGGACACCTGTTCGAGTCGCCGCTCGGATATTTCGCCGGACGCGGCTGGGGCATGTCGCCCGGCTACGAGGAGCAGAAAACACCCGATTTCGATCGTCCCGTGACGACGGACTGCCTGGACTGCCACGCCGGCCGCGCCCGGCCGGTGGCGGGGACATTCAACACGTATCAGGACCCGCCGCTCGCAGCGCCGGGCATCACGTGCGAACGCTGTCACGGACCGGTGGAGGCGCACTTGCGCAGCCCCGTGCCGGGCTCGATCGTCAATCCGGCCAAGCTCCCGCAGCGCGCGCGCGACAGTGTGTGCGAGCAGTGCCACCTGAACGGCGAGGAGCGCGTGCCCAACCCCGGAAAGCAATTGGGCGATTTCCAGGCCGGCCTGAACCTGGAAGATGTGTATTCGGTTTACGTGAAGGCGGAGTCCATCGATCCGGCGCGCCCGAGCGCGTTCAAAGTGGTCAGCCAGGCGCAGCAGCTTGCCTTGAGCCAGTGCGCGCGCCGGAGCCAGGGCAAGCTGTGGTGCGGCACCTGCCACGATCCTCATGCGCAGCCCGCGGACGCGAAGTCGTACTTTCGCGCGCGCTGCCTTTCGTGTCACGGCACGGCGCTGCTGAAAACGCATCCGCAGCCGAACGGGGACTGCGTCGGGTGCCACATGCCGCGCCGGCCGGTGACCGACGGCGCGCACACTGTCTTTACGGACCACCGGATCGCGCGGCGTCCGGCGGCCCCGTCGTCGGCGACTGCGGGCGTCGCGACGGATGCCGGGGTGACGCTGGTAGCCTGGCATGATCCGGCCGGCGGACTGGCCGAGCGGAACCTCGGGCTGGCGGACGTTAAGGTCGGAGATCGGCTTGAGAACTTCGCGCTCGTGAACCGCGGTTTTCAAGTGCTGATGCAGTGCTGGTCTGACTTCCCGAACGATGCCGCGCTGCTCAACGGGCTCGGCACCGCCGTGCTCGCCTCGAGCCACGGTGCCGAGGCGGCGGCCACTTTCGAGCAGGCGATTCAGCTCGAACCCGGGTCCGCCGTGGACCAGGTGCACGCGGGACTCGCCTGGAAGGCCGCGCACGACAATCAGAAGGCGATCGGATACTTCGAAAAAGCGCTGCAACTCGACCCGCTCCTGGAACAGCCCTATCGCGAACTCGCCGCCATTTATGCGTCGGAGAACGATGCCGCGCGGCTGCGCCAGACTTACGAGCGCTACCTGAAGGCTTTCCCGCAAAGCATCAGGGCGCAGGCGGCCCTTCGGGATCTCAGCAAGTAGAGCACTTCCCTCGCGCGCTCACGCCGCTCGAAGCTTCCCAGACACAGGAGAGCAGATCAGATTGCGGCCACGTTCAACTGATCCAGGCGCTCGCGGACCAACCCCTGAATCCGCCGGGCAAGCTCGAGGAAGACCTCGGGACCTCCGCCCGTGGGATCGTCGAGATCGCCTTCCGAAGAGAGACAATGGATCTTCGCGGCCGCCTGCGGAAACAGCGCGACGGCGGCGTGCCGCTGTTTTTCCGTCATGCAAAAGATCCCCTCCGCCTCGATCGCCATCTCCGGCGTAAGCTGGCGGGATCGGTGATCGAAGCCGGCCACGCCGATCGCGCTCAGGGCCTGCGCCGCCTCGGGGGTGAGCGGCGACCCGGGCCGGGCAGACAAACCGGCGCTGACCGCCTGGATCCTGGCCTCGCCGAGCAATTCGAGCGGGACCCTCAGGCGGCGGGCGATCTCTGCATTGCAAATCGCCTGAGCAATGGGCGAGCGGCCGGTGTTACCGCTGCAAACGAAGACGAAGGTCCGTTGCAGGACGCTCAATGAGCGCCCGGATGCAGGCAGGAAGGCGGCAAGCGCGGCGCCGCCCAGTAGACCGAGCCCGAGCACGGTGAATCCGGGCGAAAGCCGGCCCGTGCTGCGGGCGAATTCTCCTACCAACGCCGGTCCATAGTATCCACCGAGATTCCCAAGCGCGCAGACCAGACCCATGGCCGTGCCCGCGAGCGCCGGCGGCAAGGTCTCGGAGGGAATCGCGTATAACGGCGCCAGAGCCGCGACCGGCGAGGCGGCGGCCAGCAGCAGGCACGCGAGGCCAAGCGCGGGCCGGGCGCTTCCCAAGGCCGTCGCGGCCACGAGAAACCCTCCCCCGCAAAGCAGCACCATGGCCACATGACCCCGCCGCTCCCCGCGTCGATCGGAGTGCCGCGAAACCAGCAGCATCACGATGGCTGCCGCGACATACGGGACGGCGTTCGCCACGCCAATCGTCAGATTCGAGACCGGGCCGGAGCGTTCGAGGACGGAGCGGAGCGCCGTCGGCAGCCAGAACATGAGTCCGTAGAGCCCGGCGTAAAGCGGGAAGGCCACCGCCGCCATGAGCGCCACCCGGGGACGGACGAGGGCGCGCCAGGAACCGCCCTGCGCCGGCTTCGACAACGTCGCGGCCTCGCGCGCGAGCGTGGTCGCGAGGTATGCACGCTCGTCCGCGGAGATCCAGCGTGCCTCGCGCGGGTGATCTGCCGTGCTCGAGAGCCAGACGGCCAGCCACGCGAGCGGCAGCGCACCCTCGCCGACCAAAAGCGCGCGCCAGCCCCAATTGCCCAGAATCCAACCGGAGAGCGGCGAAGAAATCACGAGCGAGGCGGGCAGGCACAGCATCCAGAGCGCATGGGCGCGCGCCCGTTCGTGGCGGGGAAACCAGTGCGCGAGCAGCACAAGCGTCGCCGGCCAAAGGCCGCCTTCCGTCACGCCGAGCAGCAGGCGCATGGTCCAGAATTCGCGATAGGTGTGAACGAAGCCGGTCGAGATCGAAACCAGGCTGCACGATGCCAGCAGGATGGCGATCGTGCGCCGCGCGCTCCATCGGCTAGCCAGGTAGGCGGCCGGAATCTGCAGGGCCACGTAGCCCCAACAGAACACGCCGGCGGCGGCGCCCGCCTGCGCCAGGTCCATGTGGAGCTCGGCGCTTAAGGCCGGCAAAGCCAGGGCGATATTCGTCCGGTCGATGTACGCGAGCGTGTACATGACCAGCGCGGCCGGAACAATGCGCGACCAGCGTTGGTTTTCCATGAAGCTTGAAACTCTCGGGGCTGCGGCGGAAAGTCACCGGCGGCCCGAATCTATGAGGTGTCCGCTGCACGGTCGTCAACTACAGTCAACTACGACTTGGCGATCGTGACCTGTTGGCCGCTGAAACTGGTGAACTGGAAGTAGCCGCTCTCGTTGTAGGAGTTGACCATGTCCTGCAGCATGTTGATGGCGGTACTTTCGCCGAGGTACATCGACTGTTCGTAGTCGGAGTGCCAGTGCACGCCGGCGGTGTTCCGGCCGATGCCGATGTTCGAGGCGAGCTTGTTCAGCTCAGTGCCCACGGTGATCTGGTCCACGTCGGAGCCGGTATAGGGCAACAGGTTCACGCCGTCCGGCGAATAAACCGGGGTAATGCCGGCCTCGAGGAAAGTGGTGCTGTCGTCGAAGAGCGCCTTCAACACGGTGCAGCACGCGGCGGCCACGGTCATGTGTCCCGAGCCGTAGGACGGATGCGTGGGGCAGCCTTCCGGGAAGGCCATGGGCAGGTAGTAAGCGCCGTAGGTGCTGAACACCTGGGCGGCGGCCGCGGAGTTGAGCACCTGGGGATGCAGGGGGAAGTCCAGCTTGTTGACTACGACGTTCTGCACGCGGCCGGCATACTCCTCCGGCCGGAGCGCGCGCTGCACGAACCATTTCTGGTACCAGACGTTTTGAATGGCCAGCATGGCCACGGTTCCGAGCAAGCCGGTGTCGGCCGGGCCGCCCCAGGTCGCAAAGCCGATCTGGTTGGGAGTCAGGGTGGCGCTGTAAGGATTGCCGGGATTGGCCGGGAATCCGTCCGAAAGCAGTTCCGAGGCCGCAAAGAAGTAGTGCTGGTAAAGTTCGTCCACGTGCACCAACGCCGAGAGGCTCCGCCCGTTCCACAGATAGCCCGGGCCTGCGAATTCGTTCAGCCCGAACGCTTGGAAAACGGTGCGGGCCTGAGCGGGTACGCTCGCCTGTCCGTTCTCAACCGCCAGCCAGGAGGCGCTGTCGGTCATGTAGTCTACGGCCGGAGCGTACAGGTCGTAGAGCTGGGCCGGCTTGTCCGCGCTGTTGTCGATGGCCAACGCGCCCAGACCGCTGATCGGCTGTAGAAGGAATTGCGAGACGTGGGGCCCGACCAGATCGGCCGCCGTCGTCCCGCGAAACAGGTTGGCGCCCGTTACGGGCGTCTGACCCTGGTAGTCGCTGAGCTTGTTGAGGTCGGCGATGGCAGCGTTGACCAGGGGCGCGTTGGGACTGTCGGGGTTGGTGTAGTCGCTGAAGCCCACGTCGCGCAGCAGCGCCAGCCAATAGTTCTCCACCATCTCGGCGGCCCGTTGCGCACTCGCCAGGGTTGGCGCAGGCGGCATGGGCATGTTGGCGTAATCCGCCCCAATCAGAGGAAAGGTCAGGCCGGCCTGCGGACTGACGAGCGGTACGGTCCCGCCAAGGGGAATCTTGAGGAAGTCAGAAGGACGGCCGCTCTGGACCGCCGCCAGCATCGTCTGATAGGCGGACGGTGTCACCAGGCCATTGCCGTCGTGCGGCAGGGCCTTGGAGTAATTGCCGGCATAGTAGTCGCTGGCGTACAGCCTTTCGTCCCCGTTATTCGTCTGTGTCTGGGGCGGTTTTCGCATTTGATCGAAAGCCATGAACAGACGGTTCCGAAAGCAGGCTAGCCGCCGCTCGGGACCGGCCACTGGATTACTTCCGGTCGACACGTTGACGTGCACCTCGTGCGAAGACAAGCGCGTCGCCGCCGTGCCTTTGGCCCCGGCGCCGGTCTCCCCGAGCAGTGAGGGCAGCCCTGCGCCCGCAGCTACGAGCGCCGTGCCGGCTCCGCCCGCCTTGCTGAGGAACTTGCGCCGCGTCAGGGATCCGTCACCTTTTTTCATTCAATTCTCCTCTCGCCGGGCGATGTCTTTGAGTGGACTGGAGGCCATGAACGCGAGGACAGCCACATCATCCGGAATCGTGGGTAGGAATACTTCTATTAACGCAGGTGCGGCTCGCCTGTCAATCCGAAAGTGGCCGTCCCGTTATTTACCTTCATGATAAACATCGGCGTAAAGCCGTGGGATTGATGAAAGACGCCGTGTAAGCCGTGAGATTCGGGCGCGTCGATATCGCGTGAACCCCGATGCGGCCCACCGCCGTGACCGTCACAATCGCGATGCTATCCTGTTGGCGGAGTCGCCGGTGTGGTATAAATCGATCGTGGGTCTGATGAAGGACGTTCCTCTCAATCCGATGGACGACATGCTGCGGGCCGTCACCCGCCGGCATTTCTTCAAGCAGGCCGGTTTCGGCATCGGCTCGGCGGCTCTGACCACGCTGCTCAGCCGATACGCCTTCGCGGAAGGCGCGGAGAGCGCGCCGGGTCCGGCGGAATCTGCGACGGCGGCAGCGGTGAATCCGCTCGCGCCCAAAGCGCCGATGTTCGCGCCCAAGGCGAAGAGCGTGATCTACCTCTTCATGGCCGGCGCGCCCTCGCAGGTGGATCTGCTCGACTACAAGCCCAAGTTGCAGCAGCTCGACGGCCAGGGCATTCCCGCCGAGATGACAAAGGGCGAGCGATTCGCCTTCATTCGCGGCACGCCGAAGCTCCTTGGTTCGCCCTACCAGTTCAAGCGCTGGGGGCGCTCGGGCGCGGAGATTTCCGAGCTGCTGCCCCACCTCGGCGAAGTGGCCGACGATATCGCCATCGTCCGCTCCGTGCATACCACGCAGTTCAACCACGCGCCGGCGCAGATCTTCATGAACACCGGCTTTCAGATCATCGGGCGCCCGAGCTTCGGCTCCTGGATGACGTACGGGTTGGGCAGCGCGTGCGACGATCTGCCCGGCTTCGTAGTGCTGATCTCGGGCGAGAATCAGCCCGACGGCGGCAAAGCCTGCTGGGGGTCGGGCTTCCTGCCGAGCGTATATCAGGGAGTGGAGTTCCGCTCGCAGGGCGACCCGGTGCTTTTCCTCACCAACCCGGATGGCGTGAGCGAGCAGGAGCGGCGCGAATCGCTCGACGCCATCAAGAGCCTGAACGAAATGCACCTGCGCAGCGCGGGCGATCCCGAGATCACCACGCGCATCGCCTCCTACGAGATGGCCTACCGGATGCAATCGAGTGTGCCCGAGTTGACGGACATCTCGAAGGAGCCGGCGTCGATCCATGAGATGTACGGCACCGAGCCCGGCAAAAAGTCATTCGCCAATAACTGCCTGCTGGCGCGGCGGCTCGTGGAGCGCGGCGTGCGCTTCGTGCAGCTCTACCATCGCGGCTGGGATAACCACGGCACCTCGGCGCACGACGACATCGTGAACCGCCTGCCGAGCCTGTGCCGCGAGACGGACCAGGCCGCCACGGCGCTCGTGAAAGACCTGAAGCAGCGCGGCCTGCTTGAGAATACGCTGGTGGTGTGGGGCGGAGAATTCGGCCGCACCCCGATGAACGAGGCGCGGAATCGTTCCAAGTTCCTGGGGCGCGACCATCATCCGCGCGCGTTCAGCATGTGGCTGGCCGGCGGGGGCATCAAACCCGGCGTCACCGTGGGCCAGACGGATGAGCTCGGATATAACGTAGTCGACGACGCCGTCGAGGTCCACGACCTGCACGCCACCATCCTCAACCGGATGGGCATCGACCATACGCGGCTCACATATCGTTTCCAGGGCCGTGATTTCCGCTTGACGGACATTTCCGGCGAATTGGTCCGGAAGCTGGTGGTGTAAGGCGAGAGGCGCGCAACACGCGTTTTGGGAATGCAACCATGACAACCGAAGTAAGAATTGTTCGCGAGTGGGACGCCGATGTCTTCCACCAGCGCGTTCTGCAGCTCGAAGCGGCCGGCTACACCGCCCGGCGCGAGACTTATACCATTACGCCCGAGATGAATCCCGACACCGGCGAAGTGACGCACCTGCACGTGATCGAATTGGTGAAGCCTGACACTGTCCAGCCGGATTCAGTCCCCGGGGCGGCTTGACGTTGCGGTGCGCGCGGTGGCGCTCGCCGGACGAAAGGCTTAGGATGAAGGGCTGTGGCAGATCGGGCAGTCGGCCGCCGGGGAACTCACCGGCGCGGCGGTCGCGGAGGGAACGATGAGTGAATCGCTCATCATGGTGGCGGTGCGGGACCCGGAACACGCGGACGACCTGGTGAAACTTGGCTGCCAGATGGCCAAGGGGACGGGGGCGGAGGTGGCGGCCATTAGCGTGGTCGAGATCGCGCCGGCCCTGCCCCTCGATGCCGATGCGGAAGTCCTCGACAAATCCGGAAAGCAGGCCCTCGTGAGGGCCGCCGAGGTCGCGGCCGCCGACTGCGGCACGAAGATTCGCACCATGCTGGTGCGCGCCCGCGACGCCGGCCCGGCGCTCGTGGACGAGGCGAAGGAACACCACGCGGATGTGCTGATCGTGGGCTACCACGGCCGGCTCGGAATCGGCCAGATCCTGCTCGGCTCCTGCGTGCAGCACCTGGCCGCGCACGCGCCCTGCCGCGTGATCCTGCAGATCGATCCCGCTTCGGAGCCCGAGGCGCGGAAGGCCGCCGGCTAGATTACGCGAGCCGCTTACTGACGGGCCCGGCGCCTCCGCCGGAACCGGCGATCCATGAACAGGGAGCCGCAATACTCCGTCCTCACCGCGCTCAGCGTGCTGCTCGCCGGGCTCGCGACCCTCACCGTGATCCCGCATGCCGCCTCTGACGTGGACCTCGTCGGATTCCACACCCTTTGCTCCTTTGCCCCCATCAGCTCCCTGGTTCTGCTCGGCGCCGCAGGGTTTGCGCTCGCGATGCGCAACGCCGTGTACAAGGCGCGCCCACGCAACCCGGAGAAGTAACGCCGCTCGCGCCCGCCAGGAAGAGGTCAAGGCGCACAGCGCGCGCTTCAGGCCTTGCGCAGCGTGACCACGGTCTCGATGTGAAAGGTCTGGGGAAAAAGGTCGAACAACTCCACCTGCTCGATCGCGTAGGCGTGCTGCACGAGCGCGGCCAGATCGCGCGCCAGGGTGGGCGGATGGCAGGAAACGTACCGAATCTCGGCCGGGCCGAGAGCGGCGAGCCGACGCAGGGTCTCGCCTTCAGCGCCGGCGCGGGGCGGGTCAAGTACGACCAGATCCGGCGCGCTTTGCGCGTAGCGCCGCAGGAACCCGGCGGCGGTCGAGTGCGTGGCGCGCGCGTTGGCCGCGCCGTGGGACCGCAGATTCGCGGCAAGATCGGCGGCGGCCAGCGCGCTAGCCTCCACCGCCGCCACCTGGCCGAACGCCCGCGCCAGAGGAACCGTAAACAAGCCTACGCCCGCGTAGAGGTCGAGCCCGAGGCCGGAAGGCGCACGGACGCCAGCCGTCACCGCCGCCACCAAGTCCGGCAGAAGAAACCTTGAGGATTGAAAAAACGACCCCGGACTGATCCGGTAGTCGAACTCGCCCACGCGATACGTCAGCGTAGCGTTGCCGAACACGCGCCACGCGGACGGCGGGCGGCGCGAAGCGCGATTTTGCCCGCGACCTTGCCCGCGACTTTGCCCGCGACTTGGTGCTTCCCGCGCGCCGGGCGCTTCGAAAGCCACTCCGGCGGCGCCGGGCAACAGGCTCATGCACTCGCCCGCGAGTCGCTCGAGGGCCTGCTCCTCCAAATCCGCGGCCGCGCCGAGCAAGGTCAGCACCACACGTTCGTCGCGATCGTCGGTGCGGAGTTCGACCTCGCTCCATCCGGCCAGTCTCGCGGCCCACTCCGGGCGCGACAGTTCAGCGATCACGGCATTCAGGCGCGGGGAGCTGATCGGGCACGCGTCAATGGCCACCAGATGATGCGAGTCGGCGGCGAAAAATCCCACGCCGCTCCCCGCGTTCTCCGCGTCCGTCGATTCCGCCGGGCCCGGGCGGATCTTCAGTTGCACTTGATTGCGATAATGCCAGGGCTCGGAGGCGTGGACGCCGATCTCACCCTGCCAGTCGATGTGCCCGACGCGGCGCAAGGTTTCGCGCAGGATCTCACGCTTGATTTCGAGCTGGCGCGTGGCGTCGAGGTGCTGGTAGTGGCAGCCGCCGCAGCGTCCGAAGTAAGGGCAAGGGGCAGCCACGCGCGCCGGGCCGGGATCGAGAACCTGCAGCAGGCGCGCATAGACCATGCCCTTGGCGTCGCGCACGGATTCAACCTCGACCCGCTCGCCGGGCAACGCATAAGGCACGAGCACCGGCCGTCCGGCGTGATGGCCAAGCGCCGCGCCGCCGTAGACGAGCTTCTGCGGGACGAGTTCGAATCGATCCGGGGACACTATCGGCATAGGCTATGAACGCGGACGAACGACGAAGCCTTCAGCGGTCCATAGGCCCCCTACGGGCTGCAATAAAACAAGCTCAAGCGCGGCAGGTTGTAGTGCTCGTACAGGCTGCGCTTCAGCAATTGCCGCTCGAGCAGATCAAGCTGGGCCGCGCCCATCCTGCTGCGATACGGCGCGATGCCGCGATCAGCCGCGGTGCGCAGCGCCGCCAGGGTCTCGGCGGAACAGGCCCGGGTAGCGGCTGCCGTAAGCTTTTCCTCGAGCGCGCTCACCTGCTGCTCGAGCGGCTGCAGATCCCGCGGCGCCTCTTCGATTCCCGCAGCCAGCCGGTCGAGCGCCGCCGCGATTTCCTCGAAATCCTGCGCGAGGACGCGCTCCTCCGGGTCCGGGCGCTTCACCGCCGCGGCGCGCACCGCCCCCGCGTTGCCGCGAAGATAAGCCTGGAGCTGCTCGCGGGTGAAGGGCGCGACAGGCGCCTTCGGCGACGGCCGCCGCGACGCGTCCGCCTGGCCGGCCGCCATGGAGTCTGCCGCTTCGAGCACGGCTTGCGAACAGTAAGCGAGGCCATTGACCTTGCTGAAGCGCCGCGGACGCTTGGCGTACTTCTCAAAGGTGCGCTCGATGCCGGCCAGCACCGCGGCCAGCGGCACTCCCGCTTCCTTCCAGGATTCGATCAGGGCCCAATCGAGCGTGGAGACCAGCACCGGCGTGCCGCGGCAGCGGCGATAGCACTCCTCGATCTCGGTAAAATACGCGAAGTAGCTTTCTTCGGCGGCGGTGGTTGAGGGTGGCGGCATCGAGGCTACATAACGAGGCTATGCCAAGTCGTATCCGGCCGCATCCGGCCTTATTCGGCACTGTCCGGCCCTTTTCGGTTAATGCCGGGGCGCGGCGGAGGCCGGGCTGCCGGCCACCGTCTTTCGCCCCTTGCCCGGCGAGTCTTTGGCCGCCTGGTTCCTTTCGTAGATGATGCGCAGGCCCTCGAGCGTGAGCCAGGAGTCGACCGGAGGCTTGTAGCGCGACGCCGAGGCCACGAGCGGCGCCTGGCCTCCGGTGGCCACCACGCGGGTTCCGGGCCCGAGCACTCCGAACAGCCGGTCCAGAATCCCGTCCACCAGACCCACCGCGCCGTAGAACAATCCGGACTGCATGCTGGCCACGGTATTGGTGCCGATCACTTTTTCGGGCTCGCGGATGTCCACGCGGGGCAGCCGCGCGGCGCGCGCAAACAGCGCTTCGGCGGCGATGCCGAGGCCCGGCGCGATGATGCCGCCGAGATACTCGCCCTTGTCGGAAATGGCGTCGAAGGTGATGGCCGTGCCGAAGTCCACAATGATGCAGGGCCCGCCGTACTTCTCGAAGGCCGCCACCGCGTCGGCGATGCGGTCGGCGCCGACCTCGAGCGGATTGTCATAGTGAATCGCCATGCCCGTCCGCGTCCCCGGCCCGAGAAACACCGCCTTCATCTTGAAGTATTTCTCCGCCATCTCTTCGAGCAATCCGTTGAGCGGCGGCACGACGCTCGCAACCATGATGCCGGTGATCTCCTGCGGCTGCAGGCGCTCAAGCGCGAACAGGGTTCGGATCAGAATCCCATACTCGTCGGCTGTCTGCTCGCGATTGGTGGTCAGCCGCCAGTGTGCGCGCAGTTCAGCGCCTTCGAAGATTCCAAGGACCGTATTCGTGTTTCCGACGTCGATGACGAGAAGCATTGAAAACCAATTATGAACAATGAACGATGAATAATGAACCTGCGCGAAGCGCCTTGGAGTGCGGCGACGGAAGAGCCGCTAAACCTGCTCCGGCACCACGTACGGCGCTCGATACCCTCGATCCCCGTCGCGCAGCAGCCGATTCGCTTCGTCATCCCCCTTGACCTGGCCCGTCTGCGGATCGATCTGCAGCGTGCGGCCGAGCCGGTAGGAGGCATTGGCCAGATGGACGAGGGCGGCCGAGAGGTACCCTTCCTCGATGGGCGCCGCCAGATCATCGGCGTTGCGGCTGCGGACGCAATCGATGAAATTCTGGTAGTGGTTTCCGCCCCCGTTGCCGCGCGGGCCCGGCTCCTGCTTGCGGCCGAGCCAGATGCGGTAGGAATCGTAGCCGTCAATGGCCAAATAACCCTGCGAACCGTAAAAGAGATTGCCGATGGTGTCGCTGCCGCCGAACATCTCCTTGTGCGCCGTCAGGCCCGCCTGCGGCACGCCCTCGCTTCCGAAGGCCGAGGTGCCGATTTCGGATTCGTGATTGGTCATCCAGTGGCGCACCTCAAATTCGAGCATCTGGCGCTTGCCGCCCCCGAGGTCGTACTCGAAGGCGCAGTTCAGCGTGTTGGGCGTTTGCTGATCGTCGTCAAACATGAAGTGGCCGCCCACCGCCGACGCCTTGGACGGCCAGCGCAGGCCGAGGCCCCAGCGAGCGATGTCCATCTCGTGGACGCCCTGGTTGCCGATGTCGCCGTTGCCCGTATCCCAGATCCAGTGCCAGTTGTAGTGGAATCGATTCTTCGTGAAGGGCTTGAGCGGCGCCGGACCCGTCCACAGGTCGTAGTCCACCCCGGCCGGCACGGGCGACTCCGCCGCGTGCCCGATGGTGTCGCGCCACTTGTAGCAGAGCGCGCGCGCCAGGTACACGTCGCCAATGGTGCCGTTGCGCAGATGATCGACGGCCTCGCGAATGGCGGAGGCCGACCGGCTCTGCGTGCCGTGCTGCACGATGCGGTTGTACTTCTTCACCGCCTCCACCAGTTGCGCGCCCTCCCAGGCGTTGTGGCAGCAGGGCTTTTCGCAATAGACATCCTTGCCGGCCTGGCAGGCCCATATGGCCATGAGCGAATGCCAATGATTGGGCGTGGCGATGGAAATGGCGTCGATGGACTTTTCGTCGAGCAGTTTGCGGACGTCCGTGTAGGTCGACGGTTGTCCGAGATTGCGCTGCGCCATGTCCGCGAGGCGCTTGTGCAGCACGTTCTGGTCGATGTCGCACAGCGCCACGATCTCGGCCTCGGGAATCTTCGCGAACCCCTCGATGTGATCCCAGCCGCGGCCGCGCACGCCGCACACCGCCAGGCGCACGCGATCATTCGCCCCGCGCACGCGTCCCGGTCTCCCCGCCGTGGCTGAGCGGGCCGACGGGGGCGGTCCTCCCGCGGTCGCGCCTCCAAGACCGGTTCCGCCAAGCGCAAGGCCCGCCGTGGTGCCGGCGCCTGACTTCAAGAAATCGCGACGCGTCATGTGGGAATCGTCTGCCATGGCCATCTCCTTGGATCAATCGCTTGAGATTAACCGCTCGCCGGCTTTCGAGGCTCGAGGTCCGGGGCTCAGAGTCCGGGGTTCGGATTACCGGGGGTCGGAAGAGAACCGCTTAGCCCAGGGGCCGAGCCCCGGGCGCCGCGCAAAACACCCCAAAAACGGTCAAAAACCAGTCGATTTTGCCACGCCACCTGTACTTTTTGCCCCAGAAACTCGACCTAAACATTTACCCGTCATTAACCTAACGGCTTTGAAACGATAAGTGGCTTTACTTTCAATAACCTAACGGCTTTCCCGATATATGGAAAATAGAAGCGATTTGTTTTCAACAACCTAACGGCTTCGTTCGTAACATTTTTAATTTTTCGCGTTTTGATGGGGGCTGACGAGCGCATTACGACCACCCAGCTTGCGAGACCAAGCCGGCTGAGGTTCTCGCGAGAGCCTGGCAGCCTCTCGACCGGAAACAGCACAAACGCGCGAATGCGGGGGCTGGGCGTTTTACTCACCAGTGACCTTTATGATGGCTGGACCCGCGATTGTCAAGTGCCACGCGGCTGTAGCGCGAGTGTCCCCACCCGCGACGGGGGCGTCCCTAACCGCGATGAGGGGTGTCCTCGCCCGCGATGAACCGGGCGAGGAATTGAGGTATGATTCGCGGGCTGGAAGACCAGATACTTGAAGAAGGCGGAAGAGTGATCATTCATCGGAGTTCCGAAGGGAAGGACTCATGAGCAGCGATGCGAACAACGACATGCCCTCGCGGCGTGGATTCCTCGGCAGGGGGTCCGCGGCATTGGCGGCGGCCGGATTGCTGCCGGCGGATCCGAGGGGCCAAGAGCAGAGACCCTATCCGGCCAAGACCGATCGAAGCTCGAGCGCTCCCGGTCCAACCAATCCGCCTTTAGACGCCCAGAATCCGGACTCGAACTTGCCGCCGGCCACCGACGCGGGGGGCGTGCAAACGTTCAAGTACCCTTTCGCGCTCTCGCACAAACGGATGCAGGAGGGCGGATGGTCGCGCGAGGTCACGGTCCGCGAGCTTGCAGTTTCCAGGTCGATGGCCGGCGTGGACATGCGATTGACGGCCGGAGGCATACGCGAGCTGCACTGGCACACGGCCGCCGAGTGGGCCTTCATGCTTTACGGCAACGCGCGCATCACGGGGCTTGATGCGGACGGCAAGAGTTTCGTGGGCGACGTAACGGAAGGCGATCTCTGGTACTTTCCCACCGGAATTCCGCACTCCATTCAAGGCCTGAATCCCGATGGCGCCGAGTTTCTGCTGGTGTTCGATGACGGCAACTTCTCGGAATACGAGACGGTCCTGCTCACCGACTGGATGGCGCACACGCCCCGCGACGTGCTGTCGAAGAATTTCGGCGTGAGCGAGCAGGCTCTTGAGAAAATGCCGAGGAGGGAGAAGTTTATTTTCCAGTCCGAGGTTCCCGGCCCGCTGGCGGCGGATCAGAAAGCAGCGGCGGGCTCGATGGGCGCGTCGACGCAGGATTTCGCATTTCGCACGGCGCAGCAGACGGTCTCGAAGCGCACCCGGGGAGGGGAGGTGCGGATCATCGATTCCAGCAAGTTCAAAGTGTCAACGACGATCGCCGCGGCCTTGGTCACCGTTCATCCGGGAGGGATCCGCGAACTGCACTGGCATCCCAACGCCGACGAATGGCAGTACTACATCAGCGGCACCGGAAGAATGACCGTGTTCGCGACCGGAGGCCGCGCGCGCACCATGGACTTTCAGGCCGGAGACGTGGGCTACGTCCTGAAGACGCTGCCCCACTACGTCGAGAACACGGGCGACACCGACCTGAAATTCCTGGAAATGTTCAAAAGCAGCTTCTACCAGGATCTGGCGCTTTCGGAATGGCTCACCCACACGCCACCGGAGCTCGCGATGGCCCACCTGGGCATTGACAAGACCACCCTCGACGCCATGCCGAGCGACGAAGTGGCTGTGATGCCGAAATAGTATGGTGCGGTGCCGGCAGGCTCCGAGTCGAAGGGCGTTTTCTGTCGATTTTTGATTGTGGAATCGGCAATCGCCAGGGTCATCCTTTTCCACCGGGGGCGATGGAAGCAGCGGCGCCATTTAACGAGGTCGCCACTGCGTCCGGCGGGTTCAGGACGAGTTTAATCCGGCGCTCCCAAGGTCAATCTGGCGCAGACCCGACGAAGAAGGGTCTGCGCCAGCCAGCCTACTCCTTCGCTTCGTCGATCCTCACACTTTTGAGGACCACCGGTTTCAGCGGACGGTCTGAGCGATCGCGCGGAAGGTTTGAAATCTTGTCCACCACGTCCATGCCTTCCACCACCTCGCCGAAGATGGTGTGCTTGTGATTCAGCCAGGAGGTGGCGGCGGTGGTGACGAAAAACTGGCTGCCGTTCGTGTTGGGGCCGGCATTCGCCATGGCCAGCTTGCCCGGCCTGTCGAAGACGCGGTCTTTGCCGAACTCATCCTCAAACTTGTAGCCGGGCCCGCCCCGGCCCGTGCCCTCCGGGCAGCCGCCCTGGACCATGAAGTTCGGGATCACGCGGTGAAAGACGAGGCCGTCGTAGAAGCGCTCCTTGGTCATCTTGCCGCCCGATCCCGCGTGTTCCCGGGTGCCCTGGGCGAGCCCCACAAAGTTCGCCACCGTCTTCGGCGCCTGCTCCGGAAAGAGCCGGCAGGTGAAATTACCTTCGCTCGTTTCAAAGATGGCGTAAACGCCTGCTTTCAGATCGCTCATGAGTCTCCTTGTCGATTCCATTCGTATCGGTGATTTGGGTTCAGACGCTTCAACACAGAGAGCACATAGCACGCGGAGTGTTCCGGCTCCGTGATTTTCTGCGGTTCTGTCTGACCCCGCGGTGAGATGCTTTACGGCGTCTGCTTCGGTGCGGCGGTAGATCCGGCGGCCGCCGGTTTCTTGGGCGCAGTTCCGGTCTTGGCCGGCGCAGGCGGCAGCACGATCACGGCCGTCTTGATGCTGTCGAGATTCGGAAAATTCTTTTGGAGAAAGGCATTGCCGTGCTGCTCGATCTGATCCTGCGTGCTGGTGACCTGCTCCCCGTAACCGTTATAGAACTTTTCCACCACATCCATCCCGTCCACGACCTGGCCGAAAGGCGCGAAGCCCTGGCCGTCCAGGCCGGTGTTGCGGTCGTTCAGGTTGATGAAAATCTGCGTGGTGCGGGTGTTGGGTCCGGCGGTGGCGAAGGTCACGGTGCCTCGTTTGTTGCTGCCGACCACGGGATCGTCAGAGATGGTGGCACGGCTCCACGCGGCGGCGATTTTGGGGTCGCCGCTGATCCCAAACTGCACCACGAAATCGGGGACGGCGCGGAAGAAGATCACGTTGGTGAAAAACCCGTTCTTCACCAGGTTGTAAAAGCGATCGGCCCCGAGCGGCGCCGAGGCGCGGGTGACTTCGATCACGAAGTCTCCCTTGGTGGTGGTGAACTTCGCCTTAAAGGTGTCAGGCGCTTTCTGATTCAAGGTCGATGGATCGAGCAGCGACCGGTGCACCGCCGTGTGGTGCGTGGTCGAGGTTGACTTCTTCGTGGTCGCGGTCTTCGACTGCGCCGGAGGCGAAGTCTGCCCGCTTGCCCCTGCCGCAGAAAGACAAATCAAAACAGCGAGGCCGAGCGCACTCGCCGGAAGTTTCCTCATAATTCCCTCCAAGATTATTGTAGCGACTTCGAAACCTGTTCGACCTGCCGCATCACGCGCAGGACGTTTCCGCCCAGGATTTTCAGGAGGTCATCCTCGCTGTAGCCGCGCCGGGCCAGCTCCCGAACGAGGTCGGGAAACTTCGAGCAATCCTCCATCCCGCGCGGCGCGAGACCCGAGATGCCGTCGAAATCGGAGCCCAGGCCGACGTGATCCACGCCCGCCACCTGCACGGCGTGGTCGATGTGGTCGGCGATGCGGGTGTAGCTGGGAATGGGCAGACCTCGGTAGTGTTTCTCATTGATCTGGGATTCTTCGAGGTAGGTCAGGCGCTTCCCTTCCCTGGCCCGCTCGTCCCGAGCCGCCTTCACGTCAGCGTTGATGGCGTCTTCCACCTTCTTGTAGGCGTCCGAAAAGGTCTGATCAAGGAAACCGTCGTAAAAGTTGATGTCGACCACGCCGCCGTTTTTGGCGACGGCCCGCAACATGTCGTCGGTCATGTTGCGAGGCGCGTTGCACAAGGCCCGGCAGGATGAATGGGAAGCGATCACCGGCGCCTTCGAGGCGGCCACGGCGGCGAAGAACGTGTCGTCGGAGACGTGCGAGATGTCTACCATCATGCCGAGCCGGTTCATGCGCTCCACCACCTGGCGCCCAAAATCGGACAAGCCCTTCCAGTGCGGCTGATCGCCCGACGAGTCGCCGATCTCGTCGTTCTTGGTGTGGGTCAGGGTCATGTAGCGCACGCCCAGGCGGTAATAGACGTCCAGCATGCGCGGGTCGCCCTGAATGATGTGGCCGCCCTCGACACCCATCAAAACCGCGATTTTTCCGGCGTGATGAATGCGCACCACGTCGTCGGCCGTGCCCGCGAACGCGAGGGCGTCGGAGTGCCGGGCCACCTGGGCATTCACGGCGTCGATCAGGTCAAGTGCGCGATGAATCAGGTCATCCTTAGGCCAGTCGACATCCACCCAAATCGACATGAACTCTGCCCCCAGATGACCCGCCCGCGCCTTGGGAATGCTCACCATAAACGGGCTGGCGGGGTCCGCCAGGTCGTAGCCCTCATCGAGCATCATCTGCGGGGTGTCGGCGTGGGTGTCGATGATGATTGCTTTGGCAAGCACGCGATCGGCCACCTTGGCGGCTTCGGCCGGAGTGCGCTCGGCGGCGCGCGCCGGAGAGAGTCCGAATGCGGCGATGGCCAGTAGGCTGAGAAGCAGCGTTTTCATCCAGGCCCTCATTTTCAATCGTAATACTCCAGCCCCAAGTGTGTAATCAATTCTTCGCCGCGCAAATGACGTAGCGTGTTCTTCAGCTTCATGAGCTGGATGAACAGGTCATGCTCGGGGTAAAGGCCGGGCGCGGTCATCGGGCTCTTGAAGTAGAACGAGAGCCATTCCTGGATGCCGCGGCGTGCGAGCTCGGGCACGCGCTGGGCGAGGTCGAGAAACAGCACGAGGTCAAGCACGATGGGCGCGGCCAGAATCGAGTCGCGGCACAAAAAGTCGATCTTGATCTGCATCGGATAGCCGAGCCACCCAAAGATGTCGAGGTTATCCCAGCCCTCTTTATTGTCGCCCCGCGGCGGGTAATAGTTGATGCGCACCTTGTGGTAAAGGTCGCGGTAGAGCTCTGGGTAGAGGTCCGGCTGCAGGATGTATTCGAGCGCGGAGAGCTTGCTCTCCTCCTTGGTGCGGAAGCTGCCCGGATCGTCCAGCACCTCGCCGTCGCGGTTGCCGAGAATGTTGGTGGAGAACCACCCGCGCAGGCCAAGCAACCGGGCCTTGAGGCCGGGCGCGAGAATGGTCTTCATCAAGGTCTGCCCGGTCTTGAAGTCCTTGCCGCACACCGGCAGGCCTCGCTCGAGCGCCAGGGCCTGAAGCGCCGGGATGTCGACCGTGAGATTGGGAGCGCCGTTGGCAAAAGGCACCCCGCTCTTCAAGGCAGCGTAGGCGTAGATCATGCTGGGCGCGATCTCCGGACTGTTTGACTTCAGCCCCTTTTCAAAGGCCCTGAGCGACTGGTGGACGGCCGAGGGCCGGAGAAACGTCTCGGTAGAGGCGCACCACACCATCACCAGGCGGTCGAGGGCCTGGCTCTTCTTGAAACCAGCGATGTCGTCCATGAGTTGCCCGGCCAGGTCCATCTTGGTCTTGCCCTTCTTCACGTTGCGACCGCGCAGGTTCTTCACGAACTTGTGCTCGAAAACGGCAGGCAGAGGCTGTAGTTGTTGGAGGAAGTCCTTGACCGGATCGAGGTGAGCGCGTTCCAGCACGCCGGCCTTGAGCGCCGCCTCGTAGGCGTTGTCCGGGAAGAGATCCCACCCGGCGAAGACCAGATCGTCCAGACGCGCGAGCGGAACAAAGTCCTTGATCGCGGGGCTGCGCGACTCGGTGCGCTTTCCGAGCCGTACCGTACCCATCTGGGTCAGCGAGCCGATTGGTGAGGCGAGGCCGCGCCGCACAGCCTCAACTCCCGCCACGAACGTGGTCGCCACCGCCCCCATTCCCGGGATCAGCACCCCAAGTTTGCCCTGCGCCGGAGCGATCTCCACACCTTGACTCGACATTCCCACACGCCTCCCGGGCGTCCTGAGGTTCCGTTGCTTGCTGGCTAAGTCTTGATGATGCAGGAAGCTCCGCGAAATTGCAACGGCATTTGAGCAAAGGCTTCCCAAGCGGTTTCGCTCGAAAAGAGGCCTTGACATTAGGGTCAAATAATACGAACATGTGTTCATGTTCGTATTAAAGGAGGATTCGCGATGAGTCGCTATTTGCTGCTGTACGGTTTCGCTCTTTGGCTGCTCGGCACGATCGGCGTGCGGCTCGGAGGCCAATTTCTGCTCCGTCCCGGGTCGGTGCTCCTAACGCTCGGTCTCTTCGTTCTCAGCTTTATCGCCATGGCTCTGCTGGCTCGGACTCTCTGCCGGCGCGCGGGCTTGCCGCGCAGCGCTTGGCCGGCCGGGGCGGTGTCGCTGGCGCTGCCGACGCTGGTTCTGGACCCGCTTTCGAGCGCCTTCTTCCCCGCTGTATTCCCGAACATCTCGCCGGCCGCCGCTGGATTGTTCGGCGGCTGGATGCTCTGCTGCTGCGCAGGCGCCCTGGCCGGCGCGACCATCGGAGCGGTACGGGGTGCGGCCACAGCACAGTGACTCCGATACCGCCCAGACCCCGGCTGCTGGATGTCGAAGATCTCCCGGCTGCTCCCCGCCAGGAGCGCAGCCGGGAGAAGCGCGCCCAATTGCTCGCGGCTGGGCTCGCCTTGTTCGGTGAAAAGGGCTACGAGTCGACGTCCGTCGATGCCGTCGCGGAGCGCGCCGGGACCGCGGTCGGCAGCTTCTATCAGCACTTCCGGAGCAAGCGGCAACTCCTGCTGGTGCTGATGGACCAGTTGCTCGAGGGCCTGGAGCAGCTCGACCTCCGGCCCAAGGGGGGCGCCGGCATTCGGGACAGTCTCCGCGGCATTCTGAAAGGCGCGTTTGCCAGGGACCTCGCCTATGCGGGCGCGTACCGGGCCTGGCGCGAAGCGATCCTGCTCGATCCCAGCCTTGCGCCCCACCAGGAGCGGATCGAAGGTTGGACGAGGGCGCGCGTGTCCGCGCTCTTTGGAGCGCTCGTTCAGTTGCCCGGCGCGCGCCGCGAGGTGAACGTGCCGGTGTTCGCCCGTCTGATGGATCGCTTCTTCTGGGACCTGCTGGGGCAGGCGCTCAGTCTGCCGGCGGGCGACCTCGACGCCATCCTCGAGTCGGCCACCGACCTGCTCTATCACGCGCTTTTCAGCGACGACGCCGGCGGACCGGCTCAACGCTGAACGCGGCGTCTGCTATACTGTCACGCGGCACCATCCTAAGTGACGATTCCTTATGCCTGAGTCTGCTGCACGTCTGATTGTTCGTGACGCGAGGGGAAACGAGCGCGAGGTGGAGATTTCCCGCTCGCCTTTCACCCTTGGCCGTCAGAGCGACAATGACCTCGTCCTGCTCGACAACCGGATTTCGCGCCAGCACGCCCGCATCGTGCAGGGACCTGAGGGGTACACGATCGAAGACGCCTCCAGCCGCCACGGAACGTTCGTGAACGGGGAACGCGTAACCCAACAACCTCTCAAGAACACCGATCAGATCAACCTCGGCGTGTCCGACGCTTATCGCCTTACCTTTCTGATGGAAGGGGCGGTTCTGCCGGAGTTGCTCGAGCAGATCGGCAGGGCCACGGATAGCCGGGCGCCCCAGCTTCAACACCTGGGGCTTCTGCTGCAGGTGGCCCAGGTGCTGCACCGCGCCTCGGCTCTCGAGGAAGTGCTCACCAAGCTGCTCGACTCCGCCATCCAGTTGACCGAAGCCGAGCGCGGGCTGCTGTTTCTCGCCAACGAGGAAGGCGAGATCAAATTGCGACTGGCGCGCAGCAACGGATCGTTCCTGCCGCTCGACCAGGTGACGTATTCCGCCGCCATCCTGGAGCGCGTGGTCCGCGAGCGGCGGGAAGAGTTGGTGGTGGAAGACGAGCTGACCGGACGTACGGCGCAGGAGACCGGTGTGCTCCCGGCCAAGGCGCACGGCGTGGTGGCGGTGCCGCTGCAAAAGCTCCAGGTGACGGACTCGAGCGGCGATACCATTCGCCAGACCTTGCCTCAGCTTCAGGGGGTGCTTTATCTCGAAGCGCGGCTGCGCCTCGCCTCGGTGACCGGGCTCGACCGCCAGGTGCTGCAGACGCTGGCGGTGGAAGGCGCCACCGTGATCGAGAACGCCCGGCTGCTGCGGCGCGCGCGCGAACAGGAGCGCACCCAGCACGAGCTGACGCTCGCGAGCACCATCCAGCAGAGCCTGCTGCCCCGTTCGCTACCCCAGACGAGCTACTTCAAGCTCTATGCGCTTACCCGGCCCAGCCGGACCGTCGGCGGCGACTACTATGACGTTGTGCCCCTGCCCGGCGGGCGCTTTGGATTGACGGTGGCCGACGTTTCGGGCAAAGGCTGGCCGGCCGCCATGATGTCCGTGATGCTGCAAGGCTCGTTTGACGCGGTGGCGGCGGGAGACCCCGGCCTCGACGAGCTCTTTCATCGCGTCAACGATTTCCTCTGCGAGCGCACGCCGCCGGAAATGTACGCCACCGTCTTCTATGGAGTGCTCGATCCGAGCGGACGCTTTGACTTCGTAAACGCCGCCCACCCGGCGCCGCTCGTCCTGCATCCGAACGGCGAATGCACCCTGCTCGGATCGTCCAACTTTCCCATCGGCATGTTTCCCGGGGTCGAGTTCACACGGCAGAGCGCGCAGCTTCATCCCGGTGACGAGATCGTGATCTTCTCGGACGGCGTGACCGAGGCCCAGAACACTACCCGCGACTTCTTTGGCGACGCCCGGCTGACCGAGGCCCTGAAGTGCTCCACGGGAATGCCGCTCCAGGAAAGGTGCACGCGTTTGGTGGAGGCGGTGGAGAATTTTGCCGGCCTCGCGCCGCAGGCCGACGACATCACCGTGGTGCTGATGCGATTCGCTCCCGAAACGTAGGAGCGTCACTGTAGCGCCCGTCGTCACTATGGTTTTGTTTCAGCATAGAGTTATAACCCCCGCTCTGTAACTCATAATCTCTGCAGCCCCGGCATCGCGGCCAGGCACTGCAATCTGGACGGGCCCGCGAAATTCAGAGGCGCTCGAAACATGATTTGGCGTTACCTCATCGGAGGTCCGTGGATCCTCTTTGTCGCGTACTGGGCGGTTGGGGCGCTGAAGACCCGCAGGACCATCCGTCGGGAATCCTTCGCATCGCGTTACGGCATCCTTTTTCTGGAAATCCTCGGCTTTGTCCTGGTCTTCAGCGGCCTCGCGGGGGTCGGCGTTCTTGGTGATGAAGTTGTCCATCAGACGTACGTTCTTGCCGTCGCGGGCGTCGCACTCACCTGGATTGGCATCGCCATCGCTCTGTGGGCGCGTTGGCACCTGGGGCAGTATTGGAGCGCCAGAGTCACGGTCAAAGAGGATCACAAGCTCATCCGCACGGGGCCCTACGCTTATTTCCGGCATCCCATTTATTCCGGACTGGACCTGGCCGCGATCGGCGGAGCGCTGGCGATTGATCGGTGGCGATGCGTGGCGGGAGTGGCGGTGATCGTCCTCGGCTATTGGATCAAGGCCAGGAAGGAAGAGTCCATGCTGACCGCGCAGTTCGGCGAAACCTTCAAGGAACACTGCCGGCACACCGGCTTCCTCATTCCGAAGTTTTGGTAAATGGGCAGATGTGCGAGAGGCCGCCAGCTGCCCAACTCCGCTTACCTATCTCGCCTTTGGCGCGGCCAGTTGGAAGAACAGAACCGTTACACCGGCAGGCGGCGCGTCGGTGACCGTCAGGCTGACCGGGACAAAGTATATTGGCCCGAAGTTTTCCGTGTTTGAATTGATTAGGTTTGTCGTTACCGAGGATTGGCTTCCACATCCGGACATAAATAGGACGGATGCTGCGATGAATAAATGCACGAGCCATCCGCCAATGGTTTTTGCCATCGAACGCTCGATCACCGTCCGCTTCCATCCGATGGGCCAGGTGGGCCGCAGATTACATCCTGCCCGGTCACATAAACCGGGGCATTTTTCGCCAGCCAAAGACCAACCGCGGTTGTAGTGTTTCGGACCGTTTCGGGCACCACTGCGGGGGTATCGTGCGGATACGGGTCTTCGTAATTGTCAACCGACCATTCTGAAGGAATTGCGTGTTGCTGGGTCAGCCGGCGGACAAAGGTCACTGTGTCAATGCTAAAAGTATTGGTGGTGAATTGACGGAAAGCATCCGGCTCGCCTTTGGAGTTTGCGGGCCAAGGGTAAGGAGAGAGCAACATGGTAGTGCGGAGGCCGTGTTCATTGCCCCATTGGATGGCCTGCACAATAAATTTCTGGTAGCCGGGGCCGCTTCCATCGGTCAGAAAGAAGTTGGGCGGAACATCGAAGGCCATGGCTTTGCCATAAAGCGCCTCACCGCGCTCGAGCGCGTAGTAGGGATTGGTCGCAAAGACGTGATCTCCGAGTTTAGGCTCCTGCGGATCGTTGGGGCCCACGATCGGAGCGACGGTTTCGATACCGACAGTTCTGGCCGCATCCACGTAATCTCGCCAGACCTTCAGGTCCTCTTCCAATTTCCCGGGAGGGGCATTGTCGGACGGCGTGTCCACATTGGCTTCCGACGGCTGAAGACCGTTTTGCAGGTACACGGCCTGGTAGTCCCCGTAGCTTGGGGGAAGCGTGAAGTAGTTCGCGGCGACCTGTCCAAGTTCAGCTTGCCCGGGTCCGGTTCCGGCAAACACGCTCTCGATGGCTCGAATGATGCCCGGCGGGTGCTCGGCTGCGGCGACGGCATTGTTATGCTCGTAGAGTCCCACGTGGCCGGTTTGGAGGAGCTCGGTGAACTGGTCGCCGTCTTCAAAGCCGTCAAAACCGCCGGTGCCGCCGACGAAAATGTATACACCGAGATTTGCGCAGACCGTGTTTCCTCCGAAGTTGACGGCCGGCTTGTCCTGCGGCGCGGCGTAGGCGGGCGGGATGGCCAGGGCGATAGCCGCGACCAGCGCCAGATGCGCGTAGGGGTGCAGCGCAGAAGCCTTGGGCATGTTTCCCTCCCCAATGTTAAGGTGGCCTTAAAAGTTCTGCTGCTCAAACAAAGCTTGCAGCCGTCCGACATTCAACTCCTCAAAGCTCCGCACCACAGCGTCGGCGCGCGTTTGACTCCTGAGATCCTCGATCGCAAAGGTTGACGCAATGGCCACGCACTTCATTCCCGCGCGCACCACGGCCTCGATGCCGATCGGCGAGTCTTCGAACGCCACCGAGCGCGAGGGTTGGGCGCCCAGATCCCTTGCGGCCGCGAGATAGATCTCGGGATCGGGCTTGGGGCGCGAGACCTCGTCTCCGCTCACAATGGCCCCGAAATACGGCCGCAGACCGAGCGCCTCCACCACGAAATCCACATTCTTCTTCATGGCGGACGAGGCCACGGCCATCGGAATCCCCCGGGCGTGGCACTCGCGGATCAACTCCGCAGCGCCGGGCAGCGCCTGCGCGTGAGGACCGAAGGTTTCGCGGAAAGCGCGCTCCAAATCCTCGCTCCACCGCGCGCTCTGCTCGTCGCTCAAGCCAGCGCCGAAGAACATACGGAGCGCCTTATCATCGCGCTGGCCGAAAATCTGAGCCCCTAGCCGGGCGGGATCGAAGGCGACGCCTTGCTGCGTGAGGAACTCCCGCCAGATGCGGAGATGGAAGGGATTACTGTCAATCAGCACGCCGTCCATGTCGAAGATGGCGGCGTCAGGAGGGGCGTTTCTACGCGCGGGATCGGGCAGTGATGTCAAGGGTTTAAGTATCCAGGACCGGCATCGGCCGCAGGCCTCACTGAGGCAGCGGCCGCAAAGACTCCAGGAGTTTCTTCGGAGGATAGGTGTTGATCACGTCCTTCTTCTCGGTCCAGCCGCGCCTTGCCGTGATCACGCCGTAACGCATCAACCGGAAATGCTTGGGCTGATGCGCGTCCGTGGAGATCACGATCTTCATCCCCTGATCGTGGGCCAGGCGCGCGAGCCGGTCACTCAGGTCCAGCCGCTCCGGGCTGGCGTTCACCTCGAGGATCACGCCGTGTTGCTTGGCGGCCCGAAAAACGGCTTCGATGTCGAAGTTCATGGGATCGCGGCGCAGGATCTGGCGCCCGGTCGGATGCCCGAGGATGCGCACGTAAGGGTTTTCGAGCGCCTTGAGCAACCGGCTGGTCATCTCGTCAGCCGGCTGGGTCATGCGTGAATGGACGCTCGCGAGCACGATGTCGAACTCGGCCAGCAACTCGTCCGGGTAATCGAGCGACCCGTCACCCATGATATCGACTTCGGTGCCCGCCCAGATTTCGATCCCGGACACCTTCTTGCGCGCGGCGTGGATCTTGCCGATGTGCTCGCGGGCGCGCGTTTCGTCCAGGCCGTTGGCAATGGTCACGGCCTCGGAATGATCGGTGATCAGGATGTAGCGATAGCGCAGTTCCTTGGCCGCGAGCGCCATCTCCTCGATGCTTTTCTTGCCGTCGGAGGCGGTGGTGTGCATCTGCAGGTCGCCGCGAATGTCGTCAAGCTCCACCAGGTCGGGCAGGCGGCCCTCTTCGGCGGCCTCGATCTCACCCATGTTCTCGCGTAGCTCCGGCGCGATCCAGGGCAGCCCGAGAGCCTGGTACACTTCCTCCTCGGTGCGGCCGGCCACCGGCTGGTCGCCGCGAAACAAGGCGTACTCGCTCAGTTTCATCCCCTGGCGCTGGGCGCGCGCCCGCAGGGCCACGTTGTGCTCCTTGGAGCCGGTGAAATACAGCAGCGCCGCCCCGAAAGACTCCGGAGGCAACATGCGGACGTCCACCTGCATACCGGTCGAGAGCCGGAAGCTGACTTTGTCGCCGCCGCGCGCCAGCACTTCGGCCGGCGAAACGCGCTTGAGCAGGTGATCGGCCAGGCCTTCGAGGTTGTTTCCCGTCACCAGCAGATCGAGATCGCCCACCGTCTCGCGGCCCCGCCGCAGGGAGCCCGCAGGCGTGACCTTCTCCACGCCCTTGAACTCGGCAAGATACCGGGAGATCTCCTCGGCGTTCTCGTAGGCGATGTCCAGCCGGAAGCGCCCCGTGCTCTTCTTCAATCCTTCGAGGGCCCGCAGGATGTTTTCTTCGGACTTGGCGCTCATTCCGGCAAGCTCGCGCAGCCGCTGAGCGCGCGCCGCCGCCTCGAGCTCGTCGAGCGTCTTGATCCCCAGCTCGCGGTAAAACAGCCGGACCTTTTGCGGACCCACAGTCGGAATCTGCATCAGGTCGAGAAGCGATCGCGGGGTCTTCGCGAACTTTTCCTCCAGATACTGGAGCTTCCCGGTCTCGAGGATTTCGACGATCTTGGCGGCGAGATCCGCCCCCACGCCCGGCACGTCCGTGAGCTTGCGCTTGGGATCGCGCGCGACGTCTTCCAGGCGCTCCGGGTAGCTCTCAATGGAGCGCTTGGCGCGCTCGTACGCGACCGCCTTGAACTGCCACTTCGGATCATCCTGCGTGATGCGGATGACGCTCGCGATCTCTTCAAATACGGCGGCGATCTGGTGGTTTTCCATGATCGATCTCTAGCACCCGGCGGCGAAACGCCGTTCGGTTCTACTTCCCTCGGGTCCTTCGCGTCCTGCGGGCCTTCGAGGTCCATCGCCCGGTTAGGGGTGCGCAGGCTGACCAAACTGAGCCGGCGGCTCGGATTCAGGCGCCGTCAAGGCCTGTCGGACGGCCGGCGACATTTTGTCGGCGTTCGCCAGCAGCAGGCTGACCTGCCAGAGCTCATCGTCGGAAAGCGAGTCCCTGAAACCGGGCATTCCGGTCAGCCGGATTCCATACTTGGCCTTGAAGAACGTCTCGCCGGGCAGATCATCGGTCACACCGTGTCCCTCAAAGAGCGCGGGCGGCCGCGGAGACATTCCCTTGGCGATCGCCGTGGGCGCCTGCCCGGAAACGCCGTGGCAGACGGCGCAGTTCTGTCTGTAGACGCGGACTCCGGCCAGCATAACGTCATCGGTCGGCTGGAGCGGCGCGGTCTTGGGAGCTCCGCGGCTCACCGCGGCGTGCAAGGCCATGGCCGCGAATGCCGGCTCAAGCGGCAAGGGAGAGTCCATGGCCGTCGCCGGGAAGAGTCCTGAAAGGCAATACAGCACGAAAAGCACGGGCAATAGAACCATGCCCAGGATGATGCCGGTGAATAGTCTGCCCATTGAAAACCACCCCGATTCCCGTCGTCCGCAACCGACGAATTAGCATACCGCACTCGCGCGCGCTTTCGCTGGCGGAGAGCACGAGGCGGGGGCGCGGTGAGTCATCCTGCCGCCGCGTCGCCTGGCTTCAGAACCCCCCAAAAGCCCCCGCAAGACGAGTTTCGCTTTGAATCGGCTAAACGAAGCCACCCCAAAACAGACGTGCTGATTACAAATGACTTAGAGCGGACGGGTTTGGCTTCGTTTGGCTTCGTTTTGACCCATTTTTGAGGTTGATTTATTGATTCTATTTGACTTAGTGGCTTCGTTTTGCAAAATTTTAGATTCTTTTTTTTACGTTTTTGAGAAAAACGGCGGGGCTAGCTTAAAGGCTACACAGTCCCGGTTGTCTCAGAGGCAAGCGCTGGCGGCAACACGCGCGGCTTCACGACCCGCAGATTGTCCATCGGTCCGTCCAGGACACCGGGGACGGATGGTCTGCGGAAAGCAACCTGATCTTCGATGACGTCGGCAACCTCTACGGTACGACCGTCCGAGGCGGCACGGGGACGGATCCTAACGGTACGCTGTTCGAGTCGAGGCCCACCGGAGGCGGCGCCTGGACCGAGACAATCCTCCATACCTTCGACGGAACCGCCGGCGGCGCAAATCCACAATGCGGCCTGGTCTTCGACGCGTCCGGGAATCTCTATGGCACGACCTCCTACGGCGGCTCCGGCAAGGGCGGGACGGCTTTCGAGATCACACCGTAATCACCGGCGCTGCGGGTCGCGACCCGCACGCGATGTCGAAAAGTGGATTCCCGCCTGCGCGGGAATGACTGCGTTCTGAAGGAGGACTTCTGAGGCCGGGGTGGCCGCTTGAACCCCAAGCTGAACCAGGACCCTGCTTGTTTCGCTTTCTGTCCGGCCGGATGGTAGAATTGCTTTCGAGATGCTCTTTAGCCGCTTCGGACTGCAGTCTAAAATCATCATCATCCTGGCCGTGGCGGTGGTATCGGTGGCCGGTGTTTCCACCTACCTCGCGATGTTGCTAACGCGGCAGCTCGTCGAAGAGGCCATCTACCGGAAAGTGCTCTCTCAGGCCCTCGCGACCACGCATCAGCTCGTGGATGGGCATGAGCTGGACACCCCGGACAACCTGCTCGCGCACCTCCGGCAGGTGAAACGCGACTTCAAGGGCGTAGAGCAGGTTGACGTTTACCGCCACGACGCCGCGCACACCCTGGCGGCCACCACGGACCCGACCGGCGAGCATCTCGAGCTCGACGTGATTCCCAACGTCGACACCTACAACGAGTTTGAGCGTCCGGGCGAGGACCAGATCACCGTCGAAACGCCGGACGGCCGGGACTGGATCATGTCCACGCCGATCCGCGACGGCGACCGCTTGATCGGATGTCTCGACCTGAAGGTGTCAAAGAAGAGCTCGAACGCGGTGATCAACGGCCTGGTGTGGCGCAACGTCGTGCTGATGCTGGCGAGTTTGCTGGCCGTGATTCTGGCCATCCACTTGTTCTTCCTCTACAACGTGCGTCGTCCGGTGAAAGAGATGGTGCAGGTCATGGAGGCGGCCGAGGGCGGCGCCCTCGCGGTGCGCGCGCACCAGGAGAGCCGCGACGAGATCGGGCAACTGGCCGGCCACCTGAACCAGATGCTCGGGCGGCTCGAGAACTTCAACAGCGAGCTCGGACGCAAGGTCAGCGAAGCCACGGCTGAGCTCGCCCGCCGCAACGACGAGCTTACGCGCATCAACGAAGAGCTCTTCGAAACCCAGAAGACCCTGGCGCGGTCGGAGCGGCTGGCGGTCGCCGGGCAGCTTGCGGCCAGTCTCGCGCACGAGATCGGCACGCCGCTGAACTCGATTTCGGGACACGTGCAACTGATGGCGCGGCAAAAGACGGGCGACCCGGCCACGGACCGGCGTCTCGAGATCATTGAGAGCCAGATCGAGACCATCGTGCGCAGCGTCAAGCAGCTTCTCTCCTGGACGCGGAAATTCGAGTTGCGCCTCGACGCGGTCGATCTGCGGCGTACGTTGGAAGAAGTGGTGCTCCTGTCGTCTCCGGTTCTGGAAAACCGGAAGATTCGGGTGCACACCGACTTTCCCCGGCACACGCCCGAGATTCAGGCTGACGCCGGATACCTGCAGCAGGTGTTCCTGAACCTCATCAACAACAGCATGGACGCCATGCCGCGCGGCGGCCGGTTGCACATCCGCTTGAGCGTGCCGCCGGCCGACACCGGCGAGCCGTCCACCGTCCGCGTGGAAGTGGAGGACACCGGCGAGGGCATCGCTCCCGAAACCCTGGCCCATATCTTCGATCCCATGTTCACCACCAAGCGCATGGGAACCGGCACGGGACTGGGCCTCGCCATCTGCAAGCAGATTGTCCAACAGCACGGCGGGACCATCGAGGCCACCAGCCGTCTGCACCGGGGCGCTTGCTTCACCGTCGTGCTGCCGGTGGACTGCCGCGCCCGAACAGAAACTCCCGCGCCGGCGCTCGCGCATTCCGTCTGACCGCCGATTGCCGCACCGACGGCCTTCAGAACGGCATCGCTGGAACGGCATCGCTGGCGTATCAACCTGCAGGTTCGAAGGCCGGCACTACCGTATGAGTCGTGAGCAAGACATGAGCACATCAGCCAGCTCGAATATCCTGGTGGTGGACGATGACGCCGTCACCCGCGACCTGCTCCACGAGGTGTTGAGCGCCGAAGGATACCGGGTGGTGACCTCGGCGAGCGGCGAGGAGGCCCTCGAGATCGGCGGGCGGGAGTGTTTCGAAGTCATCATCAGCGACATGCGCCTTGGGCCGCATCTGAACGGTCTCGACGTACTGCGCGCCTACAAATCCGTCCAGCCCGGGTCCGAGGTCATTCTCATCACAGCGTTCGGCTCCATGGAGACAGCCATTGAGGCGGTGAAAGCCGGGGCATTCGACTACCTCTCCAAGCCCTTCAAGCTCGAAGAAGTGCTGCTGGTCGTCGGACGCGCCCTCGAGAATCGCAACCTGGTGGCCGAGAATCGTAATCTGAAGCGCCAGCTCGGAACCCACGCGCAGATCAGGAGCCTGGTGGGCCGGAGCCCGGCCATGCTCGAGGTCTACAAGAAGATCGCCATGGTGGCGGACACGCGCTCCGTGGTGCTGATCACCGGCGAGAGCGGAACGGGCAAGGAGTTGGTGGCCCGGGCGATCCATTACAACAGCGAGCGCGCGAAGTCGCGCTTTATGCCGGTGAACTGCGGCGCGCTGGTGGAATCGCTGCTTGAGACCGAACTGTTCGGGCACGTGCGGGGCTCTTTCACCGGCGCCTTCGAAAACAAGCGCGGCATTCTGGAGGAGGCCACGGGCGGGACCGTCTTTCTCGACGAGGTTTCGGAAATGAGCCGGGGCTTGCAGGTCAAGCTGCTGCGCGCCATCGAAGAGCAGGAGGTGCGGCGCGTGGGCGGCGGCGAGCCGATGCGCATTGACGTGCGATTCATCGCCGCCACCAACAAGCCGCTCGATGAACTGGTGCGGCAGGACAAGTTCCGCGAGGACCTCTACTACCGGCTGCGCGTGGTGGAGATCGATCTGCCGCCCTTGCGCGAACGCTCGGAAGACGTCCCATTGCTCATCGACCACTTCCTGAAGCGGCAGGGTCAGGAACGCGGGCTGACCTACGGCGTCTCCGCCGACGCGCTTGCGGCCCTGGTCGGTTACGGCTGGCCGGGCAACGTGCGCGAACTCGAGAACGCCCTGGAGTCCGCCGTGGCCCTCAACCGGTCCGGCACGCTGACGCCCGACGATCTGCCGCCCAAACTGCGCCTCGCGCCCCGCAACGGCAAGAATGCCGACGACCTCTACGCGGACCTGCCCTCGCTCGACGAGCTGAAGAAGCGCTATCTCACTTTCGTGCTGCGGCTGAGCGCGGCCAACAAGGCCAAGGCTGCGGACATTCTAGGGATATCGCGCAAGACCCTCTATAATTTCCTGGAGCGGTACAAACTGGGACATTAGGGGCCGCATCTGAGGAAGAAGGCATAATGAAGTATTCTCATATCGCGAAATCCGCACTCCAGCAGCTTGCCTCGGGCTTCAGCATTCCCTACATGGTGATGTTTGAGACCACGTTGATGTGCAACATGTTTTGCGAATACTGCATGTTCGGCGTGGAAGGCAAGTACAACGATCTCACCACACGCGCGCAGCGCGAGCGCATCTTCAAGCGCATGGACGAGTTTGCGGAACTGGGCGTGTTCGCCTTCAGCTTTTCGGGCGGCGAGCCCCTGCTCAATCCGAACACGTCCGATTACATCGCCTATGCGGTCAAGAAGGGCTTCTGGACCTCCATGCCCACCAACGGCCTGCTGATCCGCAAGTACGCGGACGGCGTGGCCAAGCTCGACATGCTGGAAGTATCCATCGACTGCCTGGACGAGGAGCGCTTTGCCAAGCGGCGCGGCATCGAGGGCCTGCCGGTGATCATCAAGAACCTCGAGTACGTGCTAACCAAGCGCAAGCCCTTTACGACCCAGATCAACGCCGCCGTCAACATGGAGAATCTCGACGACCTGCCGGGCCTGGCCGCCTTCTGCAAAGAACGCAACATGGTGCTGCACCCGGAAGCCGTGCACAACGTGATGCGCGGCGGAGAATTGCTGCCCGACTCCGAACTCCACGGCGAGCAGATCGATGTGGTCGAAAAGGCGCTACGGGCGTTGCGCGCGCAGTATCCGAAGAACGTCCGGTTTTACAGCCATTATTACGACTTTTACCGCAACGGTGGTTTCGGCAAGGAGTTTCCCTGCCGCCATCCCTCCAAGCTGATCTCGATGAAGCCGGACGGCTCCATCCACCTGCCTTGCGCCTTCAAGACCCTGTTCCAGTCGCAGGCGCCGGTCCGCGAGATTTTCGCGCATCCCGAAGTGAAGAAGATCATCGCCCAGGAAGCCACGCTCTGGGACTTTTGCAAAGGATGCAAGATCGGGTGCCCCTACGAGGTCAGCGCCTTCACCAACAGCCCCAAACTGGCGGTCCAGTCCGCGTTGAACTTTCTGCGCATGTGATTCGAGGAGCACGCGATTTTCTGTTTGGTGCCGGGCCCAGTGACGGCGGGCGCAGCCAGTAATCGCAAGGCAGCGATCGCCTGGCCGGCGCAGGGGCAACGCCGGAGGCAGCGATCCTCACTTCCGGATTCGGGTTAAACTATCTGCGAGGGGCCTGTAGCTCAGTTGGGAGAGCACATGGTTTGCAACCATGGGGTCGGGAGTTCGAACCTCCCCAGGTCCACCAATCAATTCAATAACGTACCGGCGGCACCATTTCCGAGCTACCTGACAACTTCAATGCCAGTTTGAAACTTAGAGGAAACGCATCTCCCTGACATTCCCCAAACCGATTCTGGGCCACGAGGCGCGGTCAGCCCTGCGGTCTCACGAGCGCCGCCGCCCAAGTTGGCCGTTCGAATCGAGTCCTTATTTCTGATTTGCAAAGTGATGGGTTACGTTCTGGGGCGCGCAGACTCGGGGAATGACGAGCGTTCGGCAATTCCAGTTCAGCAATCAAGCGATGCAGATAGGGCCGGGTCAGTTGGAGAACACCAGCGGCCCGGGTCTTGTTGCCTTCACATTCCTGCAGCGTGTGGAGCACCAGGCGCTGTTTGAAGGCGCGGACCGCGGCCTCGTAACCCGTTTCCGGCTGCGGCTGGGTGTACAGGGGGCCGGAAATCTGACCGGGGAGATGTTTGAGCTCCACGCTCGAAGTCTCCGCCAGAGCGACAGCGCGCTGAACCACGTTCTCCAATTGGCGAACGTTCCCGGGCCAGTTGTACTCCCCGAGCGCCTCGAGCGACTCCGGCGAGAAGCGGGTTACGCGTTTGTTGAATTTCAAAGCAAAGCGGACGAGAAAATGCTGAGCCAAAGGCGCGATGTCAGCGCGACGGTCGCGCAGCCCGGGCACGCGAAGCTGTACGACATTCAGGCGATACAACAGGTCCTCCCTGAACGTGCCTTCGCTGACCATTGTTTCCAGATCCCGGTGCGTGGCGCAGATCAGGCGTATACTCACGCAGACCGGGCTGCTGCCTCCCAGGCGCTCGAAGGTGCACTCCTGAAGGACGCGCAGCAGCCTCGACTGCAGAGCCAGCGGCATATCGCCGATTTCATCCAGAAAGAGCGTGCCGCCGTCCGCAGCTTCGAAGCGGCCGCGACGCGTCCCGATGGCGCCGGTGAAGGCGCCCTTCTCGTGACCGAAGAGCTCGTCATCGATCAACGTCTCGGGAAGGTTGGCGCACGAGAAGGCCACGAATGGACCGGCGGCCCGCGGGCTAAACTGGTGGATGGCGCGCGCCAATAGCTCCTTGCCCGTCCCGGTCTCGCCAGTGATGAGGGCCGTCACGTCGCAAGCGGCGATTCGATGGGCCACAGCGAAGACTTCGGTCATCGCTGGAGCGCTCCCGATGAGTCGTCCGAACTGTACTGCCCAAGCGTTTGGGCCCGCAGGGTCAGTTTCTTGCCTCTCCTTGTTTTCCACCGGTACTCTCCTCTCTCCAACGAAGGCCGCAGCCTCAGGCAAAACACTTCAAGATGCTGCGCTGCCTAGCATATATTAAAATACAAATTAATAACTATTTAATTCTCATTAATTAGGTTACAGCGACGGATGAACCGGGCGCGAGTGGAAGGACCACCCCGCTCTACCGCCGACGTGGCTTATCGCATCCTCAAACACGCATGCTGATTCTAAAGGACTTGGGCCGGAAGAGTATCGTTTGGCATTTGTATGGACTTCGTTTTGGCCTATTTTTCACATCGAGTTGCTGATTCTATTGTACTTAGTGGCTTTACTTTGCAAGAATTTTTTTGATTTTTTTTTTACGGTTTTGGCACATAACGGCGGGCTAGACTGGGCTAGACCGGTCCCAGTTTTCTCTGATCCGGATGTTTCAAACGGGGGGCCGTTGATTCACTGCTTCGTTAGCAATTGAATTGACATTCATTACCTAGACGATTATATTTCGATTCACATGCGGCGCACCCCGGAAGAGAGCCCAACCGCCGAGCCGAAGATTCTGGCCCTTCTTGGCTTAACGCTTGCCAGCCTGATCACCATTGCTGCATTCCAGTACCGGAGCGTCGGCCAGGTCAATGAGCGTAGCCGATGGGTTTTTCACACCTGGAGCGTCCAGCAAGAAATCGACGCCGCTCGCGTCTCCTTCGACGACGCGGAGGTTGCCGCGCGCAATTTCATAATCAGCGGTGAAGGCCGGGACCTGGACCTGTACCGCACGGCAACCGCCGCCACTCACGCCCACATCCTCCGCCTTCGCAGCCTCACGGCCGACAACCTCGCCCAGCAGAAGAGGCTCGACCGTTTAGAGGCTTTGATGGAGCCATGGTTCCAGACGCTGCTGCGCGCGATGGATTCCAGGAGCAGCCAGAATCCAGTTGAGGCCGTGCAACCTCTGACGGCAGAAGGGGGTCGCGGGCAGATCGAGCAGGTCCACGCGGTGCTCGAAGAGATGAGATCGGTGGAGGCCACCCTTCTGGAGCAGAGAGGCCATGCGACCGAAGCGGCCAACCGGCAAATCGATCTGTTCATCGTCTTCGGCGACATCGTAGCCCTCCTGCTTCTCTTGATTTCAGTCATGATGGTTTACTTTGATACCCGGCGCTCTCGAATGCAGAGGGCGTTGCGCGAGAGCGGCATCCGGTTGGGGGAGCGTGCTGCCGCACTGGCGGAACAGGCGTCGCTTCTGGACATTACCCACGATTCGATCATTGTCCGGGACCTGAACGGCCTGATTCTTCATTGGAACCGGGGTGCGGAAGAGACCTATGGCTGGACAAGGGAGGAGGCCGTTGGGCAGATCTCCCACACGCTGCTGAAGACGGAATTCCCCCAACCGCGTGTCGAAATCGAGCGCACTCTCCTCGAGGAGGGCCGATGGGAAGGCGAGTTGTCCCACACCAGGCGGGACGGGGCACGGCTGGTGTTGGCCAGCCGCCGGGTGTTGCAGCGGGACGAGCAGGGCCTGCCTATAAGGACCCTTGAGATCAACAATGACATCACGCATCGCAAGCGGGCCGAGGCGAAATTCCGGGACTTGTTGGAGGCCGCGCCTGACGCGATGGTGGTGGTAAACCGCCAAGGGAAGATGGTGTTAGTCAACGCCCAGGTCGAGAAACTGTTCGGCTACGCCCGGGAGGAGTTGCTGGGAAAGGAGGTGGAGCTGCTGGTGCCGGAACGGTACCGGGGCCGCCACCCAGGACACCGCACTAATTTCTTTGCCGAGCCCCGGGTGCGGGAAATGGGCGCAGGCCTGGAGCTGTTCGGCCTGCACAAGGACGGACACGAGTTTCCCGTCGAGATCAGCCTGAGCCCGATCGAGACCGAGGAGGGCACGCTGGTTTCAGGCGCCATCCGCGACATCACGGACCGGCGGCACGCCGAGCAAGAGATTTCTGTGCTTAACGCGGGGCTCGCCAAGCGGAACGAGGAGCTTGCCGAAGCGAACCGGGAGCTCGAGGCATTCACCTACTCCGTGGCACACGATCTGCGCGCACCCTTACGGCACATTCAGGGGTTTTCCAAATCCCTGCTGGAGGATTTCAGCGCTGAGATGAGTGCCCCCGCGAAAGCGTGCCTGCAGGACGTGATCGATAGCGGGCGGGACATGGGTCAACTGGTGGACGACCTGCTGGCCCTGGCGCGCCTCGGACGGCGCGAGCCGAGCATCGAGGTGACGAGCATTGGATCCCTCGTGGAGGAAGTGCGCAAGGACCTGAAACACGAAACTGACAATCGGGAAATCGTATGGAAAATCGGCGAACTGCCTTATGTTGACTGCGACCCTGGGCTGATGAAGCAGGTATTTTCCAATCTGCTGGCCAATGCCGTGAAGTACAGCCGGCCCCGCAAACCGGCCGTGATCGAGATCGGGCAGACGACGCTCGAAGGCGCGGCCACGATCTTTGTTCGCGACAACGGCGTGGGCTTCAACATGAAATATGCCGGCAAGCTTTTTGGCGTGTTTCAGCGGCTGCACCGGCGCGAGGATTTCGAAGGGACAGGCGTGGGCCTGGCGACTGTACAGAAAATCATTCAGAAGCACGGCGGCCGCATCTGGGCCGACGCTGAGATCGATAAGGGGGCCACCTTTTACTTTACTCTCGCGCCCACGGAAGTCGATCATCAGGGTGATTCGACGGCGGCTAAAGGAGTGTAGCGAATGGCACCGGACACGGTGGAGATACTGCTTGTGGAGGACGACCCGCGCGACGTCCGCTTGACGTTGGGCGCGCTGGAGAATATGAGACTAGTGAACAAGGTCCATGTGGCCCACGACGGGGAGGAGGCCATGGACCTGCTTTTCTGCCGCGGACCCCACAGCGGTCGCTCAGCCCAGCATCCCAGGCTCGTCCTCCTGGACTTGAAGCTACCCAAGGTGAATGGGCTCGAGGTGCTGCGCGAAATCAAGTCGCACCCCGAAACACAGGCCATTCCGGTGGTGATGCTCAGCTCCTCCGGCGAAGAGAAAGACATGCTCGAGAGCTACAAGCTCGGGGTAAACAGCTACATTCAGAAGCCGGTGGATTTCGATCAGTTCCGCGACACCATTCGAACCCTCGGCTTCTACTGGCTGGTGGTGAATCGGCCTCCGCCGGACGAGGCTTTTGGTTCGAAGTAGGGTCCTATTGGCCGGCAGTGCCGTGACGGGGACTGCGTGACTCAGATGAGACCAGCCTAGAATGAGCCGGGTCTGCAGGGGGGAAAGATGGCTGCGCGGACGCCCACTTCGAATTTGCCTCTCGAGATGCCACTTCACGTCCTCTTTGTCGAGGACGACCCCAGAGATGCAAGACTGATGGCGACGACGCTCGAACGCGCGGGCTGCCGTCTGACTCTCGACCGGGTCGATTCTCTCCCCGAGTTCCAGAAATGTCTGGAAAACAACGAATATGACCTCATCATCTCGGATTACAACCTTCCGGGATGGACCGCAATGGAAGCCCTCTTCTTTCTCCGCGACTCCGGAAAGGACATTCCCCTCCTCGTGGTGAGCGGAAGCCTGGGGGATGAGGCCGCCGCCGAATGCATCAAGATGGGAGCGCGGGACTACGTGCTGAAAGACCGGATGGCGCGCCTGCCTGCCGCCGTGGCCCGCGCCTTGCAGGAAAAGGATGAGCGCCTGGCACGGCGCAGAGCGGAGCGGGCTCTTCGCGAGTCGGAGGAAAAGTACCGCCTCTTGTTCGAGTCCAACCCTCATGCCATGTGGGTGTTCGACCGGGAGACCCTGCACTTTCTCGAAGTAAACAAGGCCGCCGTGAAGCGCTACGGCTACTCGCGGGATGAATTCCTGGCGATGAGCGTCAAGGATATTCGCTCCCCCGAGGATGTCCCGAAGCTTCTCGACGATCTCTCGCAGCCGCCGGAGGGCATGAGGACCGCCCTCCGGAGACATCGGACCCGGAGCGGAGATGCGATCGACGTCGAAATCACGTCACACGGTCTCCGATTCGGTGGCAAAGCGGCCACGCTGGTGCTCGCCAACGATGTCACCAGCCGCCTGCGTGCTCAGGCTGAGCTGAGGTTGTCGGAAGAGAGGTTTCGCCTGGCGTTCAATGCCAGCCCCGAGCCGATGACCATCAGTACTCTGAGAGAAGGGCGCTACCTCGACGTGAACAGCAATTTTCTGAAAGTGACGCAACACTCGCGGGAAGAGGTGATCGGCCGGACTGCGATGGAAATCGGCTTCTGGCTGAAACCCGAAGAACGGGATGGCATCATGGCGGGGGTGCGGACACAGGGAGCAGACGACGTGGAGATCAGCTTCGGAACCAAGTCGGGCGAGCCTCGTGCCGCCCTCCTTTCCGTCCAGCCCATTGAATGGGCCGGGCAGCAATGCCTGCTCTCCGTGGTGAAGGACGTTACCGAACGGAAGGAACTAGAGCAACAGCTCCGGCACTCGCAGAAGATGGAGGCGGTGGGTGAGTTGGCGGGTGGCGTAGCCCACGATTTTAATAATCTCCTGATGGTCATCAACGGCTACGCCGAATTAGTCCTGGAGAAATTGAAGCCGGATGACCCTTTGCAAAAGCAGATCGGTGAGATTAAGAAAGCCGGCCATCGAGCTTCAACGCTTACACGTCAGCTCCTGGCCTTCAGCCGCCGGCAGATTCTCATGCCGCAGGTCGTTGACTTGAATGCAGTGGTGGCCGGCATGCACGCTATGCTGAGCCGGCTGATCCCCGAAAACATCGAACTGGTGGAGATTCCTGGGCAGGACCTTGGCAGGGTGAAAGTGGATCCGGGTCAGATCGAGCTGGTCATCCTCAATCTGGTTCTGAACGCGCGCGACGCCATGCCGCGAGGAGGTCCCCTGACGATTGAAACCCGGAACATCGACCTGGATGAATCTTACACCCGCAATCACGTCCAGTCGAAGCCGGGCCCGCACGTTGTGGTGGCAGTAAGCGACGCCGGCATCGGCATGGACGCCGAGACGCAAAAGCACATCTTTGAGCCCTTCTTTACCACCAAGGAGCGTGGCAAGGGCACTGGCCTGGGCCTTTCGACGGCCTACGGCATTGTTAAACAGAGCGAAGGCAGCATTTGGGTCTACAGCGAACCCGGGCGCGGCACCACCTTCAAAATCTACCTGCCGCGGGTTGACAGGGTAGCGGAGACGCCCGAGGCCATCCGCAAGCCGGTGGAGCCATCGCCCGGCGGGTACACGGTGCTGTTGGTGGAAGATGACGTCGCGGTGCGGGGAATTGTTCGCGAGAACCTCGCTTCCATTGGATGCCGCGTACTGGAGGCGCAGAACGGTCCGGAGGCGATCCGAATCGCCGAAGAGCACGCGGGTCCGATTCACGTGGTCCTGACTGACGTGGTGATGCCGGGTTTTAACGGTCAGGAGCTCGCGGAACGATTGGCCGCCTCGCGGCCGGATACGAAGGTACTCTACATGTCGGGATACACGGACG